>Ga0335069_10002417_pt1 | contig 28774 bp, 26 predicted proteins | sample Lox_Sample_11_FD_206714 | JGI IMG/M metagenome (GOLD analysis project Ga0335069, IMG submission 206714) | Soil microbial communities from Loxahatchee National Wildlife Refuge, Florida, United States - Lox_Sample_1.1 | ecosystem: Environmental > Terrestrial > Soil > Wetlands | place: USA...
AACCGCGGCGCAGCATCTGTGGCCTGGAGAAGATCCGATTGGCAAACGCTTCTCGGAGGAAGATCACCCGACGGCAAAGGACTGGGTAACTGTTATCGGCGTGGTCGATGATGTGAAGCAGATGGGCATGACGGATAAACCGCGGGAAACCGTGTATCAGCCGCTGGCGCAGATCAACCGGCCGTATTGGCTCAATCACGTGGCGTTCGTGGTGCGGACGGCGTCAGATCCGGAACGCCTGGCAATCGCGATGCGCGGGGTGGTGCGGGAGGTCGACAGGAATCAACCGGTGGAGAGGATCGCCACCATGCAGGCATTGATCGACGCGTCGATTGCCGAAACACGGTTCCAAACTAGCTTACTGGGTGGATTTTCGCTGCTGGCGCTGTTGCTGGCCGCGGTGGGGACGTACGGCGTGCTGGCGTATTCGGTTTCGCAGCGGACGCACGAGATCGGGATTCGCATGGCGCTCGGGGCGGAGCGGCGCGATGTGCTGCGTCTGGTGTTGCGGCGGACGCTGATGCTTGCGGGCGCGGGCGTGGTGATCGGTGCGGCGGGAGCATTGCTGGTGACGCGGGTCCTCGAGGGATTCCTCTATGAAGTGAAACCGAACGATCCGGCGACGTTCATCGCGGTGGCGGCGGTGCTGGCGTGCGTGGCGCTGGCGGCGGGATGGATCCCGGCGTGGCGGGCGACCCGAGTCGATCCGGTAGAGGCATTAAGATATGAGTAACCCATGGAACCGCTGATTCGACTGATCAACATCGAGAAATTCTACGAAGCCGGATACGGAAAGACCTTCGTCTTGCGCCGGATCACGCTGGATATTAAAGAGGGAGAGTTTGTCACGATCATGGGCCCGTCGGGGGCCGGAAAGTCGACGCTGCTGAGCATTCTGGGAATGCTGGATGGCGCGTGGACGGGCGAATTCTACTTTGCGGAGCAGCCGGTGCACCGGCTGAATACCAAGCAGCGTGTCGAGATCAACAAGAAGTACATCGGCTTCGTGTTTCAGAGCTACCACCTGATCGATAATCTGACGGTCTACGAAAACCTCGACATTCCGCTTTCCTACCGGAACATCAAGTCGGCGGAGCGGGCGGGAATGGTGGGGGACATTCTGGACCGTTTCCACATTGTCGGCAAGAAGGATCTCTACCCGAACCAATTGTCGGGCGGGCAGCAGCAACTGGTTGCGGTGGCGCGCGCGGTGATTGCGAATCCCAAGCTGATTCTGGCGGACGAGCCGACCGGCAACCTGCATTCCTCGCAGGGCAAGGAGATTATGGAGCTGTTCAAGCGCCTGAACGATGAAGGCACAACGATCATCCAGGTGACGCATTCCGAGACGAACGCGAAGTACGGCCATCGTATCGTCGATCTGGCGGACGGGTGGCTGGTGGCGCCGCAAAAAACGGCATGAGCACGAAACGATGAGTGCAATCGTCGAATCCGAGCGCAAACCTCCGGTCGCGAAGGCGCCGCATGACGCGCCGCGCGTTCTGATCGCAGATGATCAAGCGGACGTGTTGGAGGCGCTGCGCCTTTTGCTGAAGGCCGAGGGGTACCAGATCGAGCTGGTGTCCTCGCCGGCCGGTGTACTGAATGCGATAGATGCGCGCGAGTTTGACGTCGTCCTGATGGATCTCAATTACGCACGCGACACCACTTCCGGGCAGGAGGGTTTGGATCTGCTGTCGCGTATTCAGGCGTTGGACAGCACGCTGCCGGTGGTGGTGATGACGGCGTGGTCCAGCGTGAAGGTCGCGGTGGAAGCGATGCGGCGCGGGGCGCGCGATTTCATTCAGAAGCCGTGGGAGAACGAGCGGCTGGTCGCGATTCTACGCACGCAGATCGAGCTGAGCCGCGCCTTGCGCAAAGGCCTGCGACTGGAAGCGGAGAATCGGCTGCTGCGCGGAGTGGAGCGGCCGACGCTGATCGCCGAGTCGCCGGCCATGCAGCCGGTGCTGCGGCTGGTGGCGAACGTCGGGCCTTCCGACGCCAATGTGCTGATCACGGGCGAACCGGGCACGGGCAAAGAAATCGTGGCGCAGACGCTGCACGCCATTTCGGCGCGCGCGGGCAAGCCAATGGTGACCGTAAATGCCGGCGGGCTGCCAGAGGGCATTTTCGAAAGTGAGCTGTTCGGGCACGTTCGCGGCGCTTTCACCGATGCCAAGGTCGATCGCGTGGGGCGGTTTGAGCTGGCGGACGGCAGCACGCTGTTTTTGGACGAGATCGCGAACATCACGGCGAGCCAACAGGCCAAGCTGTTGCGCGTGTTGCAGACCGGTGAACTGGAGCGTGTGGGCTCCTCGCGCACGCGCCAGGTGGATGTGCGGATTGTCTCGGCGACCAACGCCGATCTCAACGCCGAAGTAGCCGCGGGACGATTCCGCGCGGATCTTCAATTCCGGCTGAATACCATCGAGATCCATTTGCCGCCGCTGCGCGACCGGCGCGAAGACATTCCGCTGCTGGCTTCGCACTTTCTCGGCCGGCACGCGCAGCGTTACCGCAAACAGTTGGCGAGCTTCGATCCGGCGGCCATGCAGGCGCTGCTCGATCATCCGTGGCCGGGGAATATCCGCGAACTGGACCACGCCATCGAGCGTGCGGTGCTCATGGCGCAAGGCGAGACCGTGAAGGCCGCCGACCTTGGGCTGCGCCAGAACCGCGAAGGCGCGCCGCGCCTGGAGGACATGAGCCTCGAAGACGTGGAATTTTCGCTCATCAAAAAAGCGCTCGCGCGTTTCGATGGCAACGTCAGTCACGCCGCCAAGGCGCTGGGACTGAGCCGCAGCGCACTCTATCGACGTCTGCAGCGCTTCGGGTTATGACCGCGCGGAACCGGCGCACCCGGTTCTATTACGAGCGCCGGATCTTTCTTTTCGCTGTGCTTGCCGGGCTGCCGGGCTCCGCCGTGGCTCTCATCATGCTCTGGCTGATTGGCGAGCACGACCCCAAAGTGCAATGGACGTTGACCGTACTCATCGTCGGTTTCTGGCTGGGGTTCGCCGGCGCGGTGCGTGAGCGCGTGGTGTTTCCGCTGCGCACGATTTCCAATCTGCTCGCGGCGTTACAGGAAGGCGACTTCTCGGTGCGCGCGCGCGGCGCGGAGATCGACGACGCGCTGGGCGAGGTGATGCAGCAGGTCAACTCCATGGGCGGGACGCTGCGCGAGCAAAGACTCGGCGCGCTCGAAGCCACGACGCTGCTGCGCAAGGTAATGGAAGAGATCGATGTTGCGGTTTTCGCATTCGACAGCGAGCATCTGCTGCGGCTGGTCAATCGCGCGGGTGAAAAACTCCTGGCCAAACCTGCCGAGCGTTTGCAGGGCCGCAGCGCGGAGGAACTGGACCTGGCGGAATGTCTGGAAGGCGAGCCATCGCGGATCCTTCAGGCGACTTTCCCCAGCGGTCCGGGACGTTGGGGGCTGCGTCGCAGCATGTTTCGCGAGCACGGGCTGCCCATGCAACTGGTGGTCATCGGCGACCTGACGCGGCCGCTGCGCGAAGAGGAGCTGCAAGCCTGGCAGCGGCTGGTGCGCGTCCTGGGCCATGAGCTCAACAATTCGCTCACGCCGATTAAATCGATCGCTGGCAGCCTGGAAAGTATCATTTCACGCGAGACCTTGCCCGCTGACTGGCAAGAAGACATGCGGCGGGGGCTGGCCGTCATTTCGGCGCGATCGGAAGCGCTCAGCCGTTTCATCGGCGCCTACGCGCGCCTGGCCAAGTTACCGCGGCCGACGGTCGCGCCGTTCGACGTCGCCCCGTGGATTCGCCGCGTGGTGGGAATGGAGACGCGCCTGCACGTGGCGGTGGAGCCGGGACCGAACCTGGTGATCCATGGCGATGCCGATCAGCTCGAACAGGTTCTGATCAACCTTCTGCGCAATGCAACCGACGCCGCGCTCGAAACACATGGCGGTGTGCGCGTGGGCTGGCGAAAGAATGCGTCGTATGTCGAAATCCAAGTGGAAGACGACGGCCCAGGACTCTCGAACACCGGGAATCTGTTCGTGCCGTTCTTCACCACCAAGCCAGGCGGATCGGGGATCGGGCTGGTGTTGAGCCGGCAGATCGCCGAAGCTCATGGCGGCGCACTCACGCTGGAAAATCGGCGGGAAGGCTCGGGCTGCGAGGCGAAACTGAGGCTACCGATTTAGGCGGGACCTTCCGCAGGTCACCGCAAAACCGGCGGAGCCCTGCGCTACAGTGGTCGTCGTGCGATATTTTTTGCGTCGCCACATTCCGGCTGCATCGCGTATCCTACTGGTGGAGAGCGGATCGCGCCACATTACCGAGAACGTAATGCCACGGATGCGGGGGCATTTCGGTGAGAATGTTCCAATTGATCTGGTGACCTGTTTTCCGCAAGCCGCCGACGGAATGGCCGCGGTCTACAACGTCAACCATTATCGCGGCCGCCAGCGAAGACTGGCGCTGTTGCGGGAATTGCGCGCCCGCGGCTATGCGGTCGCGGGCATCGTATGCTCCAACGAACCCCTTCTGAACACGTGGAAATGGGTACTGGCGGCTGCCTTGCCGGCGAAAATCCTGATCATCAATGAAAACGCCGACTGGTTCTGGCTCGATCGCGCGCATTGGTCCCACGTCAGCCGGCTTCTGAAATACCGAGCCGGCTTAGCTGACGCCGGTATCGTACGTGCCCTGGCACGCGTTGTTATTTTTCCGTTCACCCTTACGTATCTGTTACTCTACGCAGCAGCAGTACATTTCCGGCGCGCAATTTACCGAGGTTTCCGATGAAAGCGATTCAAGTGAAAGAGACGGGTGGTCCCGAGAAGATGGTGTTGGTAGATATTCCTACGCCGCAGCCGGGTCCCAAAGAAGCTCTGGTCAAGGTTGCAGCGTCGGGCGTGAATTTCATCGACGTGTACTTCCGTATCGGCTTGTACAAGGCCGACCTGCCGCTCACGTTAGGGAACGAAGCCGCCGGCGTGGTGGAGGCCGTCGGGGCGGAGGTCACCGACGTCAAGCCGGGCGATCGCGTCGCCTACGCGATGTCCCGCGGATCGTACGCCGAGTACGCCGTGGTTCCCGCGTGGCAGCTCGTGAAGGTGCCGGATCACGTCGAGTTGAAGAGCGCGGCGGCCGCCATGCTGCAAGGAATGACCGCGCACTACCTGACGCATTCGACCTTCGCGCTAAAAGCCGGGCAAACTTGCCTGGTGCATGCCGCGGCGGGCGGTGCGGGGCGCCTCATCGTGCAGATGGCGAAAATGCTGGGAGCACGAGTGCTGGGCACCACATCAACGGAGGCCAAAGCGGCTCTGGCACGCGAGGCAGGTATCGACGAAGTCATCTTCTATACCAAGCAGGATTTCGAAGCGGAAGTGAAACGGCTGACGGAAGGCAAGGGCGTGGACGTGGTGTACGACTCGGTGGGCGCCCCCACCTACATGCAAGGATTGAATTGCCTCCGTCCGCGCGGCATGATGGTGCTGTTCGGCCAATCCGGCGGGAAAGTGCCGCCTATCGATCCCACGATTCTGAATACCAAGGGATCACTGTTCCTCACGCGGCCAAGCTTGGCCAACTATTGCGCCAATCGCGAAGAGCTGTTGTGGCGGGCGGGAGATGTCTTGCAATGGGTGGCCTCAGGAAAACTGAAGCTCGCGATCGACCGGATCTATCCGCTCTCTCAGGCCGCCCAGGCGCATCGAGATTTGGAATCGCGGGCCACGGCTGGGAAACTGCTGCTGGTTCCGGAGAGCGCATAGAAACGGGCAGGTGGAGCTTGAAACAACCCACCAGTTTTTAACCTCGCATGCATCTTCGCGCGCAACTCACGCTTTGGCTGGTGTTGGTAATGGCGCTGATCGTGGGTACTGTTGGAGCTTTCGATCTGGCGCAGGAAATCAACAACCAGTTCGACTTCACGAAAGAGCGGGCAGATATCTGTAACGAAAGGGCGAGGGAAGCCGCGAAACGAGCCCTGGATCGTAACCCCACGGCTGCATCCATTCCAGACGCGCTGCGAAATGACTCCCAACTTTCAGGCGATCTGGTGGAAATAATGACGGCTAAGAGCTCGCCGGTGATCGAGATCGGAGTCTGCGATCCGCAAGGCGTGATCCTTGCCGATACGGGGTCCAGCAGTGCGGGAAACAAGTGTCCGGCCGAAGCGAGTTTCGAACCGTTGCTGAAGGGGAGCATCGCACAGAAGATTCGCGCACTGACGGTCGACGCTGACAAGAAGAAGTATCAAGTCTCACTGGAGCTGGCTCCGCCGAATCAGAAGACCGCGGCGATCGTCAATGCGATCGTCGATCCGCGACTTATCGAGCGTGAAATCTTTCCCACGTTCATGTCTCACGCGAAGACTTCGATCCTTCTGTTCATCGGCTCCATCGTGGCTGCGTTCGTCTTCTCGGCCATCGCGTTCCGCCCCATCGGCAAGCTGGGCCAGATGCTGGATTCGGTGACCAAGGGCGAATTCGAGATTTCGCCGGCGCTGCCAGCCGCGAAAGCTCCGGCGGATGAGTTCTCCATCGTCGCCTCGAAAGTGAATCTTCTGGGGCAGCAGCTACGCGGCGCGCAATACGACTTCTCGGATTTGCGCGGCAATTTCGAGCGGCTCCTGGACGATCTGGAGGATGCGGTCCTGGTCTTCGGGCGCGATCGCCGTCTGGTGGTCGCGGCCGGCGCGGTCGAGCGGTTCCTGGGCCGCGAGCGTGCGGAGTTGATCGGCAAAACGGTAATCGAAATCTTCCCGGCTGCTACGTCGCTCGGCTTGCTACTGCAGCAGGCCTTGCAAAGCGGGGAATCCATCCGCAACCAGCGGGTCCCCATCGCTGCTGCCAGTGGTAACGGCAGTTCCATGGTTCCGGTAGCTCTTCTCTCCGTAGATGTTCTGGAGGCTTTACCCTCGGGCTCAGGCAGCGGCTCGGGCACCGGAATTCTGGTGCGCCTCCGAGACCCCGAAGCTACCCGGCAAATCGGCAAACAGCTTCAGACCGCCGAGCGGCTCTCGGCTATCAGCCGCATCACGGGTGGCGTGGCGCACGAAGTGAAGAACCCGCTGAACGCAATCCTCATGCACGTGGAACTGGCGCGCATGAAGATGGCCAAAGGCGATCACGATCTCGTCCCGCAGATGGACATTATCGGCAGTGAAATCGTCCGGCTAGACCGCGTGGTGAAGACTTTCCTCGATTTCACGAGACCCGTGGAGTTGCATCTGACAGATGTGACCTTGGCGGAATTTGTGAACGAGATCGTCGAACTGGCGCGCCCGTTAGCGGAAACCGCCAGGATCTCGGTGCATGTGGAGCAGCAAGCGGGCCGAGCGCGGATTGCCGTCGACCTCGACTTGCTCAAGCAGGCAATGTTAAACCTAGTAATGAACGCCCTGGAGGCTATGCCTGATGGCGGCGAGTTGCGGTTCGAATCCTCCGTACAGGGCGACACCGTTGAAATCCGCTTAAGCGATACCGGCTGTGGCATCCCGCCGGAGTTGAAGAGCAAAGTGTTCGGCCTCTACTTTACAACCAAGCCAAAAGGGTCGGGCATCGGGCTCGCAATGACGTTTCGCATCGTCCAATTGCACGATGGTACAATCGATTTCACAAGCGAGCCGGGGAACGGCGCCACCTTCATCATCCGCATCCCCACGGCCCTATCTTCGAGTTGATGTACGCGCATGCGCAGGGTCTCTAAAACATCGATAAGTGTCCTGGTCCTGTTGCTTTCCGCGTGCGAGTTAAAGGTCAAACAGTCGAAGACCCCGCCGGCGCCACAGCCCACGGTAGCGCAGGCAGCGCCTCGGCCACCCGCTCCCGCGCCATCGGAGCCGCTTTCCATCGCCCAGACGCAAGTGCGGCTACCGGAACCCCAGCCCATAGATCCCGAGGCCGTGGTGACTCCGCCTATACCGGCCGAACCCGTGGCACCTCGCAGGAAGAAACCGCGTCCGGGTGCGTCAGCTGCGTCGGCGGCTAAACCGGAGCCAGTCGAGACCGCGGATGCGCCGGCGGTTGCGCCAGAGACAGCTCCGCACCGGTTGGAGCCCGTCATCCCGGAGAATCAGCGTATCCAACGCATGGAAGAGATCTCGGCGCGCTTGCGGGAAGCAGAGCAAACGCTGAAACGGGTGCAGCCTCAGACCAACGCGCAAAAGCGGCTGGCAGCCCAAATCCAAAACTTCGTGGAGCAAGCCTACAAGGCGCGCGACCAGGGCGATATTCAGAAGGCGAGCGGCTTGGTAGACCGCCTGCAACTCCTGGTTCAGGATCTGACTCGTGGCCGATAGCGAATTCCTGAGCCGCCGCCGGATGCTGGAAAAGCAGATGGCCGCGGGCAGGCTTGACGCCCTGGTTGTCAGCTTCGGGCCGAATGTCCGGTATTTGACGGGCTTCACTGGCAGCAACGGCCTCGTAGTCATCCTCCCCGGCCGAGCGGTTTTCTTTACGGACCCGCGATATCGTATTCAAGCCTCCCAAGAGGTCGGGTGCCAGACGCGGGTCGCGACGGGCCCGATTCTGCCGCAAATCGCGGCGCTTTTGCGTAGGGCCAAGAGCCGTCGCGTGGGCTTCGAGAAGAGCCGGACGAGCGTGGAGGCGTTTCAAATTTTGAAGGATGCGTTGCCCATGCGCAGTTCGCTCGAGCCTGTGGCGGGCTGGATTGAAAACCAGCGCATGATCAAGTCCGCCGCGGAAATCGACGGTATTCGCCGATCCGTCGAACTGAATTCCAGGGCATTCGAGCAGACCGCGAAGCGCGTTCGGCCGGATATGCGCGAATCCGACCTGGCGGCGGAGTTGGATTATCGGGTACGCCGGCAGGGAGCCGAAGGACCCGCCTTCGAGACCATCGTGGCGAGCGGGGCACGCACCGCTCTTCCACACGCGCGGCCAACCGCGGCCAGGCTGCCTTCAAATGGCATGGTTCTGGTGGACATGGGCGCCATGCTGGGTGGGTACGCCAGCGACATGACGCGCATGCTGTTTCTGGGTAACCCGGCGCCCCGCCTCAGGCGCATGTACGCCGCGGTGTTGGAGGCGCAACTTGCCGCGATCGATGCGGTACGGCCCGGAGTGAAAGCGCAAACCGTGGATCGAGCGGCCCGCCGCGTTCTGGCAGGACACAATCTGGAGCGCGCATTCGTGCATTCCACGGGGCACGGACTAGGTCTTGAAATCCATGAACCGCCGCGCGTGGGAAGGAAAGAGAAGACAACTCTGGAAGCAGGCATGGCCATCACCATTGAGCCGGGCGTGTATCTCGAGGGAATTGGCGGCGTCCGCATCGAGGATACGGTGGTGGTGACAGCGAACGGCTGCGAAGTGCTCACCCCAACCTCCAAGGAACTGCGGATCGTATAGTATTACCCCTTCGGTAACCAGCCCCGCCCGGTGGTGGCTCTACGGCGGAACCTGTTAAGCTATTCGATTGTGACAATCGACGAGATTCGTGAGTTGATCCAGTTGGTTGCGGAGACCGGCGTAGCCGAACTGGAGGTGCAGCGTGGCGAAAACCGCGTTCGCATCCGGCGTGCCGGCGAGATCCAGGAGTTCACGGTCGGCGAGCGTGCTGCGGCGAAGGCAACTCCCGTTCCTTCGCACAAAAGTGCGGCCGAGCCGGAACCTTCCGCAGAGGGCAACCTCTTCACGGTGAAATCGCCCATTGTGGGGACGTTCTACGAAAGCGCGTCACCGGACGCTCCGCCATTCGTGCGAGTGGGGGAAACCGTGCAGCCGGGAAAGGTACTCTGCATCATCGAATCCATGAAGCTGATGAACGAGATCGAGGCCGAAGTCGGCGGAGTGATTGTGAGCAAACTGGTGCCTAACGGTCAGCCCGTCGAGTATGGAGAGGCCCTGTTTGCGATCCGCCCCCTTTAAGAAAATTCTGATTGCTAATCGCGGAGAGATTGCCATGCGCATTCTCTGCGCCTGCAAGGACCTCGGGATCGCCACCGTCGCCGTTTATTCCGAAGCCGATCGCCACAGCCTTCCGGTGCGCTTTGCCGACGAGGCCATTTGCATCGGCCCGGCGAAGAGTTCTCGCAGCTATCTGGATATTCCCTCCATCATCAGCGCCGCCGAAATCACCAACGTGGACGCCATTCACCCCGGTTACGGTTTTCTGAGCGAGAACGCACGGTTCGCCCACGTTTGCGAAGCTTCCGGTCTGCGGTTCATCGGCCCGCATTCGGATGTGATCCAGTCCATGGGTGTAAAAGAGCGCGCACGGGCCATGATGCGCGATGCCGGCGTGCCGATTCTGCCCGGCTCCGATGGCGTCATCAAGTCCGAGGAGGAAGCGCTTGCCTCGGCTGAATCGATTGGATATCCGGTAATCCTCAAGGCTTCGGCGGGCGGAGGGGGCCGCGGCATGCGTGTCGTCACGAGCGCTGCCGAGCTTCCACCGATGCTCGCTCAGGCCCAGCAGGAGGCCGGCGCGGCGTTTAACTGTCCCGACGTATACATCGAAAAATTCCTGCAGGCGCCGCGCCACATCGAGTTCCAGGTGCTCGCCGACAATCACGGCAACGTTTCGATCCTCGGCGAACGCGAGTGCAGCATCCAGCGCCGCCACCAGAAGCTTCTTGAAGAATCGCCTTCACCCGCGCTGAAACCCGATGTTCGCTGCCGGGTTTCGGAGAAGCTGCGCGACGCCATGGCCTCGGTGGGTTACACCAACGCCGGAACGGTCGAGTTTCTCATGGACGAATCCGGCAATCTCTATTTCATCGAGGTTAACGCCCGCGTTCAGGTGGAGCACCCGGTCACCGAAATGGTCACGGGCGTCGATGTGGTGAAGAGCCAGATCCTGATCGCCGCCGGCGAGCCGCTTCCACAAATCATTGACTCACCCGTCAAACCGCAAGGCCACGCCATCGAGTGCCGCATCAATGCGGAGAATCCCGAGACATTCGCGCCGTCGCCCGGGCGCATAACCGCGATGAATTTGCCCGGCGGCATCGGTGTGCGCGTGGATACGGCCGCATATAGCGAATACGTGATTCCCCCGTATTACGATTCCCTGGTAGCGAAACTGATCGTCCACGGTAGGGATCGAGCCGAAGCGATCGTGCGGATGCGTCGCGCGCTCGATATGTTTGTCGTCGAGGGAATCCACACATCCATCCCACTCCACAAGCGCATCCTGGCCGACCCCGATTTTCAAGCCGGACGATTCGATACCAATTTCATTCTGCGTTTTCTGCCCGACAGGCCCGTTCGCAACGGGAACTGAGAAAATCGAATCGTGCGAACCTTGGTTCCCGCGGCCTTCCTGGCCGTGATTCTGGCGTTTCTGCTACCGCCAGTGCCGGCCGTGATCAAGACGATCTTTCGGCGCAGACCGGCGATGCTCTTCGCGGTACCCGCTTTTCTGGCAGCGACATTTTGCTTTATCGCATGGCGGCTGGACGCCTGGAATTGGCCGATCACGCTATTGATCATCGTTTACACTTTTGTACCCACGATCTGCGTTTTCCTCCAGGGCATGGAGGCAGGCGCGGCTTCCTGGCTCGACTTCATCGTCATTCTTCTGCTTTGGCTTCCCATCGAACTGAATGCCGGCGCCCGCTGGATCCCCCACCACGCGCAAGGCCTCTTACATACCGTCGCTTACGGCGTAGGCATCACGCTGGCGCTCGTGTTGTTTCTATCATTTCGCGGGATGAAGGGGATGAAGTTCAATCTGCCGTCCCGCGTGATGGACTTCGTCGATCCCTTGGTCGCGTTCGCGCTCCTTGCGCCGATCCTGATCGTCTTGGGGCGGGCACTTGCATTCTTGGCCCCGCCGCACGTCCCTGCCAATTTGTCGGCACTCCGGGTTACCAAGTCCTTTGGATTGATTTTCGTCGCCACCGCGCTTCCCGAAGAAATCCTGTTCCGCTCACTCATCCAAAACTGGCTGATGCAGAAGTTTGGTTCGACTACCGGCGTTCTCGTCGTCGCTTCTGTTATTTTCGGCGCCGCTCACCTGAATAATGGCCCGCAACCTCTGCCAAACTGGCGTTACATGATTTTGGCCACCATTGCAGGTTATGCTTATGGAAGGGTCTTCCAGCGGGCTTCGAGCGCTACGGCGTCGATGATCCTGCACGCACTTGTGGACGTAACCAAACATGTCTTCTTCTGAACCATCTTCTGCTGCATCGCAAGAGAGGAGCTGGCGCGCCGCCGCCGAAGCATTTGTCATTTTTTCTCTCATCCTCGCCTATATCTGGCGGCTTCGTTTCAGTCACCCGTATTCGTGGGTGCCGATCCTCCTGCTGGTCGTTCTTTCGCACGTGTATCACGGGGAAACCCTGGAAACACTGGGCCTTCGGTGGGGCGCGGCGCCGCGCACCTTTCGCGAACTTTCCACCGCTCTCGGACTGGTTGCCATCGCGCTTCTCATTCCCGGGCTCATCTTCAACACGATCCGCGATGTTTCCTGGCGTGTGGCGCTTGCGGGCTTCGCGCTCTACTGCGTTTGGGGATTGTTCCAACAATATGTGCTGAACGGCTTCTTCGTGAACCGGTTTACGGCTTTCCTGCCGCACCGGTCCGGAGCCGTGCCCGTACTTGCGGGCGTGCTGTTCTCACTCGCGCACTTGCCGAATTGGTTCCTGATGATCTTCTCGCTTGCCGGCGGGTACGTTTGTGCTGCCATTTATCGCAAGTACAGGAATCTGTACTTTCTGGGGGTGGCGCACGGAGTGATCGGCTTCCTCATCTATCTGGTCGCGCCGGACACGCTCAGTCACCACTTGTACGTCGGGCCAAAGTGGTTTTCGATGTAGCCCATCGCACCGGACCTGTTTGGAAGAGGGCGGTCCGAAACCGGCCCCTGGCTCGGTGTAAGAGAACACGGAGATACTGTTCGGTGGCGCCGAACCGCCGGCATAGCTCGTCCTTGTCTGTCTCTTCCAATAGCGCGAGCCGCAATAATTCCCTGTCTTTTTTGGGGAGCCGCGATAGAATCTCTCGAACCAGCTTCTTACGCTCCTCGGTGACCATGCCGCTGTACGCATCCTCGCGCGTATCGGCACAATCGTACCCGTCATCCGGCATTTGCGCGTAACGCGTCCTGCCGCGAATGATTTCCAGAGTCACGTTGTGGCAAACCGAGTGAACAAACGCCGGAAGTCGCTCCGGGCTGTCCAGTGCTTTGCCGGACCGGAAGTAGCGCAATACCCGCAGCAGCGTTTCCTGGCAGGCGTCTTCGACCAAATCATGGGAACGCAATTGCCGCCGTGCCGTGAGCCGGATGGGTAACTCAAAGTAGGTCACAAAGTGAGATTCTACGGCTGAGTCGAAACTGCGCAGCCCCTCGACATAACGATCATCGAAGCAAACCGGTTCCACTCTTGACTCGACCACGGCTGAGTATTCTCCTGACATCGCGGGAGGGTTCGTTATGGATCTAATCAGACATCAACAACTCAACAGGTCTGACTTGGACCAGACCCGGAAAACACCGCGAAATTCTCATCTTATGCGGCGCAACGACAGGCAATGATTCTAATGGACCATCCTGCGTAAGACTCGTAATAATTCGTTTTGGATCTGTCGGCCAATCAATTGTATATTCGCCCGGGTCTCCGAGTCTCACCTTCGTCAGAAATAGCTCGAACCTCGCCACGCAGCTAACTAACTGATCCGCGTGCTCACTCATTTGCCGCAGAAACAGTTCCCCTAACTTATCGGGAAAAGGCGACAGATTTGGAGTTGCAGCAAAGGCTTTGACAGCCTCCTCAAAACGCCCGCGCTTCTTGAGTAATAACGCCGTCAACTGGCAATGCCGTTGGATATCGAAAAGCCGCCACGCCAGGATGATTTCGCGCAGAATAGCCAGATGCTCCGAGCCTGCAACGGTTTGAATATACGGGTCACACTCGTCCGCACGCCCGGTCTTAAGCAGACACAACAGCGCCGTTTGTTGCCTGGCAAGATCCATAATCTAGTTCAGCAACGCCTTGCGCAGTCTGCCCAACTCACTGACAATGCCTTCATATCCGAGTTTGGAAACGTACTCCGGCAGTAACTCATAAGTAGTCGTGCTCAGCCGTGAAGCCCTCGAGATGACTCGCTCGGCCAAGTCAATCGTTGATTCCTGAGTGACTCTTGAATGGACGTCCAACTTAAACTTGCCCCGTATGACTCCACCTGCCAGGTGAATCTCGCGTACGTGTGTCAGGTCCAGTTCGGTAAGGAACTCCTCGATGTTGAAGTTATTGTTGTGTGCGTCGCACTCGAGATTGTAGACGTCCAGAATCAGCCCGCAACCCGTCCGCGAGGCCAAAGCATTCAGAAACCCAGCGTCGGAATAATCGCCGGGAAAATCCGGAATCATGTGGACGATATTTTCGAGGAGAAACGGAACCGGATACCGCCGCTGGATACTGGCCACTCGCTCACAAAGCATATCCAGCACTTGCTCCGTTTTCGGCAACGCCAGCATGGTTCCCATGTGCTGGCCGTCCACATTGACGTATCCAAGATGCTCGCTGTGCCAGGCAACATCCAGGCGTTCCATAAGCTGGTCCACCAGCCGCAGATAATTCTCTGAGTACCCGCCGCAGGTTCCTATGGACAGCCCCACCCCGTGCACAATGATGCCGGCGTCCCGGCCAATGTCTTCCAGTTCGCGGATCGCATCACGAGGCACCGTCGCAAGGCCATCCTGAAGCTCAGCCATGCTGTCGGGAGTGACTTCGATGTAGTCTACAAATGGAAGAACGCTCGCCAGAAGCTGCGGATCTCGTCCTTCATACGTCGTAGCCAGCGCTGGGCATCTGCCGGACTGTAGATTGGATTCCTTCGGTTCCATGGCGCAAATGCGTCATGGGGGTAGTGACGTCAGGCGCGAAATCGTTTCAAGGGACGAATCCCTTCTCACTGTGAAACGAAAAATAGGGTCCTGGCACAATACCGTGGCGGCCGAACGAATCGGCCGTTAGAAAAAGATCTGAAGGAGAAACAAAAATGAACCAACTTACATCGCTAACGTTTGAACAAGCCCTCGAATCCGTCATCGCCCCCAAGCCGACTGGATGCCGCACCTGTGGCCTCATGGGCCACGATCTCGAGGGGCTGTAAGCGGCAACTGATCAGAGACAGGCGGCGTCCGATCTCCATCACTTCGCTTTCACCGCCACTTCGTGACGCCGCTCCTTTTTGACTGCCTGTTCGTATTCGGCCCGAGCCTGGCGGATGCTCTCGATTTCCGACACTTCCGAAATCGGCACATCCCACCAGGATTCATAGCCGGGAACGCGCGCTTCTTTATCCACTTCGATCACGACCGCGCTGGTTCGGTCGTGACGCTTCATGTTCTCGAGCGCGCTCACTAGCTCTTCGCGCGTCCTAACGCGGACTGTGCACGCGCCTAGCCCCTGACAAATCGCGGCGAAATCCACGGGTATATGTTCGCCATCGAGTTGTCCCGATTTCTTGCCGCGAAAACGATAGTCCGTCCCGAAACCTCGCGAGCCCACGGCATTCGATAGCCCGCCGATGCTGGAGAAGCCGTGATTGTCCAGCATGATGATGTTGAGCTTGTATCCCTCTTGGATCGACGTCGTGATTTCCGACGACATCATCAAGAACGATCCGTCGCCCACCATAACATAAACTTCGCGTGACGGATCCGCCATCTTCACGCCAAGCCCGCCCGCAATCTCATAGCCCATGCACGAATAGCCGTACTCCAGGTGATAGCCTTTCGGTTGCCGCGTCCGCCAGAGTTTGTGCAGGTCGCCCGGTAAGCTGCCGGCCGCGCACACCACAACGTCTTGCGCCCGCGATGCCCGGTTCACTGCGCCAATCACTTCGCCTTGGCTGATGGGCGGGTCATGATGCATGCCGAACCACTTGTCGGTCTCCTGCTCCCAGCGTTGCTTGGCTTGCGCCACGGCACCTGCATACTGCTCGCCCACCCGATAGCCCGAAATAGCGGCGCCCAACTGTTCGAGTGCTACACGCGCATCAGCAATCAACGGCAGCCCGCCGTGCTTATAAGCATCCGTCTCGTTGACATTGATGTTGATAAACCGCACGTCCGGGTTCTGAAACGCGGTCTTAGACGCCGTCGTGAAATCACTCAAACGGGTTCCGACGGCGATGACCAAGTCAGCCTCACGCGCCGCAATGTTGGCTCCGGGCGTGCCGGTCACGCCAATCGCGCCGAGGTTCTGCGCGTGGTCGAACGGCAGCGATCCCTTTCCGGCCTGCGTTTCGCCAACCGGAATCCCCGTTTGTGCAGAAAACTCTGCCAGCGCTTCGCTCGCTTCGCTGTAAATCAAGCCGCCGCCCGCAATGATGACCGGCCGTTTTGCTCCGCGGAGCATCTCGACCGCCCGCGCAAGCACCGGACGCTCCGGCTCTGCGCGCGCTATGTGCCACACGCGTTTCTCGAACATCTCCGCCGGATAGTCCCACGCTTCCGACTGCACATCCTGCGGGAGCGCCAGTGTAACCGCTCCCGTTTGTGCAGGTGAGGTCAACACGCGCATTGCCTCAACCAGGGAACAGGGCAGTTGGTCCGCGCGGCTGATCCGGTCCCAGTAGCGCGAAACTGGCTTGAACGTGTCGTTTACCGAGACGTCCTGGCTGTGTTCCGATTCGATCTGTTGCAGAACGGGCGCTACGTTGCGCCGCGCGAATATGTCGCCCGGCAATAGCAGCACCGGAAGGCGATTGATCGTAGCCGTCGCCGCGCCCGTCACCATGTTCGTCGCGCCCGGGCCGATCGAGGAAATGCACGCGAACGTCGAGAGGCGATTCTTCGCCTTCGCAAACGCCGTCGCAATGTGCACCGCGGCTTGCTCGTTGCGGCAAAGATAGTAGCGGAAATCCGGATTCTGCTGAAGCGCCTGCCCCAGCCCAGCCACATTGCCGTGCCCGAAAATCCCCCACGCGCCCGCAAAGAATGACTGTTCCTTGCCGTCGCGCTCCACGTACTGGCTCTTGAGAAAGCCCACCAGGGCTTGCGCCATCGTTACGCGCCGTGTGCTCATCTCGATTCCTCCTCAACCCGCACGATCACAGGTAGCGCGACAGGTAATCCATATCGCGTCCCCGGTTCGCCACGAACGACTCCATCGCCTGCTCTACCGGTGTTCCATCGTGAATGATGCCGCCCGCGGCCGCCGCCATCGCCAAAGGATCCTCGTCCCCCGGGTACAAAACATTTCTACCCACCAGCGCGCCGCGAACGTTCGGGCCTGCCCCGAGCGCCGACGCCAATTGATTCAAAAACGGCGCCGGACTCCCAGCCGATTCCCCTCCGAGCAGCAGAATCGGCAGCGTCGTCGACCGTGCCACCACCTCGTACCCGTCACAATATGGAAGCTTCAGCCACAAGTAGCGGCTGCTGTCCCCAAGCGCCGAGGCTACGCCCGCGATCCGCGCCAGCGCTTCACTCGTCTTTGCCACCGCGTAGCCCTTCTCGCTTTTCGTGACTGGCAGCGGCTCCAAGAAAGTCGGCAGGCGCAGTGCGTTGGCCTCCGTGATCGCCTTCGCGCTGGCGAGCATCGTCTGCAACGACCCCGGCTCGCCATCGGCAACGCGCCACAGAATTTTCGTACCGTCCAATCTCCACGCAGCGCAGGTTGCCGGCGATGGCCCCGTAATCGGATCGTCCATCTCCCACACCACTCCGGCCAAGCCGCCGCGATTCAGGCTCGCAATCAGCACTGTCTCATCCAGCAGCGCGGGCCCGCCCGCATCCCGCAGAAATCCGTCGATGGCCAGCAAATCCTCGAGAATATCCATCGTCGCCATCAACCCGTCCACGCGGTCACTCATCAGCACGCGCAGGATTCGCGCCAGATAATCGCGCCGGTCAGCCATCGCCAGCGCATCTTCGCCAACTTTTGTCACGCGCCTTGCTGGATGATCCGCCGCGAGAATATTCAGCTTTCCATCCGGCGCCAGCCGCTCCCGCCGCTTGCGGCGCCCCGCGACCTCCAACGGATACTCCGGATCTTTGACCCGCGTGTCCACCAGCCGCGCGATCACGGCTTCAGAAAGAAACTCTCGGCTGCAGAACATGTCAGCTTTGCCCCACGGCACGCTGCTTTTCAATCATATGCTTCACTTCCGCCAGCGCCGGCATCGCCTCTGAGCAGCTCAGTCGGCTCACCACGATCGCCGCGGCGGCATTTCCATAGTGCAGACACTCCGCCACCGGCAGGCCTCGTACGAGCCCGTAAAGAAAGCCCGATGCGAACCCATCCCCCGCCCCGATCGTCGAAACCACCGGCACTTTGTAAGGAGGCAGAAACACGGGCTCGTCGCCAACCCATACCCGCGTGCCCTTGTCTCCCAGTTTTGAAACCAACATCGGCACGCGCGCCATGCGCAACTTCATCACCGCTTCCTCGAGTCCGCTCGCTCCGGCCACCAGCTTCAATTCCAGATCATTCCCAATCAGCACATCCACAAACGGCAGCGCTAGCCGCACCGCGATGCCGGCGTCTTCCGGTTTCGCCCACGACATGGCCCGGTAATCCACATCCAGCACCACGCGGCAGCCCGATTCTTTCGCATGCTCTAGCGCCCTGTAGGTCGATTCCCGCGATGGCGACGCGCACAGCGACGTCCCATTCGTGACAAACATCCGGCTCGACCCGATATAGCGCAAATCCTGCTCCGCGATATCCAGCCGCGTGTCCACCGGATCGCGCCGGTAGAACACTTGTGGAAAGCGGTCCGGCGGTGATACCTCCGTCAGGCAGAGCGACGGCAGATATCCCGGAGCAATCTGCACGCGGCTCAGGTCCACGTTCTCCGTACGCAGAAATTGCATTAGAAACTCGCTCAGCGCGTCGTTCCCCAGGCTGGCGATAATCCCGACGCTCGCTCCCAGCCGTGCCAGCCCCACCGCCATATTCGCGCTCGATCCTCCCAAATAGCGTGAGAATCGCCGCACCTGCGGCAACGGAACATTCGGTTCTTCGGAGTAAAGGTCGTAGCCGATACGGCCCAGAATGGTGATGTCCACTCGAATCAGGATACCAACGGCAGGCGCGGATCTTTCGCCGTCCACGTTCCCCGCACCCACGCGTAGTCCGGATCGTCGCTCGCCGCCATGGACCGTGCCGAGCCCGCCAGCACATTGAGGTAATAGCAATCGTAGCCGTGCGCCGCCACCACCGGATGATATCCGTCCGGAATCAGCACCACTTCGTTGTCGCGAACCGTCAGCGTCTCGTTGCGCCGCCCGTCCCGCGTATAAACGCGCTGAATGGCGAACCCTTCGGGCTGCGAAATCTTGTAATAGTAGATTTCATCCAGATCCACTTCGCCCGGCGGATTGTGTACATCGTGTTTGTGCGGCGGATACGACGACCAGTTCCCGCTCGGTGTGTAAACTTCGACCACCAGCAACCGGTCTGCCTGAAAATCGGGCTTGAGGATGTGATTGATCTGCCTCGTCGCGTTTCCTCCGCCGCGAATCTCCACCTCAACCGCGGAAGGCTCGATCACCGCCGCCGGAAACTTGCGGCTCGCCCGCGCCCCGCACACGCCCACTTCGCACCACTCCGACAGTGCTTCGATTTCCACGCGCTCCGTCCCCACCGGAACGTAAAGCGTGTGCGGCATGCCCGCAAACACATTGGCGCGGCCGCCCAGGTTTTCCCATGTCTGCGAACCCGCTCGCACCGTCGCGCGTCCGCCCAACATCACCAGCGCCAGTTCCTCATCCGGCTGCGACACCACGTGCTTCTGTCCCCCCGCCAGCCGGATCACGCGCAGCGAGATCGACCCCCATCCCGCGCGCTCCTGCGTCACGCTTACGATTTCGCCGCTCGCCCCCGAGGGCTGCACTAACAAAGACGCCACGACACTCCTTTCGCCCGATTCTTCCGGCCGGCCCATCATTGTATCCAAAACGGCGGTTTTAAATGCGGCGGGACGATCGCCTTTCCGCCACTCTGACGCGCCGCTCGAATGATAAACCGCCGCGCCAGCCAGCCCGCATAGACCGAGAATCGATATCCGCGGATATAATCGAAGCTTTCGGCCGCTTTCATCAATCCGTTATTGCCCTCCTGAATCAGCTCCAAAATGTGGACTCCGCGATTCGCATATTGCCGCGCAATGACGACAACCTGCATGAGATTCGCCTCCACGAGATCTTTCTTGGCTCTCGCCGCACTCGCATCAGCAAGCCCGACCACCTTTGCCAACTCAATCTCGGCAGCTCGTGTTAGCCGGGGAAGGCGACCCACTTCGTGCACGTAAACTCCGACTGGATCATCCGTGTAGATGTCAGCACCCATCTCTTCCACTATCTCCGGCTCGTCAACGACATCGCCGTCCGTTCGAATAACGACCTCGATCCCAGCCCGCTGCACCGCCGCAAGCACGTCATCCAGTTCCGGCCCGCTTTCGTAGTCCGCAGGCAACAGCGCATCCATGTCGTCGTAAAGAACATAACCGTTCTTCTTCCCGGCCTCCAGAAGCTCCTCCAATCGGCCCCCCTTCTCACGGTCTGCCATTTTCATTCCGACCTATCGCTCCGTTTGTAGGGGCGAGGCACTACTCGCCCGGCTAGTCGATACCGCTCCTGAGTAATAATATTCCCATGCCCGCCACCCCCCGTTTCCAGTTCGCCTGCGCACCCGTCAGTTGGGGCGTTCCCGACGACTACGGTCCCGCATGGGAGCAGCCCTACGAGCAAATGCTCGATGAAATGGTCGCCGGCGGCTACACCGGTACCGAACTCGGACCCTATGGCTACTTCCCCACCGACCCCAACGTGCTTCGTCCCGTCCTCGCCGGCAAAGGGCTCACCATGCTGTCTTCCTTCGTGCCCGTGCCGTTGGCCGATCCCTCGCGCGCTACCGCCGCCATCGATCAAATCCGCAAAGTCGGCACGCTCCTCGCAGCCATGAAGGCCCCTCTTATCGTCCTCGCCGACGCCCAGTCTCCCGAGCGCCGGAAAGTCGCCGGCCGCGTTCCCGCCGATGGCAGCCAGTCCTTAACCGCCACCCAATGGCGCGAAGTCGCACGCGTCGTCGCCGAAGCCGAACGCGTCGCCGCCGGTTTCGGCCTCGATCTCGTCTTCCATCCGCACGTGGCAACCTATGTCGAAACGCCGCGTGAAACCGAGCAGTTCTTCGACGCCGTCTCCGCCACCAAAATCGGACTCTGCCTCGACAGCGGCCACTGCCACTATGGCGGCGGTGATCCCATTGCCGAGGCTGAAAAATACAAACGCCTGCTCCGCTACGTCCATATCAAAGACATCGATCCCGCTGCTCTCGCCGAGTCAAATCGAAAGCAATTTGATTTCGATCAAGCCGTCGAAGCCGGAGTCTTTTCGCAAATCGGCGCCGGTTGCGTGGATTTTCCTGCATTCTTCCAAACACTCGTAAAGAACGGCTACTCCGGCTGGTGTGTGGTTGAGCAGGACGTTAAATTCGGCGCCACCAAAGTTCCACCCGCCGAAAGCATGGCCGCGAGCTTGCGCTATCTCCACGGAGTGGTCGGCGCGCTTCCCTAAGCATGCTTGGCTGGTTGACGCCCGCTCGCCCGCATGATAGCGTTTGCGTTTTGCTGAAGGGGTGATGCATGCGCTCAACCAATCGACGTGAATTCCTGAATCATGTGCTGGCAGCCTCCGGGTCTCTGGCCGCTGGCTCCTGGTATCGCGGCTTCGCGCAAACCAAAACATCCGGCCCCGCGCGCGTCACCGTCGATACATCCCGCGTGCGTGCCGATCTCGACCGCCACGTGCTCGGCTCGTTTCTCGAACATCTCGGCCGCGCCATCTATGGGGGCATCTACGATCCCGCCTCGCCCCTCGCCAACCCGAATGGTCTGCGCAAGGACGTCATCGAGGAAATCCGCACCCTTGGCGTTCCCATCGTCCGCTATCCCGGCGGCAATTTCGTCTCCGGCTACCACTGGCAGGATGGCGTCGGCCCCAAGGATCAGCGCCCGCGCGTTTTGGATCGCGCCTGGAATACCCTCGACACCAACCAGTTCGGGACTAACGAGTTCATCGAGTGGTGCCGCGCCGCTGGAACCGATCCCCTGCTTGCCGTCAACCTCGGCAACGGCACACCCGAAAACGCCGCCGCGTTGGTCGAATATTGCAACGTCACGAGCGGTACGCACTGGAGTGATCTCCGCCGCCGGCACGGCATCGAGTCACCGCACAACGTCAAGTTCTGGTGCCTCGGTAACGAAATGGATGGGCCTTGGCAGATCGGACACATGCCCGCCACCGAATACGGCCTGAAAGCCGCGGACGCCGCGCGCCAGATGCGTGCCGTCGACCGTTCACTGAACCTCGTCGCATGCGGCTCTAGCGGTCCGGGAATGCGTACCTACCTCGAATGGGATCGCCAGGTCCTCGAACAGTGTTACGACGATGTGGACTTCATTTCTCTCCATCGCTACTACGGCAATACCTCCGAGACCAACGGCGATAGCAGCCGGTACCTGGCGCTGAATCTCGACATGGAGCGCCAGATTCAGGAAGTCGCCGCGGTTTGCGATTACGTTCGCGGTCTGCACAAATCCAACAAGCGCCTTTCGCTTTCCTTCGACGAGTGGAATGTCTGGTACCGCGCCCGGGGCGGTGACGGTAACCGACAGGAAGCTCCACACTTGCTCGAGGAGATCTACAATCTCGAAGACGCGCTGCTCGTCGGCGGTCTCATTAACACGCTCTTGCGCCATGCCGATCGCGTGCGCATTGCCTGCCTCGCGCAACTCGTCAACGTTATCGCGCCGCTCATGACTAATCACGATCACGTTCTTCGCCAGACCATCTACTATCCCTACGCCTGGGCTCTGCATCACGCCCGCGGACAAGTGATGGATCTGTTGCTTGAATCGGATTCCTACGAGGTGCCGCGCTTGGGACAAATTCCGTTCGTGGATATCATCGCCACCGCGGACAAGGCAACCGGTGAGCAGTGCCTTCTGATGCTGAATCGGGATCTGGCTGCCGAGCGCGAAGTCACCGTGACGTGGTCCGGCTCCGCGCCCACTCGCGTCGTCAGCCTCGAGACTCTGACTGGCTCTGACTTGAAAGCCTTCAACAGTTTCGATCAGCCGAATCGTGTGACTCCGCAGCGCCTCGATCCGCCGCAACCCGGCGCCAAGATGACGTTCAAACTGCCGCCGCGATCCTATACCGCGGCGCATCTGGTAACGGTCTAGCGAACCGCCATGGGCTCGCGGTCCACGGGCTTTTCGGTGCCTGATGGTTCGCCGGAGCCTTCAATTCGCATACCGTAGAAGCTGCGATAGACGAACGTCATTGACACGGCCAGGAAGATCACCGCGAATATCGTGCTGAAGGTGCCCCCTTGTTTGTTCGTCAGCGAAACCGCTAATTCGACAGCCAGCAAGCCGAACAATGTCGTGAACTTGATGATCGGGTTCAAAGCCACGGAACTGGTGTCCTTGAACGGATCGCCCACCGTGTCGCCTACAACCGTCGCGGCATGCAGCTCCGTACCCTTCGCGCGAAGTTCCGTTTCGACGATCTTCTTGGCGTTATCCCAAGCGCCGCCGGCATTCGCCATGAAGAACGCTTGGAACAAACCAAACAGCGCAATCGAGATCAGGTAGCCGACAAAATAGAACGGCTCGAAGAACGCGAACGACAGCGTCGCGAAGAACACGGTCAGGAAGATATTGAGCATGCCCTTCTGCGCATACTGCGTGCAGATGGCGACCACTTTTTTCGAATCGGCAACTGACGCTTTGTTACCGCTCTCCAGGTGGATATTTTTCTTGATGAATTCGACCGCCCGGTAGGCACCGGTGCTGACCGCCTGCGTGCTGGCGCCGGTGAACCAATAGATCACCGCGCCGCCCGTGATCAGCCCCAACAGGAAAGGCGGATGCAGAATCGACAGTTTATCGATGTTAGTAGTCAGCTTGTCAGTGAGGGCGACGATCGTCGAGAAAATCATCGTGGTCGCGCCCACGACGGCGGTGCCGATCAGCACCGGTTTCGAAGTCGCCTTAAATGTGTTCCCCGCCCCATCGTTCTCTTCCAGGTTGTCCTTAGCGCGTTCAAACTGCGGCGTAAACCCGAATTCCTTCTGGAGTTCCTGCTGGATATTGGGTATTTCCTCGATCATCGAAAGCTCATAGATCGACTGCGCATTGTCGGTTACCGGACCGTAGCTGTCGACCGCAATCGTCACCGGCCCCATACCCAGGAATCCGAAAGCCACCAGGCCAAACGCGAACACGGCCGGAGCGCCCATCAAACTGCCAAGTCCTTGCGTGCTCACCAGAAACGCAATGGTCATCAGCGTCATGACGATCATGCCCAGCCAGTAAGCGCTGAAATTGCCCGCCACGAATCCCGAGAGAATGTTCAATGACGCACCGCCCTCGCGCGAGCTGGTCACGATCTCGCGCACATGCCGTGACTGCGTGGAAGTAAACGCCTTAACGAATTCGGGAATCAGTGCGCCCGCCAGTGTGCCGCAGCTAATCACGCTGGACAGCTTCCACCACAGCGACGTATCGCCGTTGAGCGTGGGGATCATAAAGGAACTCAGGATGTACGTCAGTACGATCGACAAGCCCGACGTCAGCCATACCAGCGTCGTGAGCGGCGCTTCGAAATTCATTTTGTCGGCGTTCTGGTATTTGCTCTTGGCGACGAACCCGTTGAGGAAATAGCTGATTCCGGAAGCCACCACCATCATGATGCGCATCGAGAAGATCCAGACCAGCAGTTGAACTTGCACGATGGGATCGTGAACCGCCAGCAAAATGAACGTGATCAGCGCAACGCCCGTGACACCATACGTTTCGAAACCGTCCGCCGATGGCCCGACTGAATCGCCCGCGTTGTCACCCGTGCAGTCGGCGATCACACCGGGGTTCCGCGCGTCATCTTCCTTGATTTTGAAGATGATTTTCATCAGGTCAGAGCCGATATCGGCGATTTTGGTAAAAATGCCGCCCGCCACGCGCAACGCCGCGGCGCCTAATGACTCGCCGATCGCAAAACCGATGAAGCACGGACCCGCCAGATTGCCAGGTATCCACAACAGAATGAACAGCATGATCAGCAGTTCGATCGAAATCAGCAGCATCCCGATGCTCATGCCGGCCTGGAGCGGTATGTCATAGCAAGGATAGGGTTTACCGCGCAAGCTGGCAAACGCGGTTCTGGAATTCGCGAAGGTATTCACGCGCATGCCGAACGCCGCCACGAAGAAGCTCCCGGAGATGCCGACCACGCTAAATAGCAGAATAATGGCCACTTTGAACAGTTCGAACTCACGCAAATAGCCAAAGTAGAAGACAATGATGACGCCGATGAAACACTCGAGCAGAATCAGGAATTTGCCTTGCGTCAGCAGGTAGGTTTTGCAGGTCTCATAGATCAGCTCGGAGACATCGCGCATCGACTTATGCACGGGCATGTTGCGCAGCCGCAAGAAGATAGCCAGCCCGAAAAGCAGCCCTAGCACACATACAACAAGGCCGCCCATTAGCAGGTTGTGCCCGCCGATTCCACCCAAGAACTGAGCTGAATCGAGGTCAGGCAGGACCAGGTTCGCCTCACCGCCATGCTCACCCGACTGGGCAAAGAGCGGGGCGCCAAACGCGAGGGCCGCGGGCAGAGCGAACCTCCACGAGCTAATCACGCGATGCATGCTTCAAGCCTCCTAAGTTTCACGGTTCCTAAATACGTGGTAGAAAACTACAGCTTTTCTCCCCCGGAGAAGTGAGATATCGACTTTAGCACGAGACATGCCGATATCTAAGGCCCCATTTTGAAGGGTTTGCAAGGCCAGTTGTCGATCGGGATTGGGTGGTCTCACGCACTTTTCGCTTTTTACACGGCTAGCTGGGTACCCGCACCAACACTTTCCCCATGGGTCCCTGTGCCAACCGAGCAAACGCCCCCTTCACATCACCAAAAGAGAACACACCATCCACGACGGGCCGCTTACCGAGATCGTCTAGACGTCTAACTATCTCTTTCCAGGCCGCTTGCGATGAATCCGGAGTGTAATCGGAGACGGCGACGCCGCCAATCCGGTTACGCCGGAAGAAGAGTGTCGCGGTATTGAATTCGGGCACGGCGCCGCCGCTGCGACCCACCACGCTGATCCGGCCGCCGTAGCCAAGCATGGCTATTAAGTCGTTGAAGGCAGCGCCGCCCACACTGTCGACCACGATGTCGACTTTTCGCGGCGCGATCGCACCGGAAACGGCCTTGCGCAGGTTTGGTGTATCCGGACTAAAGACGAAGTCAGCACCGAGCTCTTTCAACTTTTCGCCCTTTTCGGCGCTGCGGGACAAACCCGCTACAACCAGTCCCATGGACTTCCCCAACAACACGGAAGCCACTCCGACCCCGCCCGACGCGCCGGTTACCAGCAGGACTGAACCGGCTTGAGGAGGCGCGGGCGGGTCGCTCCACTGCGTCAGCGCCTGCCAGGCCGTGAGAAAAACCAAGGGAGCACCGGCGACCTCTTCGAAAGACCAACCTTTAGGGATTGGCGCGACGCTCGCCGCACTGGTCAAGGTTCTTTCCGCCAAGGTGCCCCATTTCTCCACGCCACAATCACATCGTAAAATGCCGACGGTGTCGCCTACCTTAACCTTCTTGACACCAGCTCCAACGGCGACGACTTCACCGACGCCGTCACGTCCGAGAATGTGAGGCAGCGGTGGCTTCGCAGGATACATACCCTGCGCCAGGAAGGCGTCGGCTGGATTCAGCGCGGCAAACTTCATTTCGAGCAGAACCTGGCCGGGGCCAGGATGAGGATCGGGCACTTCGCCCAATCGGAGCTTTCCGACACCTTCGTAGGAATCCATCAACCATGCGCGCATCAGCTCATTGTGTACCATCAGCCGGCGCCGGTGGGGAAGGCACCGATCAGGGTAGTGTGTAAGTCACACCCGTTGTGAACTGAAACGAATTTTTCTTAAAGCCCGGCGGCGGATCATTCAGAAAAGTATCCAGTGAATTGACCGCAACGCTGAGGCGCTTGTAGACGGGAAGCGTGAGACCGGCACCCGCAACAGCCGAGTATGCCCGCGTATCGTTCCACGCGGGAGTTACGGCGAGTTGCTCAGTCAGCAGGATGCCATGGGGCAAAGTGCGATTGTAGCGCTCGGCGAAAGTGGAGCCGATCAGGTTTTGGTTCAGTGTGGAGATTTCGAACTGCTGGTCGATGTAGCTCACGCTGGCTTTGAGATCGAGCGTCTGATTCGGCTTTTTGATTACGGTCCAACCGAGGCCGCCGCCGTACATTTGCTGAAGGTCGAGACCCTGAGAGAAGTTGTGGTCGTAGGCCAGTTGTCCAAAACCGTAGACTCTCGCTGAGAAATATTCGTCGCGCTCGGCATCGGCGTGATAAATAGAGGTCTTGATGGTTGGCGTGTTGGGCTGAGTGATTTTGCCGTAAGACGCGCTGAAATCAACGATCGTGCGGTTGCGCGGGTCGAGCCACCCCTCCTGCGGTATAGCGCGCACGAAGCTGAAGCCTCCGGTGAAAGTCTCGCTATTCTGCGTGGCCTCCACCAAGGACGCGCCCCCCGTGACCGTTCCTTTCCAGTCTTCGAGAATACTGGGGCGGTGGAACGCTTTCTCAAAACTCGCTTCATCCACGATCATCGCGGCATCCGCGACGGGCACTGTCTGCGGTGTGCTGTGCGGCGCGGGGGTCACCTCGATCTTCTGGTCCTTCATGGCGATCGTGCCTTGCGGGATTTGCGTACCGGTTTGGCCGCGATGGAGCTCGACACCTTTGCGGATGACAGCGTACTTCTCTGACGAATGCAGCTCCTGAATTTTCTTCCACTCGACGGTGACCTCGCCCGCCATGTCGCTCTTGAATGTGACCTTGTCGCCGGTGGTGCGGACCAGATGGCCGATCAGTTTCTCGCCATCAGTAAAGACAAGGACGTCGGGGGCGGGTGCGCTCTTGGGGGCTTGCGCGCAGACACCGGAAATCCCCATCAGCAATGAAATTGAAAATGCGATGTTTTTTCCCATTACGATGTCCTCCAATGTAGCGGCTGCAGTCCGGGATGGGAAGCAGCGTTCTGTATTGTATGTTACGTAAAAATACGGTCAAGCGATCGGGACAGGGCAGTGCCCTAAGCCTACGACAGTCGATTCTTTTCGATCATGGACATTTCACATTCTGCGTTCGGGCGTCGTTAAGCCGGTGTGCAAAAGGGCAGCCTCCCATTTTCAATAACGGTGTCTGAACAAGCCAGCCGAGATTTCGATGCACTCTTTGATAGTGGGTACCGACGTCTGGCTCGCCTGCTATACCGGATCACTGATGACACCAGCAGGGCGGAGGAGGCCGCGTCCGAAGCATTCTGGCGGCTACACAACAAGCCACCTCCAAAGAACCTATTGAGACGCAGAGACGCCGAGACGCCGAGAACCCCAAGAGAACGCGATCAATTGTTGGCTGCCGCGACGTTCCAGCCGTCTACGGCCAGTGCCGCCGGCTTGCCGTCGAGAGAATCGAGATCGTAGCTGCCGACGAGCGCGCGGGACTCGCCGGGGAGGAGCGAGAAATAGTTGTCGTCCCAGAAAACAGGGACGAGGTCTTCGCCGTCCTGGCCTTTGGTGAGGCGGAGGTGCACCATGAACGCGAGCGACTGACTGGGATTTTTGACCGTCACGTGCATGGAGCCCTTGTCTGCCTGTTGATGATTCGTTTTTTGCACGTCGAGTTTCACTTCCGGCAAGTAGTTCAAGGCGGTGAGGTCATCGAAGCCGGACTGCGGCGTGTAGGCTGTATCGTACCGGCCTTTCCAATTGAGGACGTC
>Ga0335069_10002419_pt1 | contig 28741 bp, 24 predicted proteins | sample Lox_Sample_11_FD_206714 | JGI IMG/M metagenome (GOLD analysis project Ga0335069, IMG submission 206714) | Soil microbial communities from Loxahatchee National Wildlife Refuge, Florida, United States - Lox_Sample_1.1 | ecosystem: Environmental > Terrestrial > Soil > Wetlands | place: USA...
CGCGACGGGCAAATTCATCTCTGCTACGTTTCGGAGTTGAACTACCTGCCGCAGGCGCATGGCAATCTGCAGTACGACATCACGTCGGGAAGTTGGTTGAGCTTGCATCCCGAAGCGCGGGTGCAGGCACTGGCGGAATGTTTCTTGCAGTCTTATCTGGCGCGCCGTTAATCTCTACCAGAACCACAATGAACGAAAATACGGAACTGAAGCCGCGGCTGGTGAGGGAATCCCAGTCGGAAATGGTGGAGATCGTTCTCCCCAACGACACCAATCCACTGAATGCCCTGGTCGGTGGGCGCTTGATGCACTGGATTGACTTGGCGGGAGCCCTGGCGGCACACCGCCACGCTCGCAGTCCGGTGGTTACTGCTTCCATTGATCACCTCGACTTCCTGACGCCGGTGCGTGTCGGTGACGTGGTGATTCTGCGATCCACCGTCAACCGGGTGTTTAACACCTCAATGGAAATTGGCGTTAAGGTGTGGGTTGAGAATTACATCTCCGGCGAACACAAAGTAGTGAGCACGGCGTACCTGACGTTTGTGGCGGTTGATCGTCACGGCAATAAGCTGCCGGTGGCGCCGGTGATCCCCGAGACCGAAGAAGAGAAACGGCGCTACGAGGACGCCGAGCGCCGGCGCGAGCATCGCATGGCGGAGCGCGCGCGCAAAAACAACCCGCTGTAAAGCAGCCGCCAGGCGCGGTTTTCACCGGCCCCAAAATCGTTGGACCGAACCTGATGTGACCGCCATCACATCGAAATGTGAGCCCCTGGTTCCATAATGAAAGTACTGCCGCGGTCGCGGAGCCGTGGCCCGCTTATTTCCTCTTAACTCACGGACAGGGAGTTTATGGACGGCGCGTTACTTATCCATCGCTTGCACTTTGCTTTCACCATCACTTATCACTATTTGTTTCCTCAACTCACGATGGGGCTGGCCCCGCTCATCGTCGCTTATAAAACACTGGCGCTGAGAACCGGTGAGGCCGGTTACAACCAGGCGGCACGCTTCTGGGCGAAAATTTTTGGGATTAACTTTGTCGTTGGCGTGGTGACAGGAATTCCGATGGAATTCCAGTTCGGCACCAACTGGGCGCACTTCTCGCGCTCTGCCGGAGGTGTGATCGGTCAGACGCTGGCGATGGAAGGCATATTCGCCTTCTTTCTCGAATCGGCGTTCCTGGGATTGTTTCTCTACGGCGAGAAGCGGCTCGGCCCGAAGCTGCACTGGCTGTCGTCGTTGATGGTGTTCCTGGGATCGTGGCTGTCGGGATACTTCATCGTGGCTACCGACGCGTGGATGCAGCACCCTGTCGGCTTCGATCGCTTGCCCGACGGGACATTCCAGCTCAACAGCTTCTGGTCGCTGGTGCTGAACCGGTGGGCGCTGTGGCAGTACGCGCACAACATGAGCGGCGCGGCGATCACCGGCGCGTTCGTCATGACAGCGATCGGCGCGTACTACCTGCTCAGTCAGAAGCATGTGGAGCAGGCGAAGCTGTACATCCGAACCGGCGTGATCGCCGGATGCGTTTTCAGCGTGCTGCAGGCGTTCCCAACCGGCGACGCGCAGGGCAGGATGGTGGCGCAGCATCAGCCGGCAACGCTGGCGGGAATGGAAGGGCTGTACACGACGCAGCAGAACGCGCCCATGCACCTGATGGGGCAACCGGACGATGCCAATCGAAAGATCGACAACCCGGTATCGGTACCCGGAATGCTCAGCTTCCTGACCTACAAGCGTTGGAACGCGGAAGTTAAGGGACTGGATGCGTTCCCGAAGTCGGACCAGCCGGATAACGTGCCTCTGCTTTATTTCGCGTACCACATCATGGTGGGGCTGGGCACGATCTTCATCGCCGTTATGGGGCTCAGCGTGTTGCTGCTGTGGCGCAAGAAGCTGTACGACGCGCGCTGGATGCTCTGGATCCTGATGCTGAGCGCGCCATTTCCTTACATCGCCAATACCGCAGGATGGATGACGGCGGAGATGGGGCGGCAGCCGTGGCTGATTTATGGACTGCTCCGCACCTCGCAGGGCTACTCCACGCTGGTATCCGAGGGGAATGGGTTGTTCACGCTGCTGGGATTTATGGGCATGTATACCGTGCTCTCAATTCTGTTCCTCTTCCTCGTGTATCGAACGATTGACGAGGGACCGGAATCGGCTCCGGTGCGAATTCCCATCGATCTGAAAGGAGCGGCGGTAGCCGTGGAGAACTGATATGGCGAGCTTATGGTTTCTAATCGTCGCTCTGATGGTGGTGGCGTACGTGGTGCTCGACGGATTCGACCTTGGAGCGGGTGTGGTCCAGCTGATCGTCGGCAAGACCGACGACGAACGGATGCAGGTCATTCGCGCGATCGGGCCGGTGTGGGACGGCAACGAAGTCTGGTTGCTGGCGGCCGGCGGGACGCTGTATTTCGCGTTTCCCCTGCTCTATGCCTCCAGCTTCCAGGGCTTCTACCTGCCGCTGATGATCGTGCTATGGCTGCTGATGCTGCGTGCGATTGGCATCGAGTTCCGCACGCACAGCACGAGTCAGGTCTGGCGTGGGTTTTTCGATGTGATCTTCTCGGGAGCGAGTGCGCTGCTCGCCGTCTTTTTCGGAGCCGCGCTGGGGAACGTGATTCGCGGCGTCCCGCTGCACGGCGACGGCTATTTCTTCGAGGCGCTGTGGACGAACTGGCGCGTCGGGCCGGATGCCGGAATTCTCGACTGGTATACGGTGATCGCCGGAGTGGTGGCGCTGGTCGCGCTCACGGTGCACGGCGCGCTCTACGTCTCGCTGAAGACTGAAGGCGATGTGAATGTGCGGGCGCGGAAGGTCGTAGCTGCGCTATGGCCGGCGTTGCTTGTAGTCACGCTGGTCAGCCTGACGGCCACTTTGTACATTCGGCCAGAGGTGCTTACGAACTATCGCCGGGTGCCGCTGGGTTTCGCAATCCCAGCGCTGGTAGTCGGATCGCTGGCAGGAATGTTTTGGCTGCACAAACGAGGGCGAGAGGCGGAAGCATTCTTCGCTTCCTGTTTGTATCTCGCCGGAATGCTGGGTGGTGCGGCCTTTGCCCTTTATCCCAACGTTCTGCCGGCGAGCACGGGCGAACAATATAACCTGACCATCTACAACACCGTTACCGGATCCTACGGCATGCGCGTTGGATTTACCTGGTGGGCGATCGGAATCGTGATTGCCATCGGGTACTTCGTTTTCCTCTTCCGGATGTTCAGGGGCAAGGTGGGCGAGGCGGGAGGGTACCACTGAATTGTGTAATTTCGTGATTTTGTAATTTGGTAATTGAAAACCAAAAACCGAAATCCCTTGTCCGCCGATCGACGAGTCGGCGGCTTCCTTTTTGGACTCAAATTTCGAAATTACGAAATTACCCGATTACCAAATTGTGTTTGGTGAGTAGAATTCCCGCATGAGATTGAAGGGCAAGACTGCCATTATTACCGGTGCGGGTAGTGGCATCGGTCAGGCGTGCGCGCTGGCGTTCGCGAGGGAAGCGGCGCGGGTGGTACTGGTGGGTCGCCGCCGCGAACTGTTGAAGCAAACGGCGTCCCAGATTCAGCGCGATGCGCTGGTGTGCGAAGGCGACGTCAGCAAGATCGGCGATATCCGCAAGATCATCAGCCAGACCTTGGAGCGCTTTGGCGGAGTGCAGGTGCTGGTGAACAGCGCCGCGGTGCTGCACGCCGGCACGGCAGAGACGCAAGCCGAAGAAGAATGGGACGAAACGTTCAGCATCAACGTGCGCGGGCTGTGGCTCATGTCGCGTGAGGTCATCCCTTTGATGCGCAAGGCTGGAGAGGGTTCGATCATCAACCTGTCGTCGGTGCTGGGGGTCGTTGGTGGCCGGAGTCGCGCAGCCTATTCGGCGTCGAAAGGCGCCGTGACTTGTCTGACGAAGTCGATGGCCATGGATCTGGCGCACGAACAGATTCGCGTGAACTGCATCTGTCCGGGAATCGTCGAAACAGAGTTAGTGGCTGACTTCATTCGCAATGCGCCCGATCCGGAACTGGTCAGAAAGCGCCGGACCGATCTGCACCCGCTGGGACGTTTCGGCCAGCCCTCGGATATTGCCAACATGGCGGTGTACCTGGCGAGCGATGAGTCGATCTGGGTGACAGGGACGGCGATGCCGGTGGACGGCGGATATTTGGCGGGAAAAGCCTAAGTTATCTGGTCATCCTTCGGAAGGCGAACTGCTTTCTCTCTTTTTCTCTGTGAGCCTCTGTGTTGATTGCAAAAGCCACGAATCACCACTCCACGCCTTCTTTTCCCAAGGTGCATCCCCGAGCCGAGTGATTCAACCTGTGTGGTGACATGGACTTGTTGCAAGTCAACACAGAGCACACTGAGAAAAAGAGAGAAGATCTTCCGCCATAGCTAAGAGCCAAATCAGTAGCCTGTTTTCCGGATATTCAGAGGACTGGCGCTGTCAGGTCGTCGTGCCGGGTTTCGCGGATCAGGAGCAGACCGAGGAAACTAAATCCAGCCACGGTGATGAGGTAATAGCCGACGTAGGGTAGTCCGTAGTTTTTCGCCAGCCAGATAGCGATATATGGCGCCAGCGACGCGCCGAGAATTCCGGCCATGCTGAAGGCAATCGAACTGCCGGTGTAGCGTACCGACGTCGGGAAGAGTTCGGAAACGATTGTTCCCAGCGGCCCATAGGTGAAGCCCATTAATGCGAGGCCGAGCGCCATCATCACCGTTGCGCCGAGCGTGTCTGCCGTAAACATCGGTGCCATGATCAATCCGAATCCGGCGATCAGCACCGTGACTCCGAACATCACCGGCCGTCGGCCACGCTCGGCAAGCAGGGCTGAAATTGGGATGGCGGCCGCAAAGAAGAGCATTCCGAACAACTGGATCATCAGGAACCGCGGGCGGCTGTGATGCAGCGCGGTGGTTCCCCACGACAGCGCAAAAACGGTCATCAGGTAGAAGAGCGTGAACGTCGCCAGGCAGGTCAGGATGCCGGCGATTAACGGGCGCGTGTAGTGGCGGATCACGCTCAGCATCGGGAAGCCGACGGGTTCGGCGCGTTCCATCGCGGCTTGGAAGACGGGAGTTTCGGTGATGGTCAACCGAACATAAAGGCCGAGCAACACGAGCACAGCGCTGGCGAGGAAAGGCAGGCGCCAGCCGAAGGCGAAGAACTGGCTGTCGGACAAGAACTTCGTGAGCAGAAGAAACGTTCCGCCGGAGAGCAGGAAGCCGATCGGCGCGCCGAGTTGAGGGAACATACCGTAAAGCGCTCTCTTGCCCGGCGGCGCGTTCTCGACGGCGAGCAGCACGGCTCCGCCCCACTCGCCTCCGAGGCCGATGCCCTGGCCGAAGCGACATAACGCCAGCAGCAGCGGCGCGGCGATGCCAAGCGTCGCGTAGGGTGGCAGGGCGCCGATAGCGAACGTGGAAAGTCCCATCGTCGAGAGAGCGACCACGAGAGTGCGCTTGCGCCCGATGCGGTCGCCGAAGTGACCGAACAAGGCGGAGCCGATCGGGCGCGCGAGGAAAGCGATTCCGAACGTGGCCAGCGAAGCTAGTGTTGACGACGCGGGGTCGGACGCAGGAAAGAACAGCTTGGGGAACACGAGCACCGCGGCGGTGGCGTAGATGTAGAAATCGAAGAACTCGACCGTGGTGCCGACCAGGCTCGCGAAGAGCACCTGGCGGGGCGTGTTGATCGGCTTCGAGGAGAGTTGGGCCGTTGCCATCCTGAGTGAGGGCATTGTACAAGAGGCGATGCTGCGCATCGCTTGAAGGGGCGAGGGCGCCCGTTCCCACATGGCACGCTATAATCGAAGATTCGAGATCCTCCAAGGAGCAATTCTGTGGGACACATGCAGGGGCAGCCGCAAGCGCCGCAGCCGATTCCGGGAGTGGATGCAGTCGTAGCCGTGGGCAGCGGCAAAGGCGGTGTAGGGAAGACCACTCTGTCGGTCAACCTTGCGCTAGGTTTGGCGAAGCTTGGGTACAAGGTTGGTCTGCTCGATGCCGATGTGTACGGGCCGAATGTCCCGCTGATGCTGGGCTCGAGCGTAGCTCCGCAGATCGTGGGTAACAACATGATCGAGCCGCCGGTGCGCTACGGGATCAAGGTCATCTCAGTGGGGCTGTTGAATCCGGGCGACAAGCCGCTGGTCTGGCGTGGACCGATGCTCCACCAGATGATTCGTGAGTTCGTGCAGCGCGTGGAGTGGGGAAAGCTCGACTACCTGATCGTCGATCTGCCTCCGGGAACGGGCGATGTGGCGATCTCTCTGATGCAAACCGTGCCGCTGACGGGCGCAGTCGTGGTGACGACGCCGAGCGATGTGTCGCTGCAGGATGGGCGCAAGGCGATCGAGATGTTCCGGCAGGTGAAGGTCGACCTGATCGGCATTGCCGAGAACATGGGGTCGTTCCACTGTCCGCATTGCCAGCACGAGATCGACATCTTCTCAACCGGAGGGGGAAAGCGGACGGCCGAGCAGTTCGGGGTGCCTTTCCTCGGCACGATCGAACTCGATCCCGAGATTCGCAAGGGAGGAGACCAGGGGAATCCGGTGTCGCTGGCGGGGGAAGATTCACCGCACGCCAAGTCGCTGTACGCATTTACCCGGAAGGTGATTGACCGGGTGAAGGAGCTGCAGGCGACGAGCGAGAACGTGATCTCGATCCAGTAAGAGGGTGTCGGGGGTCAGCAGTCGGGAGTCAGTTTTCAGCGCTGCTTAGGTTTGCGTCAACCAGAGTTGACGCAAAGTCGTTTGTGTAAACAAAATCCGTTAAAAGTTGTCACAAACCCTAGTGTCTCCATTGCTTTTGGCACTCTCGCCCCGAGAGTGCTATTGACTTCGTACTAATATATTCCTAGAATTCTAGGGAGGGATTCCATCGGGAATCCGTGTGTAAACTTCTGCATCTAATGTACTTAAGCTGAGTCGACGCCGATGTCAGGTGGCCCCAATTTCGGTCCGCGCGAGCGTGAGGTCCTCAAGGCGATTATTGAGGCCTACATTATTACTGGGGAACCGATCGGCAGCCGGAATTTGTCGCGGGGTAACAGCGAAGGCCTTAGCCCGGCGAGCATTAGAAATGTGATGTCGGATTTGACCGATGCCGGGTACCTGGAACAGCCCCATACATCGGCGGGTAGGGTTCCGACTGCGGAGGCATACCGGTACTACGTGACACAGATCGCCAATCGGACTAGAAATCTTTCTAACGTGGATCAGGGAGTTATCGATCAGAATCTAAAGGGCGCGGGCGATCTGCAACAGTTCATGGAGCGCACCTCGCACGTGTTGTCCCTGATCTCGCAGAAAGTTGGCGTGGCGGTCGCGGGTGGGCCGAAGGAAGTCCTGGAGCACATACACTTCACGCGGCTGGAGCAGAACCGGGTGCTCGCCGTGGTGATTACCAAATCGGGCGTGGTTCGCGACAAGCTGTTGCGGGTAGAGCACGAACTCTCGCTGACCGACCTGGAGATTTCGGCGCGCTATTTGAACGACAACTTCCGCGGCTGGACGCTGGACGCGCTGCGAACGGAGTTGCAGAAACGGATTGAGAAGGAGCGCAGTGAGTACGACCGGCTGATGCAGTCGATTGCGCAGCTCTACAAGCAGGGCGCACTATCCGATGACCGCTCGCATGACGTTTATCTCGAAGGTGCATCGAACCTGATCGGCAATGCCGATCATCAGCGGTTGCGAGAGATCCTCCGTACGCTGGAAGAGAAGCAGAAAATGGCCGAGTTGCTGTCGGCATATCTCGATGCGAACCAGGAAACCGTGCGCGTGGTGTTCGGGCTGGAGGAGTTCGAGCCGCAGTTGCGTGATTTCGTGCTGATCGGCGCGCCCGCGAAGCAGGGCGGAGAAGTCGTCGGGTCGCTGGCCGTGATCGGCCCGATGCGCATTGATTACCAGCACGCCATCACGGCAGTTTCATACATCTCAGAGTTGTTCGAGAAGTTCACTCAGCAACAATAGAGATAATCTAAAGTTAAGGACTCCTGGGCGCTTATGCGCCTCGGAATGACAAGGGTTATGGCAGGAACGAACGGAAAGACAGACGACGCGCTCGACCTGGAACACGAACTTCCAGCATCGGATGAGCGCGATGTACCGGCTGCAGAAATACAGCCACCGGTAGCTGCGGCTGACGAATTGGGCAAGCTGCAGGCGGAACGCAATGCGCTCTTCGATCGGCTGGCGCGTTTGCAGGCGGAGTTCGATAACTTCCGGAAGCGGCAGCAAAAGGAAAACCAGGATTTCCGCGACTATGCGCTCACCAATGTCATCAGAGACTTGTTGCCGGTCCTTGACAGCCTGGACCGCGCGCTGCAAACGCAGCCGGAAGGCGAGGAGTTCCGCAAGGGCGTGGAACTGATCGACCGGCAGTTCCACGACGCGCTGTCGAAACTGGGCGTCGAGCCGATCGAGTCCAAGGGGCAGGCATTCGATCCGAACCTGCACCAGGCGATCCAGACGGTGGAATCGGCGGAAGTGGAAGAGAATCACGTGGTGGATGAGTTGCAGCGCGGGTACAAGATCAAGGACCGGCTGCTGCGTCCGGCGATGGTAACGGTCTCTAAAAGGGGATAGGGGATAGCGGCTAGGGGATAGGAACATCCCTGATCGCTAACGACTGGTTTACATTGGCTACTAAAGTAAAACGCGATTATTACGAAGTGCTGCAGGTTACGCGCACGGCGAGCGACCAGGAGATCAAGAGCGCTTACCGCAAGCTGGCGATGCAGTATCACCCGGACCGCAATCCGAATAACCCGGACGCGGAAGAGAAGTTCAAAGAGTGCTCGGAGGCCTATAGCGTGCTTGCCGATGCGCAACAGCGCGCGCGCTACGACCAGTATGGGCACGCGGGCGTGGGCTCGGGCATGGGCGGCGGAGGGGTGGACTTCAACTCCGCGATCTTCACGGATTTCTCCGACATTTTCGGCGAGATGTTCGGGATCGGCGACCTGTTCGGCGGAAGCGGTGGACGCCGCCGTACGCGCGCGCAGCGCGGCGCCGATCTGAGGGAAGACGTAACGCTGGAGTTCGAAGAAGCGGTTTTCGGCGTTACGACCAACATCGAGGTGCAGAAACACGAGAATTGCGAGAACTGCAGCGGGTCGGGGATCGCGCCGGGCAAGTCGGCAAAAACTTGCCAGACCTGCGGCGGTCGCGGGCAGCAGCGCTTCCAGCAGGGTTTCTTCTCGATCGCCCGGACGTGCAGCGCCTGTGGCGGCACGGGGCAGGTGATTAGCGACCCTTGCAACAAGTGTCGCGGCGAAGGGCGAGTGCTGAAAGAGCGGAAGCTTGAGGTCAAGGTGCCGGCCGGCGTGGAAGACGGAATGCGCATGCGGTATGCAGGTCAGGGCGAGCCGGGATATTTCGGCGGGCCGGCTGGCGACCTCTATGTCGTGCTGCACGTCAGCGAACACGCCTTCTTCCAGCGTGACGGACACTATCTGCATTGCTCGATTCCGATTTCGTTCTCGCAGGCGGCGCTGGGAGCGGAGATCGAGATCCCTACGCTCGAGGGCACGCATAAGTTGAAAGTGCCGGAAGGAACGCAGAGCGGCACCGTGTTCAAGGTGCGGGGGAAGGGAATACCGGTGCTGAACAGCCACGGGAAGGGCGATCTGCTGGTTGAAGTGAAGGTGCAGGTTCCAACCAAGCTGACGAAACGGCAGAAGGAACTGCTGGCCGAATTGGGACAGACGAGCACGGTGGACAACAACCCGCAGAAGGAAGACGAGACGCTGATGGGGAAGGTGAAGGAGTTCTTCAATTAGGACAAAAAGCAGATCCCTCGGCGCCGAAGCGCCTCGTGATCACAAAGGCTGACAGGCCTCGGGATGACAAGAAAGATTGGGCGTGGCTTTGGCTGCGCCCTTTTTGTTGACTATTGTCGATTGGCTATTGACTATGGAAGCGTGGCGCGACGGAGATTCATCGCCGATGAAGTGCACGGTTCAACGGCGGTTCTGCTGGGGCAGAACGCCGCGCACCTGGCGCGCGTGTTGCGAGCGCGGGTGGGACAGGAGTACGAGATCGCGGCGGATGGTGTGGTTCGGTTGGGTACCGTTAGTTCCGTTGCTGACGAACGGATCGAGTTTGAATTTGGGACTCTGATCGAGTCGTCGACTGTCGTGAACCGGCCCTTTCCAAAAGAAGAAAAGGACCGGGCACCTGTTACGTTGCTGGTCGCGATCTTCAAGTTTGATCGGTTTGAGTGGGCTGTCGAGAAGGCGACGGAGTTGGGCGTGGCGCGGATCATCCCCGTAGTCGCGCGCAGGACGGATGCCCACCTGGCGCAGGCTGCGACGAAGCGAGTAGAGCGTTGGCGGAGGATCACCCATGAGGCGTCACAGCAGTCGCGGAGGGTCGCGCCTCCGGAGATCGGGGAGCCGGTGAAGTTGAAGGACGCAGTGGCGATGGAAGCCGGTCTGAAACTAGTGTGTGCGGAGACGGAAGAGCAGAGAACGTTGAAGGCTGTTCTGGCACAGCCAGGAATGGCTGCTCTACAGCACTCGGTGGCACTGGCGGTTGGACCGGAAGGCGGGTGGACGGAAGATGAACTTCGACTATTCGCTGAGAACGGCTGGACGCCGGTCACGCTGGGGCCGACGATATTGCGAGCAGAGACGGCGGTGGTGGCGGCACTGGCCGTGGTGGCCGCTCTTCTCGACGATTCAACCACCAGCCACTAACCACTAAGCAATAATCACTGTGCACTGATCACTGCCGTAAGGTCTTCCCTCCTTGTGCCTCCACAGGGTCAACCCGGATAATCAGTGTTCATCCAGGAGTCATCTTGCCGCCACTGGTCTTCGATCCGCAGCAGAAGAAAGCCATCGAGCATGTGCATGGGCCGATGCTCGTTGTGGCTGGCGCCGGAACCGGCAAGACGACGGTGCTGGTCGAGCGCGTGGTGAATTTGATCGAGAAGGGGCACGCGCGGCCGGACGAGATCCTGGCGGTCACGTTCACCATCAATGGCGCGGCGGAATTGCGCGAGCGCGTGGCCGAGCAGATCGGGCCGTTGTGGGCCGATGCGATACAGGCGTGCACGTTCCACGCTTATTGCCACAAGCTGCTGACACGCGCCGGGCGATCGTTCACGCCGATCGTGAAGGAAGACCTTTACGTCCTGCTGCGGCGCGAGTTGAGAAACCTGGGGCTGAAGTACTACATCCGCGCCGCCAAGCCCGGGCAGTTCCTGAGCGCGCTGCTGGCTTTCTTCGAGCGCTGCGACGACGAACTGGTGACGGCCGAGCGTTACCGGCAGTATGTGGAGGAGTTGAAGGCCGGGAAGCATCCGCTGCCGCGGGTACTGAATACGAAAGACTGCGATGGCCTGGAGCGCGAAGAGGTGATCGCGCGTTGTGGCGAGATCGCGCACGTCTACGAGCGCGTTGAGGAAATGCTGGCGGAGCGGAATCTCGGAACCTTCGGGCACCAGATCAGCGGCGCAGTCAAGCTGTTGTCGGAAGACGCGAAGATCCTGGCCGAGGAACGACGGAGCGCGCGGTTCATCCTGATTGACGAGTTCCAGGACTCGAACATTGCGCAGATCAAGCTGGCGAAGCTGTTGGGCGGGGAAGAGCAGAACGTGTTCGCGGTTGGAGATCCCGACCAGGCGATCTATCGGTTCCGCGGCGCGACCACCGGCGCGTTCGATCATTTCCAGAAACAGTTTTCGAATGTGAAATTTGTCACGCTGGATCAGAACCGGCGCTCGCTGGGGCCGATCCTGCGGTGCGCGTTTCGTGTGATCAACCAGAATCCGCCGATCAGCGAAAGCGGAACGATGGTGAGGCAGCCGTTGGTATCGGCAAGAGAACAAGAAGCGAAAAACCCCACACAACCAAAAGAGGGTTGTGTGGGGCACCCTGTCGAGCTTGTTTACACGCCACAGCAGTTAAGCAACGAGACGGAAGCTTCCGAGGTTGCCGACGCGCTCGAGAAGCTGCATGCGGGCTGCGCGGGACACGACACGCGGCAGGGGCGGAGGCGTTGTTCGTGGAGCGATATCGCGGTCCTCTACCGGCTACATACGCATCGCGATTTGCTGGCGAGAGAGTTGAGTAAACGGAAGATCCCGATCATCGTGCGCGGGGTGAATGTGCTCGATACGCCCGAAGTTCGCGATGCGATGGCCGTCTTGCGTGGCATGACGAGCCTGGACGAGAACGCCGCCATCGTGCGCGCGTCTGCGCTGCCACAGTTCGGAATCGTCCCCGAGGAGTTGCGGGCGGCGCTGGGCGCGGCCGGACGAGACGCGAAGATGACTGCCATTCTGCCGAAAATCAAGGGTGGGCAGGCGCTGCTGGATGCGTTTATGAAGGCGCGGCAACTCTCTGCAGAAGCCGGCAACAGTGCAGCATCGGCGCTCGAGATTGCGATCAAGCAGTTCAGCCTTGCTCGCAACGAAGCAGTCATCGCGTTGCAGAAGTTCATTGCTGATTGGTCGACGAAGCCGATTACCAAGGACGCAAGCCTGACGGCCTTCCTGGAATACCTCGAGTACTTCACCGAGATCGGCGGCAAGGTCTGCTTGCCGGAGCCGGACGATTCGGCGAACGGGGTGCAGTTTATGACGGCGCACATCGCGAAGGGCCTGGAGTTTTCACACGTGTTCGTGCTGCGCGGCGCGGGGGGCAGTTTTCCTTCGTACTACAAGGAGGAGCTGTTCGAGTTCCCGGCGGCGTTGCGTGATCCGCTGACCTCGGCGCCGGGCGACCAGAAAGAGCTGCACAACCAGGAGGAACGCCGGTTGTTCTACGTGGCGATGACGCGAGCGCGCGACACGCTGGCGATCTACGGCAAGCGCAGCAGCAGCCGCAAGACGCCCACTCCGCCGCGATTTGCGGAGGCGACGCCGCCAGGATTTTTGCGCGACATCTGTTCCGATCATTGCGCGCCCGTGGATTATGCGCCGCGGCTGGCGGAGTTTCGTCCGGAGATACAGGCTGCGGCGGACGTCATGCCTGCCTTCTCTCCGGTGGCGGAATGGATGTTGCTGCCGGCGGCGAGAGCGATGGACAAAGTTTCGCTCAGCGCCTCGCGCATCGAGTTGTACGACCTATGCCCGCTGCGCTTCAAGATCGAGACGGATTGGAATATTCCGCGAGAGTCGGCGCCAGCCTTGCAGTTTGGCAACGCCATGCACACGGCGCTGAAGGCGTTTAACGACGGGCTGCTGGCGAGGCGACCGCTGTCGCTCGATGATTTCGTTCGGGTGTTCACCACGCAAATGGAGATTTCGCCGTTCGACGATGCTCACCAGAAGCAGTTGTACGTCGATCAAGGCCGGCGACAGCTCGAGGAGTTCTATTACCTTCGTAACGTTGGCGCTGTGTCCGATATCCTTGCGGCGGAGAAGTTATTCACCCTGATGGTGGGTGGCGTGAGGGTGGTGGGGCGAATCGATTGCGCGTCGAAGACCCCGAGCGGAGGGATCTCGATCGTCGACTACAAAACAGGGAAAGCAAAGGACGAAGAGGACGCAGACAAGAGCTTGCAGCTTTCGATCTACGCGCTGGCGGCGCAACAGGAGTGGCAGCAGTTGCCGGAGCGGATCGCTTTCTACAATCTCGAGACGAATGCTCCGGCCGAAACGTCGCGAACTCCGAACCAGATCGTCGACACGCGGGTGAAAATCGAATCGGTGGCGCAAGCGATCCAGGCAGGAAATTTCAGGGCAAAACCGGGCTTTCACTGCAGCTGGTGCGGGTATCGGGAGTTATGTCCGGCGAAGGAAGAACCGCTGTACACGATCGAAGCGGCGATTCCGGCGATGGCGGATTAGAAGCAGATCCCTCACTTCGTTCGTGATGACAAACCAGCACTCGTGATGAGAATGGAAATTTGAGTCACAAAAAACTTCAGGGGACGCTATCGCGTCCCCTGTCTTATTCGGAAGTCCGTACTTACTTTTTCTTGCTGGACTTCTTCGCGGCTTTCTTCGCTGCCTTTTTCTTCGTTGCCATTGATCTATTCTCCCTTTCGTATTTCGCGATCAACATCATCGCAATTGTTTGAATGTATAGAGTTATTCAAAAACGAAGTCAAGCGAAAAGTGCGATGTCATCAAGAGGTTCACACCTCAGCATGATGATCTCGCGTCCGTTTTTCTCTCGCCATCGTCACTTCGGCAGCGCCTTCGCAGCATGGTTGATGATCCACCGCGCCGTTAATCCCTGCAGAGTGTCGTGCGAGAGGTGCGCGATCATTCCGGGACGCAGACTCTTTCTCCAATGTGCGAGCACGCCAAAAAGCGCGCCGAATGCGGTGATCTGCACCATACCCTGCCAGCCTTCGTAACCGTGCGAAGCGCCGAAGAGCAAAGCCTGAAGTGCAATGCCGCCGATCGCGGACTTGAGCAAAGCGCCACACTGATTCTGCAGGTAACCACGGTAGATGATTTCTTCGCAGAATCCGGCGGTCGACGACAAAAGAATCCACGCCAGAATTTCATTCCTGGTTTCGGGAAGGATGGAGCCGATCCGGTGCTGGACATCTTTCAGATGCGCGGTGCTTGCCAACCCGAGCGCGAGGCCGATGGCGACCAGTACGAGTGCGGCGACGATCCAGAAGCCGACCGCGATGGCGACGTCGAGCAGGAAGTCTTCCGGGTTCTTCCAGCGTCCGCCGATGAGGCCGCCGAGAGTTGTGCGTTGCGTTAGATGAAGTCCCCAGACGATGTAGAGGACCATCAGCCACTCCATCACGATGGTGCTGATGTAGAGCTTCATGCGCAGGGTGTGGTCGAGGCCGGGATGCCCCCCGGAGCCGAGCGCGGAAAAGACAAGCAGGAACAACACCAGCAGCGCGGTGTGCCACCAGGGCGCGACGTATGGCGGGCTGGCTTGTGGCTGAACAACAGGTGCCGGAACGGGCGTCTCCATCGAAACTCCTTGAACAGCATCTTATAATGAGGAGTTTCCTTACCCCAGTTTTGGCTTTCATTCCACAGACAGGAGTCACACCGATGACCTACAACGCTGACGATGTCGTGATTATCTCCGGTTGCCGCACGCCGATTGGAAAGTTCCAGGGAGGGTTCAGTGATCTCAGCGCCGTGCAACTGGGCGCGATTGCGGTGCGTGAAGCGGTCAAGCGCGCAGGGATCGGCGATCTCAACCAGGTCAGTGAATGCATCATGGGCAACGTGGTGTCGGCTGGACTCGGACAGAATCCAGCGCGGCAGGCGGCGATTTACGGTGGACTGCCGCCGCAGGTTGGAGCCATGACGATCAACAAGGTTTGCGGTTCAGGGTTGAAGGCAGTCGCGCTCGGCGCGCAAGCAATCCAGACCGGCAACTCCGAGGTCGTCGTCGCGGGCGGCATGGAATCGATGACGAACGCTCCGTACCTACTTCCTCAGGCGCGCAAGGGATACCGGCTGGGGAACTCACAGATCGTGGACTCGATGGTGAACGACGGCCTGTGGGACGTGTACAACAACTATCACATGGGCATCACCGGCGAGAACGTAGCGGAGAAGTATGGCATCACGCGCGAAGAGCAGGATGAGTACGCCGCCAACTCGCATCGCAAGGCAATCGCCGCGATGAAGGAATGCCGGTTCAAGAGCCAGATCGTGCCGGTGGAGATTCAGTCGAAGAAGGGAACGGTCGTCGTCGAGAAAGACGAATCGCCGCGCGAGGATACGACGGTGGAAGCGTTGCGCGCCTTGAAGCCAGCATTCAAGAAGGATGGGACGGTCACGGCTGGCAATGCCCCGGGCGTGAACGATGGCGCGGCGGCCTTGGTTGTGACCAGCCACCGCAAGGCGAAGGAACTCGGCGCGGAGCCGATGGCGAAGATCGTGGCGCAGGCGACCAGCGGAGTGGAACCGAAGTGGGTGATGATGGCGCCCGTCGATGCGGTGCGGCAGATCTGGAAGAAGACTGGATGGAAGGATTCAGACGTCGACCTGTACGAGTTGAACGAGGCCTTTTCGGTGCAGGCGCTGGGCGTTACGCGCGAGCTCGGGCTCGATCTCAACAGAGTTAACGTCAATGGTGGGGCAGTGGCGCTCGGGCATCCGATTGGCGCCAGTGGGGCGCGCGTGCTGGTGACGTTGCTGTACGAGATGATTCGCCGCGATGTGCACAAAGGCATCGCCGCGCTTTGTCTCGGCGGCGGCAACGGGGTAGCAATGGCGATTGAAAGGTAGGAGAAACTGTCTTTGGTGTTCAACAACCAGGGATGCCTGAGAATAACTTCAACCGCGCGCAGTGGAAGGTGCTGGCGATTCTCCTCCTGGTTAACTTCGTCAACTACGTGGATCGCCAGATCCTGTTTCCCCTGTTTCCCTTGATCCGCCGGGATTTCGGGCTGAGCTTCTTTCAACTCGGCTCGCTGGCGACCGCCTTCACGATTGTTCTTTCTTTGTTCAGCATGCCGCTGGGAATGCTGGCCGATCGCACGTCGCGGCGGCGGGTGATCAGCTTCGGAGTGATCTTCTGGAGTTGCGCGACGTTTCTCAGCGGCCTGGCCACGTCGTTCCGTTTTCTTCTGTTCGCCCGCGGATTAGTTGGCGTCGGCGAGGCCGCTTACACTCCGGCGGGGACTGCGATCATCTCTGCGACGTTCCCATCGCGCGTCCGCGCTCGCGTACAGGCGGTCTTTGACACCGGAATGTTCATCGGCGGAGCTGTTGGCATCGCGCTCGGCGGCATCATGGCGGGCATGGTCGGGTGGCGTGGAGCCTTCTTCGTGGTGGGCATTCCTGGGTTGTTGCTGGGCTTGCTGGCGTTGGGACTTCCGGAGACGAAGGCCGAAGCAGCGAATAAAACACATCCTGGTTTTCCGGTTGGATCGCTTCTGCGAAATCGCGCTTACGTGCTGATCATGCTTAGCGGTTGGTTCAGCGCCTTTGCGGGATACAGCTACATCGCCTGGGGACCAGAGTTCGTGCAGGACTACCTCAGCTTCACGCCTCGGGAGACTGGGATCGTCCTGGGCTCGGTTGTGGTATTGGCTGGAATGGGTGGTGTGCTCACCGGAGCTTCGCTCGCCGACTTCTTTGCGCAACGGATTCGTGGCGGCCGTGCGATGACGGTCCCGATTGGATTTCTGACCTCCGCCCCGCTTATCTACTCCGGACTCCACGCCACCTCCAAGCTGCAGTTCATTGTGTGCTTTGGGATGGGAACGTTCTTTCTGACCTGGTATCACGGGCCGATTACGGCCACTATTCACGACCTGATTCCCGAGCGCGGCCACGCTACCGCGCTCGGCATGTACTACTTTTTCGTTAACCTGTTCTCGATGGCCGTCGCTCCCATGCTGATTGGGCGAATCGCGGATCATAAGAATCTTTTATCTGCCCTACACATTTCTGTGATTGCACAAATCTTCGGGGCCCTTCTGTTTATGCTTGCGATTCTCGCTGTCAGGGCGGAGAATCTTCTGATCTCAGGTGTGGGACCAGAGACTCTGTAACTAAGGCCGGCGGCTTCGTCGCTCTGAGCGGAGGCAGGCGAAGTTGCGATCCATACGCAGCTGCATTGCTACGAGAGGACAGAGAATGAGTCATTCAGCCGTAACCCCTACCGACCTCATCCAAATCTCCACCATAGAAGAAACAATCCGCCGGCGAGTCGCGGAAGAACGGGCGCGCCTGGAACACGCCGCAGGCGTCAAGCATCGCGAGACCCATCATTTCCATAAGCCGATCGAGCGAGCATTCACCGCATCGGAGCGCGGCACCACGACCTTGTTGTTCGGCGGACTCACCTGGAAGCACGAGAAGCTGATCCAGGCGGCGCTGGAAGGCCTTGGATATAACTGCGAAGTGGTCCCCACGCCCGACGTCGCGGCCTTCCAATTGGGAAAAGAATACGGAAACAACGGCCAGTGCAATCCCACGTACTTCACGGTCGGAAACCTGGTGCAATTCCTGCAGAAGAAAGAAGAGCAGGGTTATACCAAGCAGGACATCATCGATCACTTCGTCTTCATCACGGCCGGTGCGTGCGGCCCGTGCCGCTTTGGCATGTATGAAGCCGAGTATCGGCTGGCACTGCGCAACGCCGGTTTCGACGGCTTCCGCGTGCAGTTGTTCCAGCAGGCCGGAGGGCTCGATCAGTCCGAGGTGGAAGCCGGACTCGAGATGAACCTCGACTTCTTCCTTAACCTGCTGAACGCGATGAACATGGGCGACGTGCTCAACGAAGTCACGTACCAGATTCGTCCATTTGAAATGAATGCCGGCGAGGCCGATCGGGTGCTCGACGAAGTGACCAACCAGATCGGCGAGGTGCTGAAACACAAGTCGCCGTGGACTGCCGAGAAAGCTGTGGGCAAGCTGGCGGCCAAGATGCCCGGCAAGAGCGCGGTCGAATATGTCGGGAAATTCCTGAACCAGCTCTATTCTGACGACTACACAGCCGCGCTGAACTCGGCACGCGATCAATTCAATGGCGTGAAGGTAGATCGCCTGCGCGTGAAGCCTATCGTGAAGATTACCGGCGAATTCTGGGCGCAGACGACCGAGGGCGACGGCAACTTCAACATGTTCCGCTTCCTCGAGAACGAGGGCGCGCAGGTAATCGTTGAGCCGATCGCGACGTGGATCAATTACATGATCCACCAGGCGATCCAGAAGGTGAAAGACGAGCGCGGATTGGAGCAGGGCGCGATCCTGCCGCCGATGTGGCGGATCGACAAGCAGGCGAAAATCCAGATGAACTACCGCAGCAAGATGCTGCAACTCAAAGCGGCGGAAGTCATCTTCGCGCGCGAGTATCACAAGATCATCGGCGCGCTCGGCGGCACGGCTCACAAGCTGGTGAATCAATATGAGCTGCAGCGGCTGGGACATCCGTATTACAACACCCGCGCCGAAGGCGGCGAGGGCCATCTTGAAGTGGCGAAGAACATCTACTACAGCAACCGCGAACTCTGCCACATGGTGCTGTCGCTGAAACCGTTCGGATGCATGCCTTCGACGCAATCGGATGGCGCGCAGTCGGCCGTGGTGTCGCATTACAAGGACATGATCTTCCTTCCGATTGAGACGTCGGGCGAGGGTGAAATTAACGCGCACAGCCGTGTGCAGATGGCGCTGGGCGAGGCGAAGAACAAGGCCAAGCTGGAGTTCAACTCCGTGCTGGTGAAGCTGCGCCGTCACGTCGACGAGCTACGCGCATATGTGGATGCGCATCCGGAGATGTCGACGGCGATGTACAAGGTTCCGAAGTACAAGGGTGTGATCGGGACGGCAGCGAACTTCGCAATCCATGTGGCGGTACGCCTGGGAGACCAGGTGCCGTTCCACCTCGAAGCCCAATAGAACTTTCGGATCGTATGCAAAGGCGGCCTCGGGCCGCCTTTTTCTATTGCAGCGAATCGCTCAGGTAGATTTCATCGACCGGCAGAAGCTAAGGACTGCTGCTGCAATCGCGCCAGGTTCTTCTGCGCGAGTTGCAATCCGGCGTCGGCAGCTTTACGGTACCAGCGCTCGGCTTCAGCGCGGTCTTGCGGCAAACCGATCCCTTGCTCGCTAAGTCTGCCTAATTCGTTCTGCGCGGGGAGGTACCCGTGATCGGCAGCACGACGTAACCACCGGACTGCCAGCTCGGGATTGCGATCCAACTGCCAGCCGGTCAGGTACATCTGGCCTACGGCTGCTTCGGCGGCGGGGAAGCCTAACTCGGCGGCGAGACGCTCCAGGCGTGCGGCTTCGGGCTCGTTTTTCTCGATTCCGCGTCCAGACATGTAGTGAGACGCCAAGTTCGCCATCGCCGGAGCAAACTGCCGATTCGCAGCCTCGCGATACCAGTGCACCGCCGCGTCGTCGCTCTGCTTCACACCGCGTCCTTGCTCGAAGGCGTAGCCGAGATTGTTCTGTGCCATGGCGAAGCCTGACGACGAAGCGCGCATATACCATTTCACGGCTTCTGAATCACTCTTCTCGACGCCGCAACCGGAGGCGTAAAGAACGGCGAGATTGTTCTGGGCGGCGGGATTGCCACGATGCGCCGCCATTGCGTACCATTTGGCGGCATTGGGGCAGTCCCTTGCTAGAGCGTTGCTCTTGTCGTAGGCCAATCCGAGTTGATACTGAGCATCGGTATCGCCGGCGCGAGCTTTCGCCTCCAGGCGGCAGAGGGAGGGACTATCTTTGAGCGGCAGGGAACATTCCTGGGTCAAACCCAGTGAAGTTGCAAACAATATGCACACGCCGAACAGGAGTTCAGCCCATCTGCTCATCACAACGCCCCCGTGTGACTTGCTGTTTTTGCTGGCGAGTAGCGGAAAAGTAACCGCGTCCGGGTAATCTGTCAACGACAAGAAACGTCAAAAGGCGGAATGTTCCACAGATTCTGGGTCTGCTCCGGGGTTTACAATTCTTAACGAGGTAAGAACAAAAGATGAAGGGTTTCGTTCTTGGTGTTCTTCTCACGATTGTCGTGGGATTTGCGGCGGTTTACATCTACTTCTCGCAAGGCATGGCGCCGGTAGCAACATCAGCGCCACCCATGCCGTTCGAGAAGAAATTCGCCAACATGGCGCTGCACGCGCGTCTCGAAAAGGAAATGCCGCGCCAGGTACCGATTCCTGCCGACGAGGCGAATTACACGGCGGGGGCTCACGAATACATGGAGCACTGCGCGGTGTGTCACGGAGTGCCGGGGAAGGAGCAATCTCCGATTGCGCTGGGCGAATTCCCCAAGCCTCCACACTTGTTCAAGGGCAAGGGTGTGACCGACGACGAGCCGGGTGAGACCTATTGGAAAGTGGCGAACGGGATCCGGATGACCGGCATGCCGGCGTTTGATAAGCATCTGTCGACCACACAGATGTGGCAGGTTTCGTTGCTGCTTGCGAACGCTGACAAATTGCCGCCGTCAGTGACCGCGATCCTCACTCAGCCTGAGGAACACGATCACTCCTTGAACGAGGCGCACGATGCGTCGCAACATTCGCACTAAAGCAAGAAACGGGCTGCCTCATCGGCAGCCCTGAGTTTGTTTACTTCGTCGTGAACTGGCCCATTGCTCCTTTTGCTTCCGTGCCCGTTCCTTCGCCCTGTCCTGAATCGACCACGAAATAGTAGGTCGTCCCGGGTTTCAGCCCGTCAATTTTCACGCGGTGCGTCTGGTGGGCACCTGCGGCATCGTTATCCGCATAAGGCGACTGCGCCGTCTGCGAGAGCGAATTGCGATCGGTGCCGTAGTGAACTACCGAACTGCTGGCTTCATTCGTGGTCCATGCGATCATTGCCCAGCTATTGCCGACGGCTTCGACGCGGGGTCCGTCAACGATCCTTACTGCCGCTGACCTTTCACCTGCCTCCGCAGCTTCACCCCTGGACGCTCCGGCTGCTCCGGTCGCTTTGGTTTGAAACGTGCCCACCTGGCTGCGTGAGTCGGTGCCGGTTCCGAATCCCTGGCCGGAATCGACGGCGAAGTAGTAAGTCGTATTCGGCTGCAGGTTGTTGATGTGAACCCGGTGGGTCTGCCCCTGCTGCGTGTAGGGAGACTCCGCCGTCTGAGTCAACGAGTTGGGATTCGTTCCATAGTGCACGATGGAACTGCCGCGAGCATTGGTGGTCCACGCTACGACGGCCCAATTCGATCCCGTGGCTTCGACGAGCGGCCCATCGGTGATGTGAATCGGCTGCGCCTGCCCGAAGGCGAGAGTGCTGATCCCCAAAACCAGCAGCGTTGTGACGATCGTGAATTTCGGTGAGAGTTTGTGGTGCATAAGGTCCTCCTGTCGGGGCAGAAGTGGCGACGCTTTGTAAGTTCGATGCCGGGTTGCCGGGGGCAGGCTGGACGCGGGTGGTTAAGCAGAGTTGCGGAAGGGAGTGGCAGGAAGCGGGAAACGGTTCAGTGAGTGTGAGAACCTCAATCGTGCCTACGGTACTCGTGAATCGGTTGCGCTTCTACCCGGCAATGAATTGCCGGGCTATTATCATTCGTCCCTGCGGGACTGATTCCTCACTTCTTGAATAAATTTTCGAAGGCCTGGCGCGCATCCATCGGGCGCGCAGCGCTGGAACTCGTCTCGCGCTCCACCGATTGGCGCATTTCGAAGAAGGTACAGGCATTGATCGCATCTTTGGGAGACACCTTGGCGGGCACCGGCTGGCGGCACTCGAAGCGGCTGCTGGGATCGAAGTGCGCGCACATCTTGCAGGAGTGCAGGGCCAGGCCGCACTTGGGACACTTCGCATCAGCCTCTGCCATGGAATTGAGCAGGGCGCCACACTGCGCGCAGCGCGAGACGGTGCGGGCTCCCGGCATATTCAGCGGACGAGGGCCGAACGTGTTGTCCTGTGACTTCGGCCTTGGCGATGACGGCTGCGATTGCGGCTTGCTCTTCGATTCGCCGGAATCCTGGTAGCCGTGCTGGCGGTATTTTCTGTCGGACATGATTTGACTCCGATGGACTGGGAGGAAGGCCCTATCAGTTTACGCCGATGGGGCGAGGGTCTAGCTCTTTGTTCTCGCGGGGCGAGAATGAAATTGTCCTCTCGAACTACCGGGGTTGGCAAGGACTTAACTTCTGCCTGCAGTACCACGGATACAGCCGTGGTTACCAGTCCGAGTGGCGGGCGATTCGTCCTTAAGTGAAATCGGCTGCAGAGTTCGACGGTGAGTTCGCGCGCCGGGGTGTTCGCAACAGCTTCGTTTTCTTGGCTGGGCAGGTCAAGGCGCTGGTGGCCCAAAACCTGCTTCAGGCAAGGCATCTGCTGTTGCAAGCTCTTTCATGTCCCGGTGTCCCAGGGAAAGCCGTGCTGCGCAGGAAGCGTGCTCTTTCTCTTGTGCCGTGAGAAGCGCCGGATCTGCTGCGGCGCTCATTTTTCAACTAGCGTGACGACCGCTGCTCGCCGCGGCGAGAATGGACTGCACGGCTCGCGTCCCGGGGAAGCGCACATCCATCAGCAGGAAGAGCATGCAATAAAACAAGCTGCCGACAAACATGGAGACGCCGAACGCGAGCACCAGGGGAAAGTGAGTTCCGGGCTGGTTGCGTGCGATGAGCGCCGCAATGGCACAAAAGACCAGCGCCGCCGCGAGCACAAAGGCCCCGTCAATCAACCGCGCCAAGGGCCGCATGAACTGGCTCAGAACTCGCACCGGGCCGGGAGTGTGCAGTTCGGCGTCAGGCGCATCGTCCGGCGTGGTGTGAACGCGCTGCGTGACCCAGGCTTTCAGGGCGGTGTGATGTTCATCGCGGAAGTCGGCAAACTCGACTCCGCTACGCCCCGTGGGATCGCTCCACACCACTACGCCCTTGCCTTCCACGTGAATGCCGGTGCCCGGCAGCAGGAAAGAGATGTTCAGAACCTGTCCCGACTTGACCGGGGCAAGCGATTGCAGAGCCATGCCGCCTTCGCTGAGGTCGAGGACGAACGCGGGATCGAGCATGCCTTCGATGTCAACGTGGGCGAGGTGATGGACGGCGACGCGCAGAAAACGGCGAACCATGCGCGTGATCATGCCGCGCGTGAAGCGCAGAATTCGGCTGGCATCTTCCGCGGAAATCGGCTTGCTCAAGACAAAGTTCGCGCCGGTGGCGAAGGCCGCTTTCATCTGCTGGTAGTCGTCGACGATGCCGACCGCGATGGTGTTCTGGTTGGGCGTGTCTTCGCGCAACTGTTGCAGCAGGTTCAATCCGCTTCCGTCGCGCTCGCATTCCACGATCACCGCGTCGAACTTGTGTCGCCGCAAGATGCGGCTGGCGCCGCTGGGGCCGAGGCAGATCTCAACGCTCATATCCGCCTCAAAGAGCAAAGGACACAGCGTGCGCAGGACTTCCGGATCTCGGCACAGCACCAGGGATTGTGCAGCCATGACACAGGATAGTAATCCCGGGCAAAGCGCTGGCAAATGTCAAGGCAGGTACGCCGGTTACGACGTTGGACTTTCGGTCTTTTGCCGGAACGGTCCTTGACGCTAAACTGCGTCATTCCCTTCTATGCCGGAACAAATGCCGGGGTGCCAACACGGGTGTGGAAAGCGCGACGTCTTCCTGCATTTTCGGGTGGCCGCGACCCCGGAAGCCATTGCTCCCATCGTCGAGTCTGTCTTCGAACTGGCGCATCGCGAGCTGGGGCAAGACAAATCCATGGAACTCTCGCTGGCGCTGCAGGAAGCTCTGGCGAACGCCGTGGTGCACGGATCGCATCGTAATCCCAGCAAGGCGGTCGAGTGCTGGGTCGCCCGTGCCGAGGGGGACATCCTGATCGTGGTGCGCGATTCCGGTCCCGGTTTCGATCTTGATGCCGTGCCTGATCCCCGCGGACGCGCCCAAGTTGGGTCGGACCACGGGCGGGGCATCCACATGATCAGAGAGTTGATGGATGAGGTTCACTTCGTGCGCAACGGGGCGGAGATCCACATGCGCAAGCAATCGTAAGAGCTACCGAAATGGCCGATGATTACAAGCCTCTCACCACGGTTTCGTCGCTGGATCTTCGCCGGTATGCGGGCAGGTGGTACGAAATCGCGCGCTACCCGAACCGGTTCGAACGAAGCTGCGAATCGGATGTTACGGCCGATTACGCCCTGCGCGACGACGGGAAAATAGGCGTCGTTAACGCTTGCCGTAAAGCCGATGGATCTCGCAAACAGTCAAAAGGATATGCCAAGGTAGTAGACGTCTCTACAAGTGCAAAGCTGAAGGTGACGTTCTTCTGGCCGTTTTTTGGGAGCTACTGGATTATCGACCTCGACTCTGACTACCGGTATGCAGTGGTCAGCGAACCCAGCCGCCGGTATCTCTGGATCCTTAGTCGTACACCGCGCATGGAAAGTGGACTCTACCAACCCATTCTCGAACGTATTCGATCATTGGGATTCGATCCCGAAAAGCTGATTCTGACGCGTCATTCCTCCGCTTAGAGACAGTAAAGCGGTCAGCCCTTGTTGCCGAAGATCAAGGTGAGGGTTACACCTTGCTTCGGTCAGCGATCCTTTGGGTGATTTGCTTAGTGGTGGCCGCGGGTACCACGGCGATAGGACAGCTGCTGAAACTCGATTATGGCACTTACCTCGGCGGCTCGGGCGCCGACGCAGGCTATGCGATTGCGGTAGACGGTGCAGGGTCTGTTTACGTTGCAGGATTCACCCAGTCGGCCGACTTTCCCGTCATCAATGCGCTTCAACCTTACTTCGGCGCTGGCACGGGCGATTTGTTCGTCGCGAAGTTCAAGTCCGACGCGTCCGGCTTCGAATACATTACCTATCTCGGCGGTTCCGGCGGAGAAGGCGATCCCGGCGGTCATATCGGCGGCATCGCAGTGGATGCGCAAGGCAATGCTTACCTCGTGGGAGTGACGCGTTCGAGCGATTTCCCTACCACGCCCGGAGCTTATCAAACGACCATCGCGTCGCAATTTGTCTGCGACGATGACCCCAACGCCGGCCTTTGTGGAGACGCCTTCGTAGCGAAACTCGATCCGCGCGGCAAGCTGCTGTATTCGACTTACCTCGGCGGCAACGACTACGACGATGCGAAAGCGATTGCCGTTGACAATGCAGGATGCGCCTACGTTACCGGAATGACGGCGTCACTCGATTTCCCGACGACTGCAGGCGCCTTTCAACCCGGGCTGCGCGATGTGGATGCGTATGTAGCAAAACTCAGTGCCGACGGCTCGACGCTGCTCTACTCCACTCTGCTCGGCGGCACGGGGCTTGATGCGGGCATGGCGATCGCCGTGGACGGCAGCGGTCGCGCTTACGTCGCGGGAACCACGGAGGCAGCAGATTTCCCTATCCGGAGCGGACAGCCGACGAAGTCAGATGACTCCTTCGACGCATTTATCGTCCGCTTGAACGCAACCGGCACCGGCCTCGAATTTTCGCGATTAGTCGGTGGATCCGGAACCGACGAAGCTTTTGGAATCGCCCTCGATGCGCAAGGGAGCGTCTATGTGACTGGCTACACGGACTCGCAGGATTTTCCCGCCGTCAACGCGTTCCAGCCTAACTACGGCGGAGGAGACGGTAACGGGTTCGTGGTCAAACTCCGCGGCGATGGCAGCTCGATCGTATATTCCACTTTCCTCGGAGGAACCGATGGACGCAGCGAGTTGAACGCAATCGTGGTCGACAGCGTCGGGAGGGCAATCGTCGCTGGGCGTGGCGGTTCCGACTTCCCGGTCGTCAACGGTCTTCAGAGCTACGGCGGATCGTCGGATGCGGTTGTCGCCGGGCTGACGCCCGATGGTTCCGGGCTGCAGTATTCGACGTTTGTGGGGGGGGCTGGCACGGATGTTGCCAACGGGGTTGCCGTTGATAGCGCAGGACGAATCGTCGTGACGGGACAAACGTCATCGCCTGACCTGGCTGTGAGTGCAGGTGCGCTGCCGGCCATGTTGCACGGGCCCTCCGACGCCTTTCTGCTGCGACTCGTGGAAATCACGAACCTCAATCCGGTCTTCAGCTCTCCGAAGATGCTCTCGGTGGGTGCGGCTTATGTCGGTCGGAGTTCGGCGACGAAGTCCCTACGCATCAGCAACACTGGAACTCAACCACTTACGGTGACCGGCATCACTGGTTCCTCGAACGTGACCGTTACGGACGATTGTGCAACGGTGACTCCCACCTCCAGTTGTTCGATCTCAGCCAGCCTGTTTGCTTCTGCGCCTGGAGACCAGGCGGGCACCATCACCGCCTTCGATAATGCACCTGATTCGCCGCAGACAATTGTTGTTCGTGCCGTCGGGGTAAACGGTGGGGACCTGGAATTGAGGCCGCTGCTAAGCGGCAGTCGCTTTGCTTTCTATGGTAAGACCGCGATTCCGCTCACGGCGACGATCGTGAATCATGGTCCCTACGACAGCGATGACGTGCAGTTAGACCCGTCTGCCGACGGCGGCAGCTTCGATTGCGATCCATGCTACGTCGGGCACATCGTCGCCGGCCAGTCCGCAGTGGTGCGTTTCAACTTCGTACCCGCCCGGTACGGTACGCTTACCATCAGTGCACACGTCGAAGCTTCCCCCTCCACGCCCGACCTGAACCCAGGCAACGACGCGCAGACCGTTATCGTTACGAATCCCCGATATCGCGTCGATCCGGCTCAACTCGCGTTCCCCAGTCAAATTGTTGGGATTGCCAGTTCGCCGCAGCGGGTTACCTTTACAGCGCTCGATGGCAATTCACTGCTGCTCTCCGCATCGGCTACCGGAGATTTCAGAGGTGACTCATGGTGCGACTCCGGCGGGCTTCGCTGCTATGCCGACGTGGTTCTTTTCCCCACGGTTGCAGGAACTCGAACCGGGACGTTAATGGTTAACGAAGCCACTGCGGGTACGGCGGAAAACATTGCGCTCTCGGGAACAGCAATCCTCGCGCCGCACGTACATTTCTCAACGTCTCTCTTGAACTTCGGCCAGCAGTTCCGAGGCGGACCGGTCCCACCTCAAACTCTGACCCTCACCAACGATGGCAGCGCACCTCTGTTTGTCGTCAGCATCTCGACGAGCCGTTACTTTTCCGATTCCACCGACTGCCCGCCGACGCTCGCGCCCGGAGCAAGCTGTAACGTCAGCGTTCGTTTTCTGCCCTCCGTGATTGGAAGTTGCAGCGGAAGTCTCACGTTGGCGGACAACGCTGCCAGTCTTCTGGATGTGGTGGCCTTGACTGGCACGGGCATTCCCATTGCCATTCTCAGCCGCCCGGCAAGGCCTGTGACTCCCATTGCTGCACCCGGAAAGAACGGAGCCCAAACACCAAGTATTCAGACCATTACTCGCCCTTCCCGTCCCCCTGGCCGCGTCTTCGAGGTAAAAACGCAGGAACGCTGGCGTTAATGCCAGATTGACTTCATCGGCCATGCCGTCAGGTTGGCCTTCGCATTCGGTGAGGCGCTATCGAGCGCTAATCCCACTGCTCCGGTCAGATACACGCGATCGGTCATTACTCGCTCACCATCGTTCACGAAGAGTTCCAGCGTAGTCTGGTCTACGAATGCGTGCAGCTTGATCTTGCTGCCGCCTGAGATCGCACTCGCGTGTTTGCCCGCGAAGTCGGGGCTGAACTTAGCCTCACCGGAGTTCGTGCGATCGATATACACCTGCTTGGCCACCGGATCGAAGCCAATCGCGACCGAGTTGTTCTTGGAATCAACGATAAGCAGTCTCGCGTCCTTGTCCGCCGTGATCTCGCCCTCAATCTCGAACGACGCGTCGGGCAGCCTTATACCTTTGTCCTTGGATTGGCTGGCGAGCACCAGCGGCCGTTGCTCTCCCCGCAGAGCTTCCAACTCCCGCACCGGCCTCTGTCCAACACAATCTCCCTCTGGGCATTTCGTCAGGAACATCTCCCGCGGAATCGACTGAATGCCGCGCCACGGTGAAGTCGGCTCCTGGTTGGCATACTTCCAGTTGCCCACCCAGCCCATCCAGATGACGCGCCTCTCGCTCGCGGGCAGATGCGCGAAGCGCTGCGTGGCGTAGAAGTCTTTGCCCCAGTCGATCCACAGCTTCTGCGTGTCGGGAGTCTCGTTGGTGAACTTTGTACCGTCAAAGTTACCGACAAAGTACTGCACGCCGGTTCCGCCCTGCGGAGCGCCGGGATTGCGGCTGATGATCAGCACCCACTTCTTCTGGTCCGTCCCCTCGATCGGCAACTCCACCAGGTCCGGACATTCCCACTGTCCGTCGGTGGTTCCCGCCGGCCCAAACACACTCAGGAGCTTCCACGTCTTCAGGTCGCGCGATTCGTAGAAGCGCGCCTGGCGTTCGTCGGCGAAGACCG
>Ga0335069_10002420_pt1 | contig 28735 bp, 28 predicted proteins | sample Lox_Sample_11_FD_206714 | JGI IMG/M metagenome (GOLD analysis project Ga0335069, IMG submission 206714) | Soil microbial communities from Loxahatchee National Wildlife Refuge, Florida, United States - Lox_Sample_1.1 | ecosystem: Environmental > Terrestrial > Soil > Wetlands | place: USA...
TATAGGTCGGGCAAGCAGGCGTGGACCCGCCGGCAGCGGGAATCGTTCCGCAAACCGTCAGAGCCGCGCCAGGGCCATAATTGGCAACCAGCGGAGTGGTGGTGCTGTTCGCATCGTCAATCACCAGAGCGGCGTCAGAATACGTGACGCCAGCGGAGGTAGCCTGACGGCTGGTGATGGCCGTTCCATAGTTGACCGTAACGTCGACAGCCGGCACCTGGGTGGTAGCCGGATTGCCGGGCGCAGCCCCGCCCGTGCACTGGATGAGAACATCTCCAACCAACTCATGCGTGCTCTCGGCCCGGAGCGCCGGCGACGAAGAGGCGCTAACCGTGCACGTCAGCGGCGTAGTCTGCTGAAGCTGCGCGCTGGCCAGGCCTGCGAAGAGGCACAGGACAGTCAACGCAAGAACTACTCTGCGTAAACTCATCATTTTCTCCTTGAAAATTTGAAAAAATTGAATCGGTCGAAGTTCTCTTTGCAACCTGAGCCTCGAACAACTGTCTAGCAATTCTATCACGCAACCCAGGGAACTTCTCCGTGTCGGGCGGAGAGCGCAAATTCTATCCGGCCTTCGGTCGAGCCCATCGGCCGGGGTATTACGGAAACTGCACCGTGGCGAGCCCTCTTGTTTTGCCTCCGTTGCGCGCTCACGGAATAAAATTACACTTTGGAAGCGTTAAGGATATTGATAACCGATTGGTTCGCGGAAGTCAAGGAGTATTGCTCTTCTTTAATGCGACCGCCACGTCCGGATCGTGCGATATCACGCGTCCCAATTAACACAGACCTTCAATATACCACGCGTTCGGCAGGCCCTTGAACACAAGGAACCACCCGCCGCGCCGAAAAAAATGAGGAAACAGACCAAATCCCCACCAGATTCGTCTGAATTAGTAAGGTGCTTTCGCGGTCCAGCGCCGGCGCCCGCGCGCGCCGCAGTCCCTGGACAGGCGGAAACCTGCCGCTGCCGCCTCACCGCAAAGCTCATTTCCGCCCGCTAGAAGTGCTTGGGCAGCAGTGCTGCCGAAGTGGCGATGAGCATCGCCCCCAGAACGATTAGCACCAGCTTCAAGGCGAAACTGCGCGGCCCGGGCGTCCACCCGCCCCGGCGGCGGCTCTTCAGCATCCGCCGCGCCTCCAACCGGTAGGCTGCCACCGCCATCCGGTATTCCTCATCGTCCATGATCCTGGCCTGCTCGCCCGGAGAAAGGGTCATAGTTACACCTTTTCAGTCCTTAATATACTAAATAGAACGCGTCCGAGTCACACATATCGGCCGGATCCCGCCGAATTTCGAGGAAATTCTAGTCGCTGCCCAAAATCTGGTCGATCCGGCGCAATTCTTCCTCCGTGAACCCGGCTGAGTGAGCCGCGGCCGCGCAATCCTCAATCTGCGCGGTGGCGCTCGCGCCGATCAGCGCGCTCGTTACCGCCGGTTGGCGCAGCACCCACGCCAGCGCCATGCGCGCCAGGCTCTGGCCCCGTTCCCGGGCGATGCCGTTCAGCGCGCGGATCCGCGCCAGCCGGTCTTCCGTGAGGTGAGACGCGTTGAGAAAGCGGCCGTCCCGCCCGGCGCGCGAATCGGCGGGAATCCCGTTCAGATAGCGGTCGGTCAGCATTCCAAGAGCCAGCGGGGAAAATGCGATGCCCCCGGCGCCCTCGGCTTCCAGCGTCTGAAATAGCCCTCTCTCGGGCGTTCGGGCGAACATGGAGTACTTCATCTGATGAATCAGGCACGGCGTGCCCATGCGCCGCAGCGCCGCCGCCGCCGCCGCCGTCTGCGCGGGGTCGTAGTTGGAGATGCCCGCGTAAAGCGCCTTGCCCGCGCGCACCGCGCTATCCAGCGCGGACATAGTTTCCTCCACGGGAGTCTCCGGGTCCGGCCGGTGCGAATAAAAGATGTCCACATATTCCAGGCCCATGCGCCGCAGGCTCTGGTCCAGGCTCGCCAGCAAATACTTGCGCGAACCCCAATCGCCGTAAGGGCCGGGCCACATGTCATAGCCCGCTTTGGTGGAGAGAATCATCTCATCGCGCCACGGCCTCAGATCCGAGCGTAGAATGCGGCCGAAATTATCTTCCGCCGATCCGTACGGAGGCCCGTAGTTGTTCGCCAGGTCGAAATGCGTGATCCCGAGGTCGAACGCGCGGAACAGCATCGCGCGCATATTACCGGTCGCACCGGGGCCGCCGAAATTGTGCCACAAGCCCAGCGAAATGGCCGGCAGCTTCAACCCGCTGCGCCCGCAGCGGACGTAGGGCATGCGCGAATATCGAGCTTCGTCGGGCGTATACATGGCGTGGTCCTCGATTCGGCGATCCGTTCCAGTTCCACGCTAGCAGCAAATCGGGGGAGCGCGCCCATCGGCTCCCGCACGGACATCCCGCCGGCTGGCTTGGCGCCCTCCGGTTACACTGAGTTCGTGCACCCCCTCATTCTGGGCGTCGACGCCACTCGCGAGCATGGCAGCCTGGCGCTGCTTCGCGGCGGCGAATTCGTCGAGGAGGTCCTCCTGCATTCGCCCTCGGGTTTCGCGCACGTCCTTTTCGGAGAGTTGGAGGCCCTGCTGCGCCGCCATGGGATTGCCGCGCGCCAGATCGACTGCTTCGCGGCGGCCTCCGGTCCCGGCTCGTTTACGGGCGTCCGCGTGGGGCTCGCGTTTGTCAAAGGGCTTGCCGATGCGCTTGGCAAAGCCGCCGCGGGCGTCTCCAATTTGCAGGCCCTGGCCTCGCTAGGGTCCGCGCCACTGCGCGCGGCTATCATCGACGCCCGCCGGGGAGAGATCTACGGCGCGGTTTACGATGCATCGGGACGGCTCATCTCGCCGGAAACGGTGACGAAGCTGGAAAGCTGGGTGGCGGCGCTCCCGGACGGCGATCTGGAGTTCCTATCGGCCGACCCCGGCCTTCCGGGCGCGGCCCTCTGCGGCACGCGCTTTGCGACCGCTCGCGTTGTCGCCGCGCCGCAAGCCATGGCCGCGGCGGTGGGCCGCATCGCGCTGGTCCGCCAGCGCACCGGCGCCGCCTGCGACCCCGCCGCGCTGGACGCCAACTACGTCCGCCGTTCGGACGCCGAGCTTCTGTGGAAGGACCGCTAAGGCCGCTAAGAGTTCACTTACCCTGCGCCGCGCCCTTTCGCGCGGGCGCGCTCCACACCCGCTCCAGATGGCTGCGCAACCGCAAGATCCCCTGGGTGCGCAACTGCCCCACGCGCGACGTGCCCATGCCGACAATATCCCCAATCTCCCGCAGCCCCATCTCGCGGAAGTAATAGAGGTGCAGCACGGTGCGCTCCATCTTAGGCATTCTCTCAATGGCGCGCGTCAGAAGGCCTTCCAACTCGGCCCGTTCCAACCTTCGCCAGGGGCACGCGTCCACGCCGCCGGCCGCGATCTGAGCGCCCGGCGCTCCGGAACCGCCGCCATTCCAATCCAAGCTGTCCAGCGAGACGCCCCTCGCCTCCGTGAGCCACTTGTGGTATTCGCCTAGGGGGATTTCCAATTCGGCGGCAATCTCTTCCTCCGTCGCATCGCGCCCGGCCCGCTGCCCGGCGCGCGCGATGGCCGCCTCGATTTGCTTGGATTTCTTGCGCACGTCGCGCGGGGCCCAGTCCGCATCCCGCAGCCCGTCCAGAATGGCGCCGCGAATTTTGCTCTCGGCGTAAGCGCCGAGCGTCACGCCCAGGGACGGGTCGAAATTGTCGATAGCCGCTAGCAGCCCCAGTACGCCGCTCGACACCAGATCGTCCAGGCTCACGCTCTCCGGAAGACGCTCATAGATGCGCCGCGCGATGAGCCGGACCTGCGGCAAGTGCCTCAGCGCCAGCGCCTCGCGGCGCAAGGCGGGACCGGAAGATTCGGGTGGTAGAGCTTGCGGAGCGGCAGCCATGAGAAGTCCCCTCGACTTCTCCTGTTATGCCAGTACTGACCCGATCGTACTAGCTCCTATTTGGGTATGGGAAGCCCTGATAACACACGATAAGCATCTAAAGGTAGTTATCCAAAGGTAGCCTGGCGGGCGCGCCGGTCCGCATGGCCGCGGGACCGGGCGCCGCGATGCCCAAGCGAAAGGGAGGCCGCTGCTATTGCTTCTTGGCGTCCCACTGGATGGCTTGACCGCCAAAGCCGCCGCCGCCCGCCCCCGTATCCACGTCGAACTTGATCTCCGTAGCGCTGACAATCTTGCCCTTGTATGTCAGCTTCATGTCCTGACCCTGCATGTTGCCCGTGATGCTGAACGTCACGGCGTCGCCCTGCACCGTGCCATCCGTGATGGTGGACTTGCCCATCACGGAACTGGTCGTTTCCCCGGTGAGCTTGGCCCCATCCTGCTTAAACACGAAGGTCCGCTCCATGGAGTTGCCTCCCATGTCGGCCGTCGCCTTCCAGGTCCCCGTGATATCCGCCGCCGAAGCGGTCAGCGTGAATACCGCCATCAGCGTCAATAGCCACTTCATGATGTCTAGCTCCTTTTCGTGGTCCGCTTGCGCGGCTCTCGTCGATACTCCAACGGGAATATCTTAGCGAATCCGGAGCTCGATGGATGTGCGCTAAGCCGGATAGGGGTCGTTGTACTCCGGCGTCTTCACCCAGCCGAGGTTGAACGGCAGCTCCGTCATCGGGCCCTGCCACTTCAGCTCCCGGTCGATGTCGGGATGCATGCGGTATTGCTTCTTCGCATCCGCCACCTTGCCGCCGATCACGTCGATCTTCGCGGGGTCGAATTGGCCAAGCTGCATCTCGCCGCAGTACTTCACGTAGCCGAGCCATTCGGGATCGATGCCCATGCACTCCGCCGCGGTTCGGTCCGTGGCCACGAAATCCGCCGACGCAAGCGCCAGCCGTGAGGGCACCGGCGTCCCCGACGCCGGGCCGTTTCCTTCCATGCCCTCGAAGCCGTCAATCACCGCCGCGCCCCAGCTCGGCGCCAGGCGCTGCGCCGTCAGCAGCATGTTGTAGTGCGTTTGCCGGAGCCCCACGTGGAACTTGCGCTTCTCGTTCCAGCGCCCGGATTCGCCGGGGGCGTAGTGCAGCGGCGCGCCCAGCACCATGTTCTTGATGGAGAGCGACGCCACCGCCGTATTATGGGTCTTCAGCATGGCCGACGAAATCACGAACGCGTCCGGATCCACCAGCCTCGCCGCCAGCCGCAGCGGCACGATGTGGAGATCCGCGTCCAGCACCGCGATGCGTTCGAATTTCGCCTCCGCATTCAGGTCGATCAGCTTTACCTGCTGCTTCTTGTACTCGTTCGGCAACGTCGTGTACCTAAAGTTGTCGAAACCTTGCTGCGTGCTGCCGGCCGACGATTCCGCAATCACCACCGGCCCGTTGAATTTCTGCGCCAGATAGTCCAGAATTCCGCGCACGCCGTCCACGTGGCTGGCGGCAAGCTGATTCTGCGTGTTCACGAAGTTCGGCTTGATCACCACGTACTTGCGCTGCTTCAGCTTGGGCTGCAAGTCCGCATCCACCGCCATCAGAGCTTCGTAGACGTTCTTGCGCCGGTCCGCGCCGGTGGTGAGCGCCACACGCGCGCGCCGGTCCAGCCCGGGGAACGCCTCCGTATTTCCCCCTTGGCCCGGGAACATGCCGCGGTTCGTGCCTTGCCTTTGTCCGAAGCCTCCCTGGCCTGACATAAACGGCTGGCCCGGCATTCCCGGCTGCCCCGGCTGGCCGGGCGCCTGTTGAGCGGAGGCGGCGCCGGCCCGAAGCAGTGCGGCGGCGCCGGCCATTTGAAAAAGACTTCTGCGGGGGACGTTTGCCATGATTCCTCTCCTGATTCCTGCGTTTGTTAACAGGACCGACGAAGTGTACAATAAGATCTTAACATCGTTTTGACTGGAGACTCCATGAATCCCGCCACTTCTCGCCGCAATTTTCTGGCTGCCGGTCTGGCCTTGCCCGCCGCAGCTTCCGCGACCCGCTCCTCGGGGTCCGGACAAACGCAATCCTCCTCGCCGGCGCACTCTTCTTCGCCGGCGCTTCAATTCAAGGTTCTCGGAAAGACCGGCATGCGCGTTACCACCGTCGGCATGGGATGCATGATCACCTCGGACGCGACGGTGGTCACGCGCGCGGCCGACATGGGCATCAACTATTTCGACACGTCGCGCAACTACACCAACGGCCAGAACGAGCGCATGGTGGGCGCGGCGCTCGGCGCCCGGCGCAAGAATATCTTCCTGGCCAGCAAGTGCGACCGCACCGACGGCGCTTCGATTCTCCAGGAACTAGATACCAGCCTGAAAGAACTCGGGACGGATTACCTAGACGTCTGGCACCTGCATGGCAAGAGCAGCCCGCAACAGATTTCCGACGACATGGTGGAAGCGCAGATGAAAGCCAAGCAGGCCGGCAAGGTGCGTTTCATCGGCGTGAGCTGCCACCAGAATCTCCCCGCCATCGTGGACCGCTGCATTGAAGCGAAGATGGACGTGGTGCAGGCGCAATACAGCTTCGCGCAGGATGCCAGTTGGACTCCGGCGGTGGAGAAGCTCGCCCAGGCCGGCATCGGCGTCATCGCCATGAAGGTGATGGCGCGGGCCGGGGGACGCGGACGCGGGCAACAGGCTCCGCCCAAGCCGCCCAATTACGGCGCCGCCGCGCTGCGCTGGGCCATCAAGAATCCCAACATCGGCACCACGGTTCCAAGCATGACGGACCAGGACCAGCTCCAGGAGAACTTCACCGCCATGGCGGCGCCGTTCAGCGACGCCGATTCCAAGCTTCTGGTGGCGCGACTGGAAGAGATCCGGCCGTACTATTGCCGCACTTGCGGGCAGTGCGATGGCCAGTGCCGCAAGGGCCTGCCGGTGCCGCAGATGGTTCGCTTCGTCATGTACGCCGACGGCTACGGGCAGTTCGCGCTGGGCCGCCAGAACTTTCAGACGCTGGCGCAAGAGCACCAGGATGTCCGCTGCTCGGATTGCGCCACGTGCGCCGTCCAATGCCCGCATGGCGTGCAGGTGGCCCAGCAACTCGCCCGCGCGCAGGAGCTCTTTGCGTGAGGGCCAAGCTGGCGTTCCTGGCTGGGGCGGCCTGCGTGCTGGCGGCGCCGCTGGCTGGCGCGGCTACTCCCGCTTGCAATCTGGTTCCCGGCTGGGCGCAGTCCGGCGAAACCCGCTATTACACCGCCGATAACCTCTTCGAGTACATGGACGGCAACTCGGAAGGTTACTTCTCCTACAACTTCCAGAACATGCACGGGGTCACGTGCAAGAAGAACGGCGTCACGTTCGTGATTGACATCTCCGACATGGGAGATTCCGACGACGCCTTCGGCTGGTTCAGCGATACGCGCGATATGCGCCAGCCGCAGGCCGCCATCGGCATGGGCGGGCAGATCGTCGAGCGGCGTCTCATTTTCGCCAAGGGCAAGTACTACGTGGAGATCGCCGCCGAGCCTGAGGGCGATCATAGCGCCGACCTGAAAATCTGGGCCGCCGCTCTCGAAAAGATCGTGGATGGCACAACCACCCCGCCCGCCGCTCTGGCCTGGTTCCCCACCGAGAAGCAGCAGTCGCTCAAACTCGCGCCGGAGAGCGTGCTCGGGTTGCGCCTGCTGCAACGCGGCTACGTGGCGCAATACGATTACGGCAAGGCCTTCGTCGTGTTTGAGGACACGGCCGCTTCCGCCGCCGATGTGATGCAGAAGCTACGCGATCGCTTCGGCGCCGCCACGCCGGTCAAGCTGGGCGACGAAGCCTTCCAAACCACCGATCAATATCTCGGCAAGCTCTGCTTTGTGCGCAAGGACCACTACATCGCCGGTTACTCCATTACCGCCGAAGGGATGGACCCCGTGGCGCTGAGCGCCGCGCTGATCGCGAAGGTCCAGTAATAGCGGCGGCCGCGCCAGCGAAATCCCGCGAAGTCCGTATCCTCGCCACGCGGGGCGCTCAACGCTACAATAGCCTGCTTGGAAACGCGGCCCCCGCACGGGAGAGCCGCGGCCATAGGAGCCATTCCCATGAACAGCCTTCTGAACCGCACTCCGCTCCGGCCTGCCGCCGCCAGCTCCGAGGAGCGCTCCGGCATTCTCGCGCTCCTGGCGGCGGTGGGTTTCTGCCTGGCCTTTGCGCCAGCCTGCCATGCGCAGAATCAAGGCCCGCGCTTCCCTCCCGACGCGCCCAAGCCTCGGGTGATCGTCACCACGGATGGCGAGGTGGACGACTTCTGTTCCATGGTGCGCTTCCTGATGTACTCCAACGAATTTCAGGTGGAAGGGCTGATCCATAGCAGCTCCCGGTTTCACTGGCTGGGCTATACCTGGTCCGGAGTCGAGTGGATCGAGAATCAGATCGGCCAGTATGCCCGCGTCTATGACCGCTTGAAGCAAAACGCTGACGGCTACCCGTCTCCCGAGGATCTCGCTCATAAGGTCTATGTCGGCAACATCACCAACGTCGGCGAGATGGAAAAGGATTCGCCCGGCGCGGACCGCATTGTTCAGGTCCTTCTCGATGACAAGCCCGGCCCGGTGTACCTGCAAGCTTGGGGCGGCACGAACACCATTGCCAAGGCGCTCTCGGTAATCCAGAGGGAGCACCCCTCCGAAATGGAACGCGTCAGCAACAAGGCGGTGGTCTACATCATCCTCGATCAGGACGACACCTTCCGCAAATACATCGAGCCGAACTGGCCGAAACTCAAAGTGCTTGGGAGCTTCCAGCAATTCGGCGTTATGGCGTACGACTGGGCCACCTCCATGCCGCCGGCCATGCGCCTGTTCTTCGAGAAGCCCTGGATGGAGGGAAACATCACGGTAGACCGCGGACCTCTGGCCGGGGCCTACGTTCCCTACGAAGGCGCGTTCCGCTCCGAGGGCGATTCGCCATCTTATATGTACGAAATCGAGGTGGGCCTGCGCAGCATGGAGAACCCGGGCTATGGAGGATGGGGCGGGCGCTTCACGCCGGAGAAGCCCGGCAAGACCAACGTGTGGGCCAACGTCGCGGACGAAGGGGATATGGGCAAACCCATCTGGCGGTGGGCGGATGATTTCCAGAACGATTTCGCGGCGCGCGCAGCCTGGTGCGTCAAGCCCTACCGCGAGGCCAATCATCCTCCGGTGGTGAACCTTGCCGTCCCCAAGGACATTGCGGCCGCGCCCGGTGAGCGAGTTACTCTGAGCGTGGCCGGCTCCAAGGATCCGGACGGCGACAAACTCGACTACAACTGGTGGCAATACAAAGAACCGGGCTCCTACAAAGGCGACGTCCCGATTCTGGACCCGGACCGCGCCACGGCCCAGGCCACGATTCCGGCCGGTGCGAAACCGGGCGAAACCATCCATTTGATCGCCAGCGTGACCGACGCCGGCAAGCCGCCGCTTACGCGCTACGCCCGCGTCATTGTGACCGTCAAGCCAAAATAGACAGGCAAGGGGGATCGAATCATGAGGGCTATCGTTTGTTGCGCGCTGATCGCGGCCGCCGCCTCTTTGGCCTCGGCCGCCAATTTCTCTGGGACCTGGACTCTTCCGGGCGGACGCGGAGGGCGTGGAGGCAGCGTGCTCACCTTGAACCAGGCCGGCGGCAAGGTGAGCGGGACGATCTCCATCAGAATCGACCGGGGAACGAATGCGCCGGTCTATGCCGGTCTCTGGGACTGCAAGGTAGAGGGCGACACGCTTTCCTTCTACGTCTGGACCGGTAACGACCAGTTCACCAAGGCGATCTATCGCGGCGTCCTGTCGCCCTCGGGGGACGAAATCGTATTCACCGTGACCCGCGATCCGGAAACCGGGAGCGCGCCGGCGGCCACCCCGGCCGGCGCCGCGCAAAGCGGGCGAACCGGACCCGCGGCCTCGCAGCAGATAACCGCCAGACGCACGCTCTGATCCCGCGTGAAGGCGGGCGCGCCATCCGTTTGCCGTCCCCGAACCGACGATCGGAAACAGATACCCCGCTTGCGCGCTGCCCCACCGGACGATAAACTGTCCGAAATGTCACATCGGGTCCGCATTGGCTGGGTCACGCCTCTGTCTGCCGCGCTGCTTGCCGCAATCGCCCTTCACGCTCAGGGCGATCTGAACCTCAACGTCAAGGTGGTCATGGACGATGGTTCGCCGCTCCCCCGGCCCGCCACCGTCCAGCGCAGTTGTTACGGGCGGAATCCTGTCCTCCTCGCCACCACCAACAAAGCGGGCGAGGCGCACTTCAGCGAAGTCCTCTTCCAGGAGACGGACGGCGACTGCTTCTGGAACGCGGTGATCCCCGGCTACGTCTCCGACGAAATTGGAATCGGCGTGCTTCAGGCCAGCAACAATCTGCCGGACATGGTGCTCCACAGCGAGAATTCCGTTGTGCCCGCCATTGAGGTGGAAGCCCGCAACCGCGCCCTGAAATTGCAAAACGCGAAGCAGTGGGCGCAGGCCGAAGATCAGTTTCGCAAGATCCTCGACGCCTTTCCCAAGTGCGGCCCGGTTTGGGAAGATCTGGGCTTCGCCTATCTCGGCGAGCAGCGGCGCCAGGACGCCCGCCAGGCCTTCCAACGAGGCGTGGATCAAGCGCCGCGCTACGTGGGCAACTATGACCCGCTGGCCCAGTTGGAGATGGGCGACGGCGATTGGGAGACCGCCGAGACCACCGCTTTGGCGGGCATCAAGCTGGACACCCGCGGCTCCCAGCCGGGCCTGCAGCTCGATCTGGCGGAAGTCCGCGAGCACCTCAAGGAAGACGGCGCGGAAACCGCCGCGCGAAAGGCCATCGCTCTCGATAAGACCCACAAGCATCCGCGCGCAGAGTACATACTCGGCTTGATTCAAGCCGAGGATGGCGACTACGCCTCCGCCGTCTCCCACCTCAAGCGCTATTTGGACCTGAGCCCCAAGGCCGATGACGCCCAGGCCGTGCGCGCGCGCATTAAGGAATTCCAAAGCTCCGCGGCGCAAGCCGCCACGGACGCCGCCGCGGCCGCGCGCGACCGCACCGTGCAAGGGTCAAGCGACGTGACCGTCCCGGGAGGGCTGGCCGCGGTGGCCCGCATGGCGCATCTGAAGCAAACCCCGGCCCCCGCGGATTTCTTCCTGGAATATTGCCGCGCCATCGCCGATGCCGCCGGCCCGGGCGGCAGTTCCGATATCCCCCAGTACATCGAATCCCTGGAAGCCTATTTCACCGCCGCCGCCTCGCTTACGCAGATTCCGCAGAACCGGGACGGGCAGATCGCCCTCGCTCCCGATTTCACCACCAACTCAAAGAGCCTTGACCTGCTGCGGCTTTTCGGCTGGAGAGCCGTTCCCGGCCTTGGCGGCGCGCGCGTCGAACTCAGTGAACTGTCCGTGGACGGGCCCCGGCAGCTCATCCCCGGCGCCCTGGGCATTGACGAAGTCACCATGTCCAAGACCCTGGCATCCGGATCGAGCTTCCATTTCGCCTTCCATTCCGAGAATGCCCCAGTGCTGGAGGCCAACTCCTGGCGCGCCATCGCGGGCGCGATGCCGGCCGGCGGATTCGCCGAGCTGTTCGTGCGCAACCCGCTCTTCGCCGCCGCTTACGCCGGCTTGGCGGGCATGGGACCCGGCGCGGCCGCGGCCGTGATTTCCAGCGTGGGCCTGCGCGGATTCGTAAACCGCTTTTCCTCCGTGGCGCGTTACTACGGCGGATCTTTTAGGGTGGATGGAGGCCGCGCCGTTTCGCCGGGAGGCCCCGGCGCGGACGCCATCTGGGAACATCTGGCCGGGGCCAGCCCGCGCGATCCGAAGGCCTTCTTCACCGCTTTGCTATCCAAGGACGAAAGCAAGCTGGCGGCTTTCTACGCGGCGCTTTCCCAGGCCGACGACGCGCACCAGCGCCTGTTCACGCGCGACGCCGCCACGGCCGAGCAGTTCTACAAGCTGTTTCACGATTCCGACGAATTGCGCGCGCGCGTCAATCCTCGCGTCATCGCCTGGCGCGCCAAGCTGTTTCAGGAAGCGCCGCTGGACGCCGCCGGCAACGTCCGCTTCCCCGGCGGCGACGCCGCGTGGCCCGGCGGTTTTTCCGCCGCGCTCCCCAGGCTTGAAACCCTGGTTCCGCTGGCCGCGCTGGAGCGCGATCGCAAGGCCCCGCTGGACGCCGATTCGGCGCGGATTCTCTCCGAACACTACGCTTCCTGGCGCGCTCTGTTCCCCTACTTTGTCAAACTCCCGGCCCTGGGAGCGCCCGAGTTCCGCGCCTTGGCGGCCTTTGAGACGCGTGCCGCCAGCCTGCCGCCGGCCGACCGCAATCGCGTCCTGGGCGAATGGCATTCCCTGGTCAAACTGACCATACTGGCTTCCCAAGCCGGTTCTCTCGATCCAGCGGCGGCGGCCGCGTTTTTCCGCCGTTCCTGCGAAGCCGCCTCCGCATCCGATGACGCCGCGCAATCCGTGGCGACGCTGCGCGCCATGGCCGGCGGCGCCGAGGACCTGGATGACGCCGTGCCAACCCGCCTCCTGCGGCTCAACGGCGATGCTCGCGATTCCTTTGACCGCGTCAAGGCCATCGAGCGCACCGCGCGTTTCACCACCCTGCGCGATGCGCCCTCCAGCCACGTCCTGCCGGTCCTTATGGGCCAAGTCTACGCGGCGCTCTTGGATCCCGCCATTCAGCTCGTTTCCGAAGATCCGCAGTTGCCCTCCCGGCACGCCTTCGATGGCGGAGCGCATTCCGCGTCCCTGTTTGCGCCCACGCGCATGGAGACTTACCACGAAGCCGGCGCCTCGCGTTTTAGCGGCGGCTTCATGACTTTTGAGCAGGTGGCCTCCGGCTTGGCCAGAGCCAAGGCGGGTGATGCCGATCTGCCGGAAACCGCCGCCGCCATTATCCCGGCATCGGCTGGAGGCCCCGATGCGCCGCTCCCGGTCACGCAGGCCACCTTCCGCATCCGCGCCCGCATGGTGGAGGTTTACGCCGCCGTTACCGACGAACACGGGAAGTACGTGGACGACCTCTCGGCCGGCGATTTCACGCTGCTCGACAACAACAAGCCCACCGAAATCGCGGCCTTCGAAAACCACGCGGCCGGCGTTTCGCTCGCCCTGGTGCTCGATACCACGGGCAGCATGGCCGCCGCCTTGCCCGCGCTGAAGGCCGCGGCAATCCGCCTGATCGATAACCTGCGTCCCGTCGATTCCGTAGCGGTCTACAGCTTTAACGACAAGGTTTCCGAAGTGCAGCCGTTCACCAACAACCGCGAACTCGCCAAGCGCGCCGTGCTGGGCGCCCGCGCCTATGGCGACACGGGCTTGAACGACGCCCTGGTGCACGTGAGCCGTGAGCTTTGCACGCGCGGCGGCAAGAAGGCCATTGTCGTATTCACGGACGGCGCGGATAACACCAGCGGCCTAAACCCCGACGCCGCCATCCGGCGCGCCAAGTCCGACGGCGTAACGGTTTACACCGTGGCCCATGGTGATGCGCTGCACAGCGCCGATCTGCAACTGCAGCTTCAATCCACGGCGGAAGCCACCGGCGGGCTATCCTTCTCCGTCGATCAGCCTGAAGCCATTCGCGGCGTGTTCGAGCATATTCTCGAAGACCTCATGCACGGCTACCTGCTGGCCTTCCAACCGCCTGCCGATGGCGGCCAGGACTGGCGCGCGCTGCACGTGGTGACCGGCCGGCCGGCGCTCAAAGTCCGCGCCCGCGAAGGCTATTTCCCTCAGTAGAGGGCCATTTCTCGCAGTAGAAGAAGCCGCCAAGCCGGTGCGCGCCGAGCCCCCCGCCCATCGCGGGGCTCGCGAGATGCCCCCAAAACACTAAGGAATCGCGGCCCCAAGGGGCCAGAAACGGCGCCCTCCGCGTGCGCATCCGCACCCTTAGGAGGAGTTTCCCATGGTGCGGGCTGGTTGGTGTTTCATAGGAATCTTGTGCGCGCTGGTGGGCGCGGCCGCCGAGGAAATGGTGGGCCAGCCGGGCGCGGTGAATTTCGTGGATGGGCAGGCGGCGATTGAAGGCAAAGCCATCGCGCCGGGAGCATTGGAAGGGACTGCGGCGGCCGCCGGCCAGACGCTCTCCACCACGAGCGGCAAGGCCGAGGCCGTGCTCACGCCGGGCGCCTTCCTGCGGCTCGGCGAACAGAGCGCGGTGAAGATGGTCTCGGTGAGCCTTGCCGACACTCAGGTGGAAATTGTGCGCGGAGACGCCATCATCGAAACTGTCGCCGCCGGCGCCGGCCGTTTGCAGGTATTGGAAGGCGCGGCGCGGATCACCATTGAGCGCCCGGGAATTTACGAATTTCACGCGGGCGGCCCGTCCGTGGCAGTGGTCAGGGGCCGGGCTAAGGTGGTCCTGAATGACCACGCCTCCGAGCTCGGCTCCGGCCGACAGTTGACCATCGGCGGCAGCGAGTCCAGGCTCGCGCGGACGGCCAGGCAGGACGCTCTCAGCCAGTGGAGCAGCCAGCGCGCCGGGATTGACGCCCGAGCCAGCGTGGACACGGCCCAGGCGCTGGTGGGCACGAACCCCGCCAACTGGAAGGGCCCCGGCTGGTATTGGAACCCGTTCTTCGCGGAGTGGGGATTCCTCCCGGCGACTTACACGGAGTCAGGCCCTTACGGGGAAACGTACTTTTCGGCGAAGTTCTATTGGGAATACGGCCCCGTCCCCAACACGCATTTGCACGGCTACTTCACGCCGGTGCATTAGGTCCAGGCAAAGGCCACCGCGCTATTCGGTGGGCGAGATTCTGCGCATGATCCGCTTGACCTGGGCGCCGTACCCCGGGTTGGGGTTGTAGATGGCAAGCTTCTGCTCCAGGGTCTTTCCGTGGTAGCGGGCCCCCCGGCTCAACCGCTCGGCAACGTTGCGGATCGCGGCCACCGGGGACGTGAACCTGGCCCGCCCGGAATCCCATCCGAAAAAGTTGTTTCCAGCGGCGGCTTTTCCGCCGGTGGATTCCACGTAGGAAAGGCTTGGCAAGAGCCGCCAATCCAGGGAAAAGCTGTCGGCGGCTTCCAGAAACGCCGACGAATATTGGCTGGCCGGACACCCGAGAGCTTCAAAAAACCGCTTTAGAATGTTTAACCTGGGGTCCTGAGCGCGGTCGACGTACGCGTATGCGGGCAGGATCGGCGCGGACATCGGAAGCGCCACCGCCCCGGCAAGGAACACAACACCCCGGCTCACAAATCTCTTCATTTTTCCTCCTGGACTCAGGTATGATTGCTGGACTAACGAACGATGCGCCGCGAACGGTGCGGCGTCGAGATTTGCTTGGGGATTATGAAACAGCCATGAGACAATTATACCGAACTTCGGGACCGGATTTCGGTGCGGGCCGCAACATCGGCATAGATAACACCACTATTAAGTGGTGTTTTATCAGCCCTTTATAGCTACTCTATTGGTCGAACGCTTACGCGTACGCGGGGTCCGGCCCTTCCGTGGGGACGCCGAGATCGGCGAACGCAGCCTTGGCCTTCGCCTTATCGAATTTGCCGTCGCGGGCCAGCCGGGAAAGAGCGGTAGCCGCAATGGCTGCCGCGTTGATTTCGAAGTGCTTCCGCAGATATTCGCGATTGTCGCTGCGCCCGAAGCCGTCGGTACCCAGCGTTTCCATACGCCCGGGCAGCCACGGGGCAATCTGGTCCGGAACTACCTTCATATAGTCGGTAGCCGCCACGATGGGTCCTTTGGCGCCCTTCAGCGCATTCACGATGTACGGCGTGCGCGCGGGTTCAGCCGGATGCAGGCGGTTCCAACGCTCCACGCCCAACGCCTCGCGCCGCAGCTCGTTATAGCTGGTAACGCTCCAGACGTCCGACGCCACACCGTAGCGCTCCGCCAGGATCGACTGCGCCTTCAGCGCTTCATTGAGGATGGGACCGCTGCCGAACAACTGCACCACGGCCTTGCCGTCCTCGGCCGGCTTATAGCGATAAATGCCCTTGAGGATGCCTTCCGGATCCAGACCCTCCGGCATGGCCGGCATGGGATAGTTCTCGTTATAAAGGGCCAGGTAGTAGAACAGATCCTCGCGCTCCTGGTACATGCGGCGGATGCCATCGCGCACGATCACGGCGATCTCGTAGGCGAAAGCGGGATCGTAAGTGGCGCAGGTGGGCACCGTGCTGGCCAGCACGATGCTGTGGCCGTCCTGGTGCTGCAAGCCCTCGCCGGACAGCGTGGTGCGTCCGGCCGTGCCGCCGCACAGGAAGCCCTTGCCGCGCGCGTCGGCGAATGCCCAGATCAGGTCGCCCACACGCTGGAAGCCGAACATCGAGTAGTAGATGAAGAACGGGATCATTTCCACCCCGTAATTCACGTAGGAAAGCCCGGCGGCGGTGAAGGACGCCATGCCGCCCGCTTCCGTGATGCCCTCTTCCAGAATCTGTCCGTCCTTGGATTCCTTGTAGTACAGGAACATCTCGGCATCGTGCGGCTTATAAAGCTGCCCCTGGCTGGCGTAGATGCCGAACTGGCGGAACAGCGACTCCATGCCGAAGGTGCGCGCCTCGTCGGGGATAATCGGCACTACGCGCTTGCCGAGTTCCTGGTGCTTCATCAACAGCGTCAGCACGCGTACGAACGCCATGGTGCTGGACACTTCGCGGCCGGAGGACCCTTCAAGGGATTCCTTCATGTACCCGAGCGGCGGCGCCTGGATAGTGGAAGGCCCCGCCGTCCGGCTGGGCATGTACCCGCCCAGCAGCCGGCGGCGCTCGTGCAGGTAGGACATCTCCGGGCTGTCTTGCGGCGGTTTATAGAAGCCCGCCTTCTTGGCGGCCTCCTCCGGGATCGGAATCTCGAACCGCTGCCGGAAGTGCGTGAGTTCCTGCTCGTTCAGCTTCTTCTGCTGGTGGGTGATGTTGCGGCCTTCGCCGGCTTCGCCCAGCCCGTAGCCCTTGATCGTGTGCGCCAGGATGACCGTCGGCTGCCCGATGGTTTCAACCGCGCGCTTGTAGGCGTTATACACCTTGCGCGGATCGTGCCCGCCGCGGCAGAGCCGGAAAAGGTCGTCGTCGCTCAGGTGGGATACGAGGTCGAGCAACTCCGGATAGCGCCCGAAGAAGTTCTTGCGGATGTAGGCTCCGTCGCGGGTGACGTAGGTCTGCATTTCGCCATCGACAACTTCGCCCATGCGTAAACGCAGGAGGCCGGTAGTATCGCGGGCCAGCAGCTCATCCCAATCGCCGCCCCAAATCACCTTGATGACGTTCCAGCCGTCGCCCAGGAAGGCGGCCTCCAGCTCCTGAATCACCTTGCCGTTGCCGCGTACCGGGCCGTCGAGGCGCTGCAGATTGCAATTGACCACGAAGATGAGGTTGTCGAGCTTCTCGCGCGAGGCCAGGGTGAGGGAGCCCATCGATTCGGGCTCGTCCATTTCGCCATCGCCCAGGAATGCCCAGACCTTGCGCGGCGATGCGGGAATCATGCCGCGGTTTTCCATATAGCGCATGAAGCGCGCCTGGTAGATGGCATTGATCGGCCCGAGGCCCATGGAGACCGTGGGGAAGCGCCAGAAGTCCGGCATCAGCCAGGGGTGGGGATACGAAGAGAGACCGGGGCCGTCGCGCAGCTCATGCCGGAAGTTCTGCAGCGCCTGCTCGGGAAGACGGCCTTCCAAAAATGCACGCGCATAAACCCCGGGCGAGGCGTGGCCCTGGAAGTAGATCAAGTCGCCCGGCTGGTCGCCGTACGTGGCGTGAAAGAAATGATTGAAACCCACCTCAAGGAGGGTGGCCAGCGAGGCATAGGTGGAGATGTGGCCGCCGATTCCGGAGTCGTACTTGTTCTGGCGCACCACCATGGCCATAGCGTTCCAGCGAATCAGGCTCTTGATGCGGCGCTCCATGGCGCGGTCGCCCGGATACGGCGATTCCTCCTCGGGCCGAATGGTGTTGACGTACGGCGTGTTGCGCACGCTCGGCACGTCCACGGCGGCGATTCGCGCGTGGCCGGTAAGCTGTTCCAGCAGGTACGCGGCGCGGTCCGGTCCGGCCTCGTCAATTACTTGATCGAGCGCCTCCATCCATTCCGCGGTTTCCTGTGGATCGGGATCTACTACCCTCTGATTCAGTTTCTGGTGCATGAGTATATTTATTTTATTATAGCGGCGGGGCCGATCGCTCCGCAGGCCGGCATGGTTATGGTGCGGGGCAGCACGGTGCGGAGAGCGCGGGCGAAAGGCCGCGCGCGACGGAGTACACTGGGCTTTCGGAACGCCGTTCGCATGGTCCCTTATCGCTTCATTTCGGCGATCTTGCTTGCTTCGCTGAACCTGCCGGCCCAGGCGCCCGCCAAGACACCGGCTTTCGCCGTTATCGACCCGGCGGACGCCGCCCAGTGGGACGCTTGGGCCAAAGGCCCGGGCTGGCGGGTAGTTACGGCGGCTCCCATGCCCGCGGGATCGGCAATCGACGCCCGCACGCAGGCGCTTGCCGAAGCGATTCGCAATGCCGTACAGAACTCCGGGGTGGATCCGTCGCGCGTTTATCTGGTGGGCCGCGGCACATCGTCCGGCGCGGTCTTCTACGCGGCGTCCCGGCTGCCCGATCTGTTCGCGGGCGCGTTCGCGCTGGGAGGTTCGCCGCGCCAGGCGACGGACACCGGCATCGTCTTCACCGCGAACTTCACCAACACGCCGCTGCTGTGGGCCGGGTCGAGCGATTTCGACCGCTCCCTGGCGGCGCAATGGAAGGCCGCCGGGATGAACATCGAGTACCGGCAGGCCAACGGCCTGAGCATGAACGCGGTGGTGGAATGGCTCAGCGGACACCAGCGCGAGGACTTCCCGCCGGAGGTGGATTGCGAGACGACCTCCACCGCCTTTGCTTCCTGCTTCTGGGTGAAGATGGCCGAGTTCGATCCGGCGGAACGCAACGACGTACTGCCTTCCAGCGCGCTCAAAGCGGGCTCGGGGGCCATGCTGGATGTGGGGGCCTTCGAGTACAAGGCGGACGACCCGGGTCCCGGCATTCAGGTCGCCGGCCTCCCCGCGAAATACGACGGGCCGCTCAAAACCGGCGACCGCCTTCTGGAGCTCGACGGCAAGCCGATTGAGAACGGCCGGGCGTTCGAACAGATGATGCGCGACGCGGTCCAGACCAAGGATACCGTGGTTTTAGTGGAGCAGAACGGAGCCCGCAAGAGGATCGAGACCCGCATCATTGTGCCGGACAAGCCCAAGGTAGTGACGGCCCGCGTGCAGGCGCATTACGCGGCCGGCGATGACGAAATCCAGATCGTCTCGCGCGGCGTCACCGAGTTGCACGTGACCATCCCCGCGGCCTGGGAGCCGGTCACGTTGTATTGGAACGGCCTGGCGGTGGACCACGCGCGCGAGGCCGGGTGTTTGGATTTGACCATTCGCAAGGAAATCCTCCACGCGGAGGCCTGCCAGCCATGAAGCGCGCGGCGAAGAAGCTGACCGCGCGCGAAGCCGCCCGCCGTCTATTGCGCACGCCCCGGACGCCGCGGCGCGATGCCGCGTTCCGCAAGACCATCCGCCAGATTCCGCGAGGCAAGGTGGCGACGTACGGACAGGTGGCCGCGGCGGCGGGGTACCCGCTATACCACCGCCACGTGGCGCAGTTATTGCGGGCCGAGGGCAATGCCCTGCCCTGGCAGCGCGTGGTGGGCGCCGGAGGCCAGATCAAGCTCAAGTTCGAAGCCGGCCTGGAGCAGCGAACCCGCCTGGAAATGGAAGGAGTCCGCTTCCGGGGCAAGCGCGTGGACATGGCCGAGCACCAGCACCGCTTTCGGGGCTGGGAGTTCGAGAGTTAGGACGATACGGGCGGCGCGCCGGCGTGGCCGGCAAGTTCCGTATGACCCTCACGGGCATGAAGAAGCACGTCGGCGTCTTGGAGCAGGCGGGGCTTGTGACCACCGAAAAGGTCGGGCGCGTGCGTACCTGCAAACTCGGCCTGCGCCGCTTGGAACAGGAGGCGGCGTGGATTGAGACGCACCGCCGGCTCTGGGACGCGCGCTTCGAAGTGTTGGATACGATTGTTGAGGAATGGAAGCTCGAAAGAGCCGCTGGTGGAAAAAGGAGAAAGTGAGCGCCCCATGAAGAACCCCACAACGGTGGAACGAAAGTCCGAGCGTGAGCTGGTCGTCACGCGAACCTTCAATGCCCCCGCCCAGGCCGTGTTCGAGGCCTGGACCAGGCCGGAGTTACTCCAGCGCTGGTGGGCGCCCAAGTCATTCGGAATCTCTTTCCTCTCGTGCGAGGCGGATGTCCGTACGGGCGGCGCGTACCGCTTCGTGTTCCGCCACCCTGCCGCTGAGCAGCCTATGGCGTTCTTCGGCAGGTATCTCGAAGCGACGCCCCCCTCGCGCATCGTCTGGACCAATGAGGAAAGCGCCGATGGCCCCGTTTCCACCGTGACCTTCGAGGAAGAGGCCGGCAGGACGCTACTGGTCCTGCACGATCTCTATCCCTCAAAGCAAGCCCTCGACAGCGCCATCGCCTCCGGAAGCACCGGCGGGTCATGCGAGCAGTTCGAGCAACTGGATACGCTTCTCGCCACCTTGGTCAGATCATGAGGAAGCCTCCCCTCAAGCCCGCCGGCCCGAAGCTGCTGGCCGCCATGACCGGCAGGGCAAGCGCCGCCAAAGCCGCGGAAGGCGACAAGCCTGTCTTCGCCTACATCGCCACCTTGCCGCAGCCGCAGCGCGGCATCGCCGAGCGCGTCGATGCCCTGGCTGCCAAGACCCTGCCCAACCTCCAACGCGCCGTAAAGTGGGGCATGGCCTACTACGGCGTGGGCGGTGGCTGGTGCTTCTCGTCCGGCGCATTCGCCGGTCACCTGAAACTGATGTTCATACGTGGCGCAGAGCTCAAGCCGGAACCGCCCGCCGCGCCGATAGGGATGGGTAAGTCCACACGGGGCGTGGAGCTGAAATCCGCGGATGATCTCGACGAGCCGCAGGTAGCCTCGTGGATGAAGCAGGCGGCCGCAAACCCCTTCTTCGGGGCGAAGAAAAGATGACCGGTCCGCGCCGGGGGCGCGAAGGTTAGTCCGCGGCGGAAGCCAGGATTTCGGATACGCCCCTCTGATACCATCAAGTCCGGGCCGGTGGATTTCATCGCGTTCTGGCGATTTGCGTTGAGTTGGGCTTGAGTGGCCATAGGTTCTTAACTCGGCTTCACAGGGGATTATTGCAATTTGCGATCTTTGAGATTGGAAGGGGTTGGACTGGCGGGCTGGCGCCCGCGTGCACAGGCCGAACGGCCTGCGGCACCTGGCTTCGCGGCTTGCTCCACGCCCGTTCGAGCGCCTCGCTCCATGAGCGCGCATCCCAACTTGCGGCGCGCTGGGATCCGCCCGGCCGCCCTACGGGCGCGAAAGATCGTGGCGGGGCGCGGCGTGAGCGTTCGGCGTGGACAGCCTGAGCGCTTCCATGACCGCGCCGACGGACTCGGCGAAGGGGCGCTCTCCGGAGACCACGAGGTCCGCGTACGCCTGGGTGGGATAGACGAATTGCTCCGCGCCGGGGCGCACGGTTCGCTCATACTGGGCGCGCACGTATTCCGGCGTCCGGCCGCGTTCGGCCACGTCGCGCTGCAAGCGGCGCCGGTAACAGACTTCGGGATCGGTGGAGACGAAGACCTTGGTATCGAGCATGGCGCGCAACTCCGGCCAGTAGAAGACGAAGAGGCCCTCGATGATGAGGAATGGGGCTGGTTCGATGCGCTTCGAGCCCGGCGCGCGCGCGTGGCGGGCGAAGGAATAGACCGGCTCCTCGAATGCGCGGCCTTGCTGAATGCCGCGCAGGTGCTCGTGGAGCAACTCCCATTCGAGCGCGTTGGGATGGTCAAAGTTTAGCTGCTCGCGCTGCTCAAAGGGCAGGTCTTCGCGGCCGCGGTAGTAGGAATCGAGGGAGACGATTTCCGCGCCATGGAGGGAGGCGGCGACACGCCGGGCGAGCTCGGTCTTGCCGGAGCTGGAGGGCCCGGCCACGCCGATGATGTGCGGTCTCATGAGCGCTGGAGAACTTCCAGTATCGCCGCAATCAGGCCGTCGATGGTGAAGACTGGCGCGGTGGCGGCGGGCTCAATGCCCAGCTCGCGCGCCGTGGCGGTGGTGACCGGGCCGATGGAGACGGCCTTGACGCCGCGGAGCGCCGGGAGACCGGCGGCTTCGGCGAAGTTTCGCACCGTGGAGGAGCTGGTAAAGGCGATGGCGTCAGGCCGGCGCGGACCGCCGAAAATCTCGCGCGCCTGCGCGGCGGCGGACTCGGGCAGCACGGTTCGATAGGCTTCCACCACATCGACGCGCGCACCGAGGCGGGTCAGTTCGCGCGGGACAAGATCGCGGGCGACGGCCGCGCGGGGCAGGAGAATGCGGCGGCCGGAGACGTCATGCGCGGCAAAGGCGGCCACGAGGCCTTCGGCGACGTACTCCTTGCCCATGAGATCGACTTTGAGGTGGAGCGCCTCGATGGCCGCGCGGGTGGCCGGGCCGATGGCGCAGATTTTGGCGCGGAGCGAGCGCCAGTCGGCGGGCGAAGCGTCCAGGCGCTCCAGGAAATAGCGCACGCCGTTGGCGCTGGTGAAGATGAGCCAGTCATAGGCGTCCAACTCGCGGATGGCGGCATCGAGCGGGCCGTAATCGGCGGGGGGGCGGATCTCGATGGCGGGCAATTCGAGGGCATCCGCGCCGAGCTCGCGGAGGCGGGCGGCGAGCGACTCGGCCTGCCCCTTCGCGCGGGTCACGACGATGCGCTTTCCGAAGAGCGGGAGGCGCTGGTACCAATCCAGAGTCTGGCCGAGGCGGACGACCTCGCCGACCACGATGGTGGCCGGGGGTTTGAGCCCACGGCTGGCGATGAGATGCGGCAGCGTGGCGAGGGTGCCGGAAATGGTCTCCTGCTGCGGGCGGGTGGCCCAGCGGACGGCCATAGCGGGCGTATCGGCCGGGCGGCCGCGCGCGACGAGCTCACGCGCGATATCGGCGAACGTGGTGAGGGCCATGAAGAGCACGAGCGTCTCGCTCATGCCGACGCGATCCCAATCGATGGCGTGAACGTCATGCCCGGTGACGAAGGTGACGGCGGAGGTGTGCTCGCGGTGGGTGAGCGGGACGCCGGTGTAAGCGGCGATGCCGAGGGGCGTGGTGACGCCGGGCACGACTTCGAAGGGAATGCCGGCGGCGGCGAGGGCTTCGGCCTCTTCCCCGCCCCGGCCGAAGATGAACGGGTCGCCGCCCTTGAGGCGGACGACGTTCAGGCCGCGGCGGGCGCGGTCGATCAGGATGGCGGAGATTTCTTCCTGGGAGAAAACGTGGTCGGACTTTTTCTTGCCGGCGTAGATGCGCTCGGCTTGCGGCGGCGCCAGATCGAGGAGCGCGGGATTGGCCAGATGATCGAAGACCACGGCGCCGGCGCGCTCCAGGATGCGGCGGCCCTTGACGGTGATGAGCTCGGGATCGCCAGGCCCAGCGCCGATGAGGTAGACCTTGTTATTCATGGCCGGAAGGAGGCGGCGCGGAGGGGCCGCCGGTCTGGTAGACGGCATCCAGGATCCGCCGGGCGCCGCGGCGGAGCAGATCCTGGCCGAGGGCGGCGCCGATGCGATCGGCGTCTTCGATGGCGCCCTGGCCGGCGCCGCGCACGAGTTCGGATCCATCCGGGGAAGCGACGGTGGCGACGATGGCGAGGCGACGGCCTTCCACGGTGGCGTGGGCGCCGATGGGCACCTGGCAACCGCCGCCCAGGGCGCGTAGAACGCCGCGTTCGGCCTTGACGGCGGCGTGGGTGGCGGCGTCATCGAGCGACCGCGCGGCCTCAAAGCCGGGGCCGGCGGCGCGCGTTTCAATGGCCAGCGCGCCCTGCCCCACGGCGGGGCACATGAGTTCGACGGGCAGCAACTCGGCGATGCGATCGGCCCAGCCGAGGCGTTTCAATCCGGCGGCGGCGAGGAGGATGGCGTCGTACTGGCCTTCATCGAGCTTGCGCAGGCGCGTATCGAGGTTGCCGCGGACGGATTCGACCCGCAGGTCCGGGCGGAGCTTGCGCAACTGCGCCGCGCGCCGCAAGGAGCTGGTGCCGACTTTGGCGCCGGCATCGAGATCGGCAAGACGCCTGCCGACTAGGGCGTCGCGCGCGTCCTCGCGAACGGGCACGGCCGCGAGCGTCAGGCCTTCGGGCAGCTCGGTGGGCAGGTCCTTCAAGCTGTGCACGGCCAGATCCGCGCCGCCATCGAGCAGGGCTTCCTCGATCTCCTTGGTGAAAAGGCCCTTGGTCCCGACTTGCGCGAGGGGCACGCCGGTGATCTTGTCGCCGGTAGTCTTGATGACTTCGATGCGGCATTCGGCGCCGCGGGCGGCGAGTTGCGCCGAGACCCAACGGGCCTGCCATAAAGCGAGTTGAGAACCGCGGGAGGCGATAACCGGCATGATTCAGTCCTGTACCCGGAACGCCTTGCGAAAGGCGGCGATGACGTGAGCGCCATCGGGGTGGCCGGCGTGGTGGCGGAGTTCGGAGATGGGACCGTGGGCGATCTTGTTGACGATGCCGCGGGTCAGGGCTTCGAACGCTTCCTCCTCCCGTGGCGTGAAGGGCCCGTACTTGCGCCGCACCCTGTCCATCTCTCCGCAGCGGATCTGTTCGAGCTGATCCTGCAAGCCGACAATGGTGGGCGTGATCTCGGCGGCCTTGAGGCGGGCCAGGGCGCGGTCCACTTCCTCTTCAACGAGAGCCTCGGCGCGCTCGGCTTCCTTCTTGCGCTCGCGGAGATTGGCGTTGACGACTTCCTGGAGATCGTCGATGTCGTAGAGGAAGACGTTATCGAGGTCGTTGACGGCGGGCTCGATGTTGCGGGGGACGGCGATGTCGATGAGGAACATCGGCTTGTTCCTGCGCGCGGCGATGACGCGGGTCATATCGTCCCTGGTGAGGATGTAATGCGGGGCGCCGGAGGAGGCGATGAGGATGTCGGCCTTGGGCAGCGTGGCGGTGAAGCGCTCGTAATCGACGGCGGTTCCATCGAAGAGACGGGCCATTTCCACGGCGCGTTCGTAGGTGCGGTTGGTGACCAGAACCTCGGTGGCGCCGGAACGGCGGAGGTGGCGCGCGGCGAGTTCGGACATCTTGCCGGCGCCGGCGATCATGACGACGCGGTGCGAGAGCGAGCCGAAGATCTTGCGCGCGAGCTCGACGGCGGCGTAGCTTACGGAGACGGCCATCTGCCCGATGCCGGTTTCCGAGCGGACGCGCTTGGCGACGCCGAAAGCGCGCGTGACAATGCCATCGAGCGCGCCGGAGAGCGCGCCGCGTTCATGCGCCACGGCGTAGGCGGCCTTGAGCTGGCCGAGGATCTGGGGCTCGCCGACGACCATGGAATCGAGGCTGGACGCCACGCGGAAGAGATGATGGATGGCGTCGCGGCCCTCGTGGCGGTAGAGGTAGCGCTCGACGGCGTCGAGGGAGTTGCGCCGGGCGAGAAAGGAATCGACGATGCCGCGCGGGTCAAAACCATCGGCGGTGGCGACGGCGATTTCGACGCGGTTGCAGGTGGAGAGGATGAGGGCCTCCTGGACGCCCTCGCGGGCGCTCAGTTCGGCGAGAGCTTGGGGCGCATCGTCCTCCGGAAAGGCCATGCCCTCGCGCACCTCCACCGGGGCGGTCTTATGGCTCACGCCGGTGATCAGCAGGTTCATTGCTTGAGCAGGATGGCGCCCAGGCGCGCGTGCGCCGCCCAGGTGAGCGCCGCGAAGCCAACCAGGGCGACGGTCATGATAGCGGCCTTGCGCCCGCGCCAACCCGCGGTGATGCGCAGACAGACGAGGGCGAGGTAGACGCCCCACGTAAAGAAGGAGATGACGATTTTGGGCTGTTCGATCCAGGCGGATTTCAGCTCAATGAAGGCCCAGGTGGTTCCGGCGATGACGGCCAGCGTGATGAGGACGAAGCCGAGGGCCATGGTCTTGGAGATCAAGTCATCCAAGGTGCCGAGCGGCGGGAGGCGGTGATAGAAGCCGCGGGGCTTCTTGGATTTCAACTCACGTTCCTGAAACAGGTAGAGCACGGAGCCGACGGCGGTGAACAGGAGCGCGGCATAGCCGAGCAGGACCAGAACGATGTGGACGGTAAGCCAGGTATTGCGGACCACGGGGCTGGACCACGCGCTGACCGGGTTGCCGAGGCCGGCCACCAGCGTCATGACGAAGACCAGGGGGAAAATGAACACGCTGAGGCTGGCTAGTTGGTAACGCCAGTGCACGAAGAGGTAGACGATGACGATGAGAAACGCGCACATGGAGAGCGTTTCATAAAAGTTCGTGATGGGGCAGCGGTGGTTGACGATGCCCTCTTCCACAATGGAGACGAAATGGAATACGGCGCCGAGGCTGAAGGCGCTGAGCGCCACGCGGAACAAGTGCTCCTTGCGGCGAACCAAGGTGAGGATGGCGTGCAGGAGGCCTAGGGAATACAACGCCAAGGCCACACGCAGCCAGATAACGCTCATTTCAGCCATAGGCGCTACGGAAACTCGGGGCTTTAACTCACATTATATCTCGGCGCCGAAGTTTAATTTCGGGATTCAGGCTAATCGGATGGGGGCGGCTTGGCGATGGGACGGTGGGCTTGGCCGATCTCCCCGGCGAGCCAGGCGAGAGTGAGGCCGGTGAGGAGGGCCATGGCGAGTTCGGTGAGGTCGGGCGGGTTCTCGGGCATCCAGATTCGCGCGGCCTGGCAGAGGGAGAGGCCGGCCACGAGGGCCACGGACGCGGCGGAGGAGGACATGCCGCCAAGGCGGAGAATGGCCACGGCGGCGCCGAAATCATAGGCTTCGCGCCAGAGGGCCATGGTGGCGGGGGCCCAGTCGCGCCCGGTGAGATTGAGGAACGGGTCCCAGGCGAAGGGCTGCGCGGCGGACGAGAAACGGAGCGGCGCGAGATTGTCCACGGCAAGCGCGGCGAGCAGAAGGCCGGCGGCCGCCAGCGTGCGCGCGCGAAACTCCAGGCGGCCCGCGGCGGCGTAGAGAAGCATGGCCAGGGCCGGACCGAGCAATTGTTCGGCGTCGAGGCCGGGGGTGGGCATAATCAGGCGCAGGGGGAGATAGGCCAGCGCCACGAGCATCCAGAGCACGCGCATGCGTCCGGCGACGGTCTCAACGAGAACGGCCGCGGCCATCCACTCGGCGGCGTTCCGAAGAATGGCGGCGGCGGAGATAGCAGGCGGATGCAGAACATGGGCGAGGCCGTTGTGGAGCATGTGCGCATCGAAGAGCGGGTGCATGGGATAGGCTTCGTAGCCGGCCCAACCCACGAGCAAGAGGACGAAGGACGCCGCTTCAGCGCGGCTGAGCCGGGCCGGGCGCCAGTGTTCCCATTTCGAAAGAAAAAGTATGGCCGCGGCGGCGCCGGCGAAGCCGCCCAATACGTTGGTAGCAACGTCAAAGAGGCTGCCGACGCGGCCGCGATCGTAGAACTGGAGGAACTCGACGGCGCCGGAGGCGATGAAGGAGAGCGCGGCGGCCAGGATCAGCGAGGAATTTCGCGAGCAGCGGCGCGCGGCGATGCCCCAAACCAGCGCTCCGAAGGGAAAGTACATGACGATATTCACGAGCGCGTCGCCCATGGCGGGGATGCCCATGGCGGGCCAGGAGCGAAGGAGGGCGGAGAGCGGATTTCCGGGTTTGGCGAAATTGAACGCCCAGGGCTCAAAGGAGCCGTAGAGGATGATCGCAAGGATCAGGAGCAGGAAGCGGAACACAAGGTCAGCGCCCAGGCCCGCGCCGGAGGCGCAGGATCTCGATGGCGGCGATGTACAGATTGAACCCGCCGAGAGCGCTAACGGCGACCTTGATGTACCAAGGGTCCAGGTAATTGCGCCAGCGCGCATGATAGGCCGCGAAATCGGCGACTCCGGCGGTCCATGGGAAGACGGCGAGATAACAGCCGATTTCCAGGCAGACGGTGGCGAAGAGCACGGCCCAGAACTTGCGGCGCCAGGCGCCGGGCTTGGGCGGCGGGCCCGGGTTTGCCGCGGCGGCAGCCACCGTGGACGCGGCCGCGCCGTTCGAGGGCGCGGGAGGGGTTGCAGCGGATTCCGGCTGCGGGACCGGAGGCGTCATGCGGCGCCCGCCGTTTCGAACTCAAAGAGTTCCATCTGCGGGCCGCAATCCACCGGGAAGCGCGAATGAGCTTTCACGGGGGCGAAGCTGAGCCGGTGCAAAGGCGTGAGCCCGTGCTCCTGAATGGCGCGGCAGTGCTCGGGCGTGGCGTAGCCTTTGTGGTCCGCAAGCCCGTATTCGGGAAACGCCAAGTCCCAGGCGCGCATGCAGGCGTCGCGGTAGACCTTGGCCACAATGGAGGCGGCGGCAATCGCCTGGCAGCGCGCGTCGCCGTGAATTAGCCCGCGCTGAGGAATCGGCAGATCGATGGACACCGCGTCCACCAGCAGAAAATCCGGCCCCGGGCTGAGGCGGCTCACGGCCATCCGCATGGCCAGGCGCGAGGCCTGGTAGATGTTGATGGAGTCTATGGTGGCGGCGTCCACGGCAGCGACCGCCCAGGAGAGGGCGCGCTCGCGGATGCGCTCGGAAAGCGCCTCGCGGCGCTCTGGCTCCACCTGCTTGCTGTCGTTCAATCCGCGCACGGGGCGATTCGGCGAGAGCACCACGGCGGCGGCGACGACGGGGCCAAAGAGGCAACCACGGCCGACCTCATCGACGCCCGCGACGGCGTGGTAGCCGCGCGCACGCAGCTCACGCTCCAGCGTCGCTTCGCACCGGAACTTGGCGCCCGCGGCCTCGGGTCGCATGGGGAACCCCTGTCGATTACTGGCGTTCTTTGAGGCGGGCGGCTTTGCCCA
>Ga0335069_10002421_pt1 | contig 28735 bp, 28 predicted proteins | sample Lox_Sample_11_FD_206714 | JGI IMG/M metagenome (GOLD analysis project Ga0335069, IMG submission 206714) | Soil microbial communities from Loxahatchee National Wildlife Refuge, Florida, United States - Lox_Sample_1.1 | ecosystem: Environmental > Terrestrial > Soil > Wetlands | place: USA...
ACCACCTGCGTAGAAGTCGGTGGAGTTCATCACGCACTGGCCGGAGCCGGTGTTGTTTCCGACTCGCAAGTAAAGTGTTCCAGCTGTAGGGGCGTTGAGGATCGTGTACGAGCCGCCGTCGCTGAGAAACGCGTAGTTGGCCGTCGTCTGGTTGCCGGGATTCGCGGCCGCTGAGAACCAAAGCGCGCCCAGTGTTCCACCCGCACCATCCCACCACCCGAAGAATGCAGAGTTGTTATAGCCACCTGTCGTGTGATTATCGCCAAAGTAGAATCCGTCGCTGATCGATGCCACGTACGATCCAAGCGCGAGATTGACTGAACCGGGCGAGTATGTTCCCGAGACGGAGCCTGCGCCGCTGAGAAGATTGAGCGCACCCCCCTTGGTGTGCGTCGCCGCGCTCGCGAAGGCGTTTTGCGCCTGTACGGTCATCGCCACCGTCGCGACATCCGTCACCGCCGCGTATTGCCAGAGGATCGGCGCCGTCGCAGAGTTGTGCCACGCGATGTTGTTCACATCCCACGAGACGAATCCGCCAAGTGTCCCTCCCCAATCGAGGTTCATATTGATGCAATAGATATTGAACGCGCCGCCGCCCTGGTACGACTGAATCGATACCGGGCTGCCCGAGAGGGTTGTGGTGCTTGCGCCCACGCCGCCGTTGTACCCGATCGTAGTAATCGAGCCAGCGCGCGATGCGTTAAACGATACAGTATTCGCATTGTCGTCGATCGATAGATAGGAATTGAGCGCGCCGGCGCGGATCTCAAACGTGCCAGTAGCTGGCGCGTTGAAGATCGTTCGTCCATTACCGGTGGCGTCACCAAGAATGGTGAAGTTGGTAGCACCTGGCGATATGGCCACCGGGCCGAGCCAAAGGGCGCCGCCTCCAGTATTGTTGCTATCGTAGCTGCCAAGCAGCGCGTTGATCGTTCCACTATAGGAGATCGACAGCCCGCCGTATACGTGTGTACCGGATTGACGATTGATCGCCGTAGCTCCGGTTGTAGGATCGACAGTAAGCAACGATGTCCACGCTGCCGAAGGTATTGAATTAGTAACAAAGATCTGTCCAGCAGTACCAGGCGAAATGCTACCACTTGCTATACCTGATGTAAAATGTAATTTACCACTATTATCAACTGCGGCATAACCATCACCAAATCCAGCCATATTAGAAGCAACGACATACCCATCAAAATAATGTTGCCATTGAGTACCATCATTAGCGGCTATAATAAATCCAGGGTAAATACCATTTAAGTCGACGTTGTTAGAAGCCCAACGAGTAGTCGAAGCATGACTATTATAGTTATTATGAATAGTATTGGTTCCCGCTGATTGTGGGAAAGTGCAATTATCAAATACTGTTCCAATTGAGCCATCAAAGTAATAATTATTTATATCAATGTGACACCCAATAAATTGAACTGCATGTGTAGATTGAAGTAGAATATCTCCGCTATAAATCATACAATCTACAAACTTTTCGCCATTAGCCTCATTGTTCCAAACGAAAATATTTGTGGTATTGTGATTAATTTCCATACCGCATACAACGCCATGTGCATCATTGCCGCCACCATCTAACTTGAAGCCAGTCGTGCAGGCTGTGATGGTTCCACCTATGTAAACTTGATTGCCGCCCTCGCATTCAATGCCAACGCCACATCCATCAATTTGAATACCTGATACCGTCGAATACTCACCTAGTAACCACAACCCTCTACCGCATTGCCAAGCACGCGAATTACTAATTAAAGCTGTAAAATATGGTGTAACCGTTGCAATGGGGGCTGGAATTTGATATGTTAATACGCCTGCCGCCCCGAGAGAATCAAAAGTCATTCCATCGATACGCATCCAATGAAATCCAGTGCCGGCTCCTGCCCCAAGATTTTGGTTAGCAATTCCAATTTGGCTGGTGGCAAGGGCTCCACTTCCTAAAATTTTGAAATTTAAGAATGTAGTGTGATCGCCGGAAGGAATAAAAACAGCATTATCAGTTGTTGTTTTAATAACTGAACTATCTCCATATCCCGTAATACAAACAAATGCTGGTACGTTATATGGTGCCGATCCGCTTATTAAATAAGTTTTGGCACCTAACTGAATAGTGCCACCACCTGCCACCGCTGCTAAAGCTGCTGTCATAGCGGCCGAGTCATTAGTTACACCATCACCAACTGCTCCGAACTGTTCAAGAGTTACAACATTTGTTAATTGCGCAGTTGTGGGTTTAGCTTCCCATTTATTAGCTGCATTAACCCACTGTGGAATATATCCGTCAGTAGGTGAGCCCATTGTAGCAGCATCAAGTGATTTTCCTTTCCATTTATCAACAGTGTTAGCATTTGCTGCACCACTAACATCTCCCGCTAATGTAACAGAGCCGGCTAACGAACTAAATGATTCAAAAGAAATTAAACCAGCGTTATTAATACCAACTAATCCTGTACCATTACCCGCTAAACCACTAAATGTAGCAGTAGAAGATTTAATGGCCAAATCACTTCCAATTCCCGAATTATTTGCTTGTGTCTGAAAAGCAAATTGCCACCATTGATTAGTTTCGCTCCAAAGTATAGCAGCGGCATCTCGTTTAATTCCACCAGTATCACCTCGTTCCGCTTCTACACCAGAAATTAATGAAGGAACAGGCACATTATTTACTGTAGCATAATTGACATGAATAACTCTTGCTTCAATATCTACAACGGTTGAATCGACAGTGGTGGTTGTTCCTGCTACTGTAAGATTTCCACCTATATAACCATCACCAGTAGTTACAATTCTACTAAAATAACCGTCGCCAGTTGTTGTGATATTTTGGGCGGCAAAATTAGTACTTGGCGTAAAAAAGGTTCCATTATATATTAACGGTTGGCCCGCTTGTATACTTGTTACTGATGCTGGAATATTGTGAATTCCTACGACCGTTTGAGATATATCATTCCCAGATATATCGCCAGAAAAGGTAACGCCGCCAATACCACCTATCAAACCTTCAATATAATCCAATCGCATTCTAACGGTTGTATGAACGCCTTGTGGATTAACACCCAATGCCGTTTCAATGGCTATTGCTGTGTCACGAATTATATTGATACTTCCGGCATTTATCGACGAAATATTATCAATTAATGTCGGTAAAGAAGTTCCATTATCAATTGAAGCGGGGTATACTGTTGTCATTATATATCTTTGGGCGCTAAATACTCAACTATATGTCAAATTTTTAGCAGGATATACTTTAATCAATCGGTTATCTCGGCACACAATGATTTGAATTGTTCTATCGTAATTTCACATATATTGGTTATATTTTTGCGAGGATTTTCGGTATCCTTGGCCTGAACAATAATTAATACCTTGCCATCTGATTTCTTAATTTCTAGGTAACTTTTATCTTCAAAATCAATTCTCATCTGTCCTCTTTGTAATAATTTCGGTATGATCTTCGTGAATATATATAGTATGTTCGTGATGACAAGAAATGGATTGGCAATTAACACTCCAACCATCCCTATCTACCCAAGTTTCTGGAGACCCTAATGTTAAAAGTGGTTCAATGGCAATAGTAAGTCCAGGTTGAATTCTAACGCCTTCTGTTGGTAATGCACGGTTAGCAATGAACGGTCCAGTATGAGGCGTTTTCCAGTCAATTCCGTGACCACCATAAGGAATTACAACATTATAGCCATATCCTTTTGCACATTTATAAATAGCATTGCCAATTTCACCAATATGATTGCCAACTTTTGCAACATTAATGGCTTTTTTTAAACATTCTTTGGCGGCATTAATTAATCGTGTATATTCTGGATTTGCTTCACCATAAATAACTGTTGTGGCTGTATCTCCAATGGCACTTTCAAATGTGGCGCCAAGATCAAAAGACACCAAATCGCCATCAGTAAGTTTATATGAACCAGGCACACCATGAACTAGTTGATGCACATTATTAACATTACTATCAACGCTTATACATACTGCGGCTGGAAATTCTTTGTTTCCGTGTCCTTTATATCCTTTGAAAGTAGGAGAGCAACCATTCTCAATAATATATTTCTCTGCCGCTTCACTCATTTCAAGAAGCGTCATATCGGTTTTTTCTTTGACAAAATTAACTAATAATGAAATAGCACCAGCAGCAACCTTGCCGGCCACTCGTTGTTTTTCTAACCAATCTTGTCCCTTTAATTTAATGAGACTATTATCAGAAAAATTAGAACTACCATTTACGCGCATAAATCACTTAAACTTTACTTCTTGTGCTTTTTGCTGATTACCCGGAGTAGCTACGACTGCCGTATCACCTTTATTAATTTTTAATAATTGTGCTTCTGCGAATACAGCATTTTTTTCTTTAATAACACCAGCAATAACTTTATCGGCCTTATCGAACTCTATTTGCGCCTTAAAATCATCTGATACAACCGCAGCAATTATTTTCTTATCAATCATAATTAGCATATTATTTAATTGATTACTAGTAGCTCTGTCTATAGTTGGATTTTCAATAGATCGATACACATAGTCTCGTACTTGAATTAGATTAGCAATTTTTTGCAACTTCATTATTAGGCTTTCTTTTGAATAGCATTGCGCTTAATTACGCCATTTTCATCGATAGCGTCTGTTTCTACATTCATATTATACTTCATATATAATTGAAGAACTATGTGGTTATGAGCCAATTCAGCTTTTTCAGACTCCGCTATTGCCAAACGACGCTTTAAAATAACTGTTTCAAGAGCATGTTTATCACTGTCAGATAATTTTTCTTCAGCCACTGCGACCGTTTCAACTGTTTTTGTTTCTGTCATCTTTATTCTCCGTTAATTGAGCATTTAACTGCTCGTTTAATATATAACAAGTATTTTTAATTTTTAATCTTTTTTAATTAATTTTTATAGAATTTTGGCGGCTTCGGTAGCAAGTGGGCTGCGCTGACCTTCTATAAATGATAAGTGCCCTGCCAAATTAGAACCTTTAAATTTATCAATTACATATGTTAAACCATTATTCATTACGTCCAAATCATTGCGATCTATTTGACAGATATCTCCATTTAGCAATATCTTACTACCATCTCCGGCTCTCGTTAAAATTGCTTTCATATCTTGTTGATCGATGTTTTGAGCTTCATCAACTATAATAAGGGCTCGTTGGATTGAGCGCCCTCTAATATATGTCATTGCCTCAAATTGTATTTTATCTTTCTTTTTATACATTTCAAAGTTCTGTTTCCATTTGCCAGTATCTGTTGTGAACAATATCTCAAAACTATCCATGATTGCTGTGAACCAAGGGGCTAGTTTTTCTTCAATGCTGCCTGGCGTGTATCCAATGTCATTTCCTACTGCTTGAATTGGGCGATATATTATTAATTTATCATACGCTTTTTTATTAATTACTAATTCGAGGGCGGCCGCAAGTGATACTAAACTTTTTCCACAACCACTTGATCCTGTAAATGTAACGAGTGGAATCTTATTATCCATTATTAAATCAATAGCCATTTCTTGTTCGCTATTTCTAGGAGTTAATCCCCAAGGATATAATTTTTGAACTGGCTTTATTTTATCGCTCTTTCTTACTTTGCGCCCTTTGGATATTTCCTTGCCGTGCCTATCTACAAATTGTATAAATTGATTTGGGTATAATTCAATTTTATTTGTTGAAGCACTTACATATCCAGCTGTTTCAAGTTCTTCACCTAAATTCTCATGTTCAACAATCTTAACACCAGTATATAGTTCAGATATTTCATCGCCTATTTTTTCATATTTTTGAGCATTTATTCCGGCTGCCTTCGCACGAACACGAAGATTGATATCGTTGCTTAAAAATACTACTTCACGATCTTTGCATTCTTTATTTATATGATATGCACAAGCCAGTATTCTTGTGTCGCCATATAATGCATCACCAAAATCATTAGGATATTTATTTGTATCTACTTTAACTACAATATCATTATCTATTAAAACACCAATATCAATAGCACCTTGATCACTTATATCATCAAGCAACCTCATAAATACACGAGCGTTCTTTCCAGCGCTATTTGGAAGTTTTTTAAGTTTATCTAATTCATCAAGCACTGTTATTGGCAAACAGACATCACTCTTTGGAAATGCTTTAATCGAATGTGGATCTGTGATTATAACCGAAGTATCAAATATGTATGTTTTGGGCATTTATATTATTTCTCATTATTTTCGAATACTGTCCAATTCTTAATGTTCATTTCAAGATACAATTGTTTTGAACGATCAATCTGGCTATAATCGCGTCGGAGCACATAGGTCGGTTTTTTCCACTCGGCCACCATTTCTTTGTCAATAAAAATCTGAAGCCCACCATCTAAATCATCGATCACATTAATACCATATGTAGAAAGTGTGCTGCGTAATTTGATTTTACCTTCTATTGATAAAACTCCGGCGTCATCCCAAATGTCTGTTAATGGAATGCCAACTTCTTCAAGAACGGCCTTCACAAAACGAGCCTTTTCTTCTTCTTCGACCTGATTTGTATTCTCACTGGCATTTAACAGTATTATGCCGTCCATTATATTAATATGTGAAAAAATTAGTTAGCCACATTTTGATGCACCACAACTGATACATGAGACACAGCCATCTTGATATATAAGTGAGTCTTCTTTACCACAAGTTTGACAAGTTTTATCTGATGACTTGGTTCCATCTTGTATGTAAGATTTTAGCACGCGAGAAGTAACTTTTGAAAAAGATGTCATATCACTATTTTTATCCTTTTGTAATTGCTCCACAAGATATTGAATTGGTGTGCCATGTCGAAGTGCTAATGATATGGTTCTTGTAAGTGCCCCGAAATTTGGATTTTCAAACACATTAACAAGATCTTTAATTGTCATTTGATCGTCACCATCGCCTAAAACTAAATTGTATGTTGATAGACCATTAACTTTACCATTTTTTACAATCTTACCTTTCTTGTATTTATTTGGAATGTCTATATGTTTAGAAAGACCGCCGAATATTTCATATGGTTTATCATTCAATAGACCAACGAAAATTGTCCATTCTTCACCCTGCACTTTTGCTTTTTTAATATCACAAGTTAATTCAGTAGGACGTTTTGGGGCCTGTGATGATTGAATTAGTTCGGGGCGCTCTTTCATATTTATTTGTTTGGATTTTTCAATGAGAACGCCGTCTCTACTACCATCAACATAAACAGTTACTCCTTTAAGTCCTTTTTTCCATGATTCAATATAAATAGTGCCGACCGTTTCTGCTGTCGTGCCGCGAGGAAGATTTATTGTGCTGCTAATTGAGTGATCGATATATTGTTGTTCAATACCTTGAATTTCAACTCTACGATTCCAATTAATTTTATCTGATGTAATAAAATATGATGGTAATTTGCTTACATCAGGAATTGTGCCTTTCATTTCAAAATAATTCTGAACATTGCTATGAAATACTTCGAATTCTTGCCACTTATCACCAACAATATCTGTAAAATCTATTCGAACATTTTTATCATCTGGATTAATTTTTTTACGACGAGTATATGCGTTACGAAAAACTGGTTCAACACCCGAAGAAACATTAAAACGATCAAATGCTCCCACTCTACTTTCAATCGATACTGATCCTGTTGGTGCTTGTGTTAATAGAGAAATATTTCGGCGACCATATTTTTGCATTTTTTCTTTGATGGCTTTTGGTAATCTCTTTATAAAAGCACAATTTTGTTCTTTTTCAAAATCATACACTGGGAAAGCGCCTCTTGTTTTTGCTAATTCTGCTGATGTATCATAGGCCACATCTCGTAATGTTTTATAAATCTTATCAATGATGTCGAGAGCTTGATCACTGTCATATTTAATGCAGAGTTGGGCCAATGTGTCTGCTAATCCGTGAGTGCCGACACCAGTTCTTCTACCATTAAAACCTGCCATTTTTAGTCGCTCCCAAAGAGATTTTTCTGTATTGTCTTTACATTTTGATTTAATTTTCTCAATAAGCTCTAATTCAAGATCAACCAAATTATCTGCCATATGTTGGGCTGTAGCAATATCTCCTGCAAACATTTTAAAATCAAAGACAGCTTCTTTATTGAAAGCATTTTTTACATACCCAGTTAAATTAATAGAGATTAGACGACAACTATCATATGCTGACAATGCAATCTCCGAGCATGGATTTGTTGAAATAGTTTTAAACTCTTTATAACAATGGGCTGGCAAATTATTTAACATATTGTCCCACATAATTAATCCTGGCTCCGCCGTTTTGGTTGCTGAATCTACAATCATATTCCAAACTTCTTTTGCCTTAACCATACGAATCATTTTCGCTTCGCCTTCTATTGGCCAGCGTTGTTCATATTCTGTGTCCTCCTCTACGGCCTTCAAGAATTTATCCGATAATTTAACTGATATGTTAGCGCCAGTTACTTTTGTTAAATCTTGTTTCATTGTTGCAAACTTAACAACGTCTGGATGATGAACATCTAATGTAAGCATCAATGCACCACGACGACTATTTTGACCAACCATACGAGTAATGTATGAAAAGAAATCTGCAAAACTCCAAGCGCCTGTTGTAGTTCGAGCGGCATTATTAACAGTCATTCCTTCTGGTCGTAATGTTGAAAGATCAATACCAACACCACAACGACGCTTATAGAGTTGGGCAAGTTCTTTTCCGCTTTCCAAAATCCCACCCATACTATCTTCGGGGCTTTCAATGACGACACAATTAGAAGCGCTCATAGTTTGATGCTTGTTGCCGAGTGCTGCCATTGGAGAACCCTGAGGACAAATTCGCGAAAATTTATCCATTGAGTCGCGATAAATTTTAAACCGCTCATCGTAATTTAATCCATATTTTTCCGCATCAATCCTTGCAAACTCACCAGCAAGACGATTGTGCATATCATCTGGTGTTAATTCCAAAAAATTATCATCATTATCGCGCAAGGCATATTTATCAACGAAAACTTTTGCTGATAGTTCGCTGCCATTAAAATATTTGATCGATGCTTCAAGAGCCTGATTATACACGTATCCTGTCATAACTCACCTTGTCATTTGTAGTATGCAATTAATTTCACAAGCGAATGTTATCTTTCAACACTCGCATTGCCTCTTCTATCTTGTTTATGCATTTAGTCCGAGTTATACCCAAACGCTTGCATATTTTATTAACTGACAGAGGCTTTTCACCATCAATTCCATAAGCGAGATTGATAATGCTTTTTTGTTCATCAGTTAATTTTCCCATAGAGTTTTGTATTAATGCCACCGTCTGATTTTTTTCACACTCTGTATCTGGACGATCGGTATTAATAAGTAGTGGTAATTTTGATTCTTTTCTCGGAGCAACACTTTTAGCAACTTTAAGTGGATATCTTATGGTTGTGTGTGTATTAGCAGCTCTGGCTATGCGAGTGCTAATATATTTATGCGCCCACCAAAAGAAATTACCTTTCTTTGGATTATAATTATGCATTGCTGTCACAAGAGCAAGAAGCCCCTCCTGTGTTAAGTCCTCATAATTAGCGAAAGATTTATATTGACGAGCGTGCATTATCACTAAATATTCAAATTTGTTAATACAGATCGTTTCGTGTTTTTGAAATTGTTTTTGATCTTCAATAGATTTTGTTTCTATCGCTCGCTTACGAAGAGCAATTAAATCAATCATTAACTTTTGGGCTTCGTCTATATTCAACATTCGCACTCTACTTGGATAAATTTATGTTTCATTATTGCCACGAGATCAATGTAATGCTCATCTTTTTCACTGTCAATCAATTTCTTTAAGCATCTCAATAATACTTTCGAGCGATGATTTCATTATCTCTTTGTCATCGAGGAGTAATATAAATTCTAATAACATAATAATGTGTTTTAGTTTGTCGGTTTTTTTTCTATTCGATGACATTGTGGTTTCATTTATAATTATCTCGGGCCCAAGAACCCCCTAGTAATTGGAAAGAGGATAATGAAATCAATTTTTTGGGGGCGCCGGTTTTTAATCCTTCTTCTTTGCACTTTGGACATTCTTCAAGTGGTGGATCTTTAATTGATTGTTGGTATTCAAAAATATTATGCACTTCACATTCATATTCGTAAATCATTTTGTCTTTCCTTCTTTGATTATTATTTTAAAATCACTTTCCCAGATTGATATTATTTTATATCCAAGATTAATTAATTTATCTTGTCGTTCCATTGTTCTTCTATATAATTCTCCAAATATTAAAATTACTGGTATTCTTCCATTTTTATAATTTACTTTTTCATAACCATAAGTATCTTGCCCAAATATTTGTTTAGATTTGGCAATAAATTCATTTTGTGTGCTTCTAATTGGCATTTATTAAAATTTCTCTCTTCTACGTTTATCCATTTGTGTTTGCATCTTATGATAACGATCTGGGCCCAACACATTAGCATAATTTTTCTCGTTTGAATGAATGTCTTTTCTCATTTGTTCTGTTTCTATTTTAACTTGATCTATTAATTCTTGACCTGTTAAAATAACCTTACCTTTGCCAGAACCTCCGCTAATTAATCGCTGTATTTGTCCCTTTGATTTACATTCTGGACATTCTTCCGGATCAGGTGCTTTAATTGACATAAAATCTTCAAATTCGTGTTTGCATTCTTTACAAAGGAATTCATAAGTTGGCATCAGTTCTTCTCACTTTCTTTCATAACTAATTGGAACTCTATGTCTTGCGTCCAATCATCTTTTAATTTTTGTTTCATTTTTTCATTTACTATTTCAAAAACAAGAAATAATTTACCCGTAGTATTATCATATTCCATACGAGTTGCTTCACCAATTATTTGCTCATATTTTTCCATTTTTATCCCTATTTATATGTCAAATAATTCAATATCGCCAGAAATATCATCAGTATCAGGAAACTCTACTTCTATGTTATTTTGTATATTTGAATTATCTGTTTGTATATCAAGAAGAGTGGCACAAGGTAAATTCTTAAGAAGTCGTCCTTTACCTTTTGGTCCTTTTCTATTCTTGATAATGTGATAAATAAAATCCGGATAATTTTCTTCGTTGGGGCGGCTCTCAATTTGAATGACTGTTGTAGCGTGTGTAGCAATCGTTGAACTTCGTGCCAACCTACCCAATCCTATTGCTTCTGATGGGTCTTTTGTGGGCGCCTTTCTATTTAACTGAACTGCTGTAAAAATTGGTAAATTGTATTTTCTTCCAATCGCCCTTACTTCATATGCTATTTCTCCTTGTTTTAACCAATCCTGTTCATCCGATCGATCATTTGTTTTCATAATTCCAAGATAGTCTATAAAAATAACATCTACTTCAAATTGTAGATCATTTAATATTGTTTCTAAATCAGTAGCACTTGCATTTTGAATATCTACAATTTCAAATTTATATGGATACTTTTTAATAAATTCTAACGCCACTTTGATCTTATTAAACTCTTCTTTATTAAGAGTGGCATTTTCTATTTTGCGTGATGGAACTCCTGCCAACCTACTTAACAATCTATTAAAACAATCTTCATATGGCATTTCAAGAGAAAAATATACTACATTTTTGCCCTCTGAAAATATTGAACTATCTATTGTATTATTTTGGAGCCAAGTTTGAACTCCCATATTATTAAGCATTAAACTTTTACCAAATCCTGATTCACCTGCAACAATAACGAAATCAGCGGCTCCAACACCATTAGTGGCATAATCAAAAAATGAATACCCGATTTTAATTTTATTTTCTAAATTTGGATTGATTTTTTTTGCATTATATTTTTCTGTAAATATTGCAACATAATCTTGTATTGATTTACTATCATATGTTTTGGTAGATGATAGCGTTTTGATATTTTTAATCGTTCTTTCTAAATCTTGTATCGATTGAGCATTGGTGTCTGATTTTTCTAATTTATTTTTTAATTTAGATATTTCTTCGGCAGTAAATCTTTGTTTGACTTTTTCCAAATTAAAAACAAATTCTTTTTCATTTGTTTTAACAGTTTCTAATTTATTCCATATTGTATTTACTACATCTACAAAATTAGAATTGACTTGCGATGCTTTATCTTGTAATATCTTATGTGTTGGGATATCTTTATAAGTTTTAATATAACCAACAACTAAATTGGCAAAATTCCATACATCTGGTGATAAAATATTAATTGAATAATCATTAACAAAATCAATAGCCTGTTTTTTGTTTGTTGTAATTGCTTTAAGTATTGCCAAATCTAACTCTGAATAATTCATTTTATTTGCTTTTCATCTGCTATATTATTATCAATCCACACTCTTTTACCATCAATTAGTTTCCAAGATTTTCCTTTAAATTTAGTTGATTTTCCCTTATTCCAGGGCGACTTACCAATTTTTGCTTCTGACATTTTTTTTCTTGTTTCTTCTGATTTTGGTTTCTTGCTGGCTAATTTTTGATTTTCATTCCATGTTGTACCAAACATAGGATTTTTTTCACCATCATGTTTTCCAATTGCAGATTTAGACATTTTCATTTTTGTTTCTTCTGACACAACTTTTCCTTTATGTTTTTCTCCAATTTTTATTTTAGATTCTTCTGTGTGTTTTCTACCTGTTGATGAAATGGCGACCGCCCTTTTAAACTCATCAGAGCGTTTCTTTCCTTTATTTTTTTCTGACATTTTTTGTCTTGCTTCTTTGGTATGTGTTCTACCTTGCATGGGGCTTTTGCCTTCTTCCAAAACAATATCATATCCATTATTTACTGTATTAAACCATTTTTTAAACATTGTTTCTATAATCATAGCACTGTCTTCATTATCTGTTTCTGCCAAAACTATACATTCAAAATCATCCCATCCATATTTTTTAATTGCATTATAAAATTTATGACAGCCTTTATATTCATTTCCATTACGGCCAGCCCTATCTTTCAAGGATTGAGACGTGCGACCAATTTTTGATAAACCAGTTGTTTTTGATGTGTATTTGTATATTTTCCAAATCATTTTTTCCTAAAATCTGAACCAAGTACAATAAATGTTTCCATATATCCTGATAGTATTGATTCAAGACTTTGTTGCAATGATCCATTGAATAATTTTGTTAAGTTTGGACTATTTGTGCATAAAAATGTTGGCAATTTGTTTTGTCTTCTTGTTCTAACTATATATTCTAATTGCCTTGCGTATAAATCAGCCATACTATCTGAACCTATATATCTAGAATCTACTTCATCAATAACTAGAAATGAACACATTGTAAGTTCTTTTCTTGCTAAAAATTTCTCTTCATTTGATGCTTGTGTTAAAACTGAAATTACATCTTGAAATGTTGTATAAAGAACATCATACCCTTTTAATACTGCACATTTTAATAAACAAATCGTAGTTAGGCTTTTCCCTACTCCATAATTACCTGCAAAACAAATTGAAACACCATCAATAAAACATTTTTTTATATCAGAAACTAACTCATTATATTTTTTTAATAATCTTTCATCTCCCTTAAAATCTTTTTCCATTTTAAGATGCCAATATTCAAGTGGTATATTAGACTCGTGATATCTATTAAATGCTGTAATTGCACTTGAACATTTTTTACATAATCCATCTGTTGTTATCTTTAATTTACATTCTTCACAATTTGACATAAATTCAGATTGTTTATCATATAATTTCTTTAATGGAATATTATTAAGACATTTGCTTCGAACAAAATCTAAATCATTCATTTCTTTTCCTTTAATATAAAAGATGGATATTTATATTGAACTGGTTGTGGCCCTTCACTCGTATGTGTTTTAACTTTTTCTGATACTATTTTCTTGTCTTGTTCTATCATAAGTTTTTTCAAATCTGCTAATTTTTGAAGACGCAACTCATCTGCGCTTGGGGCCGCCTTCACTTCTTCAAATTCTTCTTCTAATTTAATTGTTTCGTTTTCTAATTCTTTTATTGTTTTTGGTGGTTCCATTATTTTAATCAACATAACATCTTCTGATACATTCATTATAATAAGTGAAGTTGTTTTATCTTCTGATGTTAAAGTAGCTTTTGTATCTGACCAATTTTTTACAAAACCTTCTAGCGTGGTTCCATTTCTAAAAATAACTTTAATAAACTGTCCATTTGATATCATTTAATCTTCTCCAATATACTAAAATCAAAGTTATATTTTTCTTTTGCATATTCAATTCTAGTTGTGAAATATGGAGAATTTTCGTATGCTTTAATAAAAAAAGCCAAATCGCCATAAGTTGAAATTAATCCACTTTCCTCCCAATCTCCCTCATTAAATAACAAAACCATTTCATCTGATAATTTAGTTGATCTATCTATTGGTTTATCTGACATTAATACATTCATTTTATATTCTTTAACTATATCCTCACTAGTTATAAATGATATTGATCTAAATTTTTTTCCATCTTTTTCAACTTTTTCTTTGAATATCCAATCTATATATTCTTTTAATATATTTGGTTGTGATGATAGCATTTGAGAGAGTTTTTTAATTTGAAATACCTCGAAACATTTGGATGGTGATGGTGAGTTGAATTTGAATTTATAATCAGTTCCATATGCTTCTTTAAACTTGGCGCAAAAGAATCCAATGAGATGCACTGGTTTCCACGCCGTTAATTCAACACTATTTATTTCATTAAACTTTTCGAAAAACTTCTTATATTTATCGTTTGGAATATCGACCAACTCGCCACCCGTCTGGTCTTCAATTTTTATTTCTTTCATCTTGCTCCTAATATAATACCGAATGCAATATTACGCAACCATTTCACATTCCTTTGCATTTATAAACTTTAAATCCATTCTCACTACAATATATTTCGTGCCGTCTTAATGAATGCGATTTGAGATATTTAATTTGATCGAAAAACTCTACAACCGCGACGAACTTTTTGGCGGCGTGAGAGCGTATAACCCTGCCAATCCTTTGTAATGTGCGTATCGAAGATTTTCCTGAAGAACAAAGAACAAGTGCATTTAATATACTTATATCTACACCTATATCAAAAATCGTTGAGGCAAGTATTACATCTATTTCACCCTCATTGATCATTTCTTTTACTTCATTCCGTTTTTCTAAATTATCATTTCCATATAACATTTCGTGATTAATATTATTGTTATTGAATAATTTACTTAATATTTTTCCGTGATTAATTTGTTTAAATAAAACTAATACTTTATATCCTTTATCTACTAATGCTTTTGTTTCTTTTAATATAAGAGCGTTTCTATTTGGATTTTCAACAATATATTCTTTATATACACTATGGTAATTGGCCACTGATGCTTTCATTTTTGGCACTGGAACAAATTTAATAATAGGTTGAACTAATAATCCTTTTTCTATTAATTCGGAAGCGCTTACATTAATAATTTGTTCTCCTAATATTCCATTAATTAATAAATCGTCGCCACTGTCTCTAAAGGGTGTGCCACTGAAACCATAAATATGTTGTGGGTCAATTTCATTATATATTGATTTAATAGTATTACAAGTTATAGTATGACATTCATCAAACATATGAACTTTTGTTAATTTAAGCATATTAAGTATTTTTAATCTATTCTCTTCTTTGAAGTCTTCCTTATCTATTTCCTCATCTTCTATAATCTCTTTATCTTTTAAATTAAGTGCTTTACCAATAGTCCAAATAGAACAAATATTAATTCTTTTAACTTCACAACGACCCGCTCCTATAAACCCAATTTCTTCATCAAAAATGGAAGAAAATAGGTCATGGAATTGTTGTAATAAATCAATGCCAATTACATATACAATAGTTGGCTTATTCAGTTTAGCGGCTATTAGAGTAGATACTAATGATTTACCACTCCCGGTTGCCATTCTAATGATGCCTTTTTGATTATTAATGGCCGCTTCTAATGCCCTTATTTGGTGATCTCTTGGGACTTTGTTTATATTTATTAATTTTTGACTTATATCCAGTTCAGGGGCCTTTATAAGAGGTAGCCGCCTATCTTCTACCTCTACCCCCTGCCCAAGCTCTAAAATGCGTTCTTGGGTGATTTTAAGCAGACCAAGGTGGAACATACCCTTGGGCGTCATAAGAAATGTTCGACCATCCCAGCCATTTTGATAGGCAGCGGAATATTGGGCATTTTCCAACTTATAAGATAGAAATAATCTAATTTTATTAAATAAGGTCGTATCTTCAGTTATGAATTGACATTTTTTATTGTTTAGAATAATGATTTTATTGTTCATTTGGGATATTATAGTTTAACCATATATATATCAGTTGTCAAGATACAAGCTGTGAATAATACAGCATTTCAATGAGAACAAGAGGATATATGTATTACGGAATCGACGCGAGCGCAATCCAAGGCAATATAGATTTTTTGTGGCTTAAAAATAACGGCTATACATTTACTATTTTTCGCAACTACATCGGAAATGATTTTAGAGATGCAATGTGCGATACTAATTTAGCAAAAGCTAAAGCAGTGGGATTAAAAACCGGCATATATAATTTTTGCTATATACTTCCCGATGCCGCTGGTCATGCAAATAGAAATCCCGAAGATCAAGCAACACTACATTTTAATAATACACCAAAAGGCGAATTAGTATGTGTTGATTTGGAATGGCCAAGTCCCGATGATTTTGCTAAATGGAATATTAATGCGGCCTTTGTCAATGATTGGGTATTTAGATATTTAGAGCATTATAAGCAATTATCTGGTTTAACTTCTAGCCAAATAATTGTTTATACTTATCCATACTTTGGTAAGGCGGTTAATTTTAGACTAGAAATAGGCGAATATCCTTTGTGGTATGCCAATTATAGTAATTTACCGATAATGCAACCTTGGACAGATTGGACTATTGAGCAAACATCTGGCGGGGATAAATTAACTTTACCAAATGGCCATACTTGCGACATTGATCAAGTTAAAGATTTTAGTTTATGGGATGCACAAATTGTTGATATTGCGCCCATATCTGTACCTGTCCAAATACCAACTCAAACTATTCAAGTAGATGCCGCGCCAGTCCAATCACCAACACAAATAAATACAAATATTTCTGACACAATTACTAAACAAATTTTGAATGAAATATTGTTAATTGTCAAAAAATTATTGCATATAAAATAATTATTATTCTATTTTTATAGTATGTGATTCTTCCATATTTATTTTACCACTGAAATGACAAAAGTGTATTATATTATTATTACCATAATGAATTATTGTATTTGAAAAGGCGCATTGATCAAATTCACAATTATTATCTATATAAATTGTCATATTGGCTAAATAACAATTTTTTATAATACAATTATTACCTATATGAACTATAATATTAGTTAAATCAGATTGGCTTATAATACAATAATCGCCTAAATGCAGGGCACCGCCTTCTAGAACGGCCCCATCCCAAATTATATTATGCATCATTTTGGAACTCCCATATTATTCGTAAGCCATTCCAAAAATTCTAACATATCTTCATAGCCATAACCCATGGAAATTGAATTATCATCTAAAAAATTAAGTAAAATGAATTGACGAATAGTTTTACTAAATCTATCACTTACTAATTGATATTCCTTACGATTATCTTTAATAATTATATCAAGTTCATTTATAACGCGTTCTCGAAGCAGCTCATCATGGATGCCGGAATCTACACACCCAGTATCATAAGCATATAACCCAAGTAGAGCATCAAATAATTCTGTTTCTTGCATTTTATTTTCTTCTATCAATTACTTTATTTCCTACCATTTTACCAAATGCAGAATTCTTTTGAGCAATCTTATCTTTAACTTTTTGGGCTGCTGATACTGTTTCATTTGTGCCAGTATCTAATTCCAATGTTAGATTGCGTTGTGCATTTTTATTCTTTACACTTGTCATATATTCTTTGGCTTCTTCTTTTAATTGATTAACGCGACTTGCTGGTAGTCCAAGGCCCGAGAATATGCTATAAACCTTGACAACATTTTCTGGCATATCAATTATATAAGCACCACGAAATACTCCTGCTGGTTGTTCAGCTAATTCAAGCACTATACTATTTGCATAATTAAAACTAGCCGCTGGTATTTGATCCCAAACTGATTTATTGGCAACACAAATAAATCCAACATATTTGGCCTGCTTAACATCAAAACCTTCGGCCAATAAATTCGTTGAAAGATTATTTATAACTGCTTCTGATATTGCCATTTCATCTGTATAATTAGCAACATCAAATTGCCCATACACCGTTAAGCCTTCGCCATCTATCATAATTTTGGCAAGCTCTGTGCTATCCAATGGTTTTGACATCGAAGGCATCATTGAAATTTCATTAAATGCATTGAGTGGTTCTACAATGGCTTTATTTGCAACTTGATAGAACGACATCTGGCTAACATCGCTATAAATACTTTCAATACGAGCATTATCAACAACAATTAGATTTGCTATTTTCTTATCACGAGCATATTGTGAAAGTTTAGCAAGTGTCTGTATTGAATTATGTTTGGTTTGAACATCTTCATTTGTCATTGGAAGAACCGTTAGAACAATGATTGGTTTTCCTATTTCAGCTAATACATCAATAATAACTTCAAGAGAACCAGCGCCAGAACCACCACCAAGGCTTGAACAAACTATATTGACTTGTGATGATGCTAATTTATCATTAATAAGTTGAGCAATTTCTCCACGATATGATAAAGCTGATTCGTGCCCTATCGTTAATTCTTTTGCTGCTCCCCCAAATTCCCCCGCTTGAATGAGAAGTTTATTTGAATCTGGCAATTCTATATGTTTTAAATCTTGCATCGCCGTATTAATTGCAACTGTATCATAACCAAATTGATGGAATGTTGCTGCTAATTTACTTCCTGCTTGACCAGTTCCAATTACTCCAAATGCTATGCTGCGTTCTTTTTTTGCTACTATTTTGGCTGTCATACTAATTTCCCTTTGTTTTGCTTCCATTTTTGCTTTAAGTGCTGCCATTTTTTTTACATCTAATACTGGCTCTTCAACTGCTTTTGCTATCGTTTCTATTTTGACTTCTGCATGCGAAAGATCATCTACTATTTCTTCTTGTTTAGTTTCTTCTGTAATTGATTTTGTTGTCATTTGTCTTTCCTATTTATTGATTAAAGGCCCAATTTTTATTTAATACATACCATTCAACAACCTCTGCAAGCCCATCTTTTAAATTGGTTTTCGGGGCCCAGCCGAGGTTTTTTAATTTTGAACTATCTATACTATATCTGAAATCGTGTCCTGGTCTATCTTCTACATAGCTTATTAATGAATGCCCCTTCCCCATTATATTGCATATTCTTTGAACTAATTCTATATTTGTTAATTCTTGATTTGCTGATATATTATATATTTCATTATTTTTACCATTTTTCATAATTGATAATATTGCTGAACAATTATCTTCAACATGAATCCAATCTCTCATTTGTAAGCCTTGTCCATATACTGGTATTTTTTCATCATTAAGAATACATTTAATTACTTTGGGAATAAATTTATCTGATGTTTGTCGTCTTCCATAATTATTTGAAGACCTTGTAATATTATATTTAAGACCAAATGATTGATTAGCTGCTTTAACTAATAATTCACCTGCTGCTTTTGACGCTGAATATGGATTTCGGGGATTTAATGGTGCCTCTTCTGTAAATGGCGGCTCTTTCTCGCTTGTTTGATGGCCATATATTTCATCTGTTGAAATATATATAAGTTTATCTACTTTATGTTTAATACACGAATTTATGATATTTTGTGTTCCCAAAATATTATTATTAATAAACTCATTTGGGTCTTTCAATGATGCGTCCACATGTGAGGAAGCCGCCCCGTGAATTACAATATTTGGTTTTTCATAATCAAATATAACATCTAAACAATGGGCATCTGTAATATCTGCTATATAAAACTCATGGTCTTTATTAAGATAAATACTATTGAGTGCCGTTCGATTACTAATTTTATCTATACTGGCAAATGTAAATGGTTCTTTTTGATGAATTACTTTTCTTACAAAATTACTAAAAATAAAACCAACACTGCCTGTAACCAAACATTTCTTTTTCATTTATATCACCCATTACCATATAAATTATATTTATTATCATTAAGATATAATTGTTTATCTACAATATATTTACCATTCCATTTTTCTAATAATCTATTTACATTATGGTTCATAAATAATTTATTAACTGGGTTTTTCTTTAATGAGGAACTTGATTCATGAAATATATTTGTTTTGCCACAACATATAATTTTCTTTTTCATATTTTTATTAACTGCTAAACATAAATCAACATCATCAAAACTCCATCTAAATTGCTCATCCATTCCGCAAACACCATTATCATTTTTATAAACATTCCTATAGTCTTCTGCCCTCATTAAAAGAACTGCGCCAGTTACTACTTGAAACATTCTATTCTTTTCGCAATCTTTATTTGTCGCTTCTCGTATTTTATAATGCATTGGTAATCTATGTGGTTTTTCAAATACTACGCCATAATGTTGGATTGTGTCTGTATCTGTGAATAATAATCGTGCTCCGACTACTCCAACACTTTTATCTTTATTAATTATTGAAAGCATATTTTTAATTGATGTAGTATCATTAAATATAACATCATTATTTAATAATAAAACATAATCATTATCTTTTGGTGTTGCTTGATAAAATAAATAATTCATACCTTCCGAAAAGTTTTGAGAATTATTGGCGTATTTAAATAAATTTATTTGTTTATTTGCAGTATCCCAACTCTTAATAATATTACAAGAGTCATCTGTGCTTCCATTATCTTTTATCATCCAAGTAAAAGGAATATCAGTTAAATTTGATAATAATGTTTCTTTTAGTTGGTTTAGTTCGTTTGCCTTATTCCAATTTAAAGTGAATATATACAGATGATTCATAATTTAAAATCCTATGCTAATATTTCCACCAACATATACTGAACCAGATGGAGTAATTTGAACTGATGGACCTATAAATGTATTATTAATTAAACCGCCAGTAGGCACTACACTACCTATATTAAAACTTACTGGATTTATCATTGCTGTGAATTCATTTTTATTTGACTGATAACCCGCGCCAACTTGTAAAATACTTATATCTGGATTTTTTTTACTTTTACCATAAGAAAATACTTGAATAGTGCCACCAACATTGAATGAACCGCCAACAGCTGGTAAATGACCTATATCAACTCCGCCGCCCGCCGTAATAAATAAACGAGGATTAAAATAAAATTTCGCATCTGGAAACTGTTGAACTAATTTACTATTCGTTATTGTTAGTGGATAGTTTTTTCCAGCAACATTAATTGAAAAGTTATTATAAGCAGTATAGTGTTCATTTTCATCTACACCCAATGTTGTAGTTGATTGATATTCACGCGGTTGAATATTAATTCCCCAAGGTGCTGGTTTAGATGCATCAAAAGAAACATCGCCAATAGGAACCTGTGTCTTATCTGCAAACTCTTCATTTAAATGTAGATTTTGAATATTTTTTTGATAACCATAAGGATCATTACCGGCAACGGTTGATGGGTTTGTATTTGGCGTTGTGCTTGTTGATGATATGTTATTTCCTGTTTGTCCAACTGAAGTGACTTTCGAAGTATTCATTGCAATTAAACTTGAATTTAAATTTGAAAGGTCTTTTTTAATTGCATCTAAATTAACATTGGAGTCTTTGGCGAATTGCTCCATATCTTGCTTGGTTGCGTATGTGCTCATTGAACGAGTAATATTATCCACTAATTGCTTTTGAGATGTCATTTGATCACTCATTGCTTGTAATTGCTTGGCATTATTAACTTTTTCGTATATAAAAAGTCCGCCACCCATTACCAGCACAAACGCCAATAATCCAATTAATATTTTTTCTAAAGTTGTCATTTATTCTTACTCCATTTATTTACAAAAATTGCTCTTGCTTTCTTATATAACTCGTATGTATTTAATTGTTTGCTACTTTGTTTGCCAAAATGAACAACCGGCACACCAACGACTTTGAGGGGTATTCCTAATTTTCTTGCATTAAAACCCATATCCGTATCCTCAAAATAACAAAAATATTCCTCTGACATTGGCCCAACATAATCATTGAACTTCAACTTGTCAAATATTTTCTTCGATGACGCCAAACACCATCCTGATAAATAAGTATTATAACCTTTAATTTCTTCATTTGCTTCTTTAATAAAATTGAAATCTTTATCAAGTTGCCCCATTGTTGGTCCAACTAAATATTTATCGCAATGTTCTATTACAGATTGAGTCCAAGTAGTATGATTTGATTTAACTCTGATATCATTATTTAACATCATTACATTTGGCGCCCTACTTTGTTGATATGCCCTATTGATAGCAAATGCAAAACCACCATTAATGTCTGATCTTATATATTTAAAATTAGGATGAAGACTCCATTGTTCTAATTCTTTTTTAGTTTCATCCGTGCTACCATTATCAAAAACTATTATTTCGTGATTATCTGGTAATTTAGAAAGATCATTTAAACAAGATTTGGTGAATGCAAATTTATTAAAAACTGGTATTATTATTGAAAGAACTAAATTACTCATTTACATAAGCCTATTATTTGTTTAGCTACATTTTCCCAAGTAAATTGTTTTAATATTTTATCTATTTCTGGATTAAACTTTTCCATTAGCTTGTCATAATTATTATAAGCATATCTTAATATTTCTGCTGCATTATCTGTATTCGGTTGAAACATTACCGTTCTTGTAGATTGTCCCCAATATAGCATTTTAGGATTCGCTACCACAACTTGGCCGGGCACTAATAAAGAATTGTTTTGATTCATAAAATCTAATTGAGCGCCATAATTAGGAGCAATAGATAATTTATTAGCCGCAAATGCTTCAAGACCTGGCAAATAAAATCCCTCTGCATGGCTCATTGTAAATACGGCATCACAAGCATTATATAATGTCTCAATTTCTGGAATAAAATCTGTAATTATTTCAACATCGGCATGATTTTTATATTTAGATTCAAAAATATTATATATATCTCTAAAGGAAACTTCAAATTGTTGAACAGGTTGTTTATCTACAACTTTCAATACTAAACATACATCATCTTGTTTTGTAAATGCTTTGCCGAATGCAGTTAGTAATCCTGGAATATTTTTTCGTAAATGTGGTTGTGCTATATTTGCTAATATCTTGAATTTTTTCTTTGTTTTTAAATTGTATTTTCCAACTGATGTAAATCGTTCTTTATCTATACCATGTGGAACTATTGTCATTGTGGAATCTGGAATACCCGAATCAGAAAATATTTGTTTTGAAAATGTTGATGGTGGTAATATTTGATCTACATTTTTATAGAATTTTGAATATCCATTTGGAATTGCATTTGGCCCAGCAAACTCATATGTCCAAATACCAAATCTATTTTTATGACCGCGAGATAGATAAAATGGAAAGTTTTTTAGAAATGTATAACTTAATTGGCAATCATATTCTTTTTGTAAAACACTTGATGCAAAATTATTTAGTTGGGCTAGTGTCATATTATGTTGTTCTTCTACAAAACCTTTTAAATTTGGTTTCAGATCATTTGGAAAATATTTTATTCCATTAGTAGAAAACATATCAACATTATGACCAAGTTTAATTAAATGACGACATATGTGTTGGGCGACCTGACTCCAACTATGATTTTTTGCACAAAATCCAAACCAACAAATTTTCATAGATATCTTACCTTGTCATAATATAACCACAGTAATCGTGGCTGTCAAATATTTTTAATTGCAAATAAATAATATAATATTAATTAATAAGACACCACTTGACAAATATAGATCTCAATGTTATATTGAAGCAAGTGCGAGGCGACGAGAACTTGCATACTCTTAAGGCCTCTTCTGTTGGGACGCTTTATTTAGTATTAGTGCATTAGATTAAGTATATTTAGAACTTTATCACTACTTACTATTAATGGATTATTGTTGAACCCACCCTTCTTAAGGAATACATTAACTTGCACTTTTGTAATTAATGTTTGTAATACTGGGTCTTGATATAAATTTGTGAAATTAATTCTCATAATTCCAGTTGATTGATCTATGAAAACACCTTCTTTATCATCTAAAATATCTCCACCATATCCATCAAATGTATAACCATCTAGTTGTGGGCTGAATGACTGCATGCTCACATCAAATCTTATACGGTTATGGAATATATCATTTGGTTGAACAGTTGAACAATCCGCATATCGCATTGCTGGAAATCCAATGCGAGTCCGCCCCGTCGCATTATAATCAGAAACAAATGTATCATATAAATTAATACTGTATTCTTGATTTAGAAGCCCTGTCGGTATTTCAAGAACAACATTTCCAACTTCAAAATCTATTTTATAGAAATAACCATCCTTGTTTAGAAGCTGTTCGCCCATTATTAAATTATTAGGAATGAAATAATCTATCTTGCCAGGATCATATGTTAAACCCGTTGGATAAGTTTCACAAATAATTCCATCATTTTCACAGGCAAAAGAAGTATCACCCGTGTCTGATGTAAAAACCGCTGGAACTGGTCTTGCTTGCCCAATTGCTGCCAATTGATATTCTTCCCAATTTAATTGTTTTACTATACTTAACGCAACAGGAGAAGTTAAAAAGTTATGATTTTCTAAATATCCATCATTTAAGAAAAAGTCCTGAATAATATGTAAAGATGTATTTCTATTTGTTTGATTATATGGAAAATCATCTGTTCTATCTATTAATGTTTGTGCTGTATCCATATATAAAAATGGATCAATTGTCAGTGTTAATGTCTCAAATGTTGTTCCTATTCTCAAAGATGGTAAGGAAATAGGTGGAAATGGTATTGTTTTATTAATGTAACTTTGTAATAAATATCCATCATTCGTGGTAATAGATAGATCATCATCAATATCTGCTCTAAATATTTGTTTTACTATATCAGTATCAATATATAGTTTCTGTATATCAATAGCATGAATTGATGATATATCGACATTTAGAATTGTAAAATACCCATCATTAGCTTGATTTGATGAACCATAGATTACCAAATCTAAATTAGTTAAATTTGGAACAGCAGAGAAGTCCGTGGATGCACTTCCAAATGCTGCCAAACTATTATCATTTGGATTTGGAGTTACAACACCATCACTACCTGATGCTATTACATTTGTGCTAATTGGATCAACTAATTGGAATGTAACGCCAAAATCTGTAACGAATGGATTTATTAATGTGCTATAACCATTTACTACTGTTGTATTTATACTATCTGTCGTAATTTGGCTATTAACAGGTGGTGATAAATTTAGATTTGCACCTTGTAATTTATTTAGTGCCGATATATCATCATCATCTATTAATCCATCCCCATTAACATCTCCATATATCATTGTGCAGAGTGTGGCATTTGCTATTCTATAATATTGATTTGGATTAGATGTATTAGGAATTAACTTTGCATCAGTTAAATCGCCATTAACAAAATTAGTTAATAGAGAAAGAACATTTGCGTCATATCGTGGATCAGATGTATCAGTGATAAGTTTAATAACTAACTGATTTTTAATGAAACTCCAAGAGTGAATAGCGGCCGAAAGTGTTGCGGTAGATACATCGAATGTTTTCTGATTGGTATCCTGTATTACGCCAATAGTAAATGGTTCAGTCACTGCTTCAAGATTGGTCATATCAATCGGATTTAATAATTGAATGCTTGGAACATATTCTTGTCTTGAAAATACTGGATTACCTGTTCGTTGATCTTGAATTGGATCACTGTTTTCAGTAATTGCTTGAACAACTGCCGTATTAAGACCATTACCAGTAAATTGTATTGCAGATAAATTATAATCCTCTTGTGCATTTGTCAATGGATCTTGAATTGTTTTTGGAATAATTATGCCGTGACCACTTTCATATGCCTGTCCATCAGTTACTTTGGCGGAGTCAGTAAAAACTCTATACCATAAGTTATCTTCTGTGATATCAACCCACAAATTACCAGTAAATATGGTTGTTCGAGCAATAGATGGATCACTATTTGAACCCGCCGCTATTAAAATATCACATTTATCAGCAGAACCAGAGCGTTTAACTGTTATAGCATAAAATGCACCAGGAACTATTGTTGTTCCATTTGCTACTGAAGTATTACTAAAAATAAAATCCACTGGTTGAGGATTTCCATCTAATTGAACACCAACTGCCTGCAATGTATTATAATTAAAACTAACTTGGGCAATGGGAATATTTGATGGAGAAAATTCGATCGCTGTATTTGGAACTATATCAGTTGGACAATCTACAGCAGTTTGTAATGGATATATGCTAACTACTAAATCTCCGTGCCAAGCTAAATCTGTTCCTGGTGGTGTAGTATTTTGAACTGATAATAATAAAGATATTTTCTGTATATTATTTGTAGTTGCTTGAAACTTTTGACCAATTTGTGTTGTTACATCATTAGCAGCAAGTATTTGATTTTCTTTAAATCCAATTTTTATATTTAAACTATCTATATTATAAAGTGGAAGCGCAGATTGAAGTAATGGAGTTAGTGATGCAAACCCAGTAGCATAAAAATCTCTGAAAAATAAATTTGGCTCAACATCTTGAGAAACCATTATTGGATCTCTTGATAATGTAAATGGTGCTGCCTCTTTAATTAATAATTGTCCGCCAAGATTAAATGATTGTGTGGATACTCCTTTTAAATCATTTATTAATATTGTTGCTATATTTGTATAATGTTTTTTTGTATATTGCTTTTCATTAGTTTTAAAAGTAAATGTATCATATTGTAAATTACCCTGAAAATCTAATCCTATAATAGCAACCTTAACAGTTCTTTTACCTGCAGCTGCCGATCCAATAAGTTCTATTTCTAATTGATTTCCAAAATTTTTATCTGTTGGCTGTGATTGTGCAGAGATAGCATATCCATCTAACAATCCAGAAGCCAATGACGAATCAAATAAAATGTTAGTATCTAATGTTTCAAGTAGAACGCCAGATCCTATATGATTATTGAGAAGACCAGATTGTATAGTGTTATTATAATTTTGCTCAACCGATAAGTCATCACTATCGATTTGTTCGCTATCAAAAAATTTATTCTGTATTGTTGATACTGGTATTCGTTTCGTCATTTTTAACCTATATAGTTGATGAAAGCTCGACTGGTTGCTGGTTTTAACACATTTATTAGCGTCTCAAGTATCCCTTTTACTCTAGTGCTATCTTTTAATATATCAAATGAATCGAATATATTTAAAGTAAAATCGAAATTCCCGCCATTTTTATTCTTTAAGGTAGCAAAACTTGTATTAAGCGTTATTAATGTGTCAAAATCAAGCAAAAGTGTTGTAAATAGATCGCTGGTTACTGGGAAAGCGGCTGATGTATTAGAATTATAATTTACATCAATAGATTCACCAAATGGAGCGAACACTGGCCTTGCTATATTACTTATTCGTAGATTATCTATTGTTGAAAATGCCCCATTGCTTTTCGTAAAATCTGTTCCTATAAATAATTCATTAATAGTGTCTTTGAATACTATATTTGTTTTAAGAGTGCTTTGACCAATAAAGAATGATCCAAATACGTGTGGATCACCAAATAATAATCCAGAACCAAACAATATATTGCCGCGTTCATATCCATCCATAAATAGTCTTATAGTATCGTTATTTTGACCACCATTTAAACTATATGTTGCTTTGATCCTATGCCATGAGTTACTTGGCCACGACGCTTGCGCTCTTACGATATAATCTATTCCGCTTGCATTAACATCAAAATTTATGTAACCATATGGATCTTTATAAATTGATATTCTATCTCCTTGAGCACCACTTGGAACATATGTAACTGTTACTGCCGTTTGTTGTTTAGGTAGTTGTCTATTAAGTCTAATTATTTGACTATTTAATTGTTGATCGCCACCACTAGCAGGTTTATATGTAATAACTAGCTCCAAATTACTTTGTGGAAGATTTTTTGCCAAATATATAGTTTTCTTATCTGTCCCAACAACACCCCCTGCAAAATAATCTGTATTGGTTGGATCATTTGCGATCTTAACAGTAATAACTTGTAATATTTGTTTAGATGCAACGACAGTATTACTACTTGTGCTTATAGCAGTTTCTTGTGCCGCTCCTTGTGTATTTATTTCTACTTTTCCACCAGCAAAATAATCAATATTCGGATCACCATCTTGTAATTTAACACTAATTACTTTTCCAACTCTTCCACTAACCATAACAGAAACATCATTTATACTTATTACATTTTCAATTTCTGTGGCAGATGCATCAAAATAGAATTCATAATTTGGATTATTTTGTGTATCAAATGCTGGACTAATCCAAAATTCTATCGTGCCTTCATTTTTATTTAAAATACCACTATTTTCTATTATAATTGGCTTATCATTTATAATTACACTTTGATTAAAATTATTATTTACACTTATACCAGATTGTATAAAATCTTTTGTTTCTGATCTTGTATAGAATGAAGCATCATTAGTAAATGGAAAAGAACTTAATGGTGCTAAAAGAAGTGTATTTTTATCTGCTTGTAATGGTTTAAGTGAATTAAAATATTTTGTTATTGTTTCTT
>Ga0335069_10002422_pt1 | contig 28731 bp, 36 predicted proteins | sample Lox_Sample_11_FD_206714 | JGI IMG/M metagenome (GOLD analysis project Ga0335069, IMG submission 206714) | Soil microbial communities from Loxahatchee National Wildlife Refuge, Florida, United States - Lox_Sample_1.1 | ecosystem: Environmental > Terrestrial > Soil > Wetlands | place: USA...
GTAACTCCTCGAAGCACGCGTCGTCAGGTAACTACTCGAAGCACGCGTCGTCAGGTAACTCCTCGAAGCACGCGTCGTCAGGTAACTACTCGAAGCACGAAGCCACCGGCAAAAATTCTGCCGCCGCTGTCGCGGCTGTCGGAGGTCGTGCAAAAATGGCTGAAGGTGGCGCGTTTGCGTTGGCGTTCTACAACTCAGAAACCGGGTGGGATTTCGTAGTAGGTAAAGTCGGTATTAACGGCGTAAAGGCCAATACCTGGTATCACGTAGAAGACGGCAGGCTCGTCGAAGGTTGACATGAAAACCTACCCCGCACTTTCCGAGATCGAATCAAAAATCCTAGCCTACTGCCAAGGATTCCCGCGTTCGCCTGTGATTTCTGACGAACTAATCGAACTCATCCATCCCTACCCGCTGTTTACTGCGCACAAGACAATCGAAGGCTACACAAATGCGCAGGAAGAGTGGAAGACGCTAGCGTATGGCGATAAATCGATGACTCCGAAAGAAAGCTATTCCAGTATATGCCGACAGGCATGTACCAATCTTGTAAAACTTGGGTATATACTAGAAAACAATTGCGGATATGGGAAGTTTAAGTATTACATCACGAAATGGGGGCTGAAATATGAAACTAAAGCTCAGTGAACTAGGCGACGAAGAAGTTAAATTCCTGCGTTACTGCGCAGAGAAGTGCGACTACGTTGGCGAAATGGAGCTGCTTGAAGTCATCCATCCATACCCGAAATATACCGGCAATGCCGTTGATACTCTGCTCGAGAAACGCGAGTGGGGAATACAGGCATTCGGATACGGTAAGGGCAATTTACCCTACTGCGAAAGCTATTCGTCGATCCGCAATGAAGCCTGCGATAAGCTAGTTGATGCCGGCCTACTGGAGCGCCAGCGCTACGGTGTGAGTTACAAATATGCGATAACAGCGAAAGGCATTCGCCTACTCGACCAATGAAAACCATCCTCCTGCTCCTCGCGCTCTATCCATTCGTGATCTGGAGCACGCATCACAACAAGCGCTGCAAATTTAGAGAACAACCAACATACTTATGTCACTCGAAGAATACAAAGAAATGTTAGAACAACATGACTGGTATTACATGATGTCCGACGACCACCGTGTTTACCGGGCAGGCAAAGATGCCGAATACAACCTGAAGCAAGAAGCTCGCAAAGGTGGCGATGAGTTCAAGCGCGCCTACAACAAGGCGTATTCGGATCGGTTCCACGCGCCGCCCTACAACGTTCCGCATGTTTGGCCATTCCCGGAGGTGGTGAAATGAATACTAAAACTGAATTTAAGATAATCAAAAACGAGACTGTGTTTGGACTTGCAGACGCAGTTAACGTAGAGTGCGTGAAAGGGTGGGAGCCATATGGCAACATATTCTCTGATGACTCAAGTTTCGTGCATCATGCTCTAATCAGAAAAACAGACACTGACCGTCCGCGCATCGTCTGCCTGTGCGGCTCGACGCGGTTCACAGATGCATTCCAAAAAGCAACGCAGCGTGAGACAATGGCCGGTCGCATAGTGTTATCAGTGGGTTCAGTAGAAGATGGCGTCGAGATAACCGAGCAGGTAAAAGCCAAGCTCGACCAACTGCATTTCCGAAAGATCGACCTGGCCGACGAGATCCTAGTACTTAACGTCGGTGGCTACGTAGGCGCGTCCACGCGGTCAGAAATCGAATATGCCGAGAGGCAAGGAAAGCCGGTTCGGTGGCTGGAAGGTACAACATGATTCGCCTACAAATATGTCTGGCCTGGAAAGTAATGGCGTTCGCACGTTGGCTTGAGCGTCAAACCGGCTGTTTAATTAACGCGCCATTCTGCGTGCGTCATATCGAATGTGGACTATGCAAAAAGAAAGAATGGGCGTTCCGCGTACGCGAGATGAATGACACTGCTGAATATCTTAGCGGTTCAGTTGGGATAACCTATCCTGTCTGTAAGAAATGTGAAGACAGCATACCATTCTAACATGATAGCCTTACTTTTCACGTTAACAATCGGCAAGGCCATATGCTTCGCGGCAATAGCATTTGTATTTTTCGTGCTAGGGTATATTTCTAACGATGAATGAACCAACCTACATCGAACAACTCGCGCAGTGGCATGATAAACTTGCTGCATCGCATCTCGATACGATTTGTGATCATGAGAAAGGACTACAATTTCGCGCCACCGCAACCGCGCTTAGGAAAATGGAGGCGGCGCTTGAATACTATTCACATGCACCCTGGGCCGAGGTCCCTGGAGTTGCATGGTTTAGATATAGTTTTGCCACAAAGGCAAACGAAGCACTCCAACCACCAACAAATCAGCCATGAGTCAATATATCGACGTAGAGGGAATGCATAGCGCTGCGAGGCGTATGGAAAACGCGGCAGATAGCGCACAGCGTTCCGCCGATAGAATTGAGCAGGCCGTGAATCAACTGAAAATCTTGCTCGACGACGGCTATGGCAACAACGCATGCAAGCTAATTGAACTGCTATCAAAGGAAACTCAGACATGATAACCACACAACCAAACCAACCGCCAGCGCTTACGCCTGAGCGGCTTGTTGCTACGATACGCGAAACGGAATTTAAACACGGTGCCTATGGTCCATATGAGACTTGGTGTATTTCTGATAAAACTTCCGTGCAGCTAATAGCTGATTACGTTGCGCAATTATGCAAGAAGCAAATTCAACATGAAGCCGTTCTTACTATTCATAGCGCTAAACTAGAAACTGAACTAGTCGCCCTCCGCACGGCGATTGCGAAGAAGGATAAGGCGTTAGAATCAGCAGAAATTTTGCTACGCCGAGCTACAGCTTGGTGCCCACAAGACAGGAATGATCTGGTGCTGAGAAATATAGAGAGCACTAATTCCGCTCGTTTACTCACGCCCGCCGCAGTCGCCGACGAACTGGCCGCGGTGGAAAAGGAAAGTGCACAGATAAAGAAATCCGCAGATGAAGTAGCCGAAAAAGCACTGGCCCTAGCTTGTGATCTTGATAAGTCGAAGTACGAACTAGCCGTCAAGGACAAGCGGATTGCTGAGCTGGAGTTAGCCGTCGCACGCGCAGAGTCAATCGAGCGCGAGGTTTGTGAAGGCCGCCATTTCTATTTGCAGCATGAGATTGATGCTGTTGCGCAACGTGCCGAAGCAGCCGAGGCTAAGGTGGCTGAACTTGAAAACGCAAACACGCTTCTAAATAAACTAGCGATAGAACGTGTAGACAGAGCTGAGGCCAGGGCGGCTGGCGAAAATGCAGGCTGATAAGGAGCGGTTAGATTGGCTTAGCGACACGTCGAATACTGACCATATAGATGAGGCACTGAAGTTCTACTATGACTCCATCATCCTCCGCGAAGCAATAGACGCAGCTATGGCTCATGAACGCATCGACGCAGCGCGCAAAGGGTCGGGCGCATGAGCAAATTCTGCGTACAGAAGAACAAAAGAAGAAAAACAACATGCTCCTCTCCACCCCAATCCAATCGCTTCGTACAATTCTCGATCACTTTGAAAAGACTGAGAACTACTGCAGGGCAAAACGTCGCCATAAGCTAAAGACTCGTCGGCCAACGCCCTACGAGGAACAAATCCTATCCGACTGCGCAAAAGCTAGAGCAATTTTAAATTCATCAGAGGCACCAAATAATCTTGTTTGACAAGATTCAACATTCAAAACATCCTTTAATTTCACATGCATATACTCACACTACAAGATAGCGTTGACCTAGGAGATCAGACAATTGAGCAAGGCCGATACATCATAGACGACCTGAACGCAGCTCACCTACTGGTCCTGGCGAGCAGAGGCCAGATGACAACCTTAGACGAAGTTCGCCCACTTGATGAGAATCAAGATTGGAACGATAAGAAAATCCTTTTCATGCGTGCAGGCGGATTCGGCGATCTCGTATTACTCACGCCCGTGTTGCGCGAGATCAAACGCCGCTGGCCGAACTGCCACTTAGCGATATCGACCATGAAGCATTATGCGCCGGTCATATCAAATCTGGAGTTAATCGACGAAATCATAGAGTACCCAGTCCCATTCGATATCGGAAATTCCTTCAACGCATGGGTATTCCTTGAGAACGCGATCGAGCGCAACCCACGCGCCAGAGAAATTCACATGACGGAACTATTCGGGGAGATCGCTGGCGTCGCTTCAATCGACAACCTTCTGCCTGAATACCGAGTTAAAGCCACCGAAGCAATCTGGGCCAATGAGGCATATCCTCGCGTGAACGGCACGAAGCGCTGCTGCATCCAGGTTGGCACTTCCGCACTTTGCCGTACGTATCCGCGGTCAAAACTTAGCGAGGTCTGCATAGAACTACTTCAACGCGGTTGGGAAGTATTTCTTCTGGGCGCTAAGGGCGAAGTGAAGTTTGACAAAGCTCCGCCTGCTGGGCTTCGGAATTTAGCTGATGCGAATCTCACGCTGCGCCAGTCTGCTGCCGTAATGAGCCAGTCGGACGTTTTCTTGGGTTCTGATTCGGCGCTGCTTCATATTGCAGGCGCGCTCGCAGTTCCGGCAGTAGGGCTCTATGGTCCGTTCCCATGGCACCTACGTACGAAGCATTGCCCAACGACCGTAGCGATTTCTGGTAACGGCGCATGCGCACCTTGCTTCCATCATGTGAATGCCGCTCGTAGGAATCATTTTCCAACAGATTGCCCATCGCGATCAAAAGGAATCTGCGAAGTACTGGCTGATATCTCGCCAGCGCGGATCGTTACGAAGCTCGAGGCGATTGCCGCGCATGAGCCGCGGGCGCATGGTTAGGCGTTACAAGTTTTATGACTATACACACAGATTTCAAAATGGTCCCGCTGGGCTTGTTCTTAATTCGGATGCAGCACGAAAGCACAGGAGGTCCTGTGTTGCACATCGGCCTGAAAGTGCGAGATGCAGAATGGTACGAGCAACCGACCTGCCCAGTTTACTCTGAAACGGCGTCGAAAAAACACTGTGCGGAGTTCTGGGCGTGGGCTGAAGAACACCTCCCAATCTATGAATACCCAAATACCGTCAAGGCGGCTGGTTAGAGATTTTTACCATGAGCCACGATACAAACTGTCCTTACTGCCAAGCCGAAATCGAAATCAATCATGATGACGGCTATGGATATGGCGACGACCAATATCAGCAGACATGCAGATCGTGTGGCAAGGCGTTCGTCTTCACGACAACGACGGTCCATTATTACGATGTCGAAAAGGCGGACTGCCTGAACGGCGGCGAGCATAAATGGAAACGCACATGCACCATACCGCGTGAGTTCGAGCGGATGCGCTGCGAAATGTGCGGCGAAGAAAAACTGATTCCTGATTTCTCTAACGATCAAGGTGTGGCGCGTCGCTGAAAACTTTATGGGAAATCCAACACAAACAAACGCAGCGCAACGGAGCGTAATCGCCTTCGGTCTAACGCCCAAGGTCTGCCACGGAGCGATAGCGACGTTGGCAGTAGCGCCTAGTTAGGCACTTTATGAAATACGAAGAACATAAACAAAGATTAGAAACAGTCCCATATATCAAGGAACGTAGGGCGACCCTAATGCACGCATGCGGTGCTTGCGGCGGAAGTGGATTCATCGACTGCGGCAATTCAGAAAGTGGGGATGTCGGCTATGGCCACGAATGCCGTATCTGTTCTGGCTCGGGTCGCAACGCGGAACCGTATCACGGCCAACTTTACATCGGTGCCTAACGCCAGTGATGACCAACGCTCTGCGGAGCGTAAATAACTCTATGGAAAACCAAAACACACCGAGCGTAGAAAACGCTCAATCAAACGGACAGATGCAGAGCGTTAGGTCTGGCACATGGTTGGCCGTCGGTGCTTCCGTGACATGGTGCCACTCCACGTCGAACGGGCGAAGCATAGGTTTCAGCACACGGCGCGGAAAGATCGTTCAGATCAACCATGAAAACGGCATGGCATTCGTGAAGTATCGCCAGAAACACCTATGGGTTCAGATTAAGCGACTCCGCTCTGCCAGTGCGCGAACCGAACTCACCGAAATGGTAATGGGTGAGGTCGCGGAATCGGATAAACGAATGAACAGCTACACTCAAGAGCAGCGTGCCCAACTTGAGCATGAGGCCCGCAGTATCATCGCTTCGGCCAACACCCGAGGTCTGCCATGAGCGAAGCGAATTGGCAGTAGTGCATGGTTAGACATTATTAATTCAACTTTATGCCAACAAAAGGATTAAATTTCATACCAAGACCAGACGCAATCGAGTGTCTGACGTACCAAGAGCTTGAAGCCAAGCTCCGATTATTCGACAGGATGCTAAAGAAATGCTTTGCACATCTCGGAGAAGAGATAAGCCGAAAGAGACTGAGCGAGTCTGCGGCAGACGGGACACAAGTTCTTTCGCGAGAGGTGGCGCAGGCTCTCGACTCTCTTTGGTCTAACAAGCAAATCTTCGCCCAGCCAGCCGCGCCGACCGCGCAGAAAGGCTTTATTCCTGAGGATGACCGTACGCAAGCGCGCGAAGCGCGTTCGCTGTAACGCGTGGTTAGCCAATTTATTTATGATACTACCGATAGAAATTCCCGATAGCCTACACCAGGACACGATCTCGCTCGTGATTCGTTTTTCAGAGGCGCTTGCCAGGAAACTCTATAAGGCCGAAGTCAAGTACGGATACTCTGATGGTTGGATGCACCCGGAGTGGGTAGAGAATGGCGAATGCTCAGGGCATTTGATGCAGCATCTCGTCAAGGGAGACCCACGCGACGTGGCGGCATACTGCGCTTTTCTTTGGCATCACGATTCGAGCACGACGCCAGACGCTGACGATCTCCACGCCATGTTCACGCAGCTTTTGGCTAACACCGACGTTCCCCTCGGCCCTCGTCGTCTTTTATCCGCAGAATAAATAAGATGAGCCACGCGCCAGAAGACTATTTCGAGCGAAGCGAGCAGCGGACGCTTGCCCGCGTTGGGCTCTGTCGCCGGGTTAGGCGGGTTAAGCCAAAACGCACAGCTAAGCGTCAGTACGTGGACAGGCGGATTATTGTGACCGTGTACTGTCCTAAGCTGCCAGCTGTGCGCGAAGACGAAGCGCATGAACGCATGCTCAACCTCGCAAACTATCGAGACGTGGAGTGGCTAACTTTTATGCAAGACAATTATTCGATGCTCGGCGGGGAACTACCGACACTATTCCCTGCACTGCCTAACAAAGCGGATTAGCACGATCTGCAACTAATAATTAAACCTAATGATAGTAGCACTACTCAGGTATCAGAAGCATGTCAGGCACACGTAAACTACCGGCTAGATTTAGACCTTAATATGCCATAAAATCATAGGCATACCGAACATAACGTATCTTATGAAATATAAACCAGAAGTAAAGCAACACGAACAAGTCAGTGGTACATTGCGCGCAACAAAACGAGCCCTTCGGGATCACATCGCTACAGCTAAATTGATTTTACGAAGAGGTCTGACAATTAAAGGCGCACCAATGAAAGAAAAACAGAAGCGAGCACTAAGGGAATTTATAACTGATTACACGGAGCGGTTGAAATCTTTGGACTAAAATAAAAAACTACCTACTCCAAACTAAATGCCATACAAACACAAAAAAGACCGCAACCAAGCCTGTGCTCGCTGGCGCAAGAAGAACCCAGAGTACATGGCGAAGTACGGTCGTAGGTACTACAAAAAAGTAACCCGACCTAAAATACTTGAAGCCAAAGCAAACCAGCCAAAACCCAAGATAGATCCTATTGCCAAGATCTGGGAAACAACTCTCACTTCACGGGTACCACGCAAGCGAACCTACACTGAAAACCTCCTTCAATCATGAAAGTATTCACATACTATAACCACGTTGCATGCCTAAACGATCCTGATCTAATTGCGCTATGGAAGTCATCCTGGGCTAAGCACGGATGGGAACCTATCGTACTATCCGAAGCGGATGCATTAGCTGCTGATCCGGCGATGTTCGAACGCTTCAAGCGCTCGCCGCTGCTACTGAGCTGCCCTACGAACCCCGCAGGCTACACGTTGGCAGCTATGCTGCGCTGGGTAGCGATGACGGCCATCAACGAGCCGTGCCTACACACAGATTGGGATGTCATGTGTAACGGCTACCGGCCAGAGCATGCGCCCGCGATCGGCTATCCTCCAACTTTTTTCGCCGGCTGCACCTGCCCGTGTGCAATCTTCGCCGATGGCCGCGGATGGAAGATGATCGCCGCTGCTATGGAGATGGTGCCACACACGCCGGAATTCAAGGCAGAGGACCTATTGAAGGACTCCTGCGATCAATACGCGCTATCGGTTGCGCCAAAGAGCTGGTCTATCATCGACCCAGCGCGTCCGTGCCGGAATTATAATGGCGATGTCGAATGGCATGGCGCGCCGATGATCCATTTCCCGAACGCCACCACACCCTATCCCCGTAGTCAGACAATTAGGAGCCTTGGAATCGGATGAAAACCTGCGTTGTAGTTCCGTGGCATAATGAGCGACAGAAAGAATCATTTCTGCTCAACTGGGGATTATGGGGTAAACCAATTCCAAATTGGCTACATCTACAGCAAGACGCAGTCAAAGATGGCTGCGCTATTACAAAAAATAAGGGAATAAAACAGGCCATTTACAGTGGCTACGAAATCATCTGCGTACTAGACGATGATTGTTTCCCGGCAGAATGTGGACCGAAGTGTTTAGACGAGTTCATGCATCTGCATGAGAAGGCGCTTGAGCCACAGAGTATAGACCTATTTCGAGTGGTTACAGATCCACCTAGCCGTGGTACGCCCTACTACAATCGATCGATTAAAATGCCGGTAGCGGCATCGATGGGGTTCTGGGAGAACGTTCCTGACCTCTGCGCTCCTGCTCAGCTAGTACGTGGCCCGCTATGTCCAATGACGTTTGATAAGCGCCCAGTATTCGGCCAGCCGTTCCCTTACTGTGGTATGAACGTTGCCTTTCACGCGAAGTGGTGGCCATGGTGCCAGTTCGTTGATCGCCAGCGGATGGATGATATATGGGCCGGATTTTTATTCCAACGTCACGCATACAGGAATAACCATTGTTTCAATCTAAACGGCCCAATGGTGCGTCACAGCCGTCAGTCGAATGTTTGGCGCAACTTGGAAGACGAGGTTAAATACCTAGAGCGTAACGAAACGCTTTGGGCTGAAATATTCCTACATCCAAGCGACGATTATGAAGAACTCTGCAAACTACTACCGCCAAAAACATGAATCCACTATTCACAGTTAAATCCCGCCTAGATTTCATTCGCTATCTCAATAGCCGTGGTCTTACCAACGTCGGCGTTGAGATAGGTGTGCTGTTCGGCGAGTACTCGGAGTTCATACTCTCAAACTGGCCTGGCACGCTATACATGATTGATCCGTGGGAAAACCAGAAGCCAAGCGAATACCTCGATGGCTGCAACGCTGTGGACATGGAGAAGGCCATGAAGAAAGCCATGGCGGTTACTGGCAGGTTCGGTGATCGGGCGAAGATGTTCAGGGCATACTCAGCACATGCACCGCACCTTATTCTTAACCACCATGTCCCGATCGACTTCGTTTTCATCGACGGAAACCACAAGCAATCGGCAGTAAAACAGGACATTGAAACATTCTGGCCGATCATCAAGTCTGGTGGCGTGCTGGCCGGCCACGACTTCTACGAACGCCACGATGCCTATCAGGATTGCGGAGTGAAGACTGCGGTACAGAATTTTGCTCGTGAGAATCGCCTAACGGTTGTACTCACAAACGACACGAGCTGGTTCATACAAAAGCCATGATCTGCGCCATCGGCATTTCTCATCGTGATCTTGATCGAGCCAAACGCTGGCTAGAATGGGTTGCGATATTGGAGGCTAGAGAGACGGCTCTTAGCTTTCGTGTGCCGATGATAATTATGTGCACGCAGTCGCTTAACCAATATCAGGTCCAGATGCTGCGAGAGGCTACGGATAGATTCACCGGCCAAGTAGATATTACGATCATGCCGGATACCGAAGAAACAGGATATCCGAAATCGGCCTCGCATCTATTCCTGCGCACCATGGAATACTGTGAGGCGAAATACCCAGCCGAACCCATTCTATGGGTAGAAGCTGATACGGTGCCGATGCGGCCAGGATGGCGTGAATCGATAGCCGCTGAGTATATGCAGTGTGGTAAGCCGTTTATGGGCGTTATCGAGCGCGGACATGGATTCGCCCACCTTGCGGGCGTTGCCGTGTATCCTCCAGACTGGCGCACGCGAGCACCGCTCCTGGCTGACGTATTGAACGCTGGCGATATATTTTGGGGTCCTAAACTTGGCCAGGCGTTCGACACTTATGCAGCGCCACAGACGGTCCCACAGTCGGCAGAGGCGCGTACTATCCAGCAAATATGGAGGCCGCACCTACCACTTACCATGCAATGGATGGGCACAAATATCCGCCAAGAGGTTGAGCTTTTCCACCAATGTAAAGATAACAGTGCAATAGAAGTACTAAAAGGAAGATTATGAAAATGTTCTCAGTCATCCATGCATCGTATGGACGACCAGAAAAAGCAATCGCAGCGATGAACACGTTGCTTGCAGCGGCAGCGTATCCGGAAGAAATAGAGTATATTTTTGCTCTCAATGATGACGACTCAACTTATAAGTCGGTGCTAGAAATGGCTCCGAATGCCAAGTATGTAGTTGGCAGATTCAAAGGCTCAGCGCCAGCGTGGGATGCTGGGGCCAAGGGGTCATTTGGTCAGATTCTAATCCAGATGCAAGACGATGTTATCCCGCCATACCATTGGGATGAGATCTTGCTTACTACAATTCATGAGGCGATTGCAGCGCCACCGGCTATAAGCCCAAAAGAAAATCCTATTTTCGTAGCCGTATCAGATGGCTATCGCCTAGATGGGTTCTGCTTCATGGCGATCATGAATCGCGCTTACTATGAGATGCGAGGTGAGTTTATCCATCCTGGATACATATCAGTATACAGTGATGATGATGTGTACTTTCAGGCCAAGAAGGCATCCGATGAAGGGAAGGCCGTACTAATCGAAGCTCGCGATATAATTTGGAGGCATGATCACCATTACCACAATCCCAACGTACCAATGGATAAAACCTATCTGCGTGAGAACAGCGATAAGGCATATGCGCACGGGCTTGAATTATTCAACAAGCGGTGCAGAGAGGATTAAGGTTATAAATGAATCCTAAAATCCTAGTATATATTCCGTGCAAAGACCGGAAGCGCATCGCAGAGCTGTGCATTCCGACCGCAGAGTACGGACTAGAATCAGAGGATAAGCTTTCGATTTGGAACGACGGCTCTACAGAGTACGATGACCACTGGCTGAAACAGTGGGCTGATGAAGTACGCCACCCACGACTTCCTACCGGTGAGTCTATTTTCATTTCTGTCGGTATCGAGCGCCAGCGCCGCGAGCACTTTATGGATTTCTTCGAACGAGAAGAAGGGTTCACGCATATGTACCTAACGGATTGCGATGCGATTCATGACCCACAATGGCGATCATATGCGCTCGCGCTTCAAAATAAGTATTGTGGCGTGCCAGTTTGCTTGTACGACACGAAAGCCCACTCAAGCCTTATAGGTAACACGCTCGAAGATAAACCGGATAGCGACGTTATCTGGAGGCGAGTAGCGCCAGGTATATCCTACCTTCTAACCGCTGCGCATGTCGCAAAGATTGTAGAGACGATACAGCACTTGCCTGATCCTCTTAACTGGGATTGGACTGTGCCAGCAATACTTGGAAACTGGTTTGCCATATCTCGAACAAGCTACGTTGATCACATAGGGTGGCGCGGCCTGCACCACTCTGAATCATACGGTATATGTGGAGGCGATAGGGCTGAAAATCCAACGCCTTATCTTGTAGCTAAGCGTAAGGAAATCATTAGCGAGTTAGAGGAGTTCCATGCAAAGTATTGATTTATTGCGCAACCACGTAGGAAGCGTTGTCAGGATTTTTAAAACAGAACCCGATAGGGTTATAGACCTTGGCGTATTTCACGTAGAAATGCATGCAGGTGGCCTAATGGCGGTTCAGCATACGCATATGAACCATAGAGTAATCGACATTGAACTAGCCAATAAAACGGCATATCAATGGAGCCTTGCAGATGTAGTTCCGTTAAAAGAAATGATTTCATTCTACGAAAAGTAATATGACATCTGAAGTATTCATATCTACAGATCCTTCGCTGCTCGACAAGGAATGGGTCGTAGACGTAATCCAGTCCAGCTACTGGGGGAAGAGATTCACGAAAGACCAGCTACTGCGAGCCATGGATACGACTCTATGCTTCGGCGTTTATATGCGCACAGGGAATCGCCAGCAGTTAGGGTTCGCCCGCGTGCTAACAGACGGCGTTACATTATCATCGGTCACTGATCTAATCGTACGCGAAGGCCACAGACGGCTAGGACTAGGCACGCTACTTATGAAAGCCGTACTAGCGCATCCGCGTGTTAGCCCGACGATCTGCGTACTCCAATCTCGCGACGCCGTTGAGTTCTATAAGAAGCTCGGATTTTCCAGCGTCACTAACGTACTAACCCACGATCCAGCGTGAACGAAAAAGAATTTATTGAGACAGCAATCAAGACCCATGCTGGAGCATGGTTCGAATCACCCTATTGTAAGATATTCGGAAAGAACCGTGCTCAGGGCGTATTCACTCCACATCAAAATTATCTCCAAAGGAAGATACAGCGTGTCATCGACAAGATGGAAGACCTTGGCCTTCCGGTTAGAATTATAGGACTAAAGCCGCGCCAGAAGGGGTCTACCACTTATTTCGCTGCGTGCGTTTATCACACTCTCAGGCGACGCTCTACATCAGCCATATTGATCGGCGGACAGCTATCGCAGGTCGCTGAGGCGTGGGGTATGATGCAGACATACTCCAAGCATGATCGTATCGACTGGAAGAATACAGGCGACATCAACACGAAGGAAGGTCGATGGTCTCATGGCTCAAAGCTCATCGGTGAAACCGCAAAAGACGTGCTCGCTGGCGTCGGTGGCACTCACCAGGTATTACATGCCTTTGAGGTGGCGCGCTGGGGTGAGCATGGCGTAGCTAACACAGCCGAGGTGCTAACCAATATATTGAAGTCAATTCCGCTGCTGCCGGATACGATGGTAATCCTTGAATCTACCGCTGAAGGCGCAGCCGGCGAGTTTCCAACGAGGTATTTTGATGCAACACCAGCAGAGGACTTCCTGGATGGCACTGTCGATGTAAAGCCGGGATCTTATGTTCGAGTTTTTGCACCCTGGTATGAGTTTGAGGACTCTGCGCTCAGACTAACCGATGAAGAGCAGCAGCAGGTACAGGCTACGCTTGACGCCGATGAGGAATATGCAGGCGAAAAAGAACTTATCGAAAACTACCTCACTGAAGAAGATGGGGTGCAGCGCTTAGGCAGTGCCGTAACTGGGTTCAACGTGTGGGAACAACTCGCGTGGCGTAGACATGCAATACATCAAGACTGTAAACGAGACATTAACATTTTTGACCGCGATTATCCAAAAGATGAGCGCACAGCCTTCCAGAAATCAGGCAATCTCCGCTTCAACTACACTGGCATAAATGTAATCCGTAAGCGCGCTGCAAAGATCACCCCACTTCACGGAGTAATCGAAGAATCAAACAAGCGTTTTGCATTCCGCCAAGTGCCGATAAATGAAGCACAGATAACCATCTTCGAGAAACCAACTCCAGGGCGCAGGTATATAGTATCGGTAGACCCAATGACTGGTGCTTCTCAGACATCAGGAGCCGACCCTGATTTCCATGCAGCATTTGTAATGCGCTCAGGATTTTGGAATGGCAGCGGTGTTTGGGTTAGGCCGTGTACAGCTGCTCGCGTGATACCGTGCCGCTGGGATATCGACGTCCTTGAGGAAGCCGTGTGGAAGCTCGCCAGATATTATGGTCCGCCTGGTTCAAATGCAAAGATAGTGATAGAGATGAATCAGGACAAGGGTATCACCGAACTGCTCAAACTTCGCAGTGCTAATCTTTATCAGCGCGAAGTATTCAACAAGATGGAGTTCAAGACAACGAAATCGCTTGGGTACGTCACCAATACGAATACCCGAGAGAAGCTTATAGAGACCCTGGCAACCGCAATTCGCGAATGGGATAAGCCAGGTGAAGGCATAGACATATATTGTCCAAACGCTATCGACCAGCTAGATAACTTCGTTAGAAAATCAAACGGTCGATCAGAAGCCGCCGAAGGCAATCATGACGACGATGTATTTGGGATCGGTCTCGGACTTGAGTTAATCGAACACGGTACTATATATATTCCTGAACGCAGCATATTCGGACCTCCGCCGCTTTCAGAGAATCGACAACCAATTGGCTCGCCATACTCCTAGTAAATTGACATTCGCCTAGTATGGCTATAGCCAGCGTTTGATGCCAACATCGCCAGCAAGCAAACCGCTCGATGAAGACGAAGATTCCCCAGCTTTAATTGAGGGTGATCCGAGTAAGCCTATCTCGCGTGACCGTTTAAACACAGCCGTTCGCGCTACATCGGTTAACCAACCGACCCCAAATGAGGAACAGCCACAGGAACAGCCCGATCAAGCGCCAGAACCCAAGATCATAGGTACTACTGGCGGTGAGGTGCCGACATTCGAAAGCGATCGGCCACATCAGCCTATCAAGTGGTCAGCTGATCCAGCTGAGCGCCAGAATCAGGTGCAGCAGGAAATTGCCCGACGCCGGCAAGTTCAGGGCGAAGCCGAGCATCCATTTATGCCCTCTAGCTGGGCACCAGATGTGGCGTCAAATAATACTCCCCGCGACGATCGCGAGGTAGAACAGACTGCCGAAAATCAATTTCAATTCCAGCGCCAGCAGGAGGTCGCCAAGCGCCGCCAGGATATAGCGCAGAGCCGAGCAGACCTAGCCAATTACAACTCCCAGCAGCTTGCTAAGTTCACAGCCAATGGCCAGCGTCACTATGTAGATCCCGCCAGCGGTAAGGTCACGCCGGTACTCGACGAGCAGGGACGCCCACAGTTCACGCCAACTAAATGGGAACTTACGCAGCATCCAAAGACCGGCCAACCCGCGCTGATGATGCGTGATCGGTTTGGCCAGCGGCAGTTCAAAGAGCCACAGGTTGTCGCACCGCTAGATCCCACCGACGACAATATGTACCACCAGCTCCCAGATGGTACACTGTCAGACAAACCCGCAGGGAAGATTTCAGATCTTGCGCAATCGCCTAATTATAGAATAGCGAAGGTAGCTCTTGCCGCCCAGAAGCGTAACATCCACGCCAAACATCAGGAGGCACTGGCTGGTTCCAAAGCGCTGCTCGACGACGCAACGGCGTCGCTTAACGACGTCAGAACACAGCGCGATGACCTAGACAGTCAGATAGCCGATACTGAGAAACTGTTCGCTACTACGACCGATCAAACTAAACTCGACGCGCTGACGGCTACGCTACAGCAGCAGAACGAGCAACGCGATGCCCTCAACGAACGGATTAAGCCAAACGGCGATCTTGGGAATATGGTCAGCCGTAATCGCGCTGCTTATGTCGCGGCACGTGCGGCGCAGGCGGTCGATACTTACCGTGCCCAAGAGGCAGAGATTGCGGCTGCAGTTAAGGCCCGCGGTGGAAAACTCGAAGACGATCCGGCCTACAAAGACAACCTCCGAAATATCCAGATCAACGAGCAGCTAAAGAATAGCGCCGAAGCCGAGCTCCAGAAAACGACTGCGCTTCAGCCAAAAGGTGAACCCAATCAATCTCCAGTCGATGCAGCTCTATCTAGCGCCGAACCCTACATCCGTGCAGGCAAGGGCGTGAAGATGATTGGAAGTGTTCCGATCCAAGAATTCTCGAATGAATTCGGTGATGGCCGCGGGCCGGTAAACCCGCAATCGGTTCTGAAGCTATACGACAGGAGCAAGGAAATAGATGGACTTCTCAAGAACGATTCAACCACGAAGCTAACGCCAGTCGTACTATCTCATCTCCAACAAGAAAAGGACTACATCGATACTCTGGCAAAGCAGCGATTCGCTCGCCTTCCACAGGATCAGCAAAAACAGATCACTGAGATCACAAGAGATCCTACCTTGGGAGAAAAGCGTGTAGCAATGGAAACAGGCTTCCTACGTGGGGTTGGTAATACACTAGCCGAAGGTGGTAAGGGCGTCACGAGTTTCTTTAGTAGAAGGCTGATAAACCCGACTGTAGTAAATCCAGACGATAATCTCATCACGCGTTCAATCGATAAGGCGCAGAAACTGATGAATGATAATCTGGTGGTAGGTGGAGTTACTCCAGAGGTTCAGCAAAAGCTCCGCGATAGTTTTGTAACCGGTACCGCACCTGAAACCGCCGGCCAAATCTACGCTCTATTCGCACCATCAGGCGCGGCCAGTAAAATAGGCAAAGCGGCTGGAATGTCAGAAGAGGCGCTAGGATTCATCAACCGGTATGGAACTGCAGCCACAGCTGCTGCAACAGGCTCCAATTCGATGCGCGAGCAGGCTATCAAGGTTCTCAAACCAAAGCTCGACGCCGGCCAGATAACCCAAGACGACTACCAGAAGGCTGTCGGGATGTCGGAACTTGCCGGTGGCGCGATCGGTGCAGCTGCGTTCGTACCTGTCAGCCGCATGCTCAACCGCGTCTCAGGACTGCCAGCCGGCCAGACGCTGATTACGTCACTGCTCGACCGCGCGGCAAAGGGCGGGAAAGTTTCTGCTATGAAATGGCTGGCCGGAAATGCCGGCAAACAGGCCGTTACGAACGCAGTCTCTGAAGGCGTTGAAATGGGCGGTATTGGCTGGGCACAGAATGTCGCTAATGACCTTGCGGCCAAAACAATCTTCGACCCCAATCGACAGGTCAGTTTCAAGGATGCATCGGACAGTGGTGCAAGTATGGGCGTGCTTGCAGCGCTCACATCGGCATTCACACATGCGCTTCCGGCTGTTGCAAATAAGCTCGGCAAAGGTCCGGGTGGAACGCCAGAAGAACCAGGCGCAACTGCACCGAAGGCCCCGACGCCACCGGCTGGCGAGCCAACTCCAGAATCAACCAAGCCAGCTGAGCCTAATACGCCTACTAAGCCAGCCAAGATTCCTGCTGAGCACAAAGAAGTTCTAGACCGTCTAGCCGACGCTGCAGAGAGAGCTCACACCGGAACCCCAGAAGAGCAGGCAAGCGCCAACGCTGAGCTTGAGAGAATCCTGGCTGAAGGCGCTCCTAAATCAGAACCCGTAGCTGAAGCGAATGTAGAGCAAAAATCAACTGAACCGGCTAAAACCGAAAAGCCGACTAAGATTGATATGAACGATGAGGCCGCGATCGAGGCTGCAGCTGAAAAACAGAAGCAAAATAAAACACCAAATGAACAGGAAATAACACCTAAACTATCAGACATATCTATACCAGAGGGGCACATCCAAGTAGAGATAGAGAGGCCAAATGGCTCAAGATATAGAGCCATAATGAATGGATATGTTGAAAACGGGAAGGGAGATCTAATACCACACATAGGCAGGCAATCAGGTGGGGGATGGTCTCATTCATCCCTTAAAGATGGTGAGAAAATTATAGGAGGGAATCCTTCTCCTGATCTTTGGCAGAGAGATGCCACTGGCCGTATTGAGCTCAAGAACAAACCTAACGAAACTGAATCACCAGCTAGAGCGCCAGAGGTATTGAGCAAATTACCTGAAGGAACAGAAATAAAATATCTGGGTAAATCTCATTCAGTAATTGAAGGAATGGGTGACAAAATTGACCACTGGTCGATTAAGCTTCCTGGAGAAACACAATCCGAAAAACTTACAGCAGAAGCTTTAGCTAAACGAGGCTATCTTCCACCTGAAGAATTAACCACTAAAAAGGAGAAACAATCCAATGCCACTATTACCGGGCAAGAGCCCAAAGAAAATATCGTACAACATCAGGGAGCTACATCAGGGACCGCAGTTCAAGAGAACGTCGGCAAAGTTCGGCAAAGAAAAGGCCGACAAGCAGGCAATAGCAATCGCGCTGTCGAAGGCACGCGAGAGCAACAACAGCCACGAAGCGTCGGAGAGCCCGAGCTGGGAAGCCAAGGAACAGAAGCTGGGGATACCGGAGTCGGTGGAGGACAAGTTGCCAAAGAAGAAAGTGCGCCAGCTATTCCAGAAGAAACACCTGTAGCAGCCAAGAAGCCTAAAAAAGAAAATCTGCCCGAAACCACAGCTCCTGTCGAAGAAAAGCCAAAGGCCGTACAGCCGCCAGCTGGAGAGATACTTCCGTCGCAGATGAAGCGCGAGGACCGCATCGCAGAACTCAAAGCTGGTGGCATCACTACGATCAAAGGGAAATCCCTGGAAGACGCTACCGCTGGCGAGACCATGGTTGCGCTTAGCCGGTTGCGCGCATCGAAACTATCGAACGAGCCGATAGCAGAAAAGGCTAAGCCGGATATCATAGATCGCCTCAAAGCGATGAAGAAGGATACTGCTGGCAAGCTCTATTCAGCGCCGGAAGGTCTTTATGATGCAGCTCATAATGCTGCGATCGACGTAGCAATTCTTGCCGTAAAGGCAGGTCGAAAACTCAACGATGTCATCAAGCTCGCGCTAGATCGGTTTAAAGCCAAGTTTCCAGACTATAGGCAGGAACACCTAGACCAAGTTGAGAATAGCATCCGTGAGACGCTGATGAAACAGGAGAAGCGTGCCCAGGGCGAGAAGATGGCAAAAACTGAATCGGCTGCGCTAAAAGATAAAGGCGTATTGGATGAGATCCAGCGCATATTTGCCCCGCAAACCCGAGGTGAAGCCGCTCGAGAAACAGCAGGTGCGCTACGTGAACACGGTGCCGAGCTCGCTCAACGCGCCGACCGCGCCGCAGCCGCGCTTGATACAGCCAGCAAGCATCTCGCATCGTTGCCTGAAGCGGCACGCTGGGATTTCGTTGATGCTATTGAGAAAGGTGAAAAGCAGTCGAATCCTGAGCTTCAACAATTCGCCGATACGATGCGTTCGATCCTCGACAAGAAGCGAGAGGAGGTTCAAGCGCTCGGCAAAGGCGCGCTAGATAAATTTATCGAGGATTATTTCCCACACATATGGAAGAATCCAGATCAGGTGATTAACGCATTCCAGGAAGCTGGCGCAAAGAAGCCGATAGAAGGCGGTAAATCATTCCTGAAAAAACGCACTATTCCGACCACTAAAGAAGGTCTGGCGCTCGGTCTTGAACCTGCATCTAAAAATCCAGTAGACCTATTACTGCTCAAAGCTCACGAAATGGATAAGTTCATCACCGCGCACAACACGATGAACGAGCTGAAGTCGAAAGGCTTTGTGAAACTGGTTCGCGCTGGTGATACGCCGCCTCCGGGTTACGCAAAGATTAACGACAAGATAGCTACCATTTACGGGCCGAAGGAAGGCGCTGTTGGATTGCCAGAAGCCGCCAAAGAGGCGGGCGTGAAACAGGAAGACGTAAAGGTATATGGCCGTCGAATCATGGGTGAGTATTACGCGCCAGAATCGGTCGCCACCGTGATCAACAATTATCTCTCTCCAGGGCTTCGTGGCAGCCCATCGTTCCGCGCCTATCTCACGATGGCGAACTCAATGAATCAGCTGCAGCTTGGTCTGTCTGCATTCCACTTGGGATTCACGTCAATCGACGCAGCTACGTCTAGGCTGGCAGTTGGTCTTGAGGATGTGATGAATGGAAAACTCGTAAGGGGATTGGGTAACATAGCCTCAGCAATGCACCCACTCTCCCCAATTACGATCGGCATAGAGAATGCCGTGAAAGGAAATAAAGTCCTCCAAGAATGGTATAAGCCTGGAAGCCAAGGTGCCGAGATGACTAAGATAGTCGATGGACTTAAAGCTGCCGGTGGCCGAGCAAATATGGATAGGTTCTATCAGACCGAAATATCCAAAAAGATGATGGATAATTTCCGTGAAGGTGGCGCATTTAACTATGCAAAAGGCACACTGCGCGCCCCGTTCGCCCTTATTGAAAAGGCTGCAAAGCCCATCATGGAATATATCGTGCCAAGACAAAAGCTTGGCGTATTTGCTGACATTGCCCGTCGTGAGCTTGAGAAGCTTGGACCCAATGCATCTCGAGAAGATGTTCGTCTAGCTATGGGTAAGGCGTGGGATTCGGTAGATAACCGAATGGGCCAGCTGGTCTACGATAATCTGTTCTGGAAGAAGGCCGCGAAGGATCTTGGTGCCGCATCGGTTCGTTCCCTCGGCTGGAATCTCGGTACGCTTCGCGAGCTCGGCGGTGGAGCGGTTGATACTGCAGTCCAGAGCGGAAAGCTTCTCAGTGGTAAAAAGGCTGAGTTTACGCATCGCATGGCCTACCTTGCCGCACTACCGGTTATGACTGGTATGCTTGGCGCAACCACTCAGTACTTACTAACAGGTAAAGGCCCTGATGAGCTACGAGACTACTTCTTCCCTAAGACGGGCGAAAAAGACGCGCAGGGGCGCGACATTCGACTAACTATCCCTTCGTACATGAAGGATGTTTACCACTATGGTCACGACACTGTTGGCACGATAGCAGGTAAGGTACATCCAGCTATTTCTCTGGTTAGAAATATGCTCAATAACAAGGACTATTTTGACCGTCCTATTCGCAATGCTGATGATCCGTTCATAAAGCAGCTCTGGGATACAGCAAAATATACCGCACAGCAGATGTCTCCAATCGGCATTACTCAGGCCGTGCAAGCAGCATCAAATTCTCAGCGCCCTGCAGAAACAGCAGCCAATTTCGTTGGCGTTACTCAAGCTCCTAAATGGCTATCAATGTCTAAGGCCGAGCAATTAGCGCAGAAACTAAATTCCGCGCATCAAGGTAGTGGATCTGTTGAGACTGCGGGAGCCCAAAAGCAGTACACAAAGAAGAACGATATTCTTGATCGGCTTCGCAATGGAAGCCAGGCAGATAAGTTCGCAGCGCAGCGTGATCTTCAAGAGATGGTGGCAAGCGGTGAACTTCCTGCCAATAGCGCACGGCATATAGTCTCCAACTCAAAACACGCCTATCTTGTCAATCAACTCACACACCTAGACGCGAATGAAACACTGCGTGTTTACCGCGCTGCAACCCCTGAAGAACGCGCACAGATTAAAGATCAGGTAGCCTCCAAAATTACCCGCTCACAACTCATGAAAACCGATAAGAGCGAGATGATGCGTGAGTTTAGCTCACTCTCTACATCGAAGCGTTGAACAATTCCTAATCGCAGCCTAACCATTCTACAATGAATTCGAATACCCAAGTCGCAGGCTTCATCAGCAAGGCCGACCAGATGCTCAGGGATGCAGGCGCTGAAGCAATTCCACATGATCAGCCGAAGGTTCCTTTCCAGTCCGCGCTCAAGCTTACTGCCGAGCAAGAAAAGAAGATGATCGAGCATGCCTTCAAGCGACTTGAGACGCTTTCGAATGAGTCAGGACGCAATCAAACCCAGAGTCCTACGTGGTGGACAAGCCAGGTTGCTGCTGGCGCTAACACCGCGCTCGCATCGCAGGGATTGATTACTGCTGCCGATACATTCCTAGGGAAGCGCTCCCGCTACGATGCTACATTCCTGAACGACGTTTCATGGCGACCATTCACGATGGGGCCAGAGAGTATTTTCAACTCTTCGAACATCACGGTTCCGCTTGTACGTCGCATCTGCCGGCAGATGATAGCCCGTGCGATTAATTCTTTTTTTGGCTCTGATCCATGGTTCTCTGTAGATCCAGCACCAGTGCCTGAATTCGACCAGCAAGACGATGCTGGACGCTCGCAGCGGATTGAACGATTCTGCCGGTTCAAACTCCATGAATCTGGCTCTCGCGACGACAAGGAGCGCGCCATCAAGCGTGCGCTTATTCTAGGTGAATGTGCGGTGAAGACATCCTACGTCGTACGTGATCAGCTTTTCAATGTGGAGGCCCGTGTACTCACCGATGTAGACGGACAGGCTATTCGCGCAAGCGATGGGAATCACATCACCGAGCAAGATGAGTTTGTAGATGCTCAAGACGGCACAGGTCAGAAAGTCCTGAAGCGCGACGGGAAGACACCGATGCCAGAAGCTCCGCTATACACGAATCAGCCACTCAACCGCCGCCAGGTACTATTTGAAGGCGCACGATCCGAGCCGATTTTCTATAAAGATTTCCTGTGCCCTCTGACAGCAACCGACGTACAGACTGCCGACGCCGTTGTGCATCTCTACGACAAGCCAGTCATGGAATTCGTGGACCTTGTTGTGAAACGCGGAATGGTAGGCGGAGAAGCAGATGATCGCCTTGAGGCTACACAGAAGATGGTGGCGCTAATCAAGCAGATGTCTAACAATACTCCACAACCAAAGTCCGCTTTAGATGCGCAGAATCGTCCGAACGATAATTTCCAGGCTGCTCCATCTGTGGATACTGGTGGGCCGGTATCTGAGTTCGCCGAGTTCTATATGTGGTATGACGCAAACGAAGACGGCGTAGCTGAGAACATCATGCTCATTGCTGATCGAAAATCTCGCGCTCCTATTTTCTACGATCACGTTGCGAATATCACCACCGATGGACTTCGACCGATCGAGATCGTACGAATCAACCCAGTTGAAGGGCGCTGGTATGGTCTTGGTATCATGGAGCTATTTGAGTCGTATGGCACCATTACCGATCTCCTGGTGAACCGCTGGAACTTCTCTCAGTCACGCTCTGGTCGTGTAGATTTCTGGACTCCTACAAACACCCTCGAGGGTGATCGCGATCCATCAATGCGCATGAACTGGGGGCAGACTTACACGCTCAAGCCTAACTGCAAGCCAGAGGAAACCTGTAAGCCTGTCTACTTAACAGATACAAAGTTTGAGGCCATCCACACAATGATCCAGTTCTTCATGCAACTTGCTATGAATGAATCTGGTGTCACTAATGCAAACGATGACCAGGCAGCTGGCATGCAGTCCGCAAAACTTGCAACCGGAATTATTGAGGTCTCCAAGTCTGGCGATGAACTTTTCATGCCGATAATTCAGGATCTGAAAGGGCCGCTTGAACGCCTGCTTAATCGTGAGGTTGATGTAACGCTAGCGAACATGAATCCCAAGGAAGTTTACACCTACCTAGAGGGTGATACATTGGGTATCGACACGCTTACGCCCGACGATGTACGCAACTTGAAGTTCAAATGTCAGATCGAGCTCACGTCGATGAAGGACAACCAGAGCCTTCAGATGTCTGCACAAGCTTCTGCGCTCGTAGAAAAATTCTATATGCTCACACCTGAAGTGCAGCAAAAGGTTGCCGGATTCTATCGTCGTCAGCTACGTGTACTCGATCCAAAGGCCGATGCCGATAATGCTATCCAGCCAATACAGCCAGCACCGAAGGACGAGACAAAGACCGCCGTTGCAGTATCTGCGAAGATCGAGATGTTGAACCCAGAGGAGCGCGCGGCTGTGATGGGAAAGCTTGGTGTCAATGAAGACCCAAATAGCTTACCAGCAGCACAGCCTGCAAAGCCGACTTCAAATGGATCAACCCACAAGCTTGGCGATGCAGGAGCGGCTGGCTCAACGCGATTTAGCACGCAGCTTACACAGGCAGGAAATAAGCGGGGTTAAATAAAATATATATTCCTGCTTGACGATACAGCATATACCGTTCATTCGTGCGGTATATGGCAACCACAGCTAATCGTGTCGGGTTCTACGTCGAACTCAAAAAAGAAACTATCGATAAGATTAAGTACGCTGCGTCCAAGACAAAATCTGGAACTCAGTGGGAAGCTATCGATATCAAATTCAGCAAAGTAAAACTACCGTCTAAAAGAAAGTAATTATGTCAGACCAACAGTTAGCAGTACGCCCCAAGGCGTCTCAGCAACTCGCAACACTAATCGGTATGGAGCCAGCAGCGATGCTGGATACCATAAAAGCCCAGTGCTTCAAAACAAACCCAGCTAACGTATCTGATGCGCAGCTGGCTGCATTCGTATCGATCGCATCGGAGATGAAGGTTAACCCATTGCTACCAGGAATGCTTTACGCATATCCTGTTTCAGGCGGAGGCATTGTCCCTATTATGGGGCCAGACGGTATCTACAAAAAGCTCGCCGAAAATCCAGATATCGACTCTTGGGAAACCGAAGTATTTCCAGCTGATCCAGCGCTTCCCCCAACCCACGCAACAACTAAGATTTGGCGTAAAGGTCGCGAGCATCCGCTTAGCTACACGGCACTTATGTCTGAATGGAAAGTTAACTCCAATCCAAACTGGAATGTGCGCCCGCGCCATATGCTTTCCTTGCGATCTCTAAAGCACTGTGCACGCCAGATCATCCATGGTCTTCCAGGAGATGAAGATGATCGTATCATCTCTGGTGAGATTAACGTAACCCCAACAGAAACAACTGGAGTACCATCAGAGCCACAGAATCGACCAGCACCTCCACCGCGCCAAAAGAAAGGCGCTGCCGCTGTAGATAGCGCCGCGATCGATATTCCAACTACCGTAGTCAAAGAGCAGGAAAAGAAAGTAGAACCGACCAAGCCAGTTGAGCCACCAAAGCAGGAACAAAAGCCCGCTGAGAAACCGGTGGAGAAGATCCCAGAACCATCAAAAAACCAGGCCCCACGCCAATCACTTCAGGACAAAGAACAGCTCTCTACTGTCTGCATTCCCCAGGAGGTATTCGCGCTAAATATTCGTAAGTCTGGCGTGGATACGCCTTCTGTGAAGGCCAGTGTATCAGGTGGCTTTATTGGCGAAGTACTTCACTTCGGCGGATCTACCCGCAACGCATCCGGTGACGGATTCACCGCTATTCCTGAATGGAAAGTAGGCGTTCCAGTAAAACTAGATCTCATTGGTAAGCTCAACTCGGTAAGCGGAAAGCTGCTCACCATCGTTGAAAAGATCTCAGCTGTAGAGGCGGAGCCCGACACGGCTTCGGAAGTTGAGTGAGTGAAGCCATTACGCTAGCAGCGATCACACCAGCAAACCCGTTGGTGTTGGTCGATGCAGGTTTTATTTCTACGCTCGTCGCGGTAGAAGCACAAGTAGCTGCGCTGAAGATAACTGATGCACCTTCAGCGCAGCAAGCTGCCGACCTACAGATTCAGCTAACAACGGCTGGCCGTAAGCTCGAGGAAGCACGAAAGACGCTAAAGCAGCCCTTCATCGATAAAGGCAGCGAGATCGATGCTGCAGCCCGTGGCCCACAGCAACGTATCACTGCAGCTAAAGATGCGATCAAGAAACGCCTCACCGATTTCGAGGCAGAGCAACAGCGCATTGCCGATGAAGCCGAGCACGCACGCCTTAAGGAGCTTGATCGCCTTGAGCAACTACGACGGAAGGAAGAAGCCGATGCAAAGCAGAAGGCCGCTGAATTAGCCAAGCTAGCAGCCGAACAAGCTGCCAAATCTAATACGCCTATAATCGAAATAGATTTCGGTGACGAGTCTGCTGAGCCTGCTATAAAAACAGAGACTGAAAAGAAGATCGACGCTATCCGCTATGCGCCGGCACCGGTTGTCGCAAAACCAACAGGCGTCAGATTCAAGACCATCTTGGTCGCAACGATAGAAGACGTATCAAAGCTTCCTGATATGTTCGTAATTAAGACTGCAAATCTTGCGGCTATTAAATTGACCTTCTGTAGCGGATACCGAGAAGGAATGCCAATACCTGTATTGCAGGGAGTAAAATTCGAAGCTAAACGTGAAGTAGATTCAACAGGGCGTCGTACGCTCTAAAAGGAGAAAAATGAAAGGCAAGAAACTGAAGCAACGCTACGTCGTCACAAAAGACGGCGTAGATTGTGGATTCGCAACTGCGGTCGAGCTAGGTCTTGGCCACGAGTTATTGTCAGGTCATGTGGTTCGTTCAACGCTGATGGGTAAGCGCGGCGTATTGGTTAAGAAGCCAAATAATCCATACGATTTCGCTACAGAGAAATCAGCACAGAAGTACATCACGATAGCCGAGCGCTGTGCGAATAAGTTCCGCGGTACTATGGTTGATGAGATGCCAAAGCTCCAGCCATTGATAGAGCGTGGGGTATTTGCTGTTAGGACGATGCATCGATGAAACCCAGCATACGCTGCAGCGAACTCGACCGAGTCCTATTATGTAACGGCTCTCTCACGCTAACGCGCATCGTTGATGCCCGCAAGGGTGACGAGGGCGATGAAGGCACTGACATTCATGCCAAGATAGCATGGCGATTGGTTAATGAACTAGGTGCCGCGCACAATGGGTTCCCAGATGGATTTAGCTATGAGCCAGGCCAGCACATTACGGACTGGATTGTGAACTTCTGTTTCAACACCGTGCGCGACGGAACTCCGCCTGATTGGTCAATCGAGTGCGAGGTGCCGCTCGAGGTAGAGTTCGATCAGTTCATACTTACAGGGCACCCGGATCTTGTGGCGATAAACCAAGACGTCACAGAGTTCAACATCGACGACTACAAGACTGGGTACAATCCGGTCGATATCGCCGAATCAAACTGGCAGCTACTTGGATATGCCGTGCTCCTAAAGAGCGCCTACCCCACGCTGAAACGTGGCCGCATCCGCATCATTCAGCCGCGCAACGATGAAGACGAAGGCTTCCCGCGGATCAGCGAATACATGATCGAGAACCTTGACGCCTCGATCTTCGGACTAGAAAAGCATGTCAATATGGCCATCGCTAATTCGATGGAACTAAACTCAGGAAAGAAACAGTGCGCATGGTGCATCGGATGCCAATGCCCAGCGCTACAAGAGGAGCAACGCCTTATGAAACTCACGCTCACGCCAGAGATGCTGGCCAAAATTAAATCCCAGCCAGAAGACGCGATACTAGCCGACTGGGTTATCACAGCACGCACGCTTTCACGTCCTACTGATGATGCCGAGAAGATCCTACATGAGCGCCTAGATAGCGTGCCATCAATTCAAGCTGGGTGTGGCGTTACAATCACGCGCAAGATCCAAAAAGGAAGCTATTCGTTCCCAGATATGCCGGCATTCTTTTCGGCGTTCCGTGAACTACTACCAGGCGATGATGCGCTAGCTAAGTGCGTCACACCGTCAGTAACCAAAGTTAAAGATCAGCTTTCCGAAAAGCTGGGCATACCAAAATCGGGGAAGGCCCCAGTCACAGCCGAAGGGCTATTTGATTCACGCTTGAGACCCTTCGTAGTCCAAGGCGAAAGAAAAATATTACAATTCACATGAAGATAGTAGAACGACCATACAAGAAATCAAAATACCGTAAGCGCACCATCTCGCGCCTACCTCAGCTCAACAAAGCTAACCAGCTTTACCGACGCCTCGTTGGTGGAATACGTCCAGCACTTCAAAACATAATCCCAGTTTTACATGGCCAGGAGATTGACTGACGCTGATCTAGCTGAACTGCTGACAAAGCAAGGGCTTGAAGTAGACTTCAAGTTCCGCAAGAACCCTGTGCGATCAGCTGGTCCATCTGAGTCACAGATTCAGCAGGCGCTGATTCACTGGTGGCATCATGCGTGCGGCGCGTATTCTATACCAGAGAGATTGCTCATGGCATTCCCTCTTCAGGCTGCGCGCACACCGCGCAATGGAGCCAGAATGAAAGCCGAAGGATGCCGTGCAGGAACGCTAGACCTTATGCTAGCCGTATCCCGTGGTAGATTCCACGGCTTATGGATAGAAATGAAAACCCCGAAAGGGATCGTCTCACCAGATCAAAAAGAGGTAATCAGTCTATTACTATCTCAAGGCTACTCGGCTAGCATATGTAGATCTACGGAAGAAGCAATAGAAGCCATTCAAACCTACCTCGCACTCGGAGGTGGCCGTGACGGATGAAATAATAGAGGTAGATTTCGGCGATCAACCTAAGAGGTTGTTTGCGCTTAGAGACTATCAGGTAAATGCGCACAAGGCCGTGCATGAAGGATGGCAGATGTACTCTCGCCAGCTCGTTGCAGCGGCAACAGGAACCGGTAAAACAACTCTGTTCGCAGCAATTGCGGCGGATGAGTGGACGCGAAAAGGAAGGACATTAATCCTAGAGAATCGAGATGCATTGGTCCGTCAGACTGCGAAGCGCATTAAGGAAGAAACAGGTGTAGAGTGCGAAATAGAAATGGCAGATATGCATGCCAGCATAAATGCGCCTATCGTCATAGCATCAGTTCCTACGCTTTGCAGAGATAAACGACTGACAGGATTCCCTGATAATCATTTCTCACTGGTTATTACTGACGAAGCACACCATTCACTGGCCAACTCTTACACAAAAATACTTTCGTATTTTCATTATGGATACGAATCTTCAGCCGAAGGCTGGATAGCACCTCCCGATGGTACATATCAGCCAAAGGCTAGAATTCTAGGTGTAACCGCAACTCCTGAATTGTCGTCTAAAAGAACCCTTGGCGAGGCTTATCAGACGATCGCATTTTCGTATCCACTAATATCGGCAGTGCGAGACGGATGGCTTGTTCCTCCAATAACAAAAAACATACCCCTCAAGATAGATATCAGAGGGCTAAGGCCGGGGCGTACCCCAAATGGCAGTGACTTCAAGATGGATGATTTAAGCGAACGCCTTGTACCTGTGCTTGAGGCGCTAGCTGAACAGATATGCCAAATAG
>Ga0335069_10002423_pt1 | contig 28729 bp, 22 predicted proteins | sample Lox_Sample_11_FD_206714 | JGI IMG/M metagenome (GOLD analysis project Ga0335069, IMG submission 206714) | Soil microbial communities from Loxahatchee National Wildlife Refuge, Florida, United States - Lox_Sample_1.1 | ecosystem: Environmental > Terrestrial > Soil > Wetlands | place: USA...
TCGCCGCGATCGCCGCGTGCCTCGCGTCGAACGCGACGGAGCTTCCCCGGGATGCGTTCCGGGGCACGGCGGTGCTCGTCGCGCTCGTGCCGTTCGTCATCGTGTCCCCTCCGCCGGCTCCCACGTGGCGGGCACGCCGTGCCGGACGTAGTTCGCAAGCGCCTGAAGCGTCGCCCACGTGACGAGCACGTAGTAGCGCGCGACCCCGACGCCGGCCGCCGCGGCGGCGAGGGTGCCGAGCTGGAGGCCGAGCGCCACCGGGTACACCGGGCCCTCGCCGACGAGCGCGATCGACGATCCGAGCAGGATGACGTGGAGCAGCCCGCTCGCATAGCGGAGATGGCGGTGCGACACGACCTCGACGAAGTACAGCGGGCGCAGGCGCCGGAGCATCTTCCCCTCGACGACGATCGCCCAGCAGTGCTCGAACATGCGGACCTTGCGGCGGTACTCGTCGAGGTTCGTCGGTGTCGCCTTCTCGTACGAGTTCGCCTCGGCCTCGTACACCGCCCGCCGCCCGCGCTGCACCATCAGGTACGGGAACGAGAGATCGTGGCCGAAGCGCGGGTCGACCTCGATGTAGTCCTCGCGCCGCACCGCGTAGATCGGGCCGTTGCCGCCGGTGATGGAGTCGAGACGCGACTCGTCGGCGCGAAGGGCGAGCTCGTAGCGCCAGTACAGGCCCTCCTTGTTCTTCCCCTCGTCGGTGTAGAGGTTCGCGCGCCCGCAGACGTAGGCGACGTCCGGGTCGGCGAAGTTCCGCACGAGCTTCCGCAGCGCGTCGGGCGCCCACGTGCAGTTCGCGTCCGAGAAGGCGACGATCTCGCTCTCCGTCTGCCGCACCGCGCTGTCCTGGGCGGCGACCTTGCCGCCGCGCGGGTTGCGGATCACACGCGCGCCGGCCGCCTCGGCGAGCTCCTCGGTCCGGTCGGTGGACGCGTCCGAGGTGACGACGAGCTCGAGGCGGTCGGCGGGATAGTCGAGCTCGCGGAGGTTGGCGATCCGCCGCTCGATCACCGTCTCCTCGTCGTGGGCGGCGACGATCAGGGCGACGGTCGGCAGCGCGCCCTCGTCGGCGCGCACGGGCCGCGTGCGCAGGCGCGCGAGCCCCCGCGCCGCGAGCGGGTACGCCGCGTGCGTCCACACGAGCGCGCCCGCCGAGCCCCAGAAGAGGACCTTCGCGATCACGACAGCATCCCGTCGATCACGTCGCGATACCGCGCGATCGAGATCGGCCGGTCGATCGCGGAGAGCACGTACTCGCGCCCGTTCCGGCCCATCTCCCCGAGGTCGTAGCGTCCCTCGTAGGCGTCGCGGATCGCCTCTGCCAGCAGCTCGGGCCGGCCCGGCGGAACGGTGAGGCCGCAGCGCGCCTGCTCGACGACGCGGACGATCTCGCTCTCCGGGTCCGCTCCGACGAGCACCGGACGCTCGACCGAGAGCACCCCGTTCATGCGGCTCGGGACGACATAGCCGGCAAGCCCCGGAGCGAGCCCGACGTAGTGGAGATCCGCGCTCGAGAGGGAGAGCGGCAGGACCTCGCGCGGCTGGTACGGGAGGAACATGAATCCGTCGGCATCGAGGCGGCCCCGGAGCTCGACGACGTCGGCCTGGCGCGCGCCGCTGCCGATGACGACGAAGCGAAGCCTGTCGAGATCGCGCAGGAACGTCGAGGCACGGACGAGGACGTCGAGGTCCTGGGCCCAGCCGACGTTCCCCGAATGCATGATCACGAACGCGTCCTCGAGATCGTGCTCGCGCGCCCAGGCATTGTCCCGGGGCTGCGGCTCCAGCTCGTGTGCGTCGATCCAGTTCGGGATCACCTCGATCGTCCCGCGCGCCACGCCCTTCTCGACGAGCCGGCAGCGCATCGTCTCTCCGATCGCGACCACGCGGTCCGCGCGATCGAGAGCCGACGTCACCAACAGGTCGAGGCCGCGCACGAGCGCCGGGTTCGAGAGCCTGCCGAGCTGGAGCGCGACCTCCGGGAAGACGTCCTGCACGATCACGAGGTACGGCGTCCTGTGCCGGCGCGCGGTGATCAGGGCGAGGGCTCCGATGAAGGGCGGGTCGCTCATGCAGAGGACGAGATCCGGACGGAGCCCGCTGAGCGCGTGCCCGAGCGAGGAGGCGACGTAGGTCAGGTAGTTCGTCGCGCGCAGCGTCAGCCTGCGCCGCTCGAACGAGGTCGAGAATACGCGGATCACGTCGACGCCGTTCCGCGTCTCCCGTGCCGGCGCGTCGCCTTCGACCGCACCCGTCAGCACGGTGACGTCGTACTCCTCCGCGAGCGCCTCGCACAGCTGCGTGAGCAACTGTCCCGTCGACTCGAACGCGGGTGCGTAGTACTGGTTGAGGACGAGGATGCGCCGGCGCCGCACGTCGCGACTGTAGCCGCAGCGCTGGTACGGTCGAGCCCGTGTCGACGTGTCTGCTCGGCTGCGGCCCGATCGTCCCCGGCCCCGAACGCCTCCGGGACAACCGGTTCGGCCTCGAGCGCGAGATCCGGATCGGCTGGTGTCCGGTATGCGGCCTCGGCGAGACGCTCGAGCCACCGGCACAGGTCGAGCTCGACGCCCTGTACCGGGACTGCTACGTCGACGGCGCCGGCGTGCCGCAGGTGCCGGGCACGAGCATCGCGGCTCGGATCTGGCATCGGGTGAACGGAAGCCTGCCGCTCACCGACGAGCCCCTCGAAGGTCCCGTGCTCGACGTCGGCTGCAACCGCGGCGAGGTCCTCCTCGTCCTGCGATCGCGCGGACTCGCGGTGACGGGCCTCGAGCCGAACCCGGCCGCTGCGGCGGCGGCGCGAGCGCACGGGCTCGAGGTCGTCCAGCAGCCGATCGAGGAGGCTCGGCTGCCTGCCGGCGAGTACGGGAGCGTGCTGCTCTCGCAGGTGCTCGAGCACGTCCACGATCCGCACGCGGTCCTCCGGCGACTCGGACCGGCGCTGCGGGACGACGGGCGGCTGTACATCGTCGTGCCGAACGTCGACAGCGTCTGGCGCCGCGTGTTCGGTCCCGACTGGGTGCACTGGCACGTGCCCTTCCATCTCTGGCACCACACGAGGCGCTCGCTCGAGCGGCTGCTCGGCCAGACCGGGTTCCGGCTCGAGCATGCGCGCAGCGTCACCCCGGGCGAGTGGCTCTTGATGTCGATCGAGGCGCGCCGGAACGCGCGGCACGGCGTCTACCGGCTCGAGCCGTTCCGCGGCCGCTACGGACGCCGTCTCGCCGTCGCGCCGCTCGGACGCGCCGCCGACCTCGCCGGGCACGGTGACGCCCTCTTCGCGGTCGCGCGCCGCGCCGAGAGTGCCCCCTCAGGTAATGCCGTCTAGCTTCTGCGTCGTAGGGGCACTAAACACCGCCGCGGACCGGCACGAAGCGGCGGAGCGTCCGCTTCATGCGTCCGAGCTCGGGCCAGCTCGACGTCCAGAGCACGACGATGCCCACGAGCGTGCCGACCGCGAGCGCGACGAGCAACTGGACGAAGCTCGACACCGACGGCGCGAGGCCGGCGAACGCGAGCCGCACGAGACACAGGGCCGCGGCGACGACGGCCGCCCGGCCCACGGCGGGAGCCATCGCGGAGGCGGCCACGTCGGCGGTGTGCAGGCTGACCCGGCCCGACGCGAGCACGATCGCGAACGCAGCCCCTCCGACCTCCGCGACGCCGAACGCAAGCGCGAGTCCGGTCGTGCCCCATGCCGCCCGCATCGGCAGGGCGGCCACGCCGTACACCGCGAGCGCAAACACCTGCGACCACGCACCCGCGCGGAAGTAGTCGACCGCGTAGAAGACCCGCGCCGCGAAGATCATCATCATGTTCCCGAGCAGGCCGAGCGAGAACGCGGCGAGAATTCGGCCGACCTCCGTCGCGGACTGCGCACCGAACGCGCCGCGCTCCAGCAGCACGGAGATCGTCTGGTGCCCGAAGGTGGCGAAGAACGCTGCGAACGCGAGCGCGAGGAAGAGCGTCAGCCGGATGCCGCGCAGCAGTCCTCCGCGCACGTGACCGAGGTCGCCCGCCTCGTACGCCCGCACCATCCCCGGGTAGACGCCGAGCGCGACCGACTGCGCCGCGATCACCGGCGTGAAGGCGATCCCCCGCGCGTAGGAGATGTTGGACACGGCGCCGACGCCGAGTGTCGACGCGAGCGCGCGCTCGATGAGCACGAAGATCTGGCCGCCGATCAGGCCGCCGAGCACGGGTGCCGTGAGCCCGCCCGCGAGCGAGAGCGCGGCGGCCGCGCCTTCCCGCGTCGGCCGCGTCAGCGCGCGGGGCCCGGCCGCGCGGCGGATCTCGAGCACGAGCGCGGCGAGGGCCAGTGCGTAGCCGCCGCTGACCGCGACGGCGACCCAGACGAGGTTGTGCGTGAACACGAGCACGAGCAGCGTCAGGACGAAGCCGCCGATCGTCGAGACGGCGCTGCGGAACGGCGGCCACACGTAGTGCTCGAAGTACGTCAGCACGCCCGACAGATAGCCGCCGAGGCCGAGCAGCACGCCGATCGGCGCGAACGCCAGCCAGACGCCGAGGGTGGTGGATCCGGCCGGCGTCTCGTGGGGAACCACCCAGGCCGCGACGAGGATGTAGAGCCCCGTCACGGCCGTGAGCAGCACGGCCGCGAACCAGAAGCCGCCCGCGACGAGGCCCGCCCGGTCCGTCTGGCCGCGGACGAGCGCAGGCAGGATGTTCGCCGACAGCGCCTCGCCCAGGATCGCGCCGATGATCAGCGGGACGATCGACGCGATGAAGTACCGGTCGGCGAGATAGCCCGAGCCGTAGACCGACGCAATGAGCGCGATCTGCCCGAACGCGCCGAGCCGCTCGACGACGCGGCCCGCGAACGTGAAGCTGCCGATGAAGGTCGCCGAACGGCGGGTGAATCGATGCCCCGTAGGTAGGCTCCGCTCGTCCGGCATGGCGGGAAGACCGTAGCGCCTGGGGCCTCCGATGCGGTTCCTCATCCTCGACACGTGCTATCCCGCGTTTCTCCAGGCGCACTACGCGCGCGAGCCCGGCCTCGCGCGGCGACCCTACGACGAGCAGTGGCACGCCCTGATGGAGACGTTCTTCGGCACCGCCGACTCCTACTCGTTCGCGCTCGGCCGGCTCGGTCACGAGGCCCACGAGGTGGTCGCGAACTGCGCCCCGCTGCAGGATGCCTGGCTCCGGGAGCGCGGCGGCCGACCCGGCCCTGCGCCGTTCCGCCTGCGCCGGGAGCGAACGGTGCTCGCCCAGGCACGCGAGCTCCGGCCGGACGTCGTCTACGTCCAGAACCTGCACGTGTTCTCGCGGCGCCTGCTCGGCCGGCTGCGCCGGGACGGCGCGATGATCGTCGGACAGATCGCGAGCGAGCCTCCGTCGGCCGGGACGCTCCGATCGTACGACCTCGTCGTCACCTCGTTCCCGCACTTCGTCGACCGCTTCCGCCGACTCGGAGTCGCGTCGGAGTACCTCGGGATCGGCTTCGACCCGCGCGCGCTCGAGCGGCTGGAGCGCGACGGGGCCGAGCGCGAGCGATACGGCGCGGTCTTCGTCGGCGCGCTGAACCGGACCCAGCACCGCTCGGGGAACGCGCTGCTCGAGCGGGCGGCCCGGCGGGCTCCGATCGAGTTCTGGGGCTACGGAGCCCGCGGCTGGCCGCCCGGCTCTCCGATCCGCTCCCGGTATCACGGCGAGGCCTGGGGGATCGACATGCTCCGGGTGCTCTACGAGTCGCGGATCGCGCTCAACCGCCACATCGGCGCGGCCGAGCGCTTCGCCAACAACATGCGCCTGTACGAGGCGACGGGGGTCGGGACGCTCCTGCTCACGGACGAGAAGGAGAACCTCGGCGAGCTGTTCGAGCCGGGTACCGAGGTCGTGACCTACCGTGACGAGGACGAGCTCGTCGAAGGGGTGCGGCACTTCCTCGAGGACGACGAGGCCCGCCGACGGATCGCGCGGGCGGGACAGCAGCGGACGCTGCGCGACTACACGTATCTCCGCCGGATGGAGGAGCTGCTCGCGATCCTGGGAGAATCGCCGAGGCGATGATCGCACCCGAGCTCGCAGACCGCTTCGCCGGCCGGAACGTCCTGATCACCGGCGGTCTCGGCTTCCTCGGCTCGAGCCTCGCCCACGAGCTGGTCGAGGCCGGCGCCAGCGTCACCCTCGTCGACTCGCTCGTGCCCGAGTACGGCGGCAACCCGCACAACGTCTCCGACATCCGGGACCGGCTCCACGTCAACGTCTCCGACGTCCGCGACCCGCACAGTCTGCGCCGGCTCGTCCAGGGACAGGACGTCCTCTTCAACCTCGCCGGGCAGACGAGCCACCTCGACTCCATGGCCGACCCCTTCACCGACCTGGAGATCAACGCCCGCGCGCAGCTCTCGATCCTCGAGGCCTGCCGGCACGAGAACCCGACTGCGCGGCTCGTCTTCGCGAGCACGCGCCAGATCTACGGGAGGCCCCAGCGGCTCCCCGTCGACGAGCTGCACCCGATCGCGCCCGTCGACGTGAACGGGATCAACAAGACGGCGGGCGAGTGGTACCACCTTCTCTACGGCGACGTGTACGGCCTGCGCGTGTCGGTGCTCCGCCTGACGAACACCTACGGCCCGCGGATGCGCGTCAAGGATGCGCGCCAGACCTTCCTCGGCTACTGGCTCCGGCTCGCGGTCGAGGGCGCGCCGATCCAGGTGTTCGGCGACGGCACGCAGCGCCGCGACTTCAACTACGTGGACGACGCCGTCCGCGCATTCCTGCTCGCCGCCGTGCGGGACGAGGCTCTCGGCCGCGTCTACAACCTCGGCAGCGACGAGGTGATCGACCTGCGCGGTCTCGCCGAGCTGCTCGTGGAGCTGAACGGCGGCGGCAGCTTCGAGCTGATCCCGTTTCCACCCGACCGCAAGGCGATCGACATCGGCGACTTCTACGCGGACTACTCGCGGATCCGCGACGAGCTCGGCTGGGAGCCGCGCGTCGGGCTGCGCGAAGGGCTCGAGCGGACGCTCGCCTTCTATCGCGCCGAAGGGCGGCACTACTGGTGAACGTGCCGTTCGGCGATCTCGCCCGGCAGACGGCCCTGCTCCGCGACGCGCTCGACGCGGCCGAGGATCGCGTGCTCACGAGCGGCCGCTATCTGTTCGGGGAGGAGCTCGAGCGCTTCGAGGCCTCCTTCGCGGACTGGTGCGGCGCGCGCTTCTGCCTCGGGGTCGCGAACGGGACCGATGCGGTGACGATCGCGCTCCAGGCGGTCGGCGTCGGGCCCGGCGACGAGGTCGTGACCGCCGCGAACACCTGCGTCCCGACGGTCGTCGGGATCGAGAACGCCGGCGCGGTCCCGGTGCTCGTCGACGCGGATCCGGCGACGCGGACACTCGACCCCGCGCTCGTGGAGGCCGCGATCACGACGCGGACGAAGGCGATCCTGCCCGTGCACCTGTACGGTCTCTGCGCCGACGTCGACGCGCTCGCGGACCTCTGCGCGCGACACGGGATCGCGCTCGTCGAGGACTGCGCGCAGGCGCACGGCAGCGAGGTCCGCGGGCGGCGGGCGGGAACGTTCGGAGCGGCGGCCGCGTTCAGCTTCTACCCGACGAAGAACCTCGGGGCGCTGGGCGACGGCGGCGCGGTCGTGACGGGCGACGGAGCGGTCGCGGAACGGGTTCGGCTGCTGCGGAACTACGGCGAGCGCGACCGCTTCGAGCACGTGCTGCGCGGCCGCAACTCGCGCCTGGACGCACTCCAGGCGGCGTTCCTGGCGGCGAAGCTCCCGCACCTGGAGGCGTGGAACGAGCGCCGCCGCGCCGTCGCCGCCGTGTACACGGAGGCGCTCGAGGGCACCGGGGTGACGCCGCCGCGCGACGCGCCCGGGCGACGCCACGTCTACCACCTCTACGTCGTCGAGGCGCCCGACCGGGAGGCGTTCCGAGCCGCGCTCGCGCGCCGCGGCGTCGAGACCGCGGTGCACTACCCGCGCCCGATCCACCTCCAGCCGGCCTACCTCGAGCTCGGCGACGGGCGCGCGCTGCCCGTGAGCGAGCGCCTCGCGGCGACGGTCGTCAGCCTGCCGATGTATCCGGAGCTCGCGGACGACGAGGTGGAGCTGGTCGCGTCGGCCGCCCGCGCGGCGGCCGCCGACCTCTAGCTAGCGCGGCTCGAGCAGCCAGCCGTGGAGGTCGTGCACGCGCACGGGGACGCCGTCGTGCGTGTCGCGCCAGAGCGCCTCGAACGCGGCGCGGCTGCGAACGAGCCCGGCGCGCGTCGCGCGGCCCCGCGCGCGGGTGCGAAGCTCGCGGACCGCGGCGCGCACGGTCAGCAGCTCGGTCGCGACGACGAGCACGGGCACCGCGCGGAAGCGCGCGAACACGGCGCGGAAGCCGCCGTCGTCGAGCTCGGTGTCGATGCGGTGGAACAGGTGCAGGTCGGCCTCCGCGACCGGCGGATCGCGCCGCAGGTCGTGGCGCCTCACGTCGGCCTCGGGGAAGAGGGTCGCCAGCCGGGCGACCGTTCCGGTCCCGAGCTCGGTGACGACGAGCCGCCGCTCCGGCGCCAGACGGGCGAGCCAGAGCTCCGGCACCGCCGTCCCGACGCCGTAGGACGCGAGCGTCCCGACGCGGCGGCGGTCGAGGAGCGCGTCGACGGCGCGTGCCCGGGCCTCCACGTCTCGATCGGCGTCGGCCAGCGCCTCCCACTCGGCACGCGTCGCCGGCAGGCCGAAGGCGCCGGCCGAGTCGAGCCGCAGCGCGTCCCAGGCGGCCTCGCCGGCGAGCTCCGAGCCGACGAGCGGACGGTCGCCGCCGAAGTCGTACCAGTGCGAGATCGAGAGCCTCACCGGAGCGCCTCCCGGTAGAGGGAGACGGCGCGCTCGGCGATGCGCGGCCACGCGAAGAACGCAGCGGCCCGCCGTGCGCCCGCGGCGAGCCGAGCCCGCTCGTTCGTATCGTCGGCCAGACGTCCGATCGCCCGGGCGAGCGCGCCGGGATCATCGGGCGGGACGAGCTCGACGTGCTCGCCGGGACGCAACGGAGCGATCCGGTCGGGCCGGCCTCCGAGCACGACCGGCACCCCGGCCTCGAGCGCCGCCGCCAGGGCGCTGCGGCCGAGGCTGTTGCGACGGTACGGGAGCACGCACAGATCGAGATCGGCCAGCGCCTGCGGCACGTCCTCGTCGGCGACGAAGCCTGTCCACTCGACCGCGTCCTCGATTCCGAGCCGGGCGGGCAGCGCCCGCAGACGCTCGAACTCCGCCAGCGCCGGGGGGTCGGCCGCATAGCGCTCCGGCCGCCCGGCGGAGCCGATCATGACCAGGCGCACGTCGGGGCGGCCGAGCCGCGCGACCGCCTCGAAGAGCGTGTCCACCCCGCGCGTGAAGTCGAGCTGGCCGAAGAAGCCGAGGGTGAACGGCCCCTCGCCTCGCTCCCTCGTCGCCCCGGCCCCGAAGTTGCTCCCGACCGGGAGCCAGCGCACCGGTTTCGTGCCTGCGGCGAGACGGCGGAGCGCCTCGACGTAGCCGGGGTCGTGGGACGACAGGACCTTGCTCCGGAGGAGGAGTCCCAGCGCCTCGAGCCTGATCCGAACCGGGGAGCGCCGCCCGAGCCCGAGGTTCCAGAACGTCGCGACGAGCGGCGTCTTTCCGAGTCCGATCAGCGCCGGAAGTTGGTAGCGTGACTGGACGACCGAGTCGGGAAACACGGCGTGCACGACCTCGATCCGCTCGGTCGCGAGCACGGCGTTGGCCCGCTGGAGCGACGTAGTGCCTGCGCGAACCGTCCAATCCGAGATCACCCTGTGAACGACGACGCCGCTCGGGAGCCGCTCGACCGCCGGTCCGGCGCCGGTCGAGGTCAGGATGTGGACCTCGCAGCCGGCCGCGGCCAGGGCCGGGGCGAAACGGGCGAGGAAGTCGGCGCCGCCGTTCCGGTCGGGAGGAAAGGTTCCGAAGCAGATGGCCACGCGTAGTTCGGCCGTCCCCGTCATCGCCGAGCACTCTACGGCCAGGTTCCTGCCGCCGTGGATGCTCGCGTTCGCGCTCAACGGCTTCTTCGTCTATCTCGCCGCCCTGCAGGTGCTCGGGCGCGCGCCTCGCACGGCGACCACCGGCGCCTGGTACGGCGTCGTCGGCCTGCTCTGCCTCGCCGGCGCCTGGCTGAACCGGGAGACGCTCGTCCGCCGTCTGGCGGCCCGCTCGCGACCCGCCGTCACGTACGTCCTCGCCGGCGCCGTCCTCGCCGGCTGGTTCCTCCTCAACGTCCTCCTGATCAGCCACGGCGGCCTCTCCCGGACGCTCGCCGGCGTGTTCGTGCTCCTGACGCTGCCGGCGGCCGTGCTCGCGCTCTCGATCCCGCGTGAGGCGATCCGGGATGCGGCGCTCGCGATCGGCGTGCTCGGCGGCGCGTACGTGCTGATCGAGCTCGGCGCGATCGCCCATGCTCCTCACGCGACACGGTTCACCCCGATCGCGCATCTCGACCCGATCTCCGCGGCCCAGTTCCCCGCGCTCGGTGCGATCGCCCTGCTCGCGCTGACCCCGCGGACGACCCGGGCCGAGGTCGCGCGCGCGATCGCCGTGGCCGTGCTCTGCGCCGGCGCGGTGCTGCCGGGATCGCGCGGACCGGTGATCGCGCTGGCGGCCGGGCTGCTCGTGGCCGTGATCGTGCTCCGGCCGCGCGCCTGGTGGTCGGTCCTGCCCGCGATCGTCGCCGGCCTGGCGCTCGGCTACGCGGGATCGACGGTCGTCGGCTCGAGCGACTACCTCACGAACAACCTCTCCGGCCCGAACCCGATCTCGACCTGGCACATCCGCAAGGAGTGGTGGACGGAGGCCGCCGATGCGGTTCCGGGCGCGCCGGTCCTCGGCCACGGCGTCGCGATGCTCGTCGACAACACCCCGGAGGCGAAGCGGATGGGCGTCGCCGGCAAGCGCACGTACCCGCACAACTCGCCGCTCGAGTCCGTCTACTCGCTCGGCGTGCTCGGCGCCGTTCCGTACCTCGCGCTCCTCGCGGCCGGGATCGCCGCGTTGCTCATGCTCGGCCGCCGGCGGGTCGGTCCTCCGCTCGTCTTCGCGGCAGGGGTCTACACGTTCGCGTTCGTGAGCGCCAACCTCAGCGGGGAGATCGGGGCGGACACCGCCTTCTGGGCCGCGGGCGCGCTCGCCGTCGGGCTCTACGCCGGGCTCGTGACCGCGCGGAAGTAGCCCTCGAGCCGCTCGACGACGGCGCCGGTCGCGTGCTGCCGCTCGACGAGCGAGCGAGCGAGCGGCCCCATCTCGGCCGACCGGGCGAGAGCGTCCCGCGCCGCCTCCCGGATCGCGTGCCGGTCGAGCGGGACGACGAAGCCTCCGCCCGACTCGGCGAGGCCCGGCACCGCGGCCTGCTCGGTCACGACGACAGGCGTGCCGGCGGCCGCCGCCTCCAGCGACGCGACGGAGGTCTCCTCCCAGTGGCGCGGCGTCAGGCAGAAGAGGTCCGCGTCGGCATAGGCGTGGAAACGTTCCTCGCCGTAGAGCGGACCGACGAACCGGACGGCGCCGGAGGCGAGCAGGTCGGCGTGCGCCGCGGCGATCGCGGGCCACTGCCCGTCGTCGCGGCCGACGACCGCGAGCCCCGCCTCGCCGGCCTGGAGCAGGGGCTCGAGGGCGTCGACGAGCAGGTCGAGACCCTTCAGCCGGTGGATCCGCCCGAGGAAGAGCACGACCGGCAGGTCGGCGGCGAAGCCCGTGCGCTCCCGCAGGAAGCCGGGCTCGAAGGTCGCGGGGATCTCGGCGAGGTCGAGCGGGAGCGGCAGCGGCCGAACCGCCGCCTCGCGACCGCCCGACTCGAGATAGAGACGCGCCTCGTGATCGGTCTGCGCGAGCAGGAGCTCCGCCCGCTCCAGCATCGGCCGGACGAACACGGAGTCGTACCGCCGCTTGACGGCTCCCCGCAGGCCCGGCGATCCCGGCAGCGAGCCGTGGGCCGAGAGGCAGAACGGCACGCCCGCCGCGCGCGCGGCGAGATACGCGGCAACCGTCGGGACGGTGCGCGTATCGGTCGCGTGCACGACGTCGAAGCCCCGGATGCGTCGTGCGGTCGCGAGGACGAGCCCGGGCGGCAGGTACTTCTTGTTCCGCCACGCGAGCGTGTTGGAGAGGTTCGGAAAGCGCTCGACGCGAACGCCGTCGAGGACCTCGCGGCGCGGCCGGGCACGGGACTCTCCGTCGAGCACGTCGCTCGTGAGGACGGTGACCTCGTGCCCGCGCGCGACGAGGCCGCGCGCGAAGTCCGTCATCGCCCGCGGAGGCCCGCCGTACGCCCAGGCCGGAGCGTAGTAGGCCACCACCTGGAGGATGCGCACGGTCGCTCCTAGCTGCCGAACGGATCGAGGAACCGATCCGGGGGCTGCGTCAGCGAGAAGGCAAGCGACGTGTGCCCGGCGACCTGCGCACGCAGGAAGTCGCTCTTCGTGTACCGGCCGGCGAGCTTCGCCTGCACGATCCCGAACCGATCCGAGCGGAGCGAGGCGACGCGGCGCCACCCGGCGCCGGCCTTCCGCTCGACCACGACCGTTCCCGGTGTTCCCCACGGCGTCCGCGCCCAGACGGAGACGCCTCCCGGTGCGAGGTACGCGACGAACGGGAACGTGAACGACGTGAGCGTGGGCTTGGCGCGAGTCGCGCCGGAAGCGGACGGGAGGAAGTAGAGGCCGGCCTGAGCCGCGTCGGCGGGGAACGGATCGTCGTAGAGCTGGAGCCAGATCACGAGGTCGACTCCCGCCTGCCACATGCGGTAGAGCGCCTCGGCCGTCCACCGAGCGTGCAGGGCAAGGGGGAGCCCCTTCGGGTCGGGAGGATTCGAGTCCCAGCTGAACTCGGTCACCCAGAAGCCGGGGGCGCCGTGCGAGACGATGTGCCCGGCCGCGTACGCCGCGTCGAGCAGCGCGCGCATCCTCGGCAGATCGCCGAGCGAGACGTCGTTCGGGTTGAACGCCTTGTGCGTCGGCCCGCCGGACGTGTACGGGTGATGTGCCCAGACGTCGAAGTCGACCTTCGTGTTGCAGGTCGGGTGCGGATGGTCGCCGGTGGACATGCACAGCAGCTCCCGCATGAACTGGAGCGGCCCGATCGTCACGGTCGTCCCCCGGACGACGGTGAACGGCGAGAGTTCGCCCCCGATGACGACGTTCGCGGGGTTGACGCGGTGGACCGCGTTCGCGAACGCGTTGAGCATGGTCCGGTAGGCCGCCGGTGACGCCGGGGCGCCGTGGGCGAACTGTGGTGAGAGATAGACGTTGACGTTCGGCTCGTTCCACGCGCTCCAGTAGCGGACACGCGGCTGACCGTCGGCGCCGTCGTAGCGGGTTGCGATCGCGGTCGCGAAGCTCGCAAGCGCGGCGGCGCTCACGCCGACGGCTCCGGTCGACTTGTCGCCGCTCCCGTGCTGCGCCCAGATCGGCGCGTGGTAGATGCTGAGCACAGGCACGAGGTTGTGCGAGACCGCCAGCGCGACCTGTGCGTCGAGCGCCGCCCAGTTGTAGCCGGCGTCGTTGGGGTTCGCCGCGTCGAATCTCGCCAACGGAGCGGTCGGCGCGATCTCCGACCACACCACAGGGATCCGGACGACCGTCGTCCCGGCGGCACGGGCTCGCGCGTAGGCCACGCTGTCGGCAGCGCCCGACGAACCAAGGTAGAGGCCGGTCCGAAGCGGATGCGAGGCGCTCGCCGCAGGGGCCAGCAGGAGCGCTGCGAACACAGCGGCGGCGATCCGAAGCACTCGCTGATGGTACGCAACACATCCGAGTCGTCGCGGAACGTCGCATCCGACCGGTCTGACACCCTGTCCTTTGTCATTTGACGACGTGTAGAGTCCGTTACTAGCATCATCGCCTCGATCACGGCGGGCCGTGCATGGATACACCGGCGCAAGGTGCGCAGCGCCATGTCATTGCAACCGATCCGTCGAACACATGGGCACAACGACTTCGCTTCTTCACAACAAACTGGACGAATCGGCCGAGACAGCGCCCCAGCCCTCCGCGCTGCACGCTCACGCCGTCCATCGCATACGGCTGGTCCGCCGGGCGCTACTCGCAGCCGATATCGCCGGCCTTGCGCTCGCCTGCGTGATCACGGGTGTCCTGGGCGCCGACTCCTGGGCGAGCGGCACTCGGCCTCTGGACCGAGGGGCGTACGTGGTGCTCGCCGCGACCGCCGCCGCCTGGATCCTGATGGCGACGCTGTGCGGACTCTACAGTCGCGACAGGGACCGCATCGGTCACACGACCGTCGACGACGTGGCAGGAGTCTTCTTCGTCACGAGCACCACGATCTGGCTTCTGTACGTCGTCGCGGTGGTGACGAGCGCCAAGGATCCCACGGGGCGGTCGCTCGTCACGTTCTGGGTGTCGAGCCTCGTCTGCATCGTCGTGTGCCGCCTGATCGCACGCGCCGTATACAGGCGCAACCCCGCGTACGTTCAGAACGCGGTGCTCGTCGGGACCGACGAGGTCGCTGAGCTGATCGCCAGGAAGCTGCTGAAGCACCGCGAGTACGGCATCAACCTCATCGGCGTCGTCGATGGGAAGCCGTCGCAACCGGGACATGCGATCACGCGACTCGCGAACCTCGGCTCGCCGTCGGACCTGCCCACGATTGTCAGGAAGCTCGCCGTCGAGCGCGTGATCTGCGCGTTCCCCGGAGAGCCCGGAACCGACGAGTTCGAGCTGATGCGCTCGCTCACGATGCTCAGCGTCCGGGTCGACATCGTTCTCGGCCTTCACGACGTGTCGACTCCGCACTGGCTGCGCAACTCGCTGGAAGGGCTGCCGGTCGTGAGCCTCTCGGTCCCGGCGCGTTCGCGTGTGGCACTCGCCACGAAAAGGGCGATCGACGTCGTCGTCTCGGCCACCGCCCTGATCCTCCTGCTCCCGCTGTTCGCGTACATCGCGGTGCGGATCAAGCTGGACTCGAACGGGCCGGTCATCTTCCGCCAGCCTCGTCTGGGCCAGAACATGCGGAAGTTCACGCTCCTCAAGTTCCGGACGATGAAGGAGGGCACATCGTCCGCGAAGCATGAGGACTACATCCGGCACCTGATGAACGGCGCGACGCAACCCGAGGCGACGGGACTCTTCAAGCTCGATCCGGTGGGCGACGTGACGCACTTCGGCTCGTGGTTGCGCCGCAAGAGCCTCGACGAGCTTCCGCAGCTGATCAACGTGCTCCGGGGGGAGATGTCGCTCGTCGGCCCGCGGCCCTGTCTCGACTACGAGGTGGAACACTTCGCCCCGTACCACTTCGAACGCTTCGCGGTTCCAGCCGGAATGACCGGCCTCTGGCAGGTCGTCGCACGTGGGCATTCGACGTTCGGCGAGGCGCTGGACATGGACGTCGCGTATGCGCGAGGTTGGTCGCTTGCCCTCGACATCCGGCTTCTCGTCGAGACGCCTTTGCAGGTGCTGAGGCACACGAGTACGAGCTGAGGATCGCGATGAAGCCGCTACGCGTCGCGCTGGTCGGTCTCGGCTACTGGGGTCCGAATCTCGTCCGGGTCCTCCACGAGCTTCGCGAAGCCGACGTCCAAGTCATCTGCGACCTCGACGAGAAGAGGCTGCAGCGGATCGCGACGCGGTACCCCGCGATTCACCGCACGACGTCGTTCGACGAGCTGCTCGCGGCGCCCGACATAGATGCAGTGGTCATCGCGACGCCGGTGGCGACCCACGCCGCTCTCAGCTCGGCGGCGCTCCGCGCCGGCAAGCACGTCTTCGTCGAGAAGCCGATCGCAGCGTCCTCCGTCGCAGCCAGGGACCTCGTGAACCTCGCCGTGGAATCGCGGCTCACCCTGATGACGGGCCACACGTTCGTGTACAGCCCGCCGGTCAACTTCGTCCGAGACCTGATCCGAAGCGGCGAGCTCGGCGACATCTACTTCATCTCGACGAGCCGCGTCAATCTCGGTCTGCACCAGCCCGACGTAAGCGTCGTCTGGGATCTCGGCCCTCACGACTTCTCGATCCTCCAGTACTGGCTCGAAGAGACGCCGAGTCGGGTCTCCGCGGTCGGCCGCGGCTGCATCCTCCCGGATACGCCTGACGTGGCGTTCATCAGCCTGCAGTACCCGGGCGGCACAGTCGCCCACGTCGAGCTTTCGTGGCTGGCACCGAGCAAGCTTCGCCGTACCACGATCGTCGGCTCGGAGAAGATGGTCGTCTACGACGACACGAGCAACGAGCCGATCCGGGTCTATGACTCGGGAGTCTCCATCCCCGATCCGACGACGTACGGCGAGTACCGCCTCACGTATCGCTCCGGGGACATCGTCTCACCTCGTGTCGACCCGGCCGAGCCACTCGCACTCGAGCTCGCAGACTTCTGTGCGGCGGTGCTCGACGGTCGGCCCCCGCGCAGCTCGAACGAGCTTGCAATCGGCGTCGTCCGCACGATCGAGGCCGTCGAGCAGTCGCTGATCGTGGGCGGCGCCCCGACCGAGATCCCTCTCCCCGATTCGGCTCCGCGCTCGTGAGTTCGCTGCGATAGACGCACCGTTACGATCGGAGGACGTCGTCAAGCAGGTAACGCAAGTGGCAGGGACAGGCGAGATTCGCGTCGAGGACGTGCCGGTGCCCGAGCTGAGACCCGGCTGGGTGCGCGTTCGCAACGAGTGCTCCCTGATCAGCGCGGGAACCGAGCGCAGCCGGCTGACTTCCTCTCATCACTCGGTAATCGGCGAGGTCCGCGCCGATCCGCACCTGCTCAAGAAGGCGCTCGACCGGGCACGCTCAGAGGGCCTCGGGAGCACCTGGACGGCGACCCAGGCACGGCTGAGCAAGGGGCCGGAGGACGAGCTCTCGGCACTCGGCTACTCCTGCGCCGGCGCGGTCCTCGAGACCGGGGGGGACGTCACGGGCCTCGCGGTCGGCGACCGCGTCGCATGTGGCGGCGCCGGCTGGGCGAACCACGCCGAGGTCGTCGTTGCCCCCCAGAACCTCATCGCCAAGGTCCCGGACGGCGTTTCCATCGAGGCGGCCTCGTATTCGACGCTCGGAGCGATCGCGCTCCACGCGGTACGACAGGCGGACGTCGGAGTCGGCGAGCGGGTCGGCGTCATCGGGCTCGGACTCGTCGGCCAGCTTGCGTTCCGCATCCTGTCCGCGGCGGGCTGCGAGCCGTTCGGAATCGACCCCGATCCCCAGGCCGTCTCGTTGGCCCTGACCGTCGACGGCGGCGCGGCGCTCCGCTCCGCTCCGGATCTGCCCGCGACAGTTGCGGCGTTCAGCCGTGGAATGGGGCTCGACGCGATCCTCGTCTGCGCCGCCGGCAAGTCGACGGATCCGCTCGAGCTCGCCGCGCAGCTGGCGAGGGACCGCGGTCGGATCGTCGTCGTCGGAGACGTGCCCGTCTCCGTCCCGCGGGCGCTTCTCTACGAGAAGGAGATCGAGCTGCGCATCGCCCGCTCGTACGGACCCGGCAGGTACGACCGCGACTACGAGGAGCGCGGCCGTGACCTGCCTCCCGGCTACGTCCGCTGGACCGAGCAGCGCAACCTTCAGGCGTTCCTCGACCTCGTCGCACGAGGGAGGATCGACCCGACGCAGCTGACGACCCACCGGTTCCCACTCTCGTCCGCGGCGGAGGCCTACGGCGTCCTGACAGCGCGAGATCCTGACCGCCGTCCCTTCGGCATCGTGCTGGAGTACCCCGTCGAGGCGCCCGGACCCGACGACGTCGGCAGCGTCCGCCGACCCGGGAAGGCGGTCGGCTCGCGTCGCGACGGTGCGGTCAGGGTCGGTCTCGTCGGCGCGGGATCGTTCGCGCAGTCGATCCTCGTGCCGGCGTTGCGCGAGGAGGGTGCGGCGCTCGTCGCCGTGGCGAGCGAGGGCGGGCTCACCGCCGCGGACGCGGCCCGTCACTTCGGGTTCGAGCGCTCCACGTCGACCGAGGCGGTGCTCGCCGCAACCGACATCGACGCGGTCGTCATCGCGACACGCCATGCAACCCACGCCGCACTGGCGCTCGCGGCGCTCGAGGCCGGCAAGACGGTCTTCGTCGAGAAGCCTCTCGCGCTCAACGAAGCCGAGCTGGCAGCGATCGAGCGCGCGGCTCCCGACGGGAGGCTGATGGTGGGGTTCAACCGCCGTTACGCTCCTCTCGTCGAGCGGCTGTTGACCGAGCTTCCCGAGACGGCCGACGCGACGTTTTCCATTCGCGTGAACGCGGGCCCTCTCCCGGACGCGCACTGGCTACACGATCCGGAGGAAGGCGGTGGCCGCCTGATCGGCGAAGGGTGCCACTTCGTCGACCTCGCGGCCCACCTCGGACGAGCGCCGGTCATGCGTGTCCATGCCTTCGCGGCGCCGCAGCCGACGAGATCGATCGAGTGCAGCGACACGCTCGTCGCGACGCTGCAACTCGGCAACGGCGCCGTCGCGTCCCTCGTCTACTCGGGCGGCGGCAGTCCGAAGCTCGCAAAGGAGCGGATCGAGGCCCTGGCCGGGGGAGTCGCGCTCGTCCTCGACGACTTCCAGCGTCTCGAGGTCTACGGGCACGCCCGGCCTCGCGTAGTGCGCACGAAGCAGGACAAGGGACACCGGGCGACGATCGCCCGCTTCCTCCAGGCGGTCGCGGGTACCGCAGAGCTTCCCCCGATGAGCGGTTACCTGGACGCGATGCGGGCGACGCTCGCACTCGCCGACTCGCTCCGAACCGGGTCGGTCGTCACCGTGAGCTCGGGTCACGGTGGCGCCGATCGTGTGCGAGGCTGATCGCAGCACGATGTGCGGAATCGTCGGCATCTTCGAGTACGGACGCTCCGCCGGCAGCGTGTCGGAGCCGTTGCTCGTCCAGATGCGGGACACGATGCGCCACCGCGGCCCGGACGGCGAGGGGCTGTTCGTCAGCGCCGACCGCCGCCTGGGCCTAGGGCACCGCCGGCTGGCGATCGTCGACGTCGCGGGCGGCGCGCAGCCGATGCACGGACCCGACGGCACGTGTCTCGTCTACAACGGCGAGATCTACAACTATCCCGAGCTCAAGCGGTCACTCGAAGCCGACGGCGTCCGTTTTGCGACGGCATGCGACACCGAGGTGATCCTGCACCTGTACCACCGCTACGGCGCGCGTTGCGTCGACCACCTCACCGGCATGTTCGCATTCGCCTTGTGGGATCCCCGGGACGAGAGCGTGTTCTTCGCACGCGACCCGATCGGCGAAAAGCCCCTCTACTGGACCGACGCCGGCGGCACGTTCATGTTCGCCTCGGAGATCAAGGCGCTGTTCGAACACCCGCTCGCCGCACGCGAGGTCAACGCCGCCGCCCTCGAGCCCTATCTCGCAAATCTCGTGACCCCCGGACCCGATACGCTCTGCAAGGGGATCTACAAGCTCCCGGCCGGAAGCACGGGCCGCTGTGATCGACGCGGAGTCTCGATCGAGTCGTACCGGCCGCGTGCGACGCGCCGGTGGACGGACGCAACCGATGCGGAGGCCCAAGAGCGTGTGCGCGACCTCCTCGAGCGGTCGATCAGCGCGCGACTGATGAGCGACGTCGGAGTCGGTGTCCTCCTGAGCGGCGGCATGGACTCGACGACGATCGTCGCGCTCCTCGGTGCACGCACCGCCGAGGTGCCGACATTCACCGTGGGGTTCCCGGGTCACGCGAACGCCGACGAGCGCGACGAGGCGCGCCGCGTGGCGGAGACGTTCGGAACCGAGCACCACGAGGTGACGCTGAGCGACTCGGAGGCCCTCCGCATCCTTCCGAGCCTCATCCGGCACCAGGACGAACCGCTGGCCGACCCGGTGTGCGTGCCGCTGTTCGCGGTGTGCCGCCTGGCACGCCAGAACGGCATCAGGGTCGTCCTGGCGGGCGAGGGCGCCGACGAGCTCTTCTGGGGGTATCACGGCTATCAGGCGATGCTCGAGCGCTGGCCTCGCTTCCGCACGGCGCTCGCGATGCCGCGGCCGCTCCGACGCCTCGCAGCCTCCCTCGTCTCCGCCCGCAGGCATCCGCACCGCCGCGAGCAGCTCGAGGGGGTCGCCGAGGGCAGGCTCCGCCCGATCCACATGCCGGTCGGGATGACGGGCTGGCAGCGGGGCGAGGTTCTCGTGAACCGGTCCGGCGCCGGCTGGGCCCCCGGGCAGCGGGCTGCCGCCGAGGACCCCCGCACGACGCTCGCATTCGACACCCAGGAGTACGAGTTCGAGGTGCGACTGCCCGAACTGCTCCTCATGCGGATCGACCGCTTCTCGATGGCGAGCGGCGTCGAGGCCCGCGTGCCGTTCCTCGATCCGGCGCTCGTCGACTACGTGTACAGCCTGCCGCTGGGCTTGAAGATCCGGGACGGCGTCACGAAGTTCGCGCTCAAGCAGGCGGTTTCCGACGTCGTTCCCGCCGATGTCGCGAACCGCCGCAAGCAGGGATTCGCAGCGCCGGCGTCGCAGTGGTTCGCGGGACAGCACGGGGACCTCCTCGAGCGGCTCCTCGCAGGCGACGCGATGCAGCGGTTCTTCGACACCGACCGAGTCTCCCGCCTGGCGCGCGACGCAGCGCGCGGCCGATGGTGGGCAGGTCAGGTCCTCTGGCCGATTCTCAACTTCGGGCTCTGGTACAAGCACTGGATCGAGGGCGAGGAGCTCGACGAGGCGGCGCTGCTCGGGAAGGCGGAACGGACGCAGCGCGGCGCCAGAGCGGCAGCCGCGGCCGGCATCGAGGCATCATGAGGGGGCCGTTGCGGCACCGCTTCGTTCGCGACGTCGCGCTCACGAGCGGCACCCAGTTCGTCAAGGCGGCCCTGGCCATGGTCGCCGGAATCGTCGTCGCCCGCTACTACGGCCCGTCCGCACGGGGGACGGTCTCGGTCCTCGTCGCCCTCGGGTCGATGACGGTGCTCCTGGGATCGCTCGGACTCCACCAGTCGAGCGTCTACTTCATGGGCCGGTATGCCGAGAAGCGCGAGCAAGTCGTCTCCAACAACATGGTTGTCGGCGCAGTCGGCGGAGTCGTCATCGCAGTCTGCCTGCTCGCCGTCGGACTCCTGCTGCACGAGCAGATCCTCGGTGGGATCAGCTCCGGACTCTTCGCCGTCTACGTCGTGTCGGTGCCGTTCCTCTACTTCAATACGTTCGCGCAGCGGATCGTGCTCGGGGCCGGCCGCGTGACGGGATTCAACATCGCCGACCTCGTCGAGGGATCGGCACTGCTCGTGGGAACGGTCGCGGCGCTCGCGCTCTTCGGGACGGATCTCACGCCGCTCATCATGATCCGCGTGCTCGTGGAGCTGTCGATCGCGGCCGCGCTCATCGTCTACATCCACCGCCTAATTCGCTTCAGGTTCTCGGTGTCAGCGCCTCAGCTCCATGAGCAGCTGACGTACGGGCTCCGCAACTACGCTGCGTCGCTCCTGTGGCTGTTCCTCCTGCAGAGCGACATCGTCCTCTGCAACTACTTCCTCGGAAGCGCCCAGACAGGTGTCTACTCGGTCGCGGTCTCGCTCGGGCTGCCGGTGACGATGCTCGCGAGCGCCGTCGGGACCCTCATCTTCCAGCGCACCTCGGCGCAGCAGTCGCGTGAGCTGCGCATTGCCAACACGAACCGAGCGCTTCGGCTTCTCGTGCCGCTCGCGGCACTGCCGATGCTCGTGTTCGGCCTGCTCGCGGGATGGCTCGTGCCGCTGATCTACGGCGATCGCTTCCAGCCGGCCGCGACCGCGCTGATCCTTCTGCTTCCCGGACTGCTGGCCTTCTCGCTCGAGATCGTCGTGATGAACTTCCTCGCCGGGGAAGGAAGCCCGCCGATCATCTACCTTGCACCGCTCGCAGGCCTCGTGCTCAACGTGGCCGCGAACCTGTACGTGATCCCGAGGTGGGGCATCAACGGGGCTGCTGTCACCTCGAGCGTCGCCTACACCGTCGTCCTAGTCCTCGTCCTGCGGTACTACGTCGGCTCCACCGGCTCATCTCTGCGGGCGCTGCTCGTCGTGCGGCGTGACGATGTCGCGGCACTCGCCGGATCCACGAAGGCGCTCAGTCGACAGCGCTCCGACCGACCGCAGGCAGCGGCGTCGTGAGCGATCCGCGCCGTTGGTGGCGGCTCGACACAGGGTGCCGGTGCGCCGCAGAACCGAGCGGCGGAGATGTCGTCGCTTCCTCGGTCTCCGATCCCGGTCAGTCCGCTGCGGTGCCGCGCGGTCCCGCAACCACGGCAGCCAGCCCAGCCGCGGCATTGGGGGCAACGGTCACTCGCATCCAGCTCGACCGCCGTCGGACGGCGGCCGCATGCGCACTCGTCCTTCTGGCGGCCGCGGCCGGCACCCTCGCTCCCGGGAGGTCTGCGTACGCCCTAGCCGGCATCGGAATCGCGGCCGCGGTCTCGCTCCTGATCTCACAGCGGATAGCGGCGGTGCTGGTCGGATGGGTGGCGATCGAGGGGATCGCGTACCCGTTCGTCCGTTACCCCATTCGACACGATCTGCTCACGTTCGACAGGGTCGTCCTGCTCAGCTTGGCCGGAGCGCTCGTGCTCGAGCGGCCCAGGGTCCGGTTGTCGCCACCCACGAAGTGGCTCGTGTGGGCGTTCGCCCTCTTCGTCGCCGTCTACGGGGCACGCGCCGCGCTGACGCATCAGCTTCCGACCGCGCCCGGCTATCAGCCGATCGAGCGCCTTCAGATACCGCTGGACTGGCTCGAGCGGGCTGCATTCCCACTCGTCACGTTCCTCGTTGCCCTGAAGGCGGTCGACGTCGCCATGTGGGGTCGGCTTGCCCGCGCACTCTCGTTCTTGGGCGCGAGCGTCGCCTTCATCGGGCTTGCCGAGTGGAAGTTCGGGTTCGAGCTCGCGACGCTTTCCCACCACAGCGTCTTCTTCGATCCGTACGCGCACGTCGTGCGTGTCAGCGGCCCGTACGGTGACCCGACGGCATACGGCGGCGTGCTCGTCGTGTGCATAGCGGCGACCTGTTTCTGGGTACGGCAACGGGACAGCCGATGGCTCGCCCCATTGCTGCTGTTGCTCGAGGTCGTGGGGCTCGCACCGAGCTATACGAAGACGATCTGGCTCGCCGGCTTGGTGACCCTGATTCTCGGGCTCGGCGTCTCCCGCCGGGTCAATGCGCGTACTGCCGTCGTCGCGGCGGCCGTCGCCGTCCTCGTGGCGGGCGTATACGTCCTCTCGCAACACTCCGCAGCGGTTGCGGAACGCGTGACGGGATCGACGCAGAACTTCTGGGGTCGCCTGGGCGACTATCAGCAGGGATTCCTGATCTTCGAGAAGTGGCCGCTGTTCGGCGCGGGATTCGATCAGTTCATCAACGCCCAGCAGTTTGTGAAGCCGGTGTACGTGAACGGCGTCGCATCCGCCCGGTCCGCCCACAACACGCTCATTAGCGTGCTTGCAGAAACAGGCCTGGCCGGGTTCATCCCGCTCATCCTGTTGATCGTTGCCGCCGCCGTCGTCGTCCACCGCTACCGGCGCCTCGCCGACACGCGCGAGGAAGTGCTGTTCGGCGCTGCACTGCTAGCGGCGACGGTCGGAGTCGTACTGCTCTCTATGACGCTGCTGATCAGCGCGTACCCGCCTGCGCTGACCCTCTACGCCCTGTTCCTGGGCACGGCCGCCGCGCGCATCCAGACGAGATCGGCAAGAACTGCCGGCAGTAACGAGACCGGCTAGGTCCGCGAGAGGTAGATGCTGCTCGTCGCCCGGTGCTGATCCGGATCGAAGCCCGGGAACGCATCGGCGAAGACTCGCCGATGCGTCGTCTGGGCCCAGTACCCCGCGAGCTCGATCCTGTACGAGTCGTTCATCGCGAGGAACGCCTGGAGGACGTACTGCTCGTTCCAGAAGTAGCGCGACCGCTCGCGCCTCGAGTACTCCTGGGGGTACTCGAACGGGAGATACACGTCGTGCACGTGGACAGTCGTGCCGGGCCGGAGCCGCGGGAGGACGTCGAGATAGATCGTGTTGACGTCGCCGCCCGTCCGCATCACGTGCGAGGAGTCGACGAACACGAAGTCCGCGTCGTCGAACAGCGCGAGGTCGACCTCCTGCAGCGGACGCTGGACGACGGTGACACCAGTTCCGAGAGCGGTGAGGAAGCGGGCCGGATACGGGTCAACAGTCGTGAGCGTCCCTCCGCCGTTGGCCTCGAGCGCCGCCGAGAAGACGAGCGTCGACATCCCGGCGCCGATCTCGACGACTCGCTGCGGCCGGACGTGGCGCACGATCGCGTGGAGCAGGCACGCCGACGTGTAGCCGAACGAGGGGTTGTCCCAGAAGTAGCCGTCCTCGGGCCTCCCCGATCTCGACCACACGCACTCGGGTCCGTACTCCGCAAGTCGAGCGAGCAGGGCGAGCTGGTCGCTCTCGCGGAAGTCGATGCCCGGCAGGTCGTGCTTCCGTTCCCACACCGACGCCGGAATCTCCCGGTAGTCGAAGATCGGCTGGTAGAAGTGGATCGGCACCGGGAGGAAGCCGCGATCGAGGCAGACGTCGCTGCCGATACCTGTCCTTGCGATGAGGGCACCGGCAGGCGCGACCGCTCTCGCGAGCAGTTGAACACCGGCCGCGAACAGCCTGCGGAGACCCGGCCTCACGTCTCGCGAGCTCCCTCGGAAAGGACCCCCGGCTCGCGCGTCGGCCTGGCAACGGCCCACAGGTAGCCGCGCAGGTCGTCGCGCCGTCTGAGCACGCTCCTGCAGAGAACGCCGTAGAACAAGCGTCCGAGCGCCGAGGAGCCCGTCGGCGGGTCGAGGTCGAAGAGCCTGAACTCGTCGACGGTGAAGCCCGACCAGGTGAGGATGGAACGCAACTCGCGGCGGCTGTAGCAGCGCGAATGCCCGGCAAAAGGTATGGGCCCGTAATAGAAGCGGTCGATCGGCTCCCAGAGGCCTTCCCCGTGGAGCAGGAAGCCGACGCGTGTCCCGAGTGCGCCCGCGTTCGGCGTGTCGACGATCAGCAGACCGTCGGGACGCAGTACGCGCCGGGCCTCCTCGAGGACGAGGCGCGGCGTGTGCGGAAAGTGCTCGATCACCGCGAGCAGGGTTATCGCGTCGAAGCTCGCGTCGGCGAACGGGAGCCTCAGATCCGGATCCTGGAGGTCGCAGTCGTACGTCGCGATGGATCGTGCCTTCCACCACCCGTGCAGGTCGTCGTGCGTCCGGGGGTCGGCGGTGAGGCCCTCGTAGGAGTCGACGACTGCGACCGAGTAGCCGAGCTCTCCGGCGGCCGCAGCGAGGATGCCGAAGTAGCCTCCGAGGTCGCACAGTGCCGGCAGCTCGGGTCGAGGCCGCGCAGCCGAGTGGTCTCGCAGCGCATCGAGGGTCATCACGTACCGAGGCATCTCTGGCGTGTCCAGCCGAACGAGCCCGAACGCGTCCGAGACGGACGAGACCGATGTCTCGAACGACGCGAGCGTCGACCGCATCAGCTCGCGGGAGGCAACGCTCGGCACCGGACGCGCGGCCGCGCTCACCGCGTCGCTCCGACAGCACGGTACACGAGCTCCTCGTACTGCGGGACGACCGTCGACACGTCGAAGCGGGCCACGTCGACCCGCGCGTGTCGCGCGAGCTCGCGGGCATAGTCTGGATCGCGAAGCAGGATCCGCACCTTGGCGGCGAGGTCTTCCGGGTCCCGCGGGTTGCAGAAGAGCCCTGTCCGCCCGTCCTCGACGATCGTCACGGGACCGTGCGGCAGCCGGGTCGACACGACGGGAGTTCCGACCGCCATCGCTTCGATGATCACGTTTCCGAAGCTCTCGCTGTGGGACGGCGAGACGAAGACGTCGGCCTGCGCGATGAGGGCGAAAGGGTTCGCTGCGAAGCCTGTGAACGCGACGTGGTCCGCGACGCTCAGGTCGGCGGCGAGGCGACGGAGCCGGTCCTCGTCGCCGCCCTCGCCGACGACGAGAAGATTCCACTGCACCCCGTCGCGCGACAGTGCGCGCGCCTGGAGCAGGTCCGCCAGTCCCTTCCCCGGGGCGAGCCTCCCGACGGCGACGACGAGCGGAAGCGGGCTGCCCTCGAACGGGTACGACACCGGCTCGCGGGCCGCGCGGGCGATCGCTTCGAGGTCGACCATGTTCGGGATCACCGCGAAGTGGGGGCCCCGGATCCCGAACGTCGACCGGAGTTCGTCGACCACTCCGGCGGAGGGTGCGGTCACGTGCGCCGCACGGCCGTACGCCCTGCGGAGGAGCCATCTCCGCACGGCCGGGTGACTCATCTCCTCGAGCGCGTCCGACTGGACCGTCTCCTCGCCGAGCACGAGCGGGACCCGGGTCCTCGCCACCGCGTCGGCCGCCGCGGCGATGCAGTTCGTGTAGTCGAGCTTCGAGAGGACGACATCGGGGCGCGAGGAACGGAGAAGGCGGGCGAGTCGTATCACGAGGCGCGGGGCGTCCCACCGCGACGTCTTGCCGAGAGAGATCACGGGCACGTCGTCGGGCACCTCGGATGCCAGCTGCCCCTCGCCCGAGAGCACGCCGAGCGCCGGCTCGAACCGGGCGCGGTCGATGTGACGCAGCAAGAGCAGCATCTGCCGCTCCGCACCCCCGGCGATCAGCGACGAGAGGAGGCAGAGCACGCGGAGTCGCCGGCCCCGTTGGCCGTCGGTCTCCGGCGGCATTGCGGTCTCAGCCAGCAAGGCTCTCCGCACATGCCGCGTCGAGACGCGAGAACAGCCTGTCCCACGAGTACGGCGCGGCGGCGGCACGACGCGCCTCAGCCGCGTTCATGCCGTCCGCGAGAGCACGGTCGATTGCCGCACAGAAGTCGGCGCCGTCGCCGGCGAATGCCACCATGCTCCCGGCCGGCTCCCGCCGCAGAGCCTCCATCGGCGTCGACACGACGGGCTTGCCGGCAGCAAGGTACTCGTACACCTTGAGCGGGTTTACGCTGTCGGCGACGCGGCTCCTTCGGAACGGATTCAGACAGACGTCGAACACGGCGACGTACCGTGGAATCTCGCTGCGCGGCCTGCTCGCAACGTGGACGACGTTCGGATGACGCATGAGGCGCTCGAGCGGGGCACGCGCGGTGGCCTCGACTGGCCCGACGAGCACGAGCGACTTGTCGGCGTGGACTCGGGCGACGTGTTCGAGGAGTTCGAAGTCGAGGAAGCGGAAGATCGTCCCGACGAAGCCCAGTATGGGGCGGGGCACATCAGGCAGCGGGTCGTCCGCACCGACGGCTGTCGTGCGGGAGAAGAGCTCCGCGTCGTAGCCGTTCGATATCTGCACCACGCGTCGAGCGAGAGCGCCGTACGTGTCGAGGAGTGTGGCCGCGCTCACCACGAGCAGATCACAGCGACGAACCAACCGCTCGACCGATCCGCCGAGGTGACTCGACGCGGCACTCTCGTCTCCGCCGTACGCGGCGAGATCGTCGACGAGGTCGAAGACGAGATGACGGTGCCGAATCGCTCCCAGACCGTGGACGTACGCCGGCGCGTACACCCAGAGGAGGACGTCTCGGAAGCGAAGACGTTCGATCGCCCGCTGCACGACTCGTCCGTACCACGCGTACGTCGCACGCTCCACACGGGGATCGCTCCACTTCGGCAACCCCCTCGGCGGCTTGAGCAGATGGAGCCGTCCGTCGCGCTGCTCGAGTCGCGGGACGAGGAACCGGTTCGTTGCGAACGCTCGAACGTGGCGCTCGGGGGACCGAGCCATCGAATACGACGGCTCGACGAAGAGCACGCGGTTCTCGCGACTGAAGCGCGACATGAACTCCTGTTTCCTGAATCGGCGCTCGTCCCAGTACTGGGTCGAGAGACAGACGATGTCCCTCCCGGTGACAGCCGTCGATGCTCTCCCCGCTCCTGCCGCCGTCACAGCGACACGATGACATAGCCGATGGTGACCGGTGTGGAGAAGACGCCGTCGAACTGGAGCAGCGGCGCTTCGACCCTGAGGCGATACCGCGGAGCAAGCCAGTCGTGAAAGATGCTCCCGTCGGTCCAGTTGACCGGCACGACCGCGATCGTCGTGCCGGACCTACAGAACCGGAACGCGCGGTCGGAGTGTGCGACCAGGGGCTCCGCCACACCCGTCGCCGCCGCGAGCTCGTGCAGTGCCGAGTCGACGTCCGAACCCACCACGAGCGAGGCGCCGGCGAGCGCCTCCGTACCGGCGGCGAGGTGGACGAACGACGCGATCCTGTGCTCGCCGTCCCCGATCAACGAGTCGAGGACGAGCATGGTGAAGGGCTTCTTCCGCAGCCCGATTCGGCGGCGGTGAACCACGTGCAGCGGAGCGAACCCGGTGTGGCGTCCGTCGAAGACCTCCAACGGGCCACCGATCTCGAACCGCAGCACCTCGACCTCGGCTCGTGCCGTCATCGAGAACCAGCCGCTGATGTCGTTCTGCTCGGCGTCGTCGACCGTGACGGTGGTGTGGCCGGCAGTCGACCGCCGGCGATCGCGTTCGACGCGGTCGCTCGTGTACAGCTCGGTCCCGGGATCGACGATCATCGCGACGCCGTCGACGCTGAGCTCGAAGCTGAAGATGTCGTTGTGCTTGTGATTGCCGAGGCCGGCGGTGCCGACCTCGTCCGCACTGACGACGGCGTGGGTGCCGCCGTCGCGGAAGATGTACCGACCGCCGTCCGGGAACGCTCTCGACGCGAGAGCAGCGCCGTCGTCGGCCGCCTGCAGGACTCGCGCCCATGCCCCGGGACCGAGCAACCACGACACCTCCGCCGGAGCGCCGGCGCCGTCGCGCCCGGCGGCCGCGAGATCGTCGCGACCGAAGGCGACCC
>Ga0335069_10002424_pt1 | contig 28727 bp, 15 predicted proteins | sample Lox_Sample_11_FD_206714 | JGI IMG/M metagenome (GOLD analysis project Ga0335069, IMG submission 206714) | Soil microbial communities from Loxahatchee National Wildlife Refuge, Florida, United States - Lox_Sample_1.1 | ecosystem: Environmental > Terrestrial > Soil > Wetlands | place: USA...
CGTTTATTTCGAACTTCCTGCCGCCCATCGCGCCGTCCCCGCCAGACAAGCCATTCCGCCGAACATCATCTGGGCGTGTCCTGAACGTCGAGACTGCAACGAATCGAATGCCACCTTTTCATCCTGGCCTGCCGAGACCATTCAGCCAGGGAAATCAGGAGAGAAAATCCCCATCTACGAAGGCACGAAACTGCTGGAAGATCTCAATTCGGACGACCCTGCCAACCACGTTCAAAAAGAATGCTGGGACACCAGCCTTCACTCGATCGCGTGCAAAGACAGTCCGGACCTCGCAGCATTAAGTTATCGGAACACCGGAAATCGCCCTGTCACCATCGCCCATGCATGGGAACAACTCTGAATACTGGACCTCGCCATCTACTTCAATTGGTTCATGGTATCGACCCTTTCGCACCCGATCCGAAAATACGGGCGAACCAAGGTCCGCAATGGGCGCGAGCGGAATTTGTTTCGAACGGTTTGTCTGGGGCGGATTCGACCGGCCAGCGCAACACCCTGCAATTTGTCTCCTGAGAATAACAGGGACGCTATACTTCATTCCTCGCACGCGATGCGCATTGCTTTGAAAGGTCCGGGAACAGACTTAAGCACAGTGTCGCCGTCCTTCGCCCTTCGGTCCCTGCCCGCACTTCTGGAATTGGTCCAAAACTCGCCGCTCGATCGCGGCCGCGCGACCGGCGGAATCGCCGAAAACCGGCCATAGCGGCGAAGACGTGCTGCGCGGCGGGCATCCGCCGGCAAGGCAGGAGCACGCGACGATTGCGATTGCCCAACCGCGTCTTTCGGGAGTATTATATTCATACATTCGAATGTTCTCACCTCGACCGATCGAGGGATGCAAACGGGCGTAGAGACTTCATTGGTGCTCTAGGTACGGAGGCTTCGATGAATCAGGGGCTTCATGTCTGTGTCCGCAGCGGCAGCGGCAATCCGATGCCAGGCGTGGGAGTTCAGGTCCTGGTGGATGGCATCGTATGCGGCGGATCGCTCCACGAATGCACCAGCAACGACGGGTGCGCGCATTTCAAGACCGCAGCCTGGCTCGATGACTGCCGCCAAATCACCTATGCCGGCGACCGGTGGTTCGGGCCGTTCGAGTTTCCGGAGGGCAATTACTCGATCCGGCTTGATTAGGTTTCCCAATCTCTTGCCGGGCGTCGCCCAGGAAGCCGTCGACCGCAATCCGCCGGCGGCATTGCTGTTGCCACAAGACACCGGCATTTCAGGGTTGGGAAAGCCGTCGCCCTGTTCTGCGTCTGTCGGTCGGCAACTTCTCGCCAATTCCAGCCTATGCCGCCCCCGCGGGCGCGCCGGACGGGACGGACTTACGTTTTGACGTCCACCCCGAAGCTGTGGGCGAAATCCTGGAATATCAGGATCGTCTCTTCGGCGTCCGCGTATTTCGGAGCGGAATCGGAAAAGCGATACTGCCAGAAGCTGGTGATGTGGGACATCACGCCGATCTTCTCGCCCATTTCCATGAACAGGGATGGCGCTTTCAGCAGGAAATCCCGAAACGTCTTCGGGTCCTGCTTGCCGGTAAGCTGTGCGTAGGCGTCGTCGTAGATCTTGATCAGGCGCCGCACGTCTTCGCTGTGCGACTTGACGCCCATGATGATCGCGCGCCGGGCCGCCGTCAGATAGACGCTCTGTTCCGTATCGACCTTGCCGACGGGCCGGAAGGTCTTGATGCTGCGCAGCACATTGAGGGTATTCGGCCAGAACTGCTCCAGGCTCCACTTGTAGTACAAAAAGCCGCGCCAGCTGAAAATTCCCTCGACAAACTCCGTCGGGTCCAGCTGGAGCGTCATGCGCAAGGGCTCGAGGCGATCGTTCACCTCGTTCGACAACAGCGCCGCGACGATCTTGTCCGACGATCCGTCGCGCGTCGCCTCGTTCCGCCCCAAGGCGAGTGCGGTGAGCTGGCGGACCTGCTGGGCCGTGTAGTCGAACATGCGTTGCTGGTCGGCGTTGGAAATCGCGAAATAGCAGCCGTCGGGATTGATGCCATGACTGCTCAGATGCTCGCGCAGCAGAAACGGATCCAGGGACGGAACGCTGTTCAGGAGCCGCAAGACCTCGAGATCCCGCTTGATGTCCAGCTTTTCGCCGTAATTGCCGACGTCCTGCAACGCGGCCTCGAAGAAGCGTTCGCCGACAAAGAACGAGCGTCCGCCGGTGCGCAAATCGGACTTCTCGAACGGGATGATGACCTTGGTCGCCACGGCGCACGGTACAGCGAAGTTGTCGAGTTCATTGGCGCGCAAGCGGTGCTTCAGGATGATGGAGCTGTTGATGATCGGCGAGGTGAAGAACGGAGCACTGCGATGATTGGGGTTTTGGGACTGGGCGATGGCGATCGCGGCCAGATTCAGAACCCGGCTCGACGACGCGGACGAAAGGCCAATCAGGCTGCGAACTGCTCGATCGTTTGCCACGACATTACCCGCTATCAGGGTCAGGCACTCAACGCCCTCGTCCAAATCAGCGCGTTCGAGCGTAGATCAATAGCGCCTGATGTTTAACGGGTCATTTTGCCTGCTCCGCTTGCGGCAGAAACGCGCCGTCGCCCGGCCGTCACGCCTTCACCGGCACCATGATCTCCGGACCGCCGCTCAGGGTCGCCAGGTCGTAGGCCGAATCGAAGTGCTCGACGAATTCGGGGGCGCCTTCGCCGGCGTGGGTGAGGCCCGCCTCCGGCATGAGTTCGCCGAAAATCCGCAGGTAGCTCGTCAGCAGCTCCGACTTCGCACCGTCGTGGCGGAAGACGGCGTAGTGATGCGGCGGGACCTCCAGGGTGACGAAGCCTTCGGGAAGGTCGCGCGCCTCGGCCACCCGCACGCCGCAGAAATAGTCGAAGGCGACGTCGCCCTCGGTGATCCTGAGGCAGACGCCGTAGGTGTCGGTGCCCAGCGCCAGCACCGGCTCGCGCTTGCGCGGCAGGAAGCTCAGCCACTGGCAGTGCACGGATTCCATGATCCACGACAGGTCGCGGCCGAGCGGATAGCGCCGCCGGTAGCCGGCGAGCAGGAAGCGACCATGCGATTCCACGCGCGGCGGTCCGAGCGATGATGACTGATCCATGCGGCGAATCCCCCAAGCCGAAGAGAGACTAGCCGCTCGATAGAAAAAGGGAACCCACGACGATCAACGGCCGCGCGGCCCGCGAATGAATTTCAGTCAAGGCTGCCAGCGGGGAAAGTGAAACCAAGTTGTGCTGGATGCGGATACCGGCACGAGCATGAACACCAGGCCCGTACCCCCGCCCTCCGATTTGATGATCAGCGACTGGTCCGCCGTCGCGATCAAGGTGAACGAGCTGTATTCAACTCCCGCCAACGGATTGCCCCTTCCATGTGCCCATCCGGACGTTTCCCGGATGACGGCGCCATCCTGCTTGCAAGCGAGCGTCTTATCCTTTTCGGAAAACCTGGCCGTCGCCAGAATGCTGTCGCCTTTGAGAACTTGCGCTGTAAGGACACCGTCTCCGAACGCCAGGACAACATGGTCCGCCTTGGAGAACTTGTCGCGATATTCATCCGGCGTCCAATGGTCGAAGAAAAACGGCACAAGTTCCGCCTGCGGGTGGTCCGCGTAGTTGTTCGGAATCATGTCGCCGCGATTTGCATATACGCCCGCGATTCCTGCGCAACTGCCGTGGTAGAGCCGTTTCGGCCACGAACCTTCCGGATATTCCGTTTGGAAATTCAGGCACGCCGCCAGCAGCAGCAACGGCAAGGCCGCGGGAAGCCGTCGAACCCACATTTGCCCCTCCCCCTACAGAGAAAAGACTGTAGCAAATTGTGGGACAGAGTTCGCCTTATTCCACCGTCACGCTCTTGGCGAGGTTGCGCGGCTGGTCGACGTCGGTGCCCTTGGCGACCGCGGCGTAATAGGCGAGCAACTGCACCGGAACGGCGTAGAGCAGCGGCGCGATGAAGGCATCGGCGGTGGGCACCTCCACGGTCGCCCAGGCCTGGGCGCTCGACGCGGCGAGCCCGGCGCGATCGCTCATCAGGATCACCTTGCCGCCGCGCGCCATCACCTCCTGCATGTTGGAGGCGGTCTTTTCGTAGAGGCCGTCGTGCGGGGCGATGACGATCACCGGCACGTTCTCGTCGATCAGCGCGATGGGGCCGTGCTTCATCTCGCCGGCGGCGTAGCCTTCGGCATGGATATAGCTGATCTCCTTCAGCTTGAGCGCGCCCTCCAGCGCCAGCGGGAAGCTGGGACCACGGCCGAGATAGAGCACGTCGCGCGCCTTGGCGACGTCCTGGCCGAGACGCTCGATGTGGGGTTCGTGCTTCAGGAACTCGACAACGTGGCGCGGCGCCTCCAGCAACGCGGCGCAGAGCTTCTTCTCGGTCTGCGCATCCATGTGGCCGCGGGCGCGCGCGGCGGCGATGGCGAGCGGGGCCAGCGCCGCAAGCTGGCAGGTGAATGCCTTGGTCGAGGCCACCCCGATCTCGGGGCCCGCGAAGGTGGGCAGGACGATGTCGGCTTCGCGCGCGATCGAGCTTTCCGCCACGTTGACGACGGCGAGCGTGATCTGTCCGTGCGCCTTGGCGTCGCGCAGGGCGGCCAGCGTGTCGGCGGTTTCGCCCGACTGCGAGACGAAGAGAGCGACGCCGTTCTCGGGATAAACCGGATCGCGATAGCGCAGCTCGGAAGCGACATCGATTTCGACCGGCAGGCGCGCCAGCTTCTCGAACCAGTACTTGCCGACGAGGCCGGCGTAATAGGCGGTGCCGCAGGCCGAGATGGTGAGGCTGGAGGCTTGCGCGAGCACGCGAGCGAGCTTCTGGTCGCGCAGACGCACGCAGGGCACGTCGGGATCGAGATAATGCGCCAACGTGTGGGCGATCACTTCCGGCTGCTCGTGGATCTCCTTGGCCATGAAATGGCGATGGCCCGCCTTATCGACCAAACCGGCGCTGGCCGAGGTCAGCCTCACTTCGCGGTTGGCCGGGCGGCCCGCAGAAGCGAAAATCGCCACATCGGCGCCGCGCACCACGGCCACGTCGCCGTCGTCAAGATAGGCGACCTTGTTGGTGAACGGCGCCAGCGCGAAGGCGTCGGAGCCGAGATAGGCCTCACCCTCGCCGAAGCCCACCGCTAGCGGGCTTCCCATGCGCGCGCCGATGAGAAGGCCCTCCTCGCCCTTGAAGATCATCGCCAGCGCGTAGGCGCCGGTTAGCTGCTTCACCGCCTTCTTGGCGGCGTCTTCGGGCGAAAGGCCCTGGTCGAGATAGTCGGTGACGAGATGGGCGCAGACCTCGGTGTCGGTCTCGGATTCGAACTTGTGGCCCTTGGCGGCAAGCTCCGCGCGCAGCTCGCGGAAATTCTCGATGATGCCGTTGTGCACGACGGCGACGCGCTCGGTGGCGTGGGGATGGGCGTTGTGCTCGGAGGGCTTGCCGTGCGTGGCCCAGCGGGTATGGCCGATGCCGGTGTGGCCGGGCAGCGGCTTATCCCGAAGCACTTCGCCCAGCTTCGCGAGCTTGCCCGGAGCGCGGCGGCGGTCGATGCGCCCGGCGACGAGGGTGGCGATGCCGGCGGAATCGTAGCCGCGGTATTCCAGACGCTTCAGCGCATCCAGGATCGCGCCCGCGCAATCCTTCGTTCCAGCAATGCCGACGATGCCGCACATGATCCTGCCTCTCGGGGAACTTACTTCTTGGCCGCTTTTTCGGCCTTCTTCCGGGCACGGAATTTCTCCGCCCAGCCCGGAATCTCCTTCTGCTCGGCGCGCACGACGACGAGCGAGTTCGCCGCCACGTCGCGCGTCACCACCGAGCCCGCGCCGGTGATCGCGCCGTCGCCGATCTTCACCGGCGCCACCAGCGAGGTATCGGAGCCGATGAAGGCGCCGGCGCCGATGTCGGTGCGGTACTTGCCGAAGCCGTCGTAATTGCAGGTGATGGTGCCGCAGCCGATGTTGGCGCCGGCGCCGACCCGCGCATCGCCCAGATAGGTGAGATGGTTCGCCTTGGCGCCCTTCTCGATGCGCGCGTTCTTCACCTCGACGAAATTGCCGATGTGGGCGTTTTCCTCGATCACCGCGCCGGGCCTGAGCCGCGCGTAGGGCCCGACGATGGCGCCGGCGGCGACCTCGGCGCCCTCCAGATGCGAGAACGAGCGGATGTGCGCGCCGGAATGAACGGTGACGCCGGGCGCGAACACCACGTAGGGATCGACCTGGCAATCGGGCTCCAGCACCGTGTCGTAGGAGAGGAACACGGTTTCCGGCGCGGTCAGGCCGGCGAAATCGGCGAGCGCCCTGGCCCGCAGCCGCTTTTGCATGGCGGCCTCGGCCGCCGCCAGCTCGGCGCGGCTGTTGACGCCCATCATCTCGGTCTGGGCCGCCTCCACCACGGCGCACATCACGCCTTCGGCCTTGGCCAGAAGCGGAACGTCGGTGAGATAGTATTCCTTCTGCGCGTTGTTGTTCTCGAGCCTTGCCGCCCAGCGGAAGAAGCTCCCGGCGTCGGCCGACAGGATGCCCGCGTTGCACAGCGTGACCGCCCGCTCGGCATCGGTGGCGTCCTTGAATTCGACGATGCGATCCAAGAGCCCGGTCTCGTCGAGGATCATGCGGCCGTACATGGCCGGGTTGGCCGGGCGGAAGCCGATCATGGCGAGCCCGGTCTTGGCCTGCGCTGCGAAGGAGGCGTTGAAGGTCTCCGCCGTGATCAACGGCATGTCGCCATAGGTGACGAGCACCGTGCCGGAAAATCCGGCGAGCGCCCGGGCGGCGCAGGCGGCGGCATGGCCGGTTCCGAGCTGGGGGTCCTGCACGACGCTTTCGGCGCCGAGCTTGGCGGCAAACGCGCGGACCTCATCGCCGCCCTTGTGGGTGACGACGACGATGCGCTCCACCTCCGCCGCACGCAGGGCGGCGACGACATGACCGAGGATCGGCAGGCCCGCAACGGCATGCATGACCTTGGGCCTGGCGGACTTCATCCGCGTTCCCAGACCTGCCGCCAGAACGATGCCTGCCCGCGCCATGCTTGTTGGATAACCCACGATCCCGTATGGGTAAAGTGACGAATTGCGACGCAGTGTTGCGTCGCGGAAAGGCCCGATGCCCCCCGCCTTCATCTTCGATCTCGACGGCACGCTTGTCGATACGGCGCCCGATCTGCTCGCCACCATGAACACGATTCTGTCGCGGGAGGGACGCCCGACGCTTGCGCCCGCGGAGCTGCGTCTGCTGGTCGGGCGCGGCGCGCGCAATCTCATCGGCGAAGCGTTCAGGCGCACCGGCGCGCCGGCAGACGCGGCGAAACTCGACGCCCTCTACGACGCGTTCATCGCGGATTACGGCAGCCACGTCGCCGCCGCGAGCCGGCCGTTTCCGGGCGTGGCCGAGACGCTCGAACGGATGAAGGCGGACGGCGCGCGCATGGCCGTGCTCACCAACAAGCCGCACGGCCCGACGAAAATGCTGATCGAGCAGCTTGGCCTCGGCCGCTTCTTCGGCGTGGTCGCCGGGCAAGGCTGGCGGCCGTGGCTGAAACCCGATCCGCGCCTGTTCGAAGCCGTGCTCTCCGGGATCGGCGGGCGCAGCGGCGGCGCGGTCGCGATCGGGGACAGCATCACCGATGTCGAGATGGCCCGCGCGGGGGACGTGCCGGTGATCCTGATGTCGTACGGCTACACGCCCGAGCCCGCGGCAAGTCTCGGTGCCGATGCGGTGCTGGACGACTTCCGCGAGGTGCCGGCGGCGGCGCGGCGGCTTCTGGGGACGGCCTGACAGTCAGGCGCGGAGCCAGCTTGCGCCGGGCGGCGGCGGGCTTTATAGGCACACCTCCCGAGGCGCCGGCAGGGTTATTCCGGGCAGGCGCCGAAACCGGCCCGGGCGCGTAGCTCAGCGGGAGAGCACACCCTTCACACGGGTGGGGTCACAGGTTCAATCCCTGTCGCGCCCACCATTGTCTTCATGCACTTAGACGAAGTCGAAAAGCGCAACGCGGTGTGCAGAACAGCACCGGGATAGCGCCGATGCAGTGACTTCACACGCGTCGGGTCGCAGGTTGGTCGCCGGGCAGTCGCCGGGTCCGGCGATTGCTTTTCCGCCTCTGCCGCGTTGCGCCTACCATTTAACTTCAAAAACTTAGTAGACAGCGTCGCGCGCGTGGTTTTCCGCGCCGGGCCGGCACCGGGACTGCACGAGCGAGCAGAGCCTACCGCCTCTATTTCCGCTTCTTCTTCTCGTCGTCCTGACCGGACTGATCGCCGATGACGAGATAGCCGAGCACGTCGACGGTGATGATGGACTGCGCCGGTCCGGCCGAGCGCGACGACGCGGCGGCCTGCGCGGCTTGCGCCACGGCGGACGACGCGGCGCTGGCGCTGTTCTGCACGCCGACGTCGATCGGCCGGGTGACCGGTATGCCGAACGCCGTGCCGCCGACCGTGAAGTTCTCGGCGTTGGCGACCGCGAAGGCGGCGATGAACAAATTGCCCGCGACGCGCACGCCCGCATCGCCCGCATCCACCGTGCCGCGCGGCGCCAGCAGATAGACGTTGGGGGCTTCCACATCCGCGCCCGGCTGGAAGGCGGCAATGCCCGCGCCGGTGACGCCGCCGACCGAACTGACCTCGGTGTAGAGATCCTCGTCCGTCTGCACGACGATGGGCGGGAAGTTCGCGCTCGTCTTGGGGCCCTGGCCGGCGTTCAGGCTGCCGTTGGACGACCACATGGTGATGTCGCCGCCGCCTTCGGTGAACAGGCGGCTCTGGTTGAGCAGGAAGTCCCCGTCGGTGAAGGTGTTGATCGAGCCGCCGCGCAGCGTCAGCACGCCTTCGTAGCCCGCCGGAATGCTGGTGATGGCCGCCGGATACGGCGAGTTGGTCACCAGGCCGGAATAGAGCGAGCCGCCGATATAGGCGCGCCGCGCGGCCTGATCCGACGTGCGCACGGTCGAGCCCGCCAGCACGCGCCCGCCGGGTCCCAGGATGTAGATGTCGCCGCCGCGGTCGGTCTGGATCGTGGACAGGCGCAGGTCGAGATTTCCGGTCGCGACGGTGTCGGTCGCGCCGAGACTGCCGCCGCTCAGGTCGTTCTTGGTGTAACCCAGGGAGGACGGGAACAGCGTGTTCACCGCCTCGTAGCCGCGCGAGTATTGCTTGTATGACGGCCCGCTCGGAATCGAGGCCTGCGCCAGCTCGTTGAAATAGACGGACCCCACCAGGAACACCCGCTGCTGGAGCTCGGGCAGCGTCTTGAAGACGTCGTAGGCCTGCTGGTAGGTCACCTCCAACGTGCCGTAGGCGGCGGTCAACAGCGCCGCGGCGTGGTTCTTCATCCAGTCGATGAGGATCGGCGCGTAGATCGGCTGATTGCGGTCCGGCACGGGGTTGCCCGCCGCGTCCTTCACCTGCACGAACAGCGAACCGTCGAGATTGGCGACATTGGCCGGATCGACGTAGTAGTCCCGGAAGGCGTCGTAATCGGCGCCCTTGCCGATGCCGAATTCGACGAACAGGCTCGCGCCCTGCTCGGGCAGCCACGGATTCCAGTCGTTGCCGACCGACAGGATGCCGCCGCCGTAGACCTGGCGGCCGCTGGACACCGTGGCGCCCGCCGCGTTCTGGAATCCGTTGGTCACCGCCGAATTGAGGAACGGCCCCGCATCGCGGCCGGCCTCGAGGAAGAACGATCCGGGCCCGCCGACGACGAACGTGTTTCCGGCCAGAGCCGACAAGGGCTGGCCGAGCGTGTTCGGAAGCGCGACGAGCGGCCTGACAAGCTCGGTGGACGCCACGACATCGCGGCCCGCGACGATGCGGGTGATGTCGTCCGCCGCCACGTTCTGCCCGAAGAACATCATGTTGACGATGTCGCGCCCGGCGTTGATGCGCGTCTGCTTGGGCACGGAGAGGATCACGTTGTCGATGTCGCCGCCCGCGTAGACGTAGTTGGGAACCGCGTCGCCGGCATGCGTGATGAAGCGGTTGTGCATCGCCTCCAGCGCGACGCGCTGCGTCGTGGAGAACACCGCCGGGAAGATGAAGGTCTGTCCCGCGATGACGCCCTGGGCCACATCGGCCTGGAAGATCGAGAACGCGCCGGGCAGAAGCCCCGGATCGGCGTCTTCCATCGCCAGGACGACCGGCGACACGTCGGCCCCTGCGATCAGGTCGAGCGTTCCCGTGGGACTCGGCATCAACAGGATCTCGGCGGCCACGTTCTGCTTCTTCAAGGCCGTGACCAGATCGATGTCGCCCGTCAGGGAAACGGCTTCGAACGAACCGGGATAGACCGCGGAATAGGTGTATTGCGTGGCCTTGACCGTGCCGGACGTGATGGCCCCGGCGCCCGCATTGTCGACCGTGACCGTCTCGTCGGCGAGGATCGATACCCCGGCACCCTGAGAATAGAAGCCGAAGCTGTCGAGGTTCTGCTCGACCTGGCCGGTGGCGCCCTGAACGCCGAGCGCCGTGACGGCGCGAAGCTCCACGCTTTGCCCCGCCGAGATGTCCACGACGGCGTCGCTCAGCCTGAGCCACAGGTCGTTCGCGACCGGCAAGGCAAAGGGCGCGGTCACGATCGAACCGGCGTCCGCGACGCTGCCGTGCGCCACCAGCGAGCCCGCTCCGGAGGCCACGTCGACGCGGCCGCCCAGGATGTCCGAGCCGGCGCTCAGAAGCACGTCGCCGCTGTCCAGCGTCCACAGCGCCTGCGTAGCGGAGGACCGGCTCGCGGTCACGTCCGCCGTGACCACCGCGCCCGTCGCGATCACGCTCAAGTCCGAGATGTCGTTGCCGGCCTTCACGGAAATCGAACCGCCGCCGAGCGTGCCGAGGCCGCTGGTGAAAAGCTGCGGGTTGACTTCGATATCGGTCGCATCACCCACCGCGCCGACGCGCCAGGGCTGCTCGCCGTTGCCGATCCAGGTGTAGCCGTAGGCCTTGGCCGAGTCGTAGTAGGCGGAAATGCGTCCGGACTGCCAGGCATCGGTGCGGCCCAGCACGTCGTGTCCCGCTTCGACGCTGACGCCGCCGCCGGCGGTAGCGTAGACCGCATCGGCCATGAGGATGCCGCTGAATCCCACGCCGTTGTAATCCGGCGTGCCGCCGGCGCCGTAGCGATAGCCCGATTGCGGCGGGTTCGCGAACACATCGCCGGTCGAGACATAGGCGCCGGTGTCGACGGTCCACTGCGTGCCGGTCAGCGAATCCGTGATGACGCGCGTGCCGAGATCGGCAAGGTGGCCGGCGGTATAGATCGCCGAACCGCCGGTCTGCAATCCGCCGCTCGCCAGCGTGCCGGACGTGCCGTCGAGTTTGCGATAGGTCGTGACGCCGTTGCGCAGGTCCACGTCGCCCGCGGCCGCAACCGCGATGTCGCCCGTGCCGGTGCGGATCAGCGTGGAAACCGTCGCCGTCGTGGGCTTGGTGACGACGCTTTTTGCGGGTGCGACGTACGCCGAACTCACCGACGAGAAGTTCGGGGCCACCACGCTCGCGAAGAACGCGGCGGCCAGGCCGAGCGTCGTCTTGACGCCGGTGACCGACGTTCCGGACGTGACGAACTCGTACTTGCCGGAATGGCCTGCGAAGAACGCCGCCGCCTCGCTCTGAAGCGCGGCCCGCGCGGCGGCCGGCGCCCTCGAGAAATCGATGGTGGTGTAGGAATCCGCCGTCAGAGAGGGATTCTGCGCCGTGTAGGCGGCGAGCCACTGCGCCGCCATGACGTACTGCTGGCCCGCCTGCAGCAGGAGATCGCCGTTGAACGAGGACGTGCCGCGCACGCCGGAGTAGGTGTAGGTCCGCGTCCCTTCCACGATCACGTCCGCAGCCGAAGCCGCATCGACCTTGAGCGGATCGGGGCTCGTAAGATCGGCGCCGCCCACCAGCCGGTAGGACGAGGACGCCACCGCGCGGGTCGTGCCGCCGGCCGCGGGCAGCAGCGGGAACAGTTCGGCGCTTCCGATCGGGTCTCCCGATCCGTCCGCATACGAACCGAGCGCGGAAGGCGCATTCGCGGCCGCATCGTAGGGCACCGGATTGTCGAGCAGGCCGAGCAGGCCGCCGTTGTACGGCAGCGAGATCGAAACATACGAACCGGGCGTGGCGCCGGCCTGCCAGGAGCCGACCGCCGTGCACGTTCCCACGCACGACGGCGAAAGGTAGGCGGTGTAGCTCTGCGCCCCACCGCCCAGCGCGCGGTTGAGGTAGTCCGGATCGGTCTGGTCGCGGAAGGTGAAGAACCCGTCGGTGATGCTGCCCTTGATGTCGAGCGTGCCGCCCGCGCGCAGCGTGAGCACGCCGGGCTCGCCGTCGACCGCGCCGCCGGTCCGGTAGGTCAGCCTGGTGAAGCGGGCGAAGACCTCGGCGTCGGCGCCCGGAAGCACGTAGTACTTGCCGGCAACGCCGCTCACGGGCGCCATCAGCCCCGCCGCGACGGCGCCGGCCACGTCCACAACCCCCGCCCCCAGGTTCCAGTTCGAGGTCAGAACGATGTTGCCCGCGTAGTCGAGCTCCATCCCGGGCTGGGCATGGAACTGGGACGACGACCACAGCCCCGCGAACTGGGACTTGGACGCCGAGATGTCGAAGTTCTGGACGAAATCGACCAGCGTCCCCGACGCCAGATCGGCAAGGAAGTTGGACTTGCCTGCGGCGGCGGCGGCAGTGTCGAGCACCGCCTGTCCCGCGGAATTGACCGTGACGCCGACGAAGCGCGCATCGGCCGCCACCGAAGCCAGATCGAAGTGCTTGAACCCTTCCACGACGATCGAACGGGCGCCCGCGACGGTGCCGCCGACGAACAGCTTCACCGTTTCGCCCGCCGCCGTGTCGCTCACCGGCAGACGGAAGTGCACGACGCCGCCCTGGTCCGCTTCGACATAGGTGTAATAGGTGACCCCGTCCTTGACGACGGGAACCATGCGGTCGCCGGTGCGCCTGGCGCCGACGTCGATGGTGGCGCCGCTCGCGACGGTGATCTTCCCCGCGCCGTCGGTTCCGACTTCGACCGTGCCGCCGCTCGCCTGCCGCGTGTCGCTGTCCGCGTAGCCGGTGGCCTGCGCCTGCAGCAGCGCGCCCTTGGCGAGCGCGACGCCGTTGCCGCCGTAAAGGGTGATGTCGCCGCCGTTGACGCCCGAAGTGTCGATGGTGCCGGCGATCGCGACCGTGCCCCGGTCGGCCACGAGAACGACGGCCGCGGCGCGCAACACCTCGTCCGACGCCAGCGTAAGGCCGCCGCTTCCGGTCTTCACGGCGACTTCGCCGTCGAATTGCGCGCCCACGCCCGCAACGAAGCCCGACAGGTCGAAGCCGCCCGAGGTGTCCAGCAGGAACGACCCGCCGCCGCCGGGCGCGTTCGCATCGAGCGTTCCGGCGAGCGTGACCGTGCCCTGGCCGGCCGTCAGCTCGAGCGTTCCCGCCTTGCCCTGGCCGCCGCCGACCGACAGGGTCGTGCCGGCGCCGATGTCGATGTTTCCGCTCTTTGCGGCGATTTCGAGAAGTCCGCCCGGCGCCGACACCTGCACGGCGTCCGCCGCGTCGCCGAACGTCTTCGAGTATCCGGGCGTTTCGAGCCTGGCGCCGCCGCTCAACGTCACCCCGGCTTCCGACGAGATTTGGAGCGTTCCCGCCGTCGCGCGTACGACGGCATCGGAGATGTCCACGCTGCCGGCGGACAGCACCAGCGTCGCGCCCGGCGTGCCGTCCGGCTCACCGTCGAGCGATGCGGAGGTGTCGATGATGGAGAGGTTGCCGGCCGTCGAAATCGTCAGGCTGGGGACGACAGCGGCCTCGCCCGCCGTGAGCGCAATCGCGCGATCGCCCACGAACGGCGCATCGAGCGTGAGATTCGCTCCGCCGGCATCGAGCGCGCCCACGCCGTCGAAGAAGATGCCGCCCTGCCCCTTGAGCGTCACGCTGCCGCCGAAGCCCTGGGTACGGATCGTTCCGGACCCGAAATCGATCTCCGAGCCTGCGATCGAGAGCGAGCCGGTTCCGCAGGCGGAGCCGCAGGCGGCGGCCAGGCTGCCGCTGTTCTGGAGAACGACCTTGCCCGCGCTCAGCGCGACGGCGTTGCCGCCGAGCAGCGACAATACGGGCGCATCGAACAGCACGTCGCCGAAGGTGTAACTGCCGGCGGTGAACGCGATGTCCTGCGACCCCCTGATGGCGAGCGTCTTGGCCGCCGACAGAAGCGTCTGCAATTCGGGCGTGATCACCAGGCCGGAACTCGCGGACGCGGTGTCCGCGAACGCGACATCGGCGGCGCCGAGCGCAATCGAATTCGCCGTGATCTGCGCGGTGCCGCCGATGTCGGCGCTACCGCTGGAATCGAGCAGCACGGAATTTCCCGAAAGCGTGGCGCCTTCGCCGACGCTGAGCACCGAAGGTGCGCCGTGCGGCTGGCCGCTGCGCGTCACCAGCCGCTCGGGGCCGTTGGATACGCGCACGATCGCGCCCAGGCCGTTGTCGCTCGCGCTCCGGCCCTGGATGATGTAGTTGCCGGTCAGCCCGCTGCCCGCGGTTCCGGAGGCGACGATCGACGCGCCCGCGGCCACATCGATCGTCGAGCCGGGCCCATCCACCACGAGGATGGTCGTCGGACCGGTGACGGGATGATCGGCGTCGTTTTCGACGACGATGGAGCCGGCGGTGACGTTCAGAGTCGTCGTGCCGTCCTGGTTGTCCGTGCGGACGCCGCCGATCAGCAGGCTGGCGGCGTTGAGGTTGTTGAGCGTCTGGGCCGACAGCACGATCGTGCCCGATGCGCCCGCGACCCCGTCCTGGGCCGTGATGTCGAACGAGTTGCCGCTGATGTCGACTTCCGCGCCCCGGCCGCCGTCCGCCGGCGCCGTTTCGATGGCAGCGTCGATCGACAACGACTGCACTGGGTTGAGGATGAGCCTGCCCGCATCCACGGGAAGGCGCGGCACGGCGACGCCGTTGTGTTCGGCCAGATCCGAGAACGCCGTGCTGGCATAGGTGAGCGCGATGTCCGAGAAGTTTCGGAACACCGACTGGCTCTGCACGTCGAAGGACAGGATCGTCGAATCGTACTTGCCGGTTCCCGCATCGCCGAAGTAGCCGGACACCACGAGCGTGCCGTCGTCGAGCGTCTGGCTTGCGCCCGGCACCGCGGCGCCGACGCCGGTGTCGACCACCACGCGCATGCCACCCGGCAGCATGGCGTACTTCGCCGGCAGCAGCGTGTACCAGCCGGCCGCCAGTCCCTGCCCGCCGCTGAGGTAGACCTGCTTGCCCGCGCCGGAAACCCCGTAGAGATCGTCGTAACCCGAGGAATAGATCGGATCGTACGCCGCGGCGGCGGCACCCGACAGGCCCGGCACGATGGCGTAGACCTGGCGCTTGTCGGGATAGAGATACCCGTTGTTGCTGGTCGCCGGATCCTCGTTGGTCTGGCTGAGCACGTCGTGCGAACCGCCGGTGCCCGGAATGAACTCGTAGGCGTAGAGATCGCCGCCGCCTTTGAGATCGACGGTCGCTCCGTTCTGCAGATCGATGCTCGCGCCGGACATCTGCAGGACGCCCGACGGAGGCGCGGTGAGGCGGTCGCCGCTGGTGGGAGTGAAGAACCACTCGGTCTGGTCGGTGGTGGTGCCGTAGGGAATGTCCAATCCATCGGCCGAAACGGACGTGATGCTGCCCGCGCCCACGACCAGCGTCTGGGTCTGGGGCGCAAACATGCTCTTGACGCCGCCGGTCTGGATATCGAGCTCGGAATCGGACCCCAGCGTCAGCGTGCCGAGCGGCACACGGATGACGCCGTCCTGCTCGATGTTGGCCGCCTGCACCAGCAGGTTGCCGCCCGCCGAATAGGGGGCCGCAGGAGTCGATTGCGTGGAACGCGCAAACTGGATGAGACCGCCGGCCGCCGTCGACGCGATGAGGAAGCTCGAACCCGTGGCCGGATAGACCTGCGCCGCCGTGATGGCGAGATCGCCGTTGACCACCAACTGGCCCGACAGCGAGTTCGAGACCGTGTCGGCGCCGATATTGAGCGTCTGCTGCCAGGGCTTGACGCCGATCAGGCGAAGATCGCCCGCGGCGTCGAGGTTCACCTGCGCCACCGACGAGTCGAAAACGACCGCGCCCGTCACGTCGATCTGATCAGCGGCGAACACCACCGTTCCTGCGCCGGGCGTGCCGACATGCGGATTCGAGATCGACTGATACTGGCCGTCGAGGCCGATATAGGGCGCCGTGATCTGCAACGTGCCCGTGGAACCGACGATCGGCACGTACTTGTCGCGGACCGCCGCGCTGGTGAAGTCTTCCCCGCCGTAGGGGCGCGAGACGAGGAAGAAACCGCGGCCGAGGCTGAGCGTGACGTCGCCCGAAGCGCTCAGGCTGCCTTGCGCCTCGAAGGTGTCGAAACCGGCCTCGCCGATCATCTCGGCGGAGATCGCGTTGGCGGTCGGCGCGGCGGGATCGCTCTGGTAGAGAACCGGATCGAGAACGACGAGCGTGCCCCCCAGCGCCTCGGGTGCGCCGCCCTTCGCGGCGATCGAGGCGCCCGTCAGCGTGCCGCCGTTGCCGAGCGAAAGCGTACCACCGTTGCTCCACACGCCGGTCGGCTGGTAGGTCGTGTCCGCCGCCAGCCGGTCGAAGGTCGCGGAAGCGCCGGAGATGTCGATCACTGCGCCCGGCGACGCATCGAGAACCGCGGCGGTCACCACGCCCAGCGAGTTTTCTGCCCCGTACACCGACACGCCGAGCGACGCATCGAACAGTTTGGCGTTGGTGATCAGCGTGTGGGCGGTCGACAGCGTGCCGCCCGCAACGACCACGCCGTCCTTCAACTGACCGCCGCTCTCGGCCCTGGCCCGGGGATTGACGATCGCGACGCCAGCCAGATCCGTGACGCTGCCGGGCGCGAGGCGCACGCCCTCGTTCTGCGCCAGATTGCCCAGGAGATAGATCGAGTACTGCGACGCCACCTGCCCGTTCGTCAGCAGCTTCCCGGGAGCGTAGGGGTTCAGGATTCCGATCGCGTTGGGTGCGTTCGGGTCGATGCTGCCGTCCGCACCGACGGAGAAAACGGCGCTCAGGTCGGTGACCGCTATGGCATTCGGGCCGGTGTTGACCGACGGCAGAAGCTGCGACTGGCCGATCGTGCCGCCAGGGATGACGATGGTACCTTCGTTCAGGAGGCTCGCCACGGCGAGCTTGCCGCCCGCCTCGCCGACGATCTTGCCGCCCGCCGCGACATCGAGCTCGATCGTGCCGCCGAGGGTGAGATTGATCGCCTTGCGGTCCCAAGCGTCCGCCGGAATCGTGGGCGTCAGGATGGAATAGAGGTCCCCGCCGGTCTGAAGGGCGCGCAGCTGTGCCATCTGCCCGGTGTCGAGCAGCGGCGAGAAGTACGATTGGGTCAAGCGAAGCGTTTCGCCCGCGCCCACCGTCAGCTCCTGCGTCGCCAGCACGGCGTTGTAGCCGCCCAGACCATTGCCGAACGTGTTCGGGGTGAGCGCCGTCTTGTAGGAAACGATGTTGTAGCTGGCAAATCCCGCCGCCGAGAAGAAATCCATCGGCAGTTCGGTGCCGGTCGAAGCGGTCGCGTCGCCGAAGGAGAATTCCGGCGTGGTCAAGGAGAACGTGCCCCCGCCGCCGAAGCCGTGCGCCAGGACGGTCCCGGGCGCGATCACGACGCGCGCGTTGATGGTATCGGGGTTGACGGCGACGAACTCGGTGCCTTGCGGGTTCTTGATGCCCCGGATGCGAAGGCCGGTCAGGCCGCCGGGCGCGCGCGACGGATCGTCGGTCAGCCCGAAATAGGTCGTCTCGGAAACCAGGGACAGATTGCCGCCGCGCGCGGTGGTATCGAACGAGCCGTCGGGCTTCACATATCCCCCGCCCGACACGTCGACCCGCGAGCCCGCGTTCAGCAGGATGCTGCCGCTGATGTCGACGTTGGTACTCGGCGCCTTTCCCGACAGCGTGTCGGAAACCGTGGCGATCTGCGAATAGAGCGTGACGCGCGGCGCCGCCGACAGGCTGATGCTGCCGCCCGAGGTGTAGAAATCGCCCGAAAGCTCGCCCGGGGCCGCGCCGAAATCGTTCACCCAGCGCCCGCGGGTGGACAAGGTTCCGTTCACCACGATATCGAACGAGCCTGCCCCGGCATCGGTGGGTGCCAGCACCGAGCCGAATCCGACATCCGTGGTCTGCAGGTTGATCTTGCCCGAGGCGGCCGAGATCGCGCCGTCGATCGTGATCGCGCGCCCCGCCAGCACGTTGACGATGCCGCCGGCCGCCAGCGAGACGCTGGTCCCGGCCTGATCCGTGACCGTTCCCGAAGTCTGAATCGAAAGCTGACCCAGCCCCATGCCGGACAGCGCCTGGTCGCTGAGGAGGATCGTGCTTTCGCGCGAGGCGGGCAGCAGCGAAGCGGGATCGCGCGCCGGAACAATTAGGTTCAGATCTGCGCCGACCGACACCGACTGCCCGTAGCCGAAATCGGCGGAAACCGTCTGATAACCGGCCGCATCGACGATCGCGACATCGGCGCCGCCGGTGACGTTGCCGCCCGAATCCGTGCCGAGCGCCTCAATGAAGAGGAAGCCGCCGGAAGGAAGCTGGGACGGCGCCGCCTGAACGGCGCGCCCGTCGCCGTAAACGGTCGAGGTGCCGGTGCCGGCCTCGCCGTCGAGAATCTGCTGCGCTCCCGGATAGGCCGCCGCGTACACCGTGCCGTCGAGGACGATGGCGGAGGACTTGATCGTGAGGGAGCCCGCATCGCGGCCCTCGGTGTAGGAACCTTCGTAGCGCACGCCCTGAAGCAGCGGATTCGACCAGACCTGCGAGATGCCCCAGCGCGGCTGGGAGTCGGCGTAGCCCGCGAAAATGCCGATGTAGCTGCCGTTCGGATCGGCCCGGGAAATGTCAACGATGCCGCCGCTGGCGGTGATGAGTTCGGTCGTCTGCACGACGCCCGCGGCGTAGGTCACCCAGCCGCCCGAGATGTCGATGACCGCGCCGGACTTGACGATGACGTCCGGAATCTGCGTCAGGTCCGCGCGCTGCGAGAAGCTCTGCGTGCCCAGCGTGACGTTGCCGCCCTTGGTCATCAGCTCGGCCGCGCTGACGCCGACCTGTTCGTAGTAGCTTTCCGCATCGATCAGCGGCGAACCGATCCACGCCACGCCGTCGGAGCGCACGCCCGATATGCGCGGATCGACGTAGACCGTCGCGCCGTTGAGGAAGCTGTCCTTGTAGTTCGGATCGTTCGCCAGCTCGTTGCCCTTGACCGGCGAGATCTTGATGGCGTTGCGCGATGCCGGAACGACGACATCGGTGAGCCCCGCCGCATCGATCACGGCTCCGGAGTCTATGAAGATGCGCGAGGTGCCGGGCGTGGCGGCGTCGGGCAGCGTCGTGGCCCCCGGATCGGCGCCGACCAGGATGTTGCCGCTGGGCGCGTAAACGAGCGAATCGCCGTCCATCTCGATGCGGGAATTGGAGCTTCCGATGGAGATGCGCGACGACTTGAAGTCGCTGAGCGACTCGGAATCCTGGGGAATGGTCTCCTTGTCGGTGTCGGCGGTGACCGACACAACGCTCGACGACGTCAGCCTGATGTCGCCGCCCGTCAGCTGGATGAAGCCGTTGCGCGACACGCTGGTGGTCGAACTCAACACGCCGTCGTTGATGACGGCACCGTTCGAGGTCGAGCCCAGGAGGATGTATCCGCGCGGCGACTCGATGACGCCGCTGTTCTCGACGAAGCTTCCGGCGGCGTCGATGCGGTTGAGCGCCGAGACGACGAAGCCGCGGATATTGGAATCGACGCCCGTCGCCGAACCGTCGGAACGCTGCAGCGTGATCTGGCGGCCGGCCTGAAGCGAGACCTGTCCGTTCGACGCCACGAGATGGCCGGAATTGACGATCTTCGGGCCGGTCAGAAGGATGAAGCCCTGATCGCCGGCGGTGATCGTGGCGCCCGCCTCCACCTGGATCGCGCCTTCGATATTGGGGTCGTTCTGGGTCGCGCTCAGAGCCTGCGCGGAGAACGTGAAGGCCGTGCTTTTTTCGGCCACCGACGCCTCGTCGGCGAAGCCGAGGAACCCGAAGTTGAGAAACTCGGCGTTGCGCTGCCCGATCGTGAGCGGCGTGCCGCTCGCCGTCACGGCGCGGCCGATCTCCAGGCTGGTGGCCACGAGCGAGTTGGTGTCGACCTGGGAGGTCGCGCCGAACAGGACGCCGTTCTGGTTCAGGACCACGACCGTGCCGTCGGCCTTGATCGCGCCCAGGATCTGGCTGGGCGCCGGAGCCTGACTCGCGTCGCGCATGCCGGTGTTCGGATCGATCTGACCCACGACGCGATTGAGCGCGACCCAGTCGGTCTGGGCCTTGCCGTTCTGCTTCTGCTCGAAGACGACCGTGGTGTTCTTGCCGACGTTGAACGTCTGCCAGTCGAGCACCGCGCGCGATTGCGTCTGCTCGATCGTGACCTTCACGTCGCTTCCCGACGTGGTCTGCGTGGGCGCCTTGGCGCCTTCCCATGTCTTGAGGCCGCCGGGATCCTCGGCGGCGGGAACCGGATTCGTCACCGGGTTGAGGCCGCCGAACACGAGGCCGTCGGGCACATGAGGCGTCACGGCCGCCGCGGCCGCCCGCGCCGCCGCCTGCGCCTGCAAGCCGAGGTCAAGCGCCGACTGGGCGCGCGCAGCGTTCTGCAACGCACGCACGCTGGCCGAGGCGGCGTCGGGCGACTGCGACAGGCTCGTCTGGCCGTTCGTCGCGGCCGCCGCGTGAGTGACGGTGGTTGCGATGCCGGCGGCGGACCGGAGCGCACCGGCGCTCTGAGCCGAAGCCGGCACGCCGCAAATGACGGTCGCAATCGCCAGAATGCTCGCGCTGCGGAGCAGGTTCTCCCGGAAACAGCGATTCAGCCAGTTGACGCTCGATGTGCGCACGACTCTGCCTTCAAACTAGGGCTTGGGTGGAACCTGCTCCCCGGGCTTCGGCTCGGCGGCCTGCGGCGGCGGCGCGACGCGCGGATCGAACTTCGAATCGTAGATCGCATCGCCGTAGTTCTGTGCCGCGTTCTCGAGCGCGGTGCGCCAGTTGAAGACAATGCGGTAGCGCGTGCTCCGGCCGTCTCCGAGATCCATGTTCTGGTAGGAATTGAGGATGTCGCCGGCCACTTTGTAGAGCCGATCGTTCTTGGCCTGACACGCCGTCAGGAGGGAGCCCTGCTTGCGTGCCGCATCCTGCGCCTGATCTCGCTCGATCGAGCTTTGCTGGGCGGCCGCGGCAGCCTGGTTGAGCGCATCCTTCATCTTCTCCGACTCCGGACCGCCGCCATGCCTGAGCCTCTCCACTTCCGCCTGCGCGGCGGCGAGCTGCTTCTTGAGCGTGTCGCGCTCGCGCTCGGCGGCGACCTTCTGCGCCTGCATGGCGGCCTGATCGTCCTGCGCCTGGCGCAGCTGCGCGGTGGTCTCGACGAGCTGCTGGCGAAGGCGGGCTTCGATCGACTGGGCGGAGGCGGCCGGCGACAAGGCCAGACCCGCCACCGCCAGACAACAAAGCGTGATGCGTCTCATCTTTGCGCCTCAGAACCTGGCATTGAGATCGAACTGGAGGACGTCGACGGCGAAAGTCGGCCCGTAGACCTGGTCCGCGCTCATCCACTTCACCGTGAACCAGGTGTTGTCGTAGAACGCGAGCGAGCCGCCGAGGAAGTAGCCCTTGGCGTTGGTGCCGCCGAGGTGGAAGTCGTGATCGGTGAAGGCGTCCATCACCGCATCGGGCTCGAGATACTTGTAGCCGAAGAACGCATTCCACTGCCACTGATCGCGGATCACCGCATCGCCGAAGGTCGCCTTGCCGAGATACCCGTTGGGGCCGGTCTGGACCGAGCCCGAGCAGCTTGCGTTGAACGTGTCTTCGGTGGCGTTCACCGGATAGTTCGTCAGCGGCCGGCCGAGCGGGTAGTAGCGGCACGCGTCCTTGTAGTTGAAGCCCATGTTGCGCACGTAGTCGGCTTGAAGCTGAAGAGCATACTTGCCGACCGGCACGCTGACCGAGGTGGTGAAGTCGAGCGGCTGGTAGTTGTAGGACAGACCGACGAACTGCGGCTGGGCGAAGTCGAGCGGGCTGGACGGATTGGGCAGGATATCGCGGATCAGGAAGAGCGTGTTGCCCTTCTGCATGAAGGCGGGCCGCGTGCCGTCCGTCGAGCACTGCTTGTTGCCGTTGTACAAGGCGCAAGGCGCCGAAAGCGCGCCGCGAACGCCCTCGAAGTCGTAATAGGCCGCGCTCAGCCGCCAATCGATCCCGCTCAGAAGGAGATCGGCGCCGAGCTGCGCGGCCGCGAGATACTGCGTTTCGTCGCTCTTCTTGAAGCCGCTGTTGTTCGGGAAGTTCGCCGACACGTACTGCAGCGGGAAGAAGCCGAGATCGGCGTGCAGCGAGAGCGGACCTTTCCACACGCCGGCGGTTTCGAAGCGCGCCGCCGCGCCGTCGAAATTGAGATTCTCGTCGAACACCAAATCGGTGTGGTCGAAGGGATCGGGCATGCGCCCAAAGGTGAGTTCGGTCCATTCGGCCGGCTTAATGGAGAGATACGCCTGATCGAGCCAGACGGCGTCCTTGGTGAAGCCGCCGCCCAGGAGCTGCGTGGTCGAAACCGGACTGTTGTCCTTGCCCGAGGCCAGCCTGACGCTGAACGAGACCGCGTCGGTGATCTGCGCCCGCACTCCCAGGCGCGCGCGCATGTTGAACACGTTGCGGTTGGTGCGGGTGTTCAGGTACGGGTAGCCGTTCGGATTGGTGTCGGGATTGATGTCGACCGGGCCGTTGGCGTTGAAGGCGGCATAATCGACGAAGCCGCACGCGTCGCTGTTGCCGGTTCCGCCGCTTTCGGGCGTGGAGCCGTTCGACGTCGCGCAGCCGAAATTGTTCTTCGAATAGAGATCGAGCTCGTCGCGGAAGCGGAAGTCCCCATAGAGTTCGAAACGCTTGGTCCAGGCCGGCACGGCATGCGGCTGCGCCCAGTTCTCCGTCTCGGCCTTGGCCATGACCTCCTGGCGGATTTCGTCGCGGATCTGGTTCTTGACGACTTCCGGCACGTAGGGGACTCGCACGACGCCGGCGGGCGGCGGCGGTGCCGCCTCGGCGGATTCCGCCGCGGGCTGGTTCGCTTTCTGGGCGCCGGCTTTTTTGGCGAGCGAAGCCTCGAGCTCGGCCTGCTTCAACAGTTCGTCGGCCGCCTTCTGGGTGATGACGTGCTGCTTCACCAAGAGGCGGATGAGGTTCACGGTCACGTTCTGGGAAGGATCGGCCGCCGCCTGCGCCAGCGCCGAGCCGCTCAACGCCATTGCGGCGAACACCGAGGCGCCTCCGAAAAGGCATCCGCGTATCGTCTTCCTGTCCATTGCCGTTCCCCTCGGCGGCGCCATCCGGGCGCCGCGCTTGACAAAACTCAACCCGCCCGCCTTCCTGTCACCCTGATGCGCTGCGGGAAGCCGAAGCCCGGCGGCGGCGGCTGATCCACCGCCGGCATCCTGTGAAAGGCCACGATCAGCGATTGATCCGTGCGCAAGTCGCCGCTGGACCGCCATATCTGCACGCGCGCGACCCGCCCGTGCCCGTCGAGCCAGACGGCGACCTCGGCCGTGAACACCAGCCGGCTGACGGTTTCGTCTTCCTGGATGGCCTGCTGGAACACGGCGCCGAGGTAACGGCCGTAGCTGGCGTTCTCGAAATCGGAGCCGCTGGCGACCATGCCGCCGCCCGATCCCGCACCGATGTTGAACGCATCGCCGCCCGCCTGCGCGGGTCCGTTGATCGTGATCTGGCGCGGCGTCGCGTCCGGGCGCGGCTGCTCGACGGTCTTCACGACCTCTTGTTCCTTGCGCTCGAGCTCGGGCGGCGGCTCCTTCGGCGGCGGCGGAGGCGGCGGCATCACCGTCACCAGCGTCTCCACACGCGGCGCCTCGCGCCTCACCCCCGCCGAATCGTGGACGGCGAAAGCGATGGCGGTTCCGATCCCGGCCACGACCACGATCGGGACCACGATCCTGATGAACCCCCAATTACCGCGTGGTGCGTCGTCTTCCATTCTCTGCTCCGTCACTGTGTCTGCACCCGACCGGTCACCAATCCGACTTGGTTGATGTTCAGCCGACGCAACAGGTCGAGCACGTCCATGACTTTCTGGTACTGGACTGACGCATCCCCTTTGACGATCACCGGGAAGTTCGGCGTAAGCGACTGCTGCGTGCGCAGCCTCGCTTCGAGTTCGGCGAACGAAACCGGATAGGCGTCGAGGAAGATCTGGCCGTTGTTGTTGATCGTGATCGCCTTGGTGAGCGGCTTGGCCAGGCTCACGGTCGCGCTTGCCTTGGGCAAGTCGACCCGGATGCCCTGAACCGAGGCGGTCGTCATGATGATGAAGATCACCAGGAGCACGTAGGCGAGGTCCAACATCGGCGTGATGTTGATCTCGTCATAGGGTTTGTCTTCGTCTTGGACCTGCATGGCGCGTTCCTAACCGGCCGGGCGGCGATGGCCGCCGGGCCGATAGATTTCCGAGATGCGGGTGACGAACTCGTCCACGAACACCCTCATGTTCGCGGAGATGTCCTTGCTGCGGACGAGGAGCCAGTTGTAGCCGAACAGGCACGGGATCGCGACGGCGAGGCCCGCCACGGTCGCCAGCAGCGCGGCCGAGATGCCCGGCGCGATGGCGTTGATGTTCACGTCGCCCGCCGCGGCGATTGCCGCGAAGGTGATCATGACGCCGACTACGGTGCCCAACAGGCCGAGGAACGGTCCGCCCGAGATCGAGATGGTCAGGAGCACCATCGATTTCGCCAGCCGCTGGTTCTCGCGCACCTGGGTGGCGTCCATGATGGCGCGGATGACCTCCACGGCCTCCGCGTCGAGCTCGACATGGGAGCCTCCCTGCGCCCGGCGCCCGATCTCCTCGGTGCCGGCCGCGAACATGCGGTAGATCGACGAACGCGACAGCAGACGCTTGCGCCCCTCGATCTCCGACGACTGGGCGATGGCCAGCGGATCGCCGCCGTGGCGGCGGTAGATCCTGATGAAGGCGTCGTTGGCGCGCGCGACATCGCCGAGGTAGTTGGATTTCGTCCACATGACGATCCACGACATCACCGCCATGATGCCGAGGATGCCGATGACGACCCAGGCGTCGACGGTCACGTGCTGGATGATGATTCCGAAATAGCCGAACCCGAAGCCGGACTGCTTCTCGTCGACGCCGAACACGACCATCCTCTGGCTTCCGCCCTGCGACAGGGCGTCGGCGAGGATGAGCGGCGCCGGGCGCGCCACGCGCGAGAAGCGCAGTTCGTCGAGCGAACCGACGAAGCCGACATAAGTGGTGACCGCCGGAGCGCCGTCCGCCCCGTTCGCCTGCGCTTCGCCGCCGATGGCAATCGGCGTGTTGAGGGCGGGAAGCGGTGCGCCGCCCTGCGCGACGCTCTTGCCGTTGACGAACAGATTGACGCCCGCGGCGTTGGCCACGACCGCCAGATGCACCCACTGTCCCCTCGCGATCGCCTGCGGAGCCGCGACGCGCTGCGGTGCGCCGTTCCTCTGCACGTCGACGAACGGAACGTTCTGGTCGAGGCCGATGGCGAGCGCATCGTTGCCCGAGCGCCGCACATAAAGGGCGGCCTGGGCCTGCGGCGTGTCCGACTTGACCCACATGCTGATCGTCTGATCGCCGCCGGCCGTCATCGCCAGCGAGGGCGAGGCGGGGATCATCAGCGACGACGAGCCCTGGAAGCGGGCGCCCTTGCCGATCACCGCGCCTTCGTCGACGCGCGGCGGCGCCGACTGCGCATTGTTGCCGTATGCGGTCTTGTCCTTCGGCGGCGTGCCCGCCGGATCGTCGAAATGGTAGACCAGCGTGTAGTTGGCGTCGAACGTGCCCGCGGCGTCGCTTCCCGGCGGCGCCTTCTTGTTTCCGTAATAGAGCCAGATGTTCTTGGTGTCGCCGGCGGGAGGATCGGGAAGATCGACCCAGACCATCGCCACGCCGAGAAGCGAGTCGTAGCTTTCGATGTGGAAGGCCAGAGGCGTCTTGTCGTCGCTCGACACGAATCTGATGTCGGCGCCGTTCTCGAGCGCGTCGGTGAAGGTGAAATTGCCGCTGTGCAGCCGCACCAGGACGGGAACGCGCCCGATCGCCTCGGTGATGTTTGCGCCTTTCGGGCTGGTGTCGATCGTGATCTGCTTGCGGTAGGACCAGTCGTTCTGCCACCACGCAGCATCGGCAGCCGTGGAGAGAAACAGCAATGCGGCCGCCACTACCCACCAGTTCTTCATCCGGTCCCTCCCCTCACTCCCAATCCATCGCCGCGCTCACAAACCGGCCTTGACGCTGAACTGCGCGTAAGGCTTGCGCGCCTTCGATACCGTCCCATTCTTCATCGGGACCCCCAAGACGAACTCGCCACTGAACATGTCGAACGCCGAAATCCGCGTGCCCACCCCGACGCTGACGAGTTCGGCATGCGATGTCTGGTCCGCCAGCGGGTCGCGGATGTCGGTCTGCGCCGCATCGCCGAATGCGAAGACGCGCCACTCGCCGATGTTTTCGGTCAGATACCGGCCGACCGAGGGCGATCTCAGCTCCAGCGATTCGAAGGCACCGTTGTCGCCCACCGCTTCGGACTGAAGATAGCCGCGCACCGAACTCAGCCCGCCGGCGGCGAACTGCTCGCTCGACACCAGCGCCTGGTCCGAAAGCTGCCCGGAAAACCGCCCCGCCACCTCGATGTCGTGCCACAAGGCCAGCGTCTCGGAGGCATCCAGATTGAGGCGGATGAAATTGGCGCGCGCGTAGGCGCGTTTGTCGTTCATCACCAACGCGTCGCTGCCCAGGCCCCTGAGGCCCAGAGTGGCCGAGACCGTGGCGCTCAAGTTCGAGCTGTCGGTCATCCACTGCGCGGAATAACTGGCCGTGAGCGGCACATAGTCGATCGTCACGCCGACAGTGGTGTCGTCGAATTTCAGGTTCTCGAGGAAGTGCTTGAAATCCGCCCCGAAACTGAACGAGTGCGAGTAGTCGCCGACGGTCGGCAGCTGTAAGAGTCCGCGCAGGCCCACGGCATAGCCCTTGCCCAGCACCGACGTGCTGCCCAAGGTCACGACCTCGCTGTTGGAGGTGTAGCCGAACGCCAGAATGCTCCACGGGGTGCCCCAGATCGGAGCCAGATAAGAGCCAGCGAAAACCATCGCCTGCGAGGTGTCCTGCGGCGCCAGCAAGGCGGTGAAGGACGCGCTGTGACCGGCATACCAGAGGTTGTCGTACTTGACGGTCGCCGTGGTGCGCAGCGCCTTTGTGTCCTGGCTGTGATCGTTGTTCAACTCGACGCTGGCCTGCAGCGGATTGGATTCGGTGACCTTCAGGTCGACATCGACGGTGCCCGGATACTTGCCGGCTTTGACCGCCGGCACGACGCGGCGGCCGGGCAGACGGTTGGCGTCGGCGATTTCGGCTTGGACCTTGGGGATATCGGGGACCTTGCCCTGCTGGAGCGACGGCACCTCGTTCTTCAACTCGCTGGGCGGATAATATTGCGCGCCGACGACCCGCAACCGGCCGACCGCCGCTTCGACCACGCGCAGCCGAACGATGCCGTTCTTCACCGTCTGCGGCGGGATCTCGACGACGACGGTCTGGAAGCCGCGCGCGCGATAAGCGTTTTCCAGCGCCGCCCGCGCGCCCTCGACATCTTCTTTCGTCCGGTCGGGACCGAGGAACGGGTACACCGCTTCCTCGATCGCCAACTGATCGAGAAGACTGTTGCCTTCGATGTCGTAGGCCTCGATCTCCACCGTCCGCGGGGCCGCGGCGGGCGCCACGGCAGCCGGTGCGGCGCTGTCGTCCGCCTGCGCGGGAGCGACGCACAGCGCTGCCGCCCCGCCGGCAAACGCCAAACGGGCGAGCACGTTACGCACACACCTCACGCGTTCACCGAAGTGATTCATCCCCCTCACCCAACGCGTGGGCTCTCGCCGGACGCCAAAAAACTCCGGCGGCTTCGTCGCTACACGGTTGGGATGAACCTAGGAACGTAATGCGAAGCGATGATGACAGATGTTCGACGGCCCCCACCGGGGAAGGTCAGCGGGCAGTGTCTCAATGTCGCTGTCGCCACAAGGAAGCGCCATTTTGCGAATGACACTCAGTCCTGGTGTTGACACACGCCGGTTTGGCGGCAATTTGGCCAGTGTTTTCCCCTTCGCGCCAACCGATAGAAAACGTCCAGCGGCAAAGATCATCAGGAGCGAGTCGTGAGCCAGCCGGATCAAAACGCGTCGCACGCGCTCTTCAACGGCCCGACCTTCCACGTTTCCGGCGTGCAGATCGTGGCCGATGCGGGAGAACTTTCGCTGTACCTGACCTCCACGCGCCACGCGTTCAGTCCCAATGCGACAGAGGTGCGGGCTTTCAACGAGGTCGTGGCGCGCGTGATTGTGACACCTGCGGGGGCGGAACGGATAAAGGATTTGCTCAAGAGCTATCTCGATCAGTTGAACGAAACCAAACGATTAGCACCGTGAACGGCGGCGCGTCCGAAACGCTTCTGCTGGTGGGGGCGGCGGTCGCCGCGGCGAGCGCCGGTTTGGCCGTCATCGTTGCGCACCGGTTCGTGACGCCGTCTCAGGCACGTGTTGCCGGAACGATCGCGGCGGCGGCTGCGTTCGCTGCGACCGGTTGG
>Ga0335069_10002425_pt1 | contig 28726 bp, 34 predicted proteins | sample Lox_Sample_11_FD_206714 | JGI IMG/M metagenome (GOLD analysis project Ga0335069, IMG submission 206714) | Soil microbial communities from Loxahatchee National Wildlife Refuge, Florida, United States - Lox_Sample_1.1 | ecosystem: Environmental > Terrestrial > Soil > Wetlands | place: USA...
AAACAGGAAGTCACCTTGCAACAAGGGATTCCCATTGAAAAAGCGCGCGAGATCGTAAAAAAGATCAAGGACAGCAAGCTCAAGGTGCAGGCTGCGATCCAAGGCGATTTGATTCGCGTCAGCGGCCGCGACCGGGACACGCTCCAGCAGGCCATCGCGCTGTTGCGCGGCAGCGATTTCGGCATCGACATGCAGTTCACCAATTACCGGACCAATTAGTGGCCCGGCGCATCGAGTCGCATCTGCTCGATGGTCCGGCCGGAAAACTGGAAGCCCTGCTCGAGCCTCCGGAGGACCGCGAGCCCATCGAAGCGTGCCTGGTCTGCCATCCGCATCCCTTGTTTGGGGGAACTATGCACAACAAAGTAGTGCACCGTATCGCCCGTGGCCTGCGACGACGCGGCTCGGTGGTGTTGCGGTTTAATTTTCGCGGCGTGGGGCGCAGTGAAGGGGAACATGCCGAGGGCATCGGCGAAATCGAGGACGCTCGCGCTGCAGTTGAATGGCTCCGCCATCGCTATCCCGACCTTCCCTACTCGCTTGCCGGCTTCTCTTTTGGTTCGCGTGTGATTCTTCAGCTCGGTTGCGAACTTCAGGGCGCAGTACGTCTGATCGCAGTCGGTTTTCCGGCCAAGAGCGAAACATCGTACCTCGCTTCGTGCACGGTCCCGAAGTTCTTCGTCACCAGCACGGGCGATCAATACGCTCCGCACAACCAAATGGAAGTGCTATACGCAGCTTTCGCCGAGCCTAAGAAGATGATTTGGATTGAGGCGGCTGACCACTTCTTCGCAGGCGCCCTCGACCGCCTGGAAGAAACGATCTTCTCGTTGGATTAGTTGTCGGCCGAAAGCCGCAGAGCACGCTCGGAGCGGCGTGTCGCGCGGAGGCTGATCAGGTCCGCAACCTGTGTGAGAAAGGTGCTGACGTCTTCCGCTTCCACCAACATGCGCGAGCTCGACTTTTTCCGGTCTTCGCTGGCGCTGCCATCCCTGTGCTTCCGAATCATCGCCGTAGCAGGCTTATATTCCTTGCGCTTAGCGTAGGCCAGTACTCCACGTCCGGCTGCCGGCGATTCCATATCGGGATCGCTCAGCACCAATTCATAAGTGCGGTCGTCCAACTTTCCAACCGCTTCGGCCGCTGACGCCGCCACGTCAACTGCGTAGCCACATGTTTGCAACAGCGTTTGGAGAGTCAACCGCGATGCCACATCCGACTCGACCAGGAGCACTCGGGCCAGATCCAGCCCGCGAGCCGCTGCCGCCGCGCCGGAATTGGCGATTGACATCATCCGTTTCTTCTCCACATCCACTTTAACCGAATCCGAAGGTTTAATCACTACTAAAGTTAGTAGGGTTAATCTAGTTAAATCTCCAGCCTGCGGACGCAACCCGGGATTTGCGGAGTATGGCTAATCTTTGCAATTACTTACAGCCAGTTTTAGAGCTTAAGAGCGACGCTTACTCCATCACGAATCGGTAACAGAGTGGTGAAGAACTGCGCGGAATCGTACAGATTCCTATTAAAACTGGTAACGGCGAAGTCGACGTCCTCCCGAGGGTTCAATACGCGTTCATGCCATAGAGTGTTGTCGGTGACGAATAGGCCGCCGGACTTCAATCGCAAAGGTACGGCAGCAAGCACTGCGGGATAACCGTCTTTGTTTACATCATTAAAGATCAAATCGAAGTTGCCCGTTGTTCCGGCAAGACTCGTCAGCGCGTCGCCCACGTGCACCTGGATCAGGTGGTCAACGCCGGCGCGTTTGAAGTAGCCGGCTGCTTCGCGAGCTTTATCCGCGCTGCCGTCTGAGTAGTGGACCTCGGCACCGGGGCCGGCGGCGCGGGCGAGCCAAATCGTCGAGTAGCCGATTGCTGAGCCTAACTCGAAGATCCGCTTGGCCTTACTGATCATTACGAGTTGCGCTAGCACGCGCGCCACCGACGGCCCGATGATGGGGATGTCACGCTTGGCCGCCTGTTCTTCCATTTCTTGTAGAACCGCGTCCCGAACGGGAAGCAGGCTGCTCATGTACTGCTCAATATCAGGATTGATGATCATCGAACACCCTCGCGAAGATCTTGTCGACGTTGCGGAGCTGGCGATCGAGCGAGAACGCCTCTGCGATCTGTTCCCGAGTCAGCACCTTAGCGATTTCCGGATCGGCATCGATGGCGGCGCGGAAATCCGATTCGTTCTCCCAGGCCTCCATGGCATGGCGCTGCACAACCCGATAGGCAGCTTCGCGCAACATACCGGCGGCGGCGAGGTCGAGCAGAAGCTGACCGGAAAACACAAGGCCGCGCGTCATCTCGAGATTGCGGCGCATGCGGTTGGGATAAACAAGGAGCTGATCGACGAGCTTTGTCGTTTTCTCCAAAAGGTAGTCGGCGAGAATCGTGGAATCCGGCAGGATGACGCGTTCTACGGAGGAGTGCGAGATGTCGCGTTCGTGCCACAGTCCAACGTTCTCGAAAGCGGCCTGCGCATTGGAACGGATCACGCGGGCGAGCCCGCAGATCTGCTCACACGTGACTGGATTGCGCTTGTGAGGCATGGCTGAGCTGCCCTTCTGCCCCTTGGAGAAATACTCTTCGGCTTCGCGGACCTCGGTCCGTTGGAGGTGGCGCACTTCGAGTGCGATCTTTTCGAGGCTAGCGGTGAGCACGGCGAGCGTGGCCACGAAACTCGCGTGGCGATCACGCTGAATCACCTGCGATGAAACCGGCGCGGGGCGCAAACCGAGCTTCGCGCAGATGGCTTCCTCGATCTCGGGGCCGATGTGCGCGAACGTGCCGACGGCGCCCGAGATCTTCCCGACGCGCATATCCTCCGCGGCAGCCTGGAGGCGCCGGATGTTGCGGCCAGCCTCTTCGTACCAGATGGCGAATTTCAATCCAAAGGTGATGGGCTCGGCATGAACGCCATGCGTACGTCCGATCTGCACGGTGTGCTGGAATTCGAGCGCGCGGCGCTTGAGGATGGGACGGAAGCGTTCGAGATCATCCAACAGGATCGCCGCGGCCTGCCGGATCTGGAGCGCCTGCGCGGTGTCGACGACGTCGTTCGAAGTGAGACCGTAGTGCAGCCAGCGCGAGGCTTCCGCGTGACCGGCCGCGGCCATTTTCTCGGAAACGGCAGTAGTGAACGCGATCACGTCGTGTTTGACTTCGCGTTCGATCTCGAAGATGCGTGCGACATCGAACGTCGCGTGAGCCCGGAGAAGACGGGCGGCTTCCACGGGAACAACGCCGCGCTCGGCCAGTGCGTCGCTCGCCGCCAATTCCACTTCGAGCCATTGCTGGAATTTGTTCTGGTCGCTCCAGATGCGACCCATTTCGGGGCGGGTGTATCGGGGGATCATGAAAGGTGTGAGGTTTTAGGTTTCAGGTGTCAGTCTAGCAGGTGGCAGGTTTTGGTGGGCTGACACCAGGCACCTGAAACCTGGCACCTAAAACGTAAATACCGCAGTCGGCTCTTTCTGCGATGCGATAACCAAGTTCGTCGCTAGCCCTCTTCGTTCCAGCGCCTGCTGGGCCACGGTCCGCACAATTTCCGGATGATTGTTGTGCTCACTGATATGGCCGAGGATCAGGGTCGCGGTGGAGCTATCGAACTCGTGGCAGAGGTAGTCGTTGACGGCGTCGTTCGAGAGATGGCCGTTGCGGCTCATGACGCGCTGTTTGACGGCCCATGGGTAGGAGCCGACGCGCAGGATTTCGAGGTCGTGATTGGATTCAAGCAGGAGCACGTGCGACTGGCGCAAGTGGAATTTGATCGAATCGGGAATGTAGCCAAGATCGGTGACGACGCCGACGTTAATGCCCTCGGCGCGCAGGCGGTAACCCACGGGATCGATGGCGTCGTGTGGAATCGTGAAGCTGTCGATTTCGATATCGCCGATCGATAGTCTCGCGCCCGCCTGAAAACGCTCCAGACGCGGCGTGGCATTCTCCCAATCGATCAGGGGCGCGGTGTGATGTGTGAGGTAAATGGACGCCGAAGTTTTCTTCGCGATGCGCGGCAAGCCAGAGATGTGATCGCAATGCTCATGCGTGACGAGGACGGCATCGATGCGATCGGGCTGCTCACCGATGGAGGCGAGGCGTCTCGAGAGTTCCTTGAAGCTGAGGCCGGCGTCGATCAGGATGCGCGTCCGGTCCGTAGCCAGCAGCGCACAGTTACCGGAACTGCCGCTCGCGAGCACGCAGAATTTGACGATTGGGTTCTCCTTTGAACCCTTGTAGCAGGAAAGGACGGGGGAAGCAAGGGGATTCATTTAAAGATTGGTAATGTGTATAATGAACAGTAGGGATACACATCCATGCGGACGAACATTGTGATTGAGGACAAGCTGATGCGGGATACGCTGCGCGCGACCGGCCTGAAGACCAAGCGCGAGGCGGTGGAGCTCGGGTTACAAACATTGCTCCGCTTGAGAAAGCAGGCGGCGATTCGCCGGCTGCGCGGCAAACTCGTGTGGCAGGGTGATCTCGACGCAATCAGGGCCGACCGTTGATCCTGGTCGATTCAAGCGTCTGGATTGACTATTTCAACGGAACGATGACGCCGCAGACCGAAACGCTCGATCAACTGCTTGGACGCGAGCCTCTGGCTATTGGAGACCTGATTCTGACTGAAGTTCTGCAAGGCTTCAACGAAGAACGCGATTTCAATACGGCCAGGAAGGTGCTGACTTCGCTAACGGTGGTGGATCTGGGCGGGCAGGAAATCGCAATTCAAGCAGCCAGAAATTTCCGGACGCTGCGTAAGGCGGGCGTGACCGTGCGGAGGACCGTCGATACCATAATTGCCACGTGGTGTATCGAGAACGGGCATGACCTGCTCCACAACGACCGGGATTTTGAACCATTCGTGAGGTATTTGGGACTGCGGGTATTGGGGAATTGAGGAAAAATGGTCGCATCACGCGGGAAGCAGAAGGAGTACGAAGCCCGAATTTTAGAGGCGGCCCGAAAAGTCTGTTCGATATTTCCGTCAGGAGCGATCCGTCTTTCCGAGGAACCCGATTTACTGATAAAGAGCGCGGGTGGAGATCTCGGCGTTGAGATCACCGAGTTGCTCAGGGAGGATACGGGTCCATTCTCGCCAGTGAAGAATGAAGATTTCCATCGCAAGGTCGTTCGGCTTGCGGAGGAAAGATATCGCGATCTTGATGCCGAGCCGGTCCATGTCGGCGTAATGTTCTTGGACGAGGCACGGTGCAAAAGTGAGAATCCGGAGGGCTGGCGACGTTTGGCCGACAGAAAGGTGGGGCGCAAGCTCGAGAATATGGCAAATTCACTGGTTGAATTTGTAAAGAATCACTCGGGTCGCGCGGGTGTGCCGACAACATTTAAGAAACGGGAGATGCCAGGCCAGATGGACGCCGACACACTGCCCGCAGGTTTTGAAGTGATCAGCATTTCTAGGCCTCCTGCCGCCTGGGCTTCAGGCGAGTCTGCGACAATACCCCCGCTAGATCGTGAGCAGCTGCGGCGAGCGATAGACAAGAAAAATTCGCTCCTCCCGCGGTACCGGGCCAATACCCGTGACATGCCCATATGGCTTCTCATCTACAGTGGCCCTTCGGTTTCGCGAGGCGTCCCCATTCCGCGCGTCGCGAGAAGCTGGAGGTTTCCCTTCGATTTCGAAAAGGTCCTTTTGTTTTCGGGCATGGACAATGAGGTCATAGAAATCAGCCGCGGTTGACTCCGGGTCATTCCCATGAAAGCTGCCCTCATACACCAGCATGGTTCGCCGGACGTGCTCGTTTACGAGGATGTTCCGGAGCCGAAGATCCGAGCGGATCAGATTCTGATGCGGGTTCGGGCGTGTGCGCTGAACCATCTCGATTTGTGGGTGCGGGCGGGGATTCCGGGGATGCGGTTCACGATGCCGCATATTTTGGGGAGCGACATTGCGGGCGAGGTCATTGAAGTGGGCGAGTTGTGCGAGCGCGTCAAGCCGGGGTGGCGCGTGCTGCTCTCGCCGGGCGTGAGCTGCCGGCAATGCGAGCCGTGCATGACGGGGCGCGACAACATGTGTCGCGGGTACAACGTGTTCGGATACGGCATCGATGGCGGGAACGCGGAGCTGATGGCGGTGCCGGAGTGGACGGCGATCCGGATTCCCGATGATTTGAGTTTCGAAGAAGCCGCTGCGGTGCCGCTGGTGTTTTTGACGGCGTGGCACATGCTGGTGGGCCGCGCGGGATTGCAGATGGGCGAGGATGTGCTGGTGCTGGCTGCGTCGAGCGGCGTGGGATCGGCGGCGATTCAGATTGCAAAGCTGTTTCATTGCCGGGTGATCGCGACGGCGGGCGGAGAGGCGAAGCTCGCGCGGGCGAAAGAGCTGGGCGCGGATCATGTGATCGATCATTACCGGCAAGATATCGCGACTGAGGTGAGGAAGATCACGGGGAAGCGGGGCGTGGATGTGGTTGTCGAGCATGTCGGTGCGGCTACTTGGCCGAAGAGTGTGGCGTCGCTTGCGCCGGCGGGACGCCTCGTGACCTGCGGGAACACCACGGGGTGGGATGTCGACCTCGATCTAAGGTTTCTGTTCAGCAAACAGTGGTCGTTGCTGGGGGCGTTCATGGGGACGCTGGGCGAGTTGCACACGGTACTGAAATTTGTGTTTCGGAAAGAACTAAAAGCGGTGATCGACCGGGTGTATCCGCTGAGCGAGATTCGTGCGGCACACGAGAGGCTGGAGAAGAAGGAGCAGTTTGGAAAGGTGGTAGTGAGGATATAGATGTATTACCAGATACTATCTGTAGTACAATCGATTTCATGAAGGCCACAGTGCAAGCCAGGCTGGATGCAGCTTCGCAGCGGCGACTGCAACAGCTCGTGCGAGACCTCGGTTGGAGCCCATCGAGAGTGGTTCGCGAAGGTCTCAAGCTTCTGGCAGCATGCCATCCCCGCAAGCGGCGGAAGATTATTGGACAGGGGAAATTTGACTCGGGGATTCCCGATCTAGCAACGAACAAGAAGTACTTCGAAGGCTTCGGGCGGTGAAACCAGTCCTTCTGGACACCAGCGTCCTTGTCGCATTATTGGACCGCGCCCAGGCCTCGCACCGTGCATGTACGGAAACTTTCGAGGCGCTGCTGGGGACGGTTGTCACGTGCGAGGCCGTGATCACGGAGGCCTGCTATCTTCTGCGCAACGTCCGTGGCGCCGTAGAAGCTGTCATGGAGAACATCGCAAATGGTGTTGTCCAGATTCCATTCGGACTGTCGGGTTCGGCCGCCGATGTCGGCCGGCTTATGCGCAAATATGCGGATCTCCCGGCCAGCTTTGCAGATGCTTGCCTGATCCAACTGGCAACCGAGCTCGGCGCGAGCGACATTCTTACTCTCGATAGCGACTTCAGGGTCTATCGCTGGGGTTCGAACAAGCCGTTTCGGCTTTTAGTAGAACCGAAATAGGGGCTAACAAGGCCGGGCGTGCCCGGCCACTACCTTTCGAGCAGCTCTTTCAACCTCGCATAGCCCGCGCGACTGACGGGGATTTGCGAACCATCCGACAGCAGCACGACGCGCGTATCCTTCGTGTATGGCTCGATCTTCGAGATGCGCTCGATGTTCACAATGTAAGAGCGGTGGACGCGCACGAAGCGGGCGGGATCGAGGGCGGTTTCCAGGCTCGAGATGGTCTGCTGCTTGAGATAGCTTTTCTTTTCGCTGTGGAGCGCGACGTAATCGTCCTGCGCCTCGGCGTAATCGAGCTTGTTGACGGGAATGATCTGGACGCGCGAGCCATCGCGCACCACGATGCGGTCGAGGTGTTGATCGGGTGCGCGGGCGGCGGTTTTCAGATCAGCCGCGGCGGGCGGGGTTTGATGCTCGGCGAGGCGCCGGCGGACGCGCTGCAGAGCGATTTGCAGGCGGTCGGGACCGAAGGGTTTCAATAAGTAATCGACGGCAGCCGCATCGAAGGCTTTCATCGCGTATTGATCGAACGCGGTGACGAAGACCACGGCGACTTCGCGATCGACCAGCTCTAAAACTTCGAAGCCATCGAGCTTGGGCATCTGGACGTCGAGAAAGAGCAGGTCGGGTTTGTGCTCGGTCACGGCCTTGACGGCGGCGAAACCGTTAGCGCACTCGGCCACGATTTCGACATCCGGCTCGTGCTTCAGATACTCGCGCAGGATCTGGCGCGCCAGGTCTTCGTCATCCACAATCGCGGCGCGGATCTTTGAGGGAACATGCGGAGCGGCCGCCGGCTCGGGTTCGCGCGAAACGTCTTTCAGGTCGACCATCACGTCGCGGGCCGATTGATAGCGGCGCTCGCGGTCCTTCTCCAGGCACTTGCGCACGATGCGGTCGAGTTCCTCGGGAACGTCGTAGTTAAAGCGGGCCATGGCTTCGGGCTGCGCTTCGAGAATGCGCGCGATGGTTTCCGAAGGCGTGGATCCGCCGAACGGCAAGCGGCCCGTAGACATTTGATACAGCACCACGCCCAGGCTGAAGATGTCGCTGCGATGGTCCACTTCGCGGCCGAGCGCCTGCTCGGGGCTCATGTAGCTGACGGTGCCCAGCAGCATGCCGGCGACGGAAACCGCGCGCGTTTCCATCTGGGTTTGGGAGCCGGGGCGTGTAGCCGTCAACAACTTAGCCAGGCCGAAATCGAGCACTTTCACATGTCCGCGCGGCGTGATCATGATGTTGGCGGGCTTGATATCGCGATGCACGATGCCCTTGGCGTGAGCGGCGTCGAGCGCGTCGGCAATCTGCGCGCCGATATCCGAGATTTCGCGAACGGGTAGCGGCTTGCCGTCGATGCGCTTTTCAAGCGGCGCGCCTTCGATGAATTCCATGGCCAGGAAATGAATGCCGCGGTCTTCACCGATCTCGTAAATGTGGGCGACGTTGGGATGATTCAATGCCGAGGCGGATTTGGCCTCGCGCTCGAAGCGCTCCATGCGGGTGCGATCCTGCGCCATGGCGGGTGGAAGCACCTTCAGGGCGACGTTGCGGTCGAGGCGGGTGTCGGTGGCGAGATAGACTTCACCCATGCCGCCTTCGCCGAGGCGCGAGACGATGTGGTAGTGCCCGATGCTGTCGCCGCTCTGAAGAACCGGATCCATTACCCTCCCGATCTTATCGCTGTGCGGGGCCGCAGGGCAGCGAGAGCACGACGCGGTAGCGGGTGCCTTCCACTTCCACATCGATGCGCGCATTGTTGCCATAGCGCGCGGCCAGGCGGTTGCGCACGTTGGCCAGGCCGATGCCGGTCTTGCGCGAGGACGGCGCCTCGGGATCGAACTCGTTCTCGATCACGAAACGCATCCGCTCCTCGGACCGGCGGCCGCGCATGGAGATTTCACCGCCTTCGACAAGCGTGGCAATGCCGTGCTTGATGGCGTTTTCGACGAGCGGCTGGACGAGCAGCGGCGGCACCTCGCAATCGCCGCATCCCTCGTCGATATCCTGTACCACGCGGAGGCGCTCGCCAAAACGGACCTGCTCGACATCGAGATAGTTTCGAGCAAGCGCCAGCTCTTCGCGGAAAGGAATCGTGATGCGTTCACCGAGCCGTAGCGAGCTGCGCAAAAAGTCGGAAAGGCGGATGCACATATCGCGGGCGCGGGTGGCATCGACGGCGGTCAGCGCGCTGATGGAATGCAGGCTGTTGAAGAGAAAATGCGGATTGATTTGGGCCTTCAGCGCTTTCAACTCGGATTCGCGCGCGAGAATTTCGGCCTCGCGCGACGACTGCACGGCGAATAGCGCATAGTGGAGTGCGATGGCCAGCAGGTAAACCAGCACCACCATGCCACCGAGCACCGGCAGCGCCGGCCGGAATCGCACATCGAGATCGGGAAACGAACCTTGAGAACTCAAGCCACGGGCCACCATGCGTGCAGTGAAGAGGATGATGCCTCCTAACACGATCGCGGCGAGCAGGTGATTGGTCAACAACTTCCAGGCCGGAGTCGAGCGCAACGGCAAATAGCGGCACGAATACCAGGGTGAGAGACAGACCAATGCGAGAAAGAGGACAACCGGCGCGGTGATGGCTGCGCCTTCCATCCAATTGATGGGTGCCGAGAGGATCAGGACGAAGCCCAGCATGGCGCCGGAGGGAATCCAGGCCGCAAGGTATAGGAGGAAATTGCCTCGAGTTGCGAAGACGGGATGCATGGTAGCGATGCGGTCTTCGCGTCAGTTCTGGACGGAGACGCCGCCGAACACGGCGTAGCCTTTGATTACCAGGCGAGGCGCAGTGGCGCGATCCGATTCGCGCGGAGGAATGGTTTTATCTTCGTAACCGCCGAAGACGCCGATACCGCGCATGATGACGATCCAGTTCTCGGGCACGCGCAGCTCAATGCCGCCGAACGTGGCGTTGGCATCAATCACTACTTCCTTGTTGCCGGGCGCGATGCCGGCGCGGCGCAGGTCGATTTCAATGCCGCCGAACACCGCCACCATCTCGCCGCCCTGGAAATCCTGCGTATCGACGCGGCGCTTGACTCCGCCGAACGTCGCCCACTCCCGCAGAGTATTTTCGGAGGTTGTTCCTGTGCAAGAGCCGACGAGCGGACCGATCGGTGTGCGCTGGTGGCGATCTAGGGCATTGACCAGCATCGTAACGCCGAATGCCACGATCGCGAGCGGCCAAATGGTTCCCCAATGCATGTGCCAGAGGCCCAGATGGTCCAGCAGAAAGGCCGCGCCAACCAGAATCCACATGGATGCCCAAACCTGGCTCGCGACGCCTTTGGAGTCGAACAGTTTCGCCACGCCCAACGCGATCGGCAGCACGGGCCAGAACTGCCAGATATCCCGAAAACGGAACAGACCGATATTGTCGAGAAAGAGAAAAACGCCCACCCCGATCATGACGACCGCGAAAATGACGCCCTGCGAGGCGGGTCCGCGGTGGATGCTCCGATCGACCGGATTGCGATAGTTTTTGCCGATGTCGCGATATTCTACCCAGCGCCCTTCGCGGTCATAGTAACCGCGGCTGTAATCGGGCTTCGGCCGGCCTTGTTCGTCGCGATCATCAGGCATAAAGGACCCCGCTTCCCTCGATCACGCCTGGCTTTGTCTCCGCCAGCGGATCAGTTCCGCCACGCCCACGGCGATCAGGCTGAGCGGCCAAAGATTCCAAATGTGATCGATCCACAGAATACCGAGATTATCCAGCAGAAGCAGCACCCCGACGGAGATCAGGATCAAAGCGATCACGGTCACGCCCATGCTGGAGCCGCAAGATCTTGGATGTTGCAACGTCGTCATTTGCCTCACTCCAGTTTGGATGTTAGCCCGGGTAGGCAAGGAACTCCCGAGGGATTCGGCGAATCGCAGGCGTTTACCGGCGAACGGCGGAGGAACTTCGGCGGATACGCGTTAACTAGAGTTTCAGCAGCTCGCGCAGGCGCTTGGTTTGGACTCGACTTACGGGGATTTCGGTGTTCTTCTTATCGTCCATGCGGAGCTGAAAGCTGGATTTGAACCACGGCACCACTTCGCGGATGCGATTGATATTGACCAGGAAGGAGCGGTGCACGCGCCAGAAGGTGTCACGATCAAGATTGGCTTGCAAATCCTCGAGCGTCCGGTAGTTCGATTGGCCCTCGATATGCGCCGCAACGATGGTGATCAGCCCGCTGTCAATGGTGGCGTAGATCACTTCCTGAGCGTCTACGATGAAGTTGCGATTCTGGGAGCGCACGAGCAATTTGGTTCGCTGCGGCGTCAGGCGCGGCGCGGGTTCAGCCTCCGTTTTCAGCTCGCGCTCCTGCGCCAGGCGCTTGGCGCGCTCAATCGTTTCCGCGAGCCGGCCCTTATCCACCGGCTTGAGCAGGTAATCGAGCGCCTCCACGCGAAACGCTTCGATGGCGTACTGATCGTAAGCGGTGACGAAGATAAAGTGTGGCAAATCGACGCCGCGTTCGCGGAGTTGGCGGACCACGCCCATGCCATCCAGACCGGGCATCTGCACGTCGAGGAAAACCAGGTCGGGCTCCAGTTTCTGGATCAGGTCCACTGCTTCCAGGCCGTTGCGTCCGGTGGCGGTTATTTCAATTTCAGGAAAGTCTCTGAGCAGGTAACTCAGTTCTTCGCAGGCCAGCGACTCGTCGTCCACGATCAGCGTACTGAGCGTGGCAGTCGCACGATCTCGCATGAAACTGGTATTATATCAAATCATCTTTTTTCCCCCGGGAGAGTGGCATCGTGTCCGTGCAAGAGAATGTTCGTATTGCGCCTGCCGACGGCAAGCTAGGTGTCATGATTCCCGGCATGGGCGCCGTCACCACGACGTTCATCGCCGGTGTGGAAGCAGTAAGGCGCGGGATCGCCAAGCCGATCGGCTCGGTTACGCAGCTCTCGACCATCCGGCTGGGCAAGCGTACCGAAGGCCGCAGCCCGCTCATCAAAGATTTTGTTCCCCTGGCGCCAATCGAGAACCTGGAATTCGCCACGTGGGACATTTTCGAAGAAAACGCGTATGAGGCCGCGAAACTGGCCGGCGTGCTGGAGACGCCGTTGCTCGATCAGTTACGCGAGCCGCTGGAAAAGATCCGGCCCATGCGGGCGGTTTTCGATCATGAGTACGTGAAGCGCATCCACGGCCCGAATCTGAAGCCCAAAGGCTCCAAAATGGACCACGCGGAGATGCTGATGGACGACATCCGCAAATTCCGCGAGTCGAGCGGGGCGTCGCGCCTGGTCATGATTTGGTGCGGGTCAACGGAAGTATTCCACAAGCCGGCGGACGTCCACGCATCGCTCAAGAATTTCGAATGCGGGCTCAAGAATAGCGACGAGCAGATTTCGCCCAGCCAGATTTATGCTTACGCCGCGCTGAAATCGGGCGTGCCGTACGCAAACGGCGCGCCGCATCTGACCACCGACACACCGGCGCTTTTGGAGCTCGCTCGCGAGCGCAGCCTGCCGATCTGCGGGAAGGATTTCAAAACCGGCCAGACCTTCATGAAGACGCTCATCGCGCCGGGATTGAAATCGCGCATGCTGGGCGTTTCGGGTTGGTTCTCAACCAACATTCTGGGCAACCGCGACGGCGAAGTGCTGGATGACCCGGGCTCGTTCAAATCGAAGGAAGAGACCAAGCTGTCGGCGCTCGAGCAGATCCTCCAAGCGGATTTGTATCCCGACCTCTACCGGAACCTCTATCACAAAGTCCGGATCAATTACTATCCGCCGCGCGGCGACGCCAAGGAAGGCTGGGACAACATCGACATTTTCGGATGGCTCGGGTATCCGATGCAGATCAAGATCGACTTCCTGTGCCGCGATTCGATACTGGCGGCGCCGCTGGTGCTCGACCTGGTGCTGTTCCTCGATCTGGCGCAGCGCGCGGGTATGCGCGGCGTGCAGGAGTGGCTGTCGTTTTATTTCAAGGCGCCCATGACCGCGCCGGGACTTTATCCCGAGCACGATATTTTCATTCAGTTGATGAAACTGAAAAACACGCTCCGCTGGATGCGCGGCGAAGCACTCATCACGCACCTCGGCCTGGAGTATTACGATTAACCTCTTCGCGTCCGCTTCATGAAAGTTCTTGTTATCGGGGGTACCCTGTTCATCGGCCGCCGGCTCGTTGCGGAGCTCGTGAAGGCCGGGCATTCCGTGGCCATTCTGCACCGGCGCTCGAAGCATAAGTTTTCCAAACGCGTCGAGAACCTGGTGGCGGACCGCAACGATGTGGCAGCCGTGCGCCGCGCCATTGGCGAGCGCCGCTTCGACGTGGTTTACGACAACGTCTACGATTGGGAGCGAGGTACCACCGCCGAACAGGTGGAAGCCACCGCGCAATCGATGGGCAACCATTTAAAGCGCTACGTTTTTCTTTCGAGTGTGGCGGCATATGGCGACGGCCTGAACCACTACGAGAGCGATCCGCTGGCGCCCGACAATCATTCCGAAGCCTACGTGCGCAACAAGGCCATGACGGAGCGCGCGCTGCTGCGCTTGAATCGCCGCAATGGATTCCCCGTGGTGACGCTGCGCCCGCCGTTTGTTTACGGCCCCGAGAATCCCTTCTATCGCGAGGCTTTCTTTTGGGACCGCATGCGCGCCGGCCGTCCCATCATCGTCCCCGGTGACGGCACGCGACTGATGCAGTTCATCCATGTGAAGGATCTGGTGCAGGCGTTGCTCCGCGCCATGGAAGTGGATGAAGCCGTGGGCGAGGCGTTCAACGCGGCGAATCCGAAAGCGCTGACGCAGGTGGAAGCGGTTCGCGAGATGGCGCGCGCCGCCGGGAAAAAACCGGAGCTGGTGCGTGTCCCGCGCGAGCGTATCGCCGCCGCGGGTGGCAATCCCATGGGCGATCCCATGTATTTCGGCGAATACCTCGACGTGGCGCCCATCACGGAAAACGTCAGCAAGCTGCAGCGAGTTCTGGGCGTGCGGCCCGTGGCTTTTGAGACCGGCTTGAAGGAAACCTACCGCTGGTACCTGCGCCAGCCCAAGCGGAAAAGCGATTTCACGTTCGAAGACCGGCTGATTGCATCGGCGGGCGTCAGAAGAGCGGTTTAGTCTCCACCGTTATCTGTGAATTGCCAGGCTGCCCCTTTTCCCATATCCTGAAAGTGTGGAAGTAAGGTTCACTCCCGAAACCGAAAGGAAGCTCGCGGATCTCGCTGCGCAAAGCGGGCGCAAAACCACCGAGCTTGTGCAGGATGTGGTGGAGGGGTACTTTGATGAGGTTGCCCAGGCGCGCGAAATGCTCGACGGCCGCTATGAGGACTTGAAGAGCGGCAGGGTGAAGCCCATTCCAGGGCACGAAGTTGCCGCCCACTTCCGCCAGAAGAGTGCCGCGCGACGTTCGCAGTCCTGTTCGTGACCGGCTACGACTTCCACCCACAAGCCCGCCTCGACTTAGACGAGATTTGGGAGTACATTGCGGTGGATAGTCTCGACGCCGCCGACCGAACCATCGCGGAAATTCTCACCGCCCTCGACGCTCTAGTTCCTTTGCCTCATCAGGGCCACAGACGCCCCGATCTCACCTCACGCCCCGTGCGATTCGTTCATGTACGCGAATACCTGATCGCCTACGCTCCGGACGAAACGCCGTTGTGGGTCATCGCCGTCCTGCACGGTCGACGCAACCCACGCCTGATGGCCGCGATCCTCCGAGGCAGAGAGTAAGCCCGCCAATTACGTTTCTTCGGTAGACCTCATCGAGCGGCTTTAGAGGCCGTTGCGGCGGACGTGGGTTCTTTTACCTTCCCCCGGATCGTCTCCAGCTCCTTCTTGCACTGTTCTGATTCGGGGAACATCTTGCATGCGGTTTGCACGTGTTCGAGGGCTTGCTGGAAATGTCCCAGGTGCTCTTCAGCCATCCCGAGTTCGAGTTGTGCCATGTAATCGTCGGGTGCGGAGGCAACAACCTTCTCGAGCGTGGCTCGCGCTTTGGCGTAGGCCCGTTCTTCCAGATAACAATCGCCCAGATCACGACGAGCCAAAGTGTTATAGGGGTTCTGCTCCAGAATCTCGTGGAAGGTCGCGATGGCTTCTTCCATGCGGCGATCGTACAGCGCGGTCAACGCCTGCTCGTACAGGTGATACTCAGGCAGGCGGTCTTTGGGATCGGGCGCCGCGCGGCCCGAGCTCGTCTTTGGTCCCGCTGAAAGATATCCGAGCGATTGCAGCAGCGATCGGGTTGCCGGTGACATGTCTTGATGCGCGGCCTGCTGCGTGGCGGGATGGTGAGCCAACAATTTGTCCAACCGCGCGCGAAGCTCCTGGGCTTCTGTGGGATTCTTGCTAATCAGATTGACCTGCTCGTCAGGATCCTGCTGCAAATCGTAAAGCTCGGGCTTGGGCGCGTCAATATACTTGTATTTTCCCGCGCGGATCGAGCGAAGCGGAGCCCACCCGAAAGCATCGCGCGTGTAGACGCTTTCACTCGATACTGCGTGAGCAGCGTCCTGACCTCCGGGTTTCAGCCCGCTCAGAAGACTCTGCCCTTCGAACGAAGGCGGCTCGGGCACGTGCAGATAATCGAGGATGGTGGGCGCGACATCGATCAAGCCCACGGGCTGATTCACGCGCGCCGGGTAAGCTTGCGCGCCCGGCCAGTGGAACATCAGCGGAACGTGGAGCGTGCTCTGGTAAATGAAATAGCCGTGGCTGGTTTCGCCATGCTCTCCCAGGCTCTCGCCGTGATCCGAGATCAGCACCACAAGCGACCGGTCCCACCATCCCGAGGCCTGCAGCCGTTGGCGGAACAGGCCCAGAACCCTGTCGACGTATTCGATTTGCGCGTCGTAGCGCGAGATGCCGCGCTGGCGGGCGATGTCGGCTGGCACGCTGTAAGGCTCGTGCACATCGAACAGGTGCACAAAAGCGAAGACCGGCTGCCCATGATGCGCGGCGAGCCAGCGCAGCGCGCCTCGCACTACGAGTGCGCCATCCCGCTCTTCACGCACCGAATAGGGGTTCTGCGGACCGCCGGCGAAAATCATGGATCCCGAGATGCGCGAACCGGCCTGGAAATTGAAGGGACTGTCGTAATCGTCGAAGCCCTGGTCAATGCCGAATTGCTTTTCCAGAAACACGCTGCCGATGAATGCTCCGGTTTTGTATCCGTGCGACCGCAATACCGACGCCAACGTGACCACTCCAGCCGGAACTCGTTCGGCGTTCTCCTCCACGCGGTTCTCGAACGGATAGGTCGAAGTGAACAGTGAAGTGTGCGAGGGCAGCGTGAGCGGAATCTGGCAGGCCGCCTCTGTGAACAGTGTCCCGTTCTGCGCATAGGCGTCGATCTCTGGCGTGCGGATGATCTTGTAGCCGTAGGAGCTCAAATGATCGGCGCGTAGGGTATCGATGGAAATGAGGATCACGGGCGTCTGCGGCTCATCGGCCATGAGCGCAGCCGTGGAAAGACACAGTAGGGCGGCAAGTCGCAACACGCGGAGGGTCAAGTAGTTTGACGTGACGCGAAGGGCAGAAAGTTACGAACCCAGCCCGGCCCAACTCTGCGCGACAATGGACCGGTGAGCATCACGACGGCCCAGGAGCAGCAGTTCTACGACTCCGCCTATGCCGTTCACCTCCACGTTTCCCATGACGCCTTGCGGACCAACCGCGAGTCCATGCTGCGCGATTTGAACCAGCCCGCTGGCGCCTTCTACGAGCGACGGAGGCTGTACAGCGCCGTCCTGGCGGAACTGCTTTCTCAGCCGCTCACCGGCCAAGTGGTGCTCGACTACGGCTGTGGCGTGGGCGAGTGGGGTGTTTTGATGGCCACTGAGGGCGCCCATGCCACACTGCTCGACCTTTCGCCGGTGGCGATCGAAGTTGGTTTGCGGCGCGCAGCGGCCAACGGCGTCGGTCATCTGGTTCGCGGTTGCGCCCGCGACGCCTCGGACCTCAGTTGCTTCTCCGACGGGGAATTCGATCTCGTCTACGCCAGCGCCGCCCTGCATCACACGCTAAAGTATCCGAACGCGCTGGCCGAGTTGCTCCGGGTTTTGCGTCCGGGCGGCCGTCTGGTGCTTGCCGAAACCTATGGTAACAATCCTGTTTTGAACGGCTTGCGGCGTCTGCGCTGGCGGCTGAGCCGGCAACCCGACGATGCCGGCGAGGACATCATCCTGGGCGATCGCGAACTGGATATGCTCCGCAACCATTTTTCCCGGCTCGACGTAACACCTATGAATTTGTTCGCCATGGCGAAGCGTGTTTTTCGGGGCCGGTTCGAGTCCGGCGCCGTGCGTGCAACCATGGAAGCACTGGAGGCGCTTGATCGGCAGCTCTTGCAACTGGCGCCGTCGCTCGGCAGGTACTGCGGAGAAGTGCTGGTCGTGGCCGAGAAATGAAACGAGCCACACTGTGGCCAATCAGCCCACTTGACGGTGGGTTTTAGCGGCAATAGAATTGATAAAGCTAGACTTAAAACTCGCTCCGGGAGGCGGTGTGCCATGAAGCCGGCTCGTCTTTGGTTGATTACCCTGCCTGTTATCTTACTTTTAGCGGTTTACCTGAGCTTCGCTCAAGACCAGAACCAGGCGCCAAAAAACACTGACGCTCAGGGCCGCGAGACCATCGCGAAGCCGATGACCGAGAAGCAGCGGAAGAAGCAGGAAGCCAAGCTGCGCAAAGAGCTGGAGACGCCCTACAAAAAGTGGCTGAACGAGGATGTCATTTACATCATCACGGATGAAGAACGCCAGGCGTTCAAGCGCTTGAACACCGACGAGGAGCGCGAGCAGTTTATCGAGCAGTTCTGGCTGCGCCGCGACCCCACGCCCGATACCGAAGAGAACGAATTCAAAGAAGAGCATTATCGCCGCATTGCGTACGCCAACGAGCACTACGCCTCCGGTATTCCGGGATGGAAGACGGACCGCGGCCGCATCTACATCACCTATGGCCCGCCGGATGAAATCGATTCGCACCCTTCGGGCGGCAGCTACGAGCGTCCGATGGAAGAGGGCGGCGGCGAGACTTCCACGTATCCGTTTGAGGATTGGCGTTATCGGTATATCGAGGGTATCGGCAACGACGTCAACATCGAGTTCGTCGATCCGACCATGACCGGCGAGTATCACATGACCATGGACCCGACCGAGAAGGACGCGCTATTGTATGTCCCCGGCGCCGGTCTGACGCTGTATGAGCAGATGGGTCTCACCAGCAAGACGGCGCGCTTCAACCGCACGGACGGCACCCACCTGGGAACCGGCAACATGCCGCTCCCGGCCAGCATGGACGAATTCGAGCGCCTGGAGCGATTTGCCAAGCTGCAGAAGCCGCCGGCCGTAAAGTTCAAGGACCTGGAAGCAGCGGTCAGTTCCCACATCACGTTCAACATTTTGCCGTTGAAGGTGCAGGCCGACTTTATCAAGGTCACCAACAGCTCGGTGCTGACGAACATCACGATTCAGTTTGAAAACAAGGATCTGCAGTTTCAGTTAAAGGACAGCGTGCAGAAGGCCGCAGTCAATATTTACGCGCGTATCACCACGATGTCACGGCGCCCGGTGACCTGGTTTGAAGAGACGGTCACCCACGAAGTGCCGCCGGCCATGTTGCAGGAGAATCTGAAGAAGGCATCCATCTACCAGAAGCAAATCCCGCTGCCGCCGGGAACCTACCGCCTGAACGTGGTGGCGAAGGACGTCATTGGCGGCAACATGAACAACTATGAGATGGCCCTGACGGTTCCCCATTATGACGACGAAAGGTTAGCGTCTAGCACTCTGATTCTGGCCGATATGATCGAGAAAGTTCCGTTGCGCAGCATCGGAACCGGACCGTTTGTGGTGGGCAGTTCCAAAGTGCGGCCGCGCGTGACCGATACGTTCCGTCAGGATGAGAAGCTGGGAATTTACGTCCAGCTTTATAATTTTGGCCCGGACGAGAAAACACAGAAGCCGAATGGCACCATCCAATACGAAGTAACCAAGAACGGCAGCAACGAGAAGATTTTCGACTTCACCGAGGAAGTTGCCAAGCTGCCCGATGCTTCGGCGCAACAGGTGACGATCGAAAAGCTGCTGCCCCTGCAAACCCTGAAGCCCGGGCAGTATACTCTGAAAATGAAGGTTACGGATAAGAACCGTAATCAGACGTTAACACCCAGTGCTGTTTTTACGGTAACCTAGAGGCGTCGCAAAGCGGCTTGGTTGTCCGCAGAATGTCGGATATCCGGGAAATGAAACCGGTTAGCTTGAGGATCGGCCCTTCCAGAAGAGTAGCAATTCTGGCGGCGGCATTTGTGTCTCTGGCGCTTCCGATGTCCGCCATCTCACCGGTCCGACTTTCCGGCGCGCTCACCGGCCTCGTGCACGATGGCGCCGGCGTGCCGCAAATGGGTGCCACCGTCCTGCTGTTTAACCATGAAGAACGCCTGTTCGCCCGCGCGCTGACCGACGACAAGGGCGGTTTTTCCTTTATGGATCTGATGCCGGACGTCTACTCCGTCCGCGTCAGCCTGCGCAGCTTCATGCCGGTGTTCCGCGAGAACATCATCGTGCAGCCGGGTGTTCGTAGCGTGCTGAATGTTAGCCTCACCACCCTATTCAGCAGCATTCAATTGATCCGTCCGCCGGCGGGAGACGCCGCGATCATGACCGATGACTGGAAGTGGGTGCTGCGGAGCGCCAGTTCGACGCGTCCGGTCCTACGCCTGCTTCCGGGTGTGGACCAGGATCCGAACGCTCCGTCTCGCCACACGACGGTCTTCTCTGAAACGAACGGGCTGGTGCAACTATCCGGCGGCGATGCAGGTCAGGTATCCGGATTTGGAAATGAGGCCGACCTGGGCACGGCGTTTGCCATCGCCACATCGCTGTACGGGCGCAATCGAGTGGCGGTCAGCGGTAATTTGGGATACATGGCGCAATCCGGCATGGCGACGGCCGGGTTCGGAACCAGCTACACGCGCGATTTCGATGGCACCAGCCCCGTGTTTTCGGTCACCATGCGGCAGTTAACGATACCGCACGCCGGGGAAATGGGACCCGGCAGTGGCCCTGGAAATGGCGAACTGCCGCCGCTGCGCATGATGTCTGCCAGCATGAGCAACGAGACCGCTCTTTCCGATGCTCTGCATGTGCAGTACGGTTTCTCGTTGGACATGGTGTCGTTTCTTGACCGCCTGCACTACCTCAGCCCGTACCTGCGCGCCGATTACAAGCTCTCGGATGCCAGCAAGCTGGATTTCTCCTTCACCTCGGGAGATGCGCGCCCCGATCTGGGCGACGATCCTTCGCCTGCCGCGCGGGAGGATTCCTCGTTGCAGCACGACCTGAATGCGCTGGCATTTTTGCCCCGTATGTCGTTGCGCGACGATCACATCAAGGTGCAGCGCGGCGAGGAACTGGAAGCGGGCTATTCGCACAAGTCCGGATCGCGGACCTACCGGGCCTCGGTATACAGCGAGCGCGTAAACAACGCCGCGCTCACCATCGTCGCACCGGGAGGATTCTCCGGTGGCGGCGACATTCTGCCCGATCTGTTTTCCAATAGCTCCGTGTTCGATGCCGGCAATTATCAGACCGTCGGCTACACGGCGAGCGTCACGCAGAATCTGGGCGACCGGTTCAACGTCAGCGTGATCTATGGATCGGTCGGCGTGCTGGCGCCCCAAACCGAGCAACTGGCATCGAACTCGCTCGACGATTTGCGGGCTGCGATTCGCGCCGAGCGCCGTAACGCGGTCACCGCGCGCAGTTCGGGAACGATTCACAAGAGTGGCACATACTTCATTGCCAGCTACCAGTGGATGGATGACCGGGCCGTCACGCCGGCGCATATTTACTCGACCGACTCCATGCGACAGGAAGCCGGCTTGAATCTATGCGTCCGGCAGCCGCTCCCGGCCTTCCTCTCGCTGCCGTGGCGTATGGAAGCGAGCGCCGATCTGCGTAATCTTCTGGCCCAGGGCTATCTTCCGCTTTCCACGCCGGACGGCCAGCGTCTGCTGCTGGTGCAAACGCCGCGCAGTTTCCGCGGCGGGCTGCGTTTTATTTTCTAGGCGGCGCGGGCGCGCACGTTCTCCACGTGGCCGAGCCCACCCAAGTCGTTTCGGTCCTCCGCCGCATGCTTCCGTTTCTTACGATTGCCCTATTGGCCGCTCTTGCCTATGACGCCTGGGTTTTCTATTCACGCTGGAGCGATGCGCGGCAGGCGGAGCGAGCGCGGCAGGAGAGAGAAGCCGCCGACGCCCAGAGAACGTTGGATCTGCTCGGGGGCGGTGGCCTGAAGATCGTGAGTTTCTATGCCACTCCGGGCGCCATCCATCCCGGCGAACATGCCAGCCTCTGTTACGGCGTGACCGGCGCAAAGAGCGTGCGCATGGAGCCCGCGATGGAAGAACTGCATCCCGCGCTTAGCTATTGCATGCAAGTTTCGCCCGCGAGGAGCACGGAGTATAACCTCTTCGCGCAGGACGTCGCCGGACACATCGTGACATCGACGGTGACGATCCAGGTGGTTCGCTAGACGCTACCCACTGCTATCTGCCCGACGACCCGAATCCTCCCGTGCCCCGCGCCGAATCGCCGAGCTCTCCTTCCTCCCACTCGACGCTCTCGTAACGCGCGACGATCATCTGGGCAATGCGGTCGCCGCGATGCACGGCATAATCTTCTTTCCCCAAATTAAGCAGAATGACGCGAATCTCGCCGCGATAGCCGGGGTCGATGGTGGCCGGGCTGTTGGGCAGCGTGATGGCGTGCTTCAGGGCTAACCCGCTCCGCGGGCGAATTTGGGCCTCGTAGCCCGCGGGCAGCTCGATCGCCAGGCCCGTCGATACCAATTGCGGTGTTCCCGCCGGAAGCATCACGTCTTCGGCGGCACGGAGATCGAGCCCGGCATCCTCCGCGGGACCGTGCGCATACACGGGCAGAAAAGCGTCGTCACAGAGCCGTTTGATTCGCACCTTCATCGAATTCGATAATAGCGTGATCAGCATGACTGACTCACGAAAGCGCGTCATTACCGTCTCGCCCATGCCGCCCGAGAAATGCGCGTATGCGCTGGCGCGTTACAGCCGATCGCCGGATTCCATCCGGCAATCGCTCGAATGGGTGCGCACGCACGATTCGCAGAAGTTTCTAGAAAGCTTCTATTTCCAGTACGGCCATGCGTCCATTGCCGATCTCGGCCACACCGTATTGTGCTTCGAGGGACTATCGGAGCTGGCCGCGAGCGAAGCCGAAGATGAAACGCTCTGGGATGGCCAGGCAAAATCGTCCCGCTATCAGGATTTCTCGCGCTCGGGATTCATCACGCCGGCCGAACTCACGGGGGACAATGCGGCGCGCTATCGCGAGGCAGGTGAAAAACTGCTCGCCGCTTACAAAGACGTGAATGCGCGCGTCGCCGAGTATCTTGCGGCGAAACTTCCTCGCCCGGAAGAAATGAAGCCGGAAGCCTACAAGCGCAGCATCGCCGCGCGGGCCTTTGATGTCGCGCGGTACCTGCTGTTCTGGGGCGTACCCACCAACGTCGGCCAAGTGACGAGCATTCGAACGCTCGAGAAGCAGATCAAGCGCCTGCGCGTTTCGGAATATGAAGAAGTGCGCAGCCTGGGTGATGAGATCGCCGTTGCCTGCGCCGCCGAGCCGGATTGCGTTTGGGAGAACAGCGCCCGCGAACCGCTTGCGCCGACGCTGGCGCGGCACGCAGAGCCTGATGAATATCTCAGAAGTTCGCAGACGGATTTGAAACTTTGGGCAGAACAGAATCTGCCGCCCGCCGCCGGTTTTCAAGTGGATTGCGTGGACCTGGTGCGCCCTTTGCACGTGAGTGCGGACATCGTCGCGACCCTGCTCTACTCCGTCACGGATCGGCCTTTTCGCGAGCTGTATGAAACCACCGCTGGCTGGAGCAATGCTCGCCGCAACGAAGTGCTGGATGTCGCGCTGCAATCTCGGGGTAGCCGCGACGATCTGACGCGCGCCTATCGCGGCGGGCCGTTCGTGTTCGACTTCGTCATGGACATCGGCGCTTATCGCGATCTCCACCGTCATCGCCGCTGCCACCAGTTCCGCCAGGCCTATGCGGGCAGCCTCGGTTACGACACTCCCCCGGCGGTCGCCGAAGCCGGCGCGGCGGAGATTTTCGAGAACGCCATGCGCGCCGCGTTGGACCAGATGCACGCCCTGCCCGCTCCCGGCTCTCATTACTTGCTGCCGTTTGGTGCGCGCTCGCGCTTTCTGTTCAAAATGGATTTCGCCGAAGCCGAATACATCGCCCGGGTGCGCAGCGGCGTGAAAGGCCACTTCAGCTACCGCAACATCGCCTGGCAGATGAAGTTGAAGCTGGAACAACTCGATCCGGAGCTTGGCCGGCTGATCGAAGCCACGCCACCTTGGGTAGAGGATCCGCTAGCGAGATGACCCTCGCGGGAAACTTGGACCCACGGGATCACGCTAGGTTTGACAGGTAGCAATCCGGGGACTATGATGGGAATGAGGGAGCGTATGGCCTTTGAGGTTTTTAACAGTAATCACAATAGACCGTCTGGATCTCCCATGATTTCCTTGCGTCCCAAGGGGGCACTGCGGCTCAATGCTGAGGCAACTCAGTTACTGAAGGGCAAGGGGATCACAAGGGTACTAATCCTCTGGGATCGAGGCAAACACAAGATGGCCATCTCATCGGCACCCGAGGGAGACAAAAGAGCGTATCGGGTCACATACAGCGCGAAAGGCAGTTCATCGACCATCGGGGCGAAAACCTTTGCGGCTTTCATCGGATTCTCGGCAGAGCGCTCCGTCAGTTTGCGTGCCGAATTTGACGGCGGAATGCTTCAAGCAACCGTCCCAACCGAGCACCTCGGCGGCTACGGATCAACAGGTGAACAGCCACACTCCGACACGAAGAGACCAACGTAGAGCTTTGGACGATGGCGCAGGGGGCATTCGCTAAATGATGAACCCGACAATGACGTTTCTTTGCGGTATGGGTGGCAGCGTTGCAATAGAACTTGTTGCCGCATACGAGGCCTACCAAGTAGAGCCCTTCAGGCTCCCGGAGCGATACAAGAAGTTCTCCTTCTATATCATCCGACTGTTACTTGCCATGGCAGCCGGCGGACTCGCTGTAGCCTATGAAATTGACAAACCGTTGTTGGCGGTCAATGTTGGGGTTTCGGCTCCCCTGCTGCTGCAAACCCTCGCCCGTGGCTTGCAGCGCGGAGGCACGGATCGTGGAAGCTAAGATGTTAGCGAGACGTTTCCTGCGTATTCGACAAACTTTCTCAAAAGGTGAGAAGTCTTCTCAGTCCCACTTCGCAGTGTTTCTGTTCCTCGGGAGGGCAGTGCCTGACCGTTGACGATCGGTAGATCGCCTCGATAGCTACGCTTAATGCGTCGAGCCCTTATTAGCAGAAGGACTACAAACGCGCCAGCTACAGCGCCAAAAACTCCCGACAGAAACGGCGCGGCCACGCGAATTGTCGCACCAAGATCCATAAGCTTTCCCTTCTTATATCATAGCCAGAAAACGCGACATTCTAGAAGGGGAACACCATTTTTGATAGGGCGGCTTACCATTTCGTAATGGCATTAATTCGGCGAACCGGCAGTTTTCACGCGGGCCGTCGCACGCGTGCGGAAATCGTATTTGTCGATGCGGATGGCGGCCGCTTCGGCGCTCGAGCGAATGACGCGGCCCAGTGCTACCAGTTTCAGTCCGCAATGCTCGTTGAGCTGTGCCGGCCAGTCGACCGAAAGCTCGACGCGACGCCCTACGGGCAACTGCGTCTCCGAGGTGAACAATACCCCGCTGCTGCTCATGTTGAGCGTCCGGCCAAGGCCGCCGTCGGAAGTCCCTTTGGAATCCACCAGCTTGTAGCGCAGTTCGCTTTCAATCGGGAAGCGGTCCGTACTGCGGCGATCGGCATCCTGGGCTTGCTCGTCTCGTATGTGCATCATTTGTCTCCGAAACCATCATGCCGGGGATGACCGAAAGGAACAATAGATCCTAGGTCTCATTTGCATTTGGTACCAAGGATCGCCGCGATATGGTACTTAAGTTGGACTGGGTTTACATGGCCCTACATTTGAAATATTCTAATTATCCTAAAGACTTCGAGCGCCTCGAAGCGCAACTGCGGCCGCGTGGCACCTAGGCGGTCGAATGGAAGGATCGTGAAATATGGGTGGACCTGTAACCAGTGGCCTCGCAGCCAAGCATTGTGTGCCTTGTCGCGGTGGAGTTCCTCCGCTCAAGGGCGAAGAACTGCAGAAGCTTACTTCCCAGTTGCCCGACTGGAAGGTGATCGATGAGCACCATATCACCAAGACGTATACATTCCCCGATTTCAAAACCGCGCTCGAATTCGTGAATCGAGTTGGTGCGGTGGCAGAGGCGGAAGGGCACCACCCGGACATCATGCTGGCGTGGGGCCGCGTGGACGTGAAAACGTACACTCACAAGATCAACGGGCTGACGGAAAGCGATTTTATTCTGGCGGCGAAGGTCGATCAGGAATTCGTCAATCGCCCGAAGCCTTAGGGTACTTTCGCAGGACGCGGGTGATGTAATCGATGGTCTCGCGGTAGGGCGGCACGCCGTGATAACGATCGACCGTGCCTGGGCCTGCGTTGTAAGCCGCCAGCGCGCGCAGCACCTGATGATCGTCATGCTGGTACTTGAGGAGAAGATCGCGCAGATACTGCGTTCCGGCCTCGACGTTCTGGCGCGGGTCAGTGGCCTCGGCCCCATACTCCCGCGCGGTCGCGGGCATTAACTGCATCAGTCCAATAGCGCCTTTTGGCGAAATGGCATCCGCGCGAAACGCGGATTCCGCGGCAACCACGCTCTTGACGAACTCGACCGGCAACCCGTTGCGCTTGGCCGCGTCGGCGATGAGATCTTCCGTAGTCGGAACTTGCAGAATGGGCATCGGTGCAGCCGGCGCGACTTCGTCGGCTTCGAACCCTTTGATCTGTGGGGCCGGCATCTCGGTCACGCCGCCATTTGCATAGAGCCGGACAATAGAGCCGTCGGTTTCATGGCGGTCGGCATGCAAACGGAAACCGCTGGCGAGCACCGCGTACTCACCCGCGAAGCAGTATCCTGAAAGCGCTGCCAACAAAACCAACCGCAGTATCATGGACAATTCAACCCAAATGACGTTTCTCGAATGCAGCCTGTGCAGCCGCAAATTCGAACCCGGCAAAGTATACAACCTCTGCGAGTGCGGCGGACCGTTGCTCGTCCGCTACGATCTCGCCAAACTCCGCGCCACATGGACGCGCGATCAAATTGCGTCCGGACCAAACAGCATGTGGCGATACGGCCCGGTGCTGCCGCCCCAGCGACAAACCTCCATTATCTCACTGGGCGAGGGGATGACGCCGCTCATTCGCACCCGGCGGCTGGGACATCGTGTTGGTGCGAATCAACTTTGGTTAAAGGACGAGGGCCTGAACCCCACGGGATCATTCAAGGCACGCGGCCTTTCCTGCGCGGTTTCCATGGCGGTGGAGCTAGGGATTCGGAAACTTGCCGTTCCCTCAGCCGGAAATGCCGCGAGCGCGATGGCGGCGTATGCGGCGGCAGCGGGCATCGAGGCCCATATCTTCATGCCGCGGGATGTCCCGCAGGCAAACTTCATCGAATGCAAGGCTTACGGAGCCCACGTCACGCTCGTGGATGGGCTGATCAGCGATTGCGCCAAGCTCGTCGCCGGGGGCGCCGCGCGGGAAGGCTGGTTTGACGTCACCACGCTCAAAGAGCCGTATCGTATTGAAGGCAAAAAGACAATGGGCTACGAAGTTGCGGAGCAGATGGATTGGCAACTGCCCGACGCGATTTTTTATCCCACCGGCGGCGGTGTAGGTCTGATCGGCATGTGGAAGGCTTTCAGTGAGATGGAGGAGTTGGGCTGGATCGGCGCGAAACGGCCCAAAATGATTGCCGTCCAGGTGGAAGGCTGCCAGCCGGTGGTGCGGGCATTCGAACAGGGAGCCGGACGCAGCGAGTTTTGGGAAAACGCCAGCACCGTAGCCAGCGGGCTGCGAGTTCCTAAGCCGCTGGGCGATTTTCTGATTCTAAAGGCGGTCCGTGAGAGCGGCGGGACGGCAATCGCGGTGAGCGATACGGAATTGCTGGATGCCGGTATCCGGCTCGCTTCGGAAGAAGGGCTGTTTATCGCACCGGAGGGTGCGGCGTGCGTTTCGGCGCTTGAAAAGCTGCTGCAAAGCTGCTTTCTCAAGCCCGACGAGAAGATCGTCCTCTACAACACGGGCTCCGGCCTGAAGTATCTCGAAGCCTATTCCACGCGATTTCCACGCGCTGGCGCCGGCGAGCAGGACAAGCTGGGCGGCTTGATTACGCCTCGATGACAGCCGTTTCCACGGCCTCGCTGTAAACTAAAAGAAGAGGAAACGGGTGCATTCTCACCATCACTGCGGGGAAACCGGGCGGGTTCTCTGGTGGTCGTTGATTGCCACCGGTGCGTTTGTCGTTATTGAGTTCGTCGCTGGTATTCAAGCCCACAGTTTGGCGCTGCTTTCCGACGCTGGCCACAACTTCACAGACGCCCTGGCTTTGCTGCTCGCGTGGTTCGGATTTTATCTCCAATCTAAGCCAGCCAACGAAACTAAGACGTTCGGCTATCAGCGCGCGGGCGTGTTGACGGCATTTGTCAATGCGCTGACGCTTGTCGCGCTGGCTGCGTGGATCTTTTATGAGGGCTACCAGCGGCTGCTGCGGCCGGAGCCGGTGCATGAAACGGTGATGATGGTGGTCGCGGGCGGCGGCCTGGTACTGAACGGCGGCATCATGTGGGGGCTGCGAATGGCGCGGCGGCACGACATCAACATTCGCAGCGCGTTCGTCCACATGATGGGCGACCTGCTGGGTTCGATCGGCATCGTGATTGGCGCGGTCGCGATCCGGTATACCGGTTGGCAGCAGATCGACCCCGTGCTCTCGATCCTGATCGGCGCGCTGATCGTATGGACGGCCTGGGACATCATCCAGGAATCGTTGAACATTCTGCTGGAGGGTTTGCCGCGCGGGCTCGACTTGCAGTCGGTCAGTTCAGCGATGTGCGAGGTGGAGGGAGTGTTGGACGTGCACGATCTGCACATCTGGAACCTGGGTTCGAACACGCGCGCGCTGAGCTGTCATGTGCTCATTCAGGATTTGCCGCCCTCGGCGAGCGAATGCATCTTGAAGTGCGTGAACGATCTGCTGGCCGACCGTTTTCAGATCTGCCACACTACGGTGCAATTCGAGCACGTGGGCTGCGCGGTT
>Ga0335069_10002426_pt1 | contig 28725 bp, 28 predicted proteins | sample Lox_Sample_11_FD_206714 | JGI IMG/M metagenome (GOLD analysis project Ga0335069, IMG submission 206714) | Soil microbial communities from Loxahatchee National Wildlife Refuge, Florida, United States - Lox_Sample_1.1 | ecosystem: Environmental > Terrestrial > Soil > Wetlands | place: USA...
GCGCTCTTGGCAGCCCGCAGCAACTTCCATTGCTGGAAGTAAACGGCCGCTACCTGCGGATCGTTAATCAGGAGCCCGTTGTTGACTTGCGTACACAGCCCCGTCGAAGCCCAGTTGGTGCTGCCCGTCCAGGCCGTGGCGGGCTTGCCTTTCTTGTCCATGCCGACCATGAACTTGTTATGGCCCAATGCTCCCGGCGAGAGGAAACGGTCATGCAGCGCAACGTCAACCTTGGCCCTGATCAGCTTCTTGCGAGCATCCGCGTTTTCGTCGCGCTTCCGGGCGTTCGCGGCTCCCTCGCCTTTCTTTGCCGTGATCGACCCGTTGGCCAGCACGAGGTGCGCCCGTTTCCCCAGCTTCACCAGCCCAGCTACCAACTCCGGATCGCTCAGCTCGAACATAGCCAGATAGATCTCTCTCTTCTCGTTGGCCGCGCTCTCCAACTGATCCAGCACGGCCTTGCGCAAATCGCCGCCCAGGAACCGCTTGATCTTCGCTTCCGTATCGTCGTTGATGTTGTCTTTGAATTTTTTCGGCGTCAGCTTGTTCTCGGCCAGGTATCGCGCCATGAATTGCGACATCACGAAGCCACGGTTGAAGAATGACTGGAAGCGTTCCGATTTCTGTTCGCCCAGCGCGCGCGGTCCTGACCAGTCGCTGGCCTGATCTTCCGCAGGCTTCAAGTCGCCGGCCTTCCCCACCATGGGCACAATCCGGTACGAAACCTTGTCTCCGGTGTTCGCATCGTGATCGGTCCAGTTGAAGCGTTGAAATGGCCATTCCGTCGAAGGCTTCAGCACCGGCTTGCCGTCTGGCGGCGTGGGAATCTTCTCGCCCTCGAAGCCGGTGCGGTTGGGCAGAAACGCGCGGGCTTCCTGGGTCTGGCCTTGGCGCGTGATTTTCCGCTCGATGGCAAATCCGCGGCAATCAGGAATCGGCTTGGCAATGCTCCAATACAGCAGAGCATCATCTTCGTTGCAATACACCTTCAGCTTGGCAGGCATGGCAGTCTCGCGCGCGATTATGGGATTGCTTTACCGCCAAGTCAATAGCTCTTCGTGCCATTTCCATGGTTTTTGCCGAAGTATTAATGCGCATTTACACGGTCCACGGGCCGCCGATTGCTCACCGCGACCGGTCTGCGGAGCTGCTGCTGTGCAGTACTTTCCGCAAGCCTTCGCCCAGCAACGCTACTGACGCGCCCAGCAACACGATATCCTTGATCAGGAACTGCCCCGCTCCGCCAAGCTGGGGAAGTCCGCCGGCCCAGTGAATCGCCCCCGGCGTCGAGAACAGGAAACTCAGCGTGGTCAGAAAGGTCAGCGAGCTCATGCCCGCGCCCGCTGCGCTCGCCCCCGCCGACCACATGCCGGCCACGAGCAACGCTCCGGCAATCAGCTCCGTCACGCCAATGATATTCGACACGGTTTGCAGCCCCCATATCGCGTACATCCAGCTCATGAACGGACTGTTCGCCACCAGCGGCTGAATGCCTTTCGCCTCTTCCGGCGTGAACTTCGCCAGCCCGATAAACAGAAAACACAGCACCAGTCCGATGCGTGCCGTCATGATGCCGGCGGCTTCCAACCTTGCTCCCTCATCGTTCCGCGCACGTCCAATGCTCGACACTTGCGTAGCCATCCCACTCTCCCCCGGCGTTTGCCGGCCTTGGAGTTGAGACAGATACCCACGCGAAAAGTTACAGCCGCTCAAGACACTGCCGATCGCGCATGGCCTCTCGCACAAGTAGAATTGCAGTCACGCGAGGCCGCATGACTCACAGTCTGGACGACACCATTTCCCTGCTCTCCCGCACTCCTGCCACCCTCAACGCCCTCTTGCGCGATCAGCCCGACATCTGGACCCACCGCAACGAAGGCGAATCCACCTGGCCCCCTGTCGCCATCGTCGGCCACCTCATCAGCGGCGAGCGCACCGACTGGATTCCCCGCGCCCGCACGATTTTGCAACACGGCGAGAGCCCGGCCTTCGTCCCCTTTGACATGAACGGCCATCTTCGCGAGATCGAGGGCAAGTCGCTTAATCAACTGCTCGATGAGTTCGCAAGGCTCCGGACCAGCAATCTATTCGAGCTTCGCGCCTGGAGACTCCAGCCCGCCGTCCTTGACGCAAGGGGCACGCACCCCGAACTCGGTAAGGTTACGCTATCGCAGTTGCTGGCAACCTGGGCGGCTCACGACCTCACCCACTTGCACCAGCTTGCGCGCGTCCTTGCCTATCAATATCGCGAAGCCGTCGGCCCGTGGCAGCAGTACTTGGGCGTGCTTCACTGCGCCGGGCACAGTAAGAAGTAGCAAGGCATTGCAAGCCGGCGCCGGGTGTCCCACCTCACCTTTATCGGGCGGGTGGGATGTCCCGACGCCTGACAACTGGTTCACGCAAACGGGCTTTCGTCGGCGCTTCGCCCGTAGATCACCGGCAGCGGAACCTCCAGCAGCCGCAGGTACACCGACAACTGTCCACGATGGTGATACCAGTGGTTCAACATGATCGTCCGCACAATCCCCGCCCGCGGCACCGTGAACACCGTCTTTTCGCCGAATGTCATCGTCCACGGCTGCATCGCCGCCTCATCGCTCATCGAACGCAACCGTTTGTCGCCTTCGACCACTCCGCTTTCAAAGGTCGCCAGTATCTCGTCCAGATCTTTGGGGTGCGGCGGAATGAAGTTCGCCTGCGACGCATCGAAGCCGTTCCTCTCCGCCAGCGCCGACACCCGGTCCGGAATCTGCGCGATGTGCAGCGCCAGTTGCCCCAGCGTCATCGATTTCTCGTGCGGCTTCCACGTCAGCTTGTCCGCCGGGACCTTCGACAGAATCTTGCGGGTAATCACGACCTCTGCCTGATACTCGGCGATCGTCGGCTCCAGCATCTTGCGCGACTTCTCCGCCTCGCCCGAACAGCATCCTGATTTCTCCGCACCCGTCTCGTAGCGGTCGTGGTGCCGCACCCACGCCATCGGGTGCGGTTTCATCTCCGCCTCGTCGCGCCCCTTCGGAGTCATATCGAGGTAGTTGTACGCCGTCAGCAGAATGTCCAGCCCGCGCCCGTACGTCGAGTAGGTGTGATAGATCTGCCCCTCCGCGTCCTTGTAGAACACGCTGAGCCCCGGCCCTTCTTCCATCGGGAAGTCCCACGAGCCGTAGTTGTACTTGCGCGAGCCCGGTGTCATGTCTTCGTTCGTGAACGACACCTTGTAGTCATAGTTGAAGTCTGTCCCGTTCGACGATACCCACGGAAACTTCCATCCCATGCGCCGCTTGAACGCCTCGATCTCCGGTAGCGTGGCGCGCGAAATCGCGGTGAACGCCACGTCCCGCTGCTCCAGATGCACCCGCATGCCGTCGAAGTTGTCCGCAAGAAACGAGCAGCTCGGGCAGCCCTGCTCCCAGCCCGGCCCGAACATGAAGTGATACACCACCAGCTGACTCTTGTCGCGAAACAGCTCCCGCAGCGCCACCTTGCCCGTCGGCCCTTCGAAGACGTAGTCCTTCTCCACCTTCTCCCACGGCAGCTCGCGCCGCAGCCTGCTGATGTCGTCACGCAGCCGCGTGAATTCCTTCTCCTTCTTCAGCAGCTCCTTGCGTGCTGCCAGCCACTCCGCCGGTGAAACCACTTTCGCATTCATCGTTGCCGTCGCCATCGTCACTTCTCCTCTTCGTCGAAATTTTTTCCCCGCCCTGGGCGCGAAATGCCTTGGCAGCCAACACTCCCGTTCCGCCGGTCGCAATCGCGCCGCCTATCACCCACAAAGCCATGGCCGCGCATGCCGGACACATCGCGCTACTTCTTTCGCGCCTCGGCCCGCTTGCGCGCGCTTTCCAGAATGTGGTTCCACCCGCCGCTCACTCTTTCGCGATGGTCATCCTGGATCACCCCAAACGCCTTGTGATGGAACTTGATCAGCGTTCCGCCGTTCTCCTCGCTCAGCCGGTATTGCACATTCGAAACCGCGCCGTACGACATGAACAGTGGCCCCCAGATCTCCAACAGCGTCGGCCGCTTGATCGCCTGTACGTGCCCCCAAAAATGTCCGTTGTTGTCGCCCAGGTCGCGAAACCACCGTCCCCCCGGCCACGGCTCAAACTTCATTGGCATCGACGTTCCGTCGGGCGTGCTGTTGCCCTCGCCCATTTGCTCCACCAACGCCTCGAACGTATCCTCCAGGCTCGCCGCCACGTGGACCTCCTGCTGCACCAGCAGCGTCAAGCTTTCTATCCCCGGTACTGTTGCTATCGCGCTCATATACTCTCCTCATTTTTCTGGTTGGATTGCCGTTCCCGTTCTCTGGCCTTCGCCTCCGCCCGCTCCTTGATGCGGCTCAATTGATGCGACCAGAACTTCTCGAAGAATTGCGCCCACTCATACAACGGCTTGATCGCCTCGGCGTTCGTCCGGTACATCATGTGCCGTCCGTTTCGCCGAACCCGCACCAGCCCCACATCCCGCAGCACCTTCAAATGCTTCGACACCGACGGCTGCTCCATTCGCAGCGCCACCACAATGTCGTTCACCGTGTGTTCCTTGCCCGCAAGATGAATCAGAATCTCCCGCCGTCTCGGCTCTGCCACGGCATTGAATGCATCCGAGGTCGTCGAAGCCCGCGCCATGAGTTGGGAATATATATTCCGATATAGGAATATGTCAAGACCCTCGCCACCCTTTTCTGACCAGACGCCCCGCGCGAGGTGTCAGTTGCTCGAGAATCCAGGCAAAATGCTCAGGCGGGCGACGCCTTGATCGCTGTCGCGCTTGTAATTTATAAGTTACAATACGGCAGTGATTGAAATCCGCCGCTACGTCACCAGCGCTGGCAAAGATGTGTTCGGCGATTGGTTATCGCGTCTCTCGGATAACCAGGCGAAAGCCAGGATCATGGTACGCATTGATCGTCTGGCGATCGGCAACTTCGGCGATGCCAAACCGCTCCGCGGCGGAATTTCGGAGTTACGGATCGACTGGGGACCGGGATACCGGGTTTATTACGCAATGCTCGGGAGGACCTGCGTCCTGTTGCTGTGTGGTGGCGACAAGCGCAAGCAATCCTCAGACATTCGACGGGCCATCGCATATTTGCGAGACTACGAGGAAAGGACGCAAACCAAATGAAACGCCAGGCGAGCATCTCTCACGACGAAGCGGTGGTTCGGCAGCTTCGTGAAGACCCGGATTTCGCGGCCGAGTACCTCCGCGCCGCTTTGGACGACGCCGACGAACCCCGCGTGCTGCTCATCGCATTGCGGCGCGTCGCTGAAGCTCGCGGCGGTATAGCAAAAGTGGCTAAAGCTGCCGGCGTAGAACGGGAGAGTCTTTATCGCGCGCTTTCCCCCAACGGCAACCCTCGGCTCTCAACACTTGCTGCCGTAGCCAAGGCGATGGGATTAAAGCTCACCGTCGAGGCCGCATAGACAACGCCGTCCACATCCCTTCCAGTTTTGGGACTGCCCGGTGCCGCGAGCCCACTCAACCATCCTTCGATTCTTTCGATTCTGTGGTTCCGCCAACTTATCTGGCTTTCACTCCCGCCTTCCCACTCGCCACCCATTCCGCCACCCGCCGATGCTCCACCAGCTTCCCCTTCGCCACGTCCACCCGGTACATCGTGCCCGGTTCCGGCCTGAACCCACGCTCCAGGTGCAAGACCTTCAACTGCGGCGCATTGGGCAGCTGTTTCGCGTCTTCCATCACCATGCGTTCCCGCTCGGCGCGCGCCTTGGCGTCAGTTAGCCCCGTGCCATCTCCGATGAAATCGTGCGCGTAAACAATTCGCCCGTCTTGGTCGTAGAGCAATACCGTCTCCACCACCGGTGCCGCTTCCTGCATAGTCGATTCGAATTCCATTGCTCCTCCCCCCTACGACCAGTAGTTCACCATCAGCCGCCCGCGTGCGAAGGCGCTGATCACCGTCATCTGGATCTTGATTTGCGTCACGCCGTGGCGAAAAATTCCCTGCCGCGGCGGATCGAAAGGTTCCACGCCGTTGGCCGACACCATCTTGATAATTCCAATCTCGCCCCAGAAATCCTCTCCGTCGTCGATGAAGTTCACCCGGTTCAGCGCCACCTCCGCGAACACGTCGCGGCTCTTGATATCGACTGTCGCCTTGTAGATGTAGGCGCTGTCGGAGTAGGCGTACCACCCGTACGCAGTTTGTCCCACCATGGCAATGCTCCTTCCTCCTCGAGATATCCGTGTATGGCCCCGTGCCGTCGAAGAGCGCGCTCCGGATGCTACTCCGCCCCTCCCGCTCTCGCAACCCGCCAACCCGCGGTTGCCCACACAACCATCCTTTGCTTGTGTGGGTCTTTTCTTCTGGCCGCAGCCCGCCTGCCGTGGTGTAATCTTCTTCTCCTGGGATCAAGTAGCCGCCTCAACGCGCACCACGCAACAGCGCACCATGCCCACTTCGCTCCCTGTTCGCGACCGCATCTTCATCAGCTACCGCCGTGACGACGCGCGCGGCGCCAGCGGACGCCTCTACGACTGGCTGCGCATCGCTTTCGGCCGCGAACATGTCTTTCGCGACGTCGCCGACATCGGCGTCGGGCGCTGGCGCGACAAAATCGACGCCGCCCTGGCGCGCACCCCTGGAATGCCGAAAGCCGCAGAATTTTCCCGACTGGCCGGTCAGCCTAAACCTCGGTGGGAACTGTTACATACGGAGGAACGAGCACACCAGAAAGTTGCGATCTGCCCATCTTAGGCCCGACCAGAAGCGTTATTGTCCTAGCCGGCTTAGACATGAGCGGACCAACGATTCGCTCTTACATAATTATGATGACACCGGAGTTGAGATAATCTCCTGCCTATAATCGAAGGGGCGAGGCAGACCGATCCGCGGCGGCGACTGATGGCTAAGGTGTACATATCGTCTACGGTGGCTGATCTGGAGACCGAGCGCCAGGCCGTCATCGCGTGGCTCGTCGCTGCCGGGCACCAGCCGATTCACAGTTATCGACCGAACAGCGAGACGGTGCGTGACAGTTGCCTCGACGACGTGCAGCGGTGTGATCTATTCGTCCTGATACTGGGCCATCGTTACGGTGTACAGCCCAGCGACGGGAACCCGACAGGCTTGTCAATCACGCACCTGGAGTATCGGCATGCGAAAGGCAAGCCCCGAATCGCACTAATCAGGACTAACATCCCTGACGTCGCTACCTCGGACATAGGTGATCCGGAGAAATTGCATTGCATCCTAAAGTTCAGAGAAGAAGTTCAGAAGGAAGTGCGTCCCGCCGAATTCCACGAAGGTCAGGGCCTTATTCAGGCTTTGAGCACTGGAATCCAAGATGCCCTTGACAACATCGCCAGGTCAGACACAAACGCGCCAACTCAAGAGGGCGCTTCTGCCGACGTTAGAGCAATGATGACGAAAACAATAGCTGAACAGGCACAAGCCATCTCTCGCCTATCCTTCCAACTAGAGAGGAAAAACATCGAAAACGAGGCGTTGCGCCAGCGCCTGACCGAGAGGCAAACACAATCGGATCAAAACTATCTGGAACCGTCGCATGGATAAAGCTCTCCTGCAGTCTCGAATTCTGCAACACTTTGAGCGGGGCGATGGATTCGTCACGAGGGGCGATCTGTTCGGCGCGCAAACGGAGTATCGGAATGGCGTTGCACTGTCTGACGCGCTGGTGGCTTCAGATCCCTCTGAGGCATCTTGGGGGCGATTACTGGCGATGGCTCAACACAAGATTGGCCATGTGCTGGAAATGCTGGCCGACGAAGAAGGGGCCTTGTCAGCATATCGGGGGGCGCTTGAGGTCACTGAAGCGCTGGCGGCGAGCGATCCCACCAATACCCAATGGCAGCGCGACATATTGGTTAGTCAAAACAAGATTGGTGACGTGCTCATGGCCCAGGGTGATTCGTCGGGTGCCCTCGCGGCGTATCGGCGAGGCCTTACTATCGCCCAGGCGCTGGCCGCCCGCGATCCCGCCAACACCCGCTGGCAACGCGACCTCTCCGTCAGCCACGACAGAATCGGCGACATGCTAGTGTGGCAGGGGGACTTGTCAGGGGCACTAGCCGCCTATCGCGAAAGCAACGATATTTTCATAGCGCTTGCGAAGGGCGATCCCAGCAATACCCAATGGCAACGTGATCTTTCGGTCAGCCATAACAAGATCGGCGACGTGCTCGTGGCCCAGGGCGACGGGCCGGGCGCGCTCGCCGCCTATCGCCAAGGCCTCACTATCGCCCAGGCGCTGGCCGCGCGCGATCCCGCCAACACGGAGTGGCAACGCGACCTCTACGTTAGCCACGTCAAAATCGGCGACGTGCTCGTGGCCCAGGGCGACGGGCCGGGTGCGCTCGCCGCCTATCGCCAAGGCCTTACTATCGCCCAGGCGCTGGCCGCCCGCGATCCCGCCAACACCCAATGGCAACGCGACCTCTCCGTCAGCCACGACAGAATCGGCGACGTGCTCGTGGCCCAGGGCGACGGGCCGGGCGCGCTCGCCGCCTATCGCCAAAGCCTCACTATCGCCGAGGCGCTGGCCGCCCGCGATCCCGCCAACACAGAATGGCAACGCGACCTGTCGGTGAGCCACAACAAGATCGGCGACGTACTGGTGGCCCAGGGCGACGGGCCGGGTGCGCTCGCCGCCTATCGCCAAGGCCTCACCATCCGCCAGGCGCTGGCCGCCCGCGATCCCGCCAACACCCAAGGGCAACGCGACCTCTCCGTCAGCCATAACAAGATCGGCGACGTACAGGTGGCCCAAGGCGACGGGCCGGGCGCGCTCGCCGCCTATCGCCAAGGCCTCACTATCGCCGAGGCGCTGGCCGCCCGCGATCCCGCCAACGTGCAGTGGCAGGTGGATGTGGCCGTGTCCTGCAGCAAGCTCGGCACAGTGGAGCACGGCCAGAGCGTCACGGAGCGGCGCAAGCATCTGCTGCGCGGGCGGGAAATCCTGGTCAAGCTCAAGGCTGCCGGGCGCCTCATGCCGAATCAGGACTGGATTGCCTGGTTTGACCAGACACTCGCGCAGTTGGACGCGCGCCGCTAAGCCGGCGCGCCGCCCCTGACTGTTTCCCTCCCGCGCCCTGCTTTTCCCGGTTTGCAAACCCCGCCGATTCGGCTACTAATGGTCCATGCCCGATTCCTGCAGCTTCGATGCCGGCAAGCTTCTGGTCCGGCTCGACATCACCTTCAAAGCCGACGTCAACGCCATTTCCCCGGTCGTCGCATCCGTGCTGGAGACAGCGGGCCGCATGGGTTGCGGCAAGGGTCAGGAAATGGAAATCGAGCTGGCGATTCGCGAAGCTCTGGCCAACGCCATCAAGCACGGCGCCCGCGGCGATGCCTCCAAGGACGTCCGCTGCTGCGTCGCCTGCGACGAGTCCCGGGGCATGCTCATCGTCGTCTCCGACCCCGGCCAGGGCTTCGACCCCGCCTCCGTCCCCAGCCCCCTGGTCGGCGAGCGCCTCTACGCCGAGCACGGCCGCGGCCTCTACCTCATCAATCAGCTCATGGACCAGGTCTGGTTCAGCAACCGCGGCACCCAGATCCACATGATCAAATCCGCCGCCGGCCAGAACCCGGCAGACTAGAGAGCGGTTTCACTGCTGCTGTGTCCAGCCATGAGAACGGGTAGTGCGGCGCTTCAGCGCCGCGTGACATGCGCCCCTATGGAATCTGAGCCGGCTTTCAACCCGGCGGCACTTCACGCCGCACTGGGATACACCAACTGTGGAATCGTTCTAATGCGGTCACTGTTGCTGTGTCCCGCCAGGGGCTCCGAGCGGCACGACTTCAGAGTTCGCTGACAAATGCGCCTCGGCGATCGCTTCGTATCAGGGCACGACTTTAGTCGTGCCGGCAACGCCCCAAATTTCACCGGGCTTTGGCCCCTGCTGCCTTTCGTTTTGCCGGATGCCCCACACTACCGTCCTTATGGTTGTGTGGGTCTTTTCATTTTCTCTATTTGCAGCACACCCGGGCGACGGGTAGGCCCATAATTTCCCGATGTTGGAAATGTGGGAAACGATATCGACTGCCCCATCCGGCCTTCTTTTGGCCGGCTAGGTCTTTGCCTTTCGCGCCGGCGACCCGGACCTCCCAATCTGACATTCGATAACCGGCCACTTACAACTACCTCACACGCCCCAACCTTCATCAGCCGGCGGCTCCTCCGCCGCTTCCCCTGACGGCACCGACAGATGCAGCAGCTTCTCCGGATTCAGGCCCAGCCGCAGAATCATGTCGTACGTGCGCGGCCACGTTTCGCTCAGGAACTTCTTCCGCTCCAGCGCCACCAGTTTCTTCCTGGCTCCCTCTTTCACGAACATACCTCGGCCCCGGCGCGTCTCCACCACCCCATCCTCCACCAGTTCCCGATAGCCTTTCAGCACCGTGAGCGGGCTCAGCTTGAATTCCGCCGCCACATTCCGCACCACCGGCAACGCCTCCCCTTCCTGCAGCATGCCATCCAGAATCATGTCCGCCAGCATCTCCCGCACCTGCTTGTAAATCGGCTGATCGTCTGTCCAAACCTGGTCCATCGTTGCCTCCAGCTCCCTTGCAAACCGCCTCAAACCTAAGCATACTAAGTACTATCAGATACTTAACAGTCCGACTAGTTATATATATGACTATATCTTGTGTTTCAATATAAATCCATAATTAACAATAAGTTACGAAAGGTCAGGTACAATTACTCGAAAACCTCGATTTTGATTTTTTAGGTTTCAAAGCACAAATGCCTCATCTTCCTCCCCTGCGCCCCTGTCCTCTTTGCCCTAACCCGTCTCCTAAACTCCTAGCGGTATGAGCGGAAAGGCAACCTCCCCAAGTGCCAACTGGACCAGCACGCTTGGTATCGTCGCTGGGCGCTACGACTAGGAACAAGAGGGTCGAATCTTGCGTTCTCGATGCTCATCGAAAACGTGCGCTTTTGCAGCTTTTACCACGCTCATCGCTCTGTTGCCCGCACCAGCTTCGGCCCCGAACACCATCCAAGCCCAGGTCAGCGGCTCACCCCGCACCAACCAGGCCGCTTCCTTCATCATGGTGGTTGGCAATGGCACCGGCCGCGCTGGCAACGACAACCAGCGAAACTTCACCTATCATTGCTCCATGCATCCGAATGGGAACGTTGCCGATTCAAGCTACAACATCACAGGAGGAACGCCGCAGCCCCGTTAGTTTGCCGCCAATAACAAAAGCGGGCTGTGTCCCAGCCCGCCTGATAGTTTAGGTCTTCCTTAACTCAATATCCTGGTCATCAATATCGCTCCGCAACCTTCTGGTGCGGCAGTTTTGGCTCAACGTATCCTTTCGGCTTCTGTCGCGGCGGCAGCTTGGGAGGTTTGTAAGGAATTTCTTCATACGGAATTCGGCTAAGAATGTCGGCGATGCAGTTGAGTCGCGCCCGTTTCTTGTCGTCCGACGTAACGATGCGCCAAGGCGCAATGGGAATGTCTGTCGCTGCCAGCATCGCATCGCGCGCCCGCGAGTAATCGTACCAGCGACGATGCGATTCCAGATCCATTGGACTGAGCTTCCACCGTTTGGACGGATCGTCCATGCGCGCAACGAAGCGCCTGTGTTGCTCTTTCTCGCTCACTTCCATCCAGTATTTGAGCAGGATGATTCCGTCGTTCACCAGCGAAGTCTCAAAAGCCGGACAATTCTTGAGGAACTTGGTGTACTGCTCCTTGGTGCAGAAACCCATTACGTGCTCGACTCCGGCGCGGTTGTACCAACTGCGGTCAAAGATGATGATCTCGCCGCCGGCGGGCATTTGCTCCACGTAGCGCTGCATGTAGAGCTGGGACTTCTGTCGCTCGGTCGGAGAAGGCAAGGCCACAACGCGAAAGACGCGCGGGCTGGTGCGCTCGGCGATGCGCTTGATCACGCCGCCCTTGCCCGCCGCGTCGCGCCCCTCGAAGAGAATCACAATGCGCGCTCCCGTTGCTTTCGCCCATTCCTGCACTTTGACCAATTCGGTCTGCAGCTTGAACATCTCGCGCTCGTAATCCTTGTTCTTCATCTTCTCGGGAGCCGCAGCTCGCTGCGGAGACGGCGCTGCTTGTGTTTTGTCTGGTTCTTTGTGCTTGTCCTTCTTCTTAGATCCCTTGCCCATGAATCCTCCTGATCAAGGTGGAGAGAATGCCGGTCACCTCGGAACGCACGATTGTACGCCCGCAGCCGCCTTACGCACTCGATATGCGCTCGCAATGCAGCAACCCCGCTCCGTTAAGCCGGGACACAGGAGTTAGCCTGGAGGCCAACGCAGATCGCGACCGCCGAGCAAGTGCAGGTGGAGATGGAACACCGATTGTCCCGACCTCGGTCCGACGTTGAATACGGTACGATAAGCATCTTCGATGCCACGCTCACGGCCGATTTTGGCGGCCACCAGCTGGCAGTAACCGATGATCTCGGCGTCTTCCGGCGTCGCCTCCTTCAGTCCAACGATGTGCTTCTTGGGAACAATGAGCACGTGCGTCGGCGCCTTGGGGTTGATGTCTTCGAAGACAAATACTTTGTCGTCTTCGTAGACCTTGGTAGCGGAAACCTTGCCGGCGATGATCTTGCAGAAGAGGCAGTTGTCGGTCATAGATGGTGCTCCTTAGCGCTGCTCGTTTCTCCGCGCCAACAGATAGGCGCGGATGAGCTGGTTGAGATCGCCGTCGAGGACGCGATCGACGTCGCCAATCTCCTCGCGGGTGCGCAGGTCTTTCACCATGCGATAGGGCTGCAAGACATACGAGCGAATCTGCGAACCGAAGTCGATATCGAGCTTTGAGTCTTCAATCTGCTTTGTCTCTGCTTTCTTTTTCTCCAGTTCGTGCTCGTAAAGGCGCGATCGCAAGATGCTCATCGCCTTCTCGCGGTTCTTGTGCTGCGAGCGCTCGTTCTGGCAGGCAACGACGATTCCCGTCGGAATATGGGTGATGCGGACAGCCGAATCCGTCGTGTTGACGTGCTGCCCGCCCTTGCCTCCGGAACGGTAAGTATCGATGCGCAGGTCCTCGGGCTTGACATCGACCTGAATGCTCTCATCAATTTCCGGCGAGACAAACACGCTGGCGAAAGAAGTGTGGCGCCGCTTGGCCTGGTCGAACGGCGAGATGCGCACCAGCCGATGCACGCCGATCTCGCTGGTCAGCAATCCGTAGGCGTATTCGCCGTTCACGCCGAACGTGGCCGACTTGATACCTGCTTCTTCACCGGGCTGATATTCGTACATCGAGGTACTGAAGCCTTCGCGCTCGGCCCAGCGCAGGTACATGCGCAACAGCATCTCGGCCCAGTCCTGCGACTCGGTACCACCTGCGCCAGGATGGATGGTGACGATTGCACCGCGATCATCGTTAGGGCCGGAGAGCAGGGTCTCGATCTCTAGCTTCTCTACCAGCATCTTGAGGTCGTCAATTTCACGACGAAGATCTGCGGAGACGTCTTCTCCTTCGTGGGCCAACTCGAAAAAGGCTTCAATGTCGCCCGCGCGGCGTGACAGCTCGTCGTGCGTAGCGAGCGAAGTCTCAAGGCGCTTCTTCTCGCGCATCACCCGTTGGGACTTCTCGGAATCGGACCAGAGCGACGGATCCGAGGTTTGCTTGCCGACTTCGGTTAGTTTCTCGCGCAGTTTGGGCGCGTCAAAGATACTCCTGAAGGTCGTGGACCTTTTCGCGGAGTGCGGAGTATTCGTGCTCGAGTTCTTCGACCATGTGGGGTGGAAAGCCTTTCTACACCGGCGCGGGTTGCAGGTTCTCCGCAGGTTCGCGGAAGCGCAACGCCACACCGGCCAGAGTGATTATCGCACAAAGAAATGGGAACCAATCGCCGTGGCGGGTGTAGAACGTGGTGTCTTCGATAAGTGAATATGCCCCCTGCAAGGCTGTTCGCTGATTGCGGGAAGCTTGCGCAATGATCCGGCCGAATGGGTCAATCACGGCCGTAATACCGCTGTTGGTGTCGCGCAACAGCCAACGATCATTCTCGACGGCACGCATGCGCGCCATGTTCAGATGCTGTCCCGGCGCACCAGTCGGCCCATACCATCCGTCGTTGGAAATATTGACGAAGACGGTCGCACCGTGAAGCGCGAACTGGCGAACCTCATTGGGGAAAACGGACTCATAACAGATAAACGTTCCCAAACGAACGCCGGCGGCATTCAGTGGAACGCGACGGGTCCCGCGAGCGAATGTGCCGATTTCGCGGGTGAGCTTCTGTGCGAAGAACAGCAGGTTCTGGAATGGGATGTATTCGCCGAATGGAACGAGATGAATTTTGTCGTACCGCTCGATCCATGCGCCGTCGGGCGCGACAAGAGATGCCGAGTTAAAGATCTCGGGCTGGCGCGAAGGATCGCCGGCATGCTCGATGCCTATGCTCCCGGCCAAGATGTAGGAATCCGTCGAGCGCGCGACTTCGCCGAGCGTGCCGCGAAGATGTAAATCGGTGACGAAGAATGGGGCTGGTGATTCGGGCCAGATGATGAGTCCGGTCGTTCCAGGTGGCGATTGAGCGGGACGCACGCTAAGAGCACGTAGTTCACCGAGAGTTTGTTGTAGATAGTCAAGTGACCATGGATCGTCGAGGATGGCTATGTTGGATTGCACCAGCGTGACTCCCAGGGTGCCACTCAGCGCAGGTGGCTTTACCAACTTCCCGGAGTGCAGAATCAGCGCGGCCGCCAATGACGCGGCAAGCATGACATTGCGTCGTGCGCGTGGTACCAAAAACGCAGCGGCCACCGCTGTATTGACCAGCGCTATTTCGAACGACAGCCCGTACACCCCAGTGACCGTGGCGATGCGCGAAAGTGGAATGTTGTCGATCTGAGTAGTACCTAATAAGTCCCAAGGGAATCCGGTGATGTAGGATCGCGCGAGCTCCACGGCAACCCACGCGAAGGGAGCAAATACCAAAGCGCGCAGGCTGTAGCCGTTGCGGCGACGGGCGATCAACGCGAGCAGTGCACCAAAGAGTCCGTGGTAGAGCGCGAGATAAAACGAATAAGCAAGCAACAGCAGAAATGAAGTGAGGCTGCCGAGGTTCCCGTACACGTGCATTACATGGAAGACCCAATAGCAACTGCCGAGATACCAGATCACGCCACCGAGATAACCCAGCCAGAAGCCCTGCCAGGTGGTCGCCGGGGCGAACCACTTGCCGTCTTCGACCATGGTTAGCAGAGCGTCCTGATTGCGGCACTGCAGAATTGCATAAATCAGCGGAGCGAGAGCGACCCAACTCAGGATGTAGATCGAGGGATCAGGAAAGATGAGTACCTGCAACACGCCCGATGCGGCGGCCAGCATCCAGGCGTTGCGACGGACCTTGGGCACATTTCGAGTGTAGCAAAGGCTTGTTGAGCACTGATGGCTCTGCTGCGGATGGCCGTCTGTCCGGCCAGGCGCGGGCCGCGCATTCATCAAGTTGAAGCAATGGATTGTGTATTCTGAATCGGTTCACAGCGAGGAGCGGATCTCGTGTCGGAAGACCTCAATGAACCTGGCCGTTCGGGCGCGGTGCAGGGCAGCGTTGCGGCGCTCTCTTTCGCCGCGCTAGGCATCGTCTTTGGCGATATCGGAACCAGCCCGCTGTATGCGCTGCAGACCGTCCTCAATGTGACTGGAGCACACCCGAGCGCCGAGGCGGCGCTGGGCGCGATGTCGTTGATCTTCTGGACGCTGATCATCGTTACGTCGGTCAAGTATGTAACGCTGGCCATGCGAGTGGACAATGAGGGCGAAGGCGGCATTCTCGCACTGATGTCGCTGCTGGGAATCAAGCGCCAAAACCGCCCGCTGATAGTCATCGTGGGGTTGTTTGGCGCGGCGCTGATCTACGGCGATGGGGCCATCACACCGGCAATTTCCGTGCTTTCAGCGTTGGAAGGAATGGAAATTGTGTCACCGGGATTGCAGAGCTACATCCTGCCGGTTACCGTCGTGGTGCTGCTTTTGTTGTTCGCATTTCAATTCCAGGGAACCGCGCGGATTGGCGGATTGTTTGGGCCGATCATGCTGATCTGGTTTGCAGCCCTAGCGGTCCTGGGCGTGAGAGGAATCTTACGGCATCCCGAGGTCCTGAGAGCCCTGAACCCCATACATGGCGCACGCTACCTCATGGCCGGCGGCAGCACAGCCTTTGCAGTGTTAGGCGCGGTTTTTCTTTGCGTGACGGGGGCTGAGGCCCTGTACGCCGACATGGGACACTTCGGTCGGTGGCCGATTCGGATTGCATGGTCGGGACTGGTTTTGCCAGCGCTGGTACTGAATTATGCCGGGCAGACCGCGATTGTGCTCGCCGGCGCACCGGCGGAAAGCAATATCTTCTTTCGTCTTTGCCCCCAGCGATTCATGCTGCCTATGGTCATCTTGGCGACGCTGGCAACCATCATCGCAAGCCAAGCAATCATTACAGGGACGTTTTCGATGACTCGGCAGGCAATTCAGTTGGGCTGGCTGCCGCGCTTGCGAATTACGCAGACCTCCGCTAAAGGCTACGGACAAATCTATGTACCTGCGGTGAACTGGCTCTTGATGGCGGCAACTTTGGTGCTGGCACTGAGCTTCGCGACATCAAGCGCCCTGGCTGCGGCATATGGTATCGCTGTTTCCGCCACCATGCTCTTGACTACTTTCCTGCTGTTTATCGCGATGCGGGAAGTCTGGCAGTGGAGTCTATGGACCTCCATGCTCGTGGCGGGAGTCTTCGCCGTGATCGATGCCGGTTTCTTCGGCGCGAACATGCTTAAATTCGCAGCTGGCGGCTGGGTACCGCTGGCTATGGGTGGAGCAGTGTTCGGCGCGATGATCGTCTGGCACACCGGATACGACGCGTTGCAGAAAGAGCGACGAGTAACCGGACTGCCGATGGATCAAGTCCTCAAAGAAATGAACGCGGGCGACGTGGTTCGCGTTCCGGGGACCGCAGTTTTCCTGACGCCGAGTGAACTGGACGTTCCGCCCGTGTTGGCGTGGCACGTGATGAAAAATCGCGCCCTCCACGAGACGGTGTTCATTCTCAATGTGGTGACGGAACTTGTGCCTTACGTTCCGACGGAAGGGCGAGCCACCGTGCAGGAGATCGCTCCTCGCGTATGGCGCGCGCGGGCGAGATATGGCTTCATGGAGCGACCGGACGTGCCCTTCCTCGTGCAGAGAGCAAAACAATTTGGCTTCCCTGTCGATCCTTCCGACGTGGTGTACTACGTAGGACATGACACGATCGTCGCGCGACACGACCGCGAGGGCCTGCCGCGCATTGTGGAAGCGGTATTTGCTTTTATGTATCGCAACGCAGCGCCCATCAGCGAATACTTCCGCATGCCTCGACGCCAGGTGGTGGAGATTGGAGCAGAATTCCCACTGTAACTACCGTCGCTACTTGATCTCCACGAGCTTGTTCACCAGGTCCGAGTAGTCCTTCTTCTCCACACCATGGACCTGCTTGTTGTACTCGTCCACCTTTGCCGAGTAGTTCATTGAGCAGAACTTCGGGCCACACATAGAGCAGAAAGCCGCCTCTTTGTAGTAGGCATCTGGAAGCGTTTCGTCGTGCATGGCCCGGGCCGTTTCGGGATCGAGGGAAAGCTCGAACTGTTTGTCCCAATCAAAGGTGTAGCGGGCGTAGCTAAGAGCGTCGTCGCGGTCCTGCGCGCCGGGGCGATGACGCGCGACGTCGGCCGCATGCGCCGCGATCTTGTAGGCGATGATCCCGTCTTTCACATCCTTCTCATTCGGCAGGCCGAGGTGTTCTTTCGGCGTGACGTAGCAGAGCATCGAGGCACCGTGCCATCCAATCAGTGCTGCGCCGATCGCCGAAGTGATGTGGTCGTATCCGGGCGCGATGTCGATCACGAGCGGTCCGAGCGTATAGAAGGGTGCTCCGTGGCAAAGTTCGACTTCTTTGTCCACCTGTTCCTTGATCTTGTCGAGCGGCACGTGGCCGGGGCCCTCGATCATGACCTGCACGTCGCTTTCCCAAGCCTTCTTTGTCAACTCGCCCAGCGTTTTGAGCTCGGCAAACTGTGCTTCATCGCTGGCATCGGCGATACAACCGGGGCGAAGGCCATCGCCCAGCGAATAGCTCACATCGTGCTTCGCCATGATCTTGGTGATGGCGTCGAAGTTCTCGTACAGGAAACTCTGCCTATGGTGGTGGGCCATCCACTGCGCGAGGATTGCACCGCCGCGACTGACGATGCCAGTGATGCGCTTGGTGATTAGCGGCAGATATTCGACCAGCACGCCGGCATGGATGGTCATGTAGTCCACACCCTGCTCGGCCTGCTCCTCGATGACCTCGAGCATGATATCGATGGTGAGGTCTTCAATGCGCTTCACTCGCGTGACGGCTTCGTAGATCGGCACAGTGCCGATGGGCACGGGAGAGTGCCTCAGGATGGCTTCGCGAATCTCGTGAATGCCACCGCCGGTCGACAGGTCCATGACGGTGTCGGCGCCATAGTGAACGGATGTGTGCAGCTTGCAAAGTTCTTCATCAACATTGCTCGTGATGGCTGAATTGCCAATGTTAGCGTTGATCTTGCACTTTGAGCCGACGCCGATGCACATGGGCTCGAGCTCGGGGTGGTTCACGTTTGCGGGGATGATCATCCGCCCGGCGGCAACTTCGTCGCGGATGAACTCCGGCGCGACCTTCTCGCGCTCGGCAACGAAGAGCATCTCCTCGGTGAGCAGTCCCTTGCGAGCGAAGTGCATCTGCGACATGTTGCTGTCGGCGGTGCGGGCAGCTTCCTGCTTGCGGCGGACGAGCCACTCCGCGCGCGGTTTCAGGATACTGCCACCATTGCTGTTGCTGCCGTTGCTTGCGCTCATAGACCTGGGAACCCCTCTCTTCAACCGTCAATTATACTGCTCGATAATGACAGGGTTGCGAATTTGGAGGCAGTTGTCGGAGTGAAAATCACGGGCTACCCGAGTTGAGAACCTGGCTTACCAGCTCTGTAAATGAGTACTCCAACGCCGATCAGCATCACGCTGAAAAATATTACCTTTGTCACAGCCAATACCTTGTTTGGCTCGCTGGGATCGGGGATGACTGACGCAAAGATTACGGCGCACGTCGTGACGAGCGCAACCATCGCTGCGAACTTCGCGACGGGCTTGCCTCCAGGCACTGTTATTACGCCGGGCTCAGCCGGTTCGCGCTGCAGGCGAATCATCGCGGCAAACATGAACAAGTAGGGCACGAAGTTGGTGATGATGGTCATCGTCACCATAATTTGATATGCGCCGCGAACGGTACTGCCCGCCTGTCCCAGGAGGATGAACGCCAGGCAGCATCCGGCCTGCGTAACCAGCGCGACCGCAGGCGTGCCCCAGCGAGGATGCAAGCGGCCGAAGGCAGGCGGTAGATATCGGTCAATACCCGCAACAAATGGGATTCGTGCCAGCGCTGCCAAGTAGGCGCCGACTCCTCCGAGGTTAGCGAGACAAATTAGTAGCGCGACGGCAGGACCAATGCCTCTCCAGCCAACGCGCGCCGCAGCACTGGCGATGGCCTGCATGATACCTTCCATGCGGTTGACCTGGTCGGTTGGCAGCGCAACCAGGACTGCGATGGTGCCCAGAATGTAGCCGCCCGTGATCAGCGCACCGGCGACCATGAGCGCGCGAGGAATTGTCCGCCGCGCATTCTTGATCTCATCTCCCATGAAAGAGGCGGCCTCGGAACCGCTGAAGGCGTAAAGAATCGTAGCCCAAACGCCGACTGTGCCGAAATTCAGCGAAGGCTGCAACGTCGCGAGGGTAAAGCGGCTGGCCGAGCCAAATCTTACGAATGCGATCACGCCCACAAGGCAGAGTATTGTTACCGGAATCCAGACTCCAAGCGCGCCGAGGTTGCTGAGCCACTTGCCGATATTCAGTCCCACTACATTGAGCATGAGCGCGAGCCCCAGGCCGCAGATCGAAAATGCAACGAAGTACCAAGGGCTCAGCTGGAGCGCACTCCAGCGAGTGCCTCCCACGTAAAGTGCGTTACTGGCGGCAAAATACAGAACAGCGGGAAAGTACGGCAGGTTGCTGGTCCAGTATATCCATCCTGTCAGAAACGCTGGGAAGTCGCCGAACGCGCACTTGATCCAGAGATACATCCCTCCCTCGCCAGGATATCTCGAGGAGAGTTCCATCACGCAGAGGGCAAGCGGAATGAAAATCGTTAGTAGGCCGATGACCCAGATTGCAATGGAGCTTGGTCCGGAGCTGGCGGCGACGGGAATCCAGCGCAGGCTAAGGGTGGTGACGACGTAGAACATCACCAGGTCGCGGAAGCCCAGCACACGCTTCGGGTGAATCATATCGCCGGCCGTGGTGGGGTCTGCTGTCGTTGGAGAAGGGTCCATGTTTCGGCTCTACAGTGTCAGGAAGTAGCGGTAGAACTCATCGTCGCGCTTCCAACCCATTCGCTCGTACAACCGCTGGGCGGTATGGTTGTCGATAGCCGTTTCCAGCAGCAGGCCATCCGCATCGGTACTCTCGGCGAACCGGCGCGCGCGACCCATCAACGCGTGTCCAACGCCCTGTTTACGGGCTGCCGGAACGACATACAGGTCACTCAGGATCCACTGGCGCTGCAGGCTCAAGGACGAGAACACCGGATACAGGTGAACGAAGCCTGTGACTGTCGAACCCGTGCGCGTATAGAACAGAACTGATTCACCCTTGCTGAGGCGGGCGAACAGGAACCGCCGCGCAGCCTCCGCGTTTGAGGGCCGTTTGTAGAACTGGCGGTAGGCATCGAATAGTGGCGCCACAACACCGACATCCGCCGGCGTGGCCTGAAGCATTTCGATAGCTGTAGTTTCCGGGTGCATCCTCACAAGGAAACACGACAGCGGAGCCGCGTCAACTGCTCTCGCTCCGAGTTTTCAGTGCACCATGCCGAGCCAGCTTCCTTCCGGGTAATCGGAATCTGGCTTTCGGTCGGGACTACCACATTGCAGATATATGGTTTATGATTCGCGCAAGTATCGAAGTGCGGGTGAGGCGAACCAGACGCCGCCTGCACGTGGGGTAAGAACATCCGATTCTTTGACCGTGCGCCTCAACCGGCTGAAGGAGGTGGTATGTCGGATTCTGTCCATACGGAAAGTTCGGTAACCGGGGTACCGGTTCGACGATCGGTCCGTAAGCGGTCGATCATCCTGTCCACTGCAATGCAGCACTTCGCAACCCACGGGTACGAAGCCGCCCGGGTGGGCGATATGGCAAGTGAGCTCGGCATTGCGAAGGGCTCCGTGTTCCAGCACTTTGGCAGCAAGGACGGACTCTTCTTTGAAGCCTACAAGGCGGCCCTGCGTGCGTTGCCGCCTTATCTGAGTGTCCCTGCCGACGTGCGCGAAGCAGGATTCTTCGCCATCGTTCACTACCGCCTCTCTTTACCCATCGAGTATTGGGAAAAGTACCACGTCCCGTACCGAATCGTGCTGCTAGGAAACTACGGGTCGGACCTGGACCTGAAGAAGCGCATCGCCCACTTCGTGTCGACCGAAGACCCCCTGGGCACCGCGGCGTTTGTACAGATGGGCATCGATCGCGGAGAGGTGCGCACCGATGTCGATCCAACCCTTGTCACGTCGGTCATGGAGTGCACGTTCGAGCGCATGCAGGACGCCTTGTTCACCGCCGAGCCTGATCGCGACTTGTTCCACCGCATCGGACACATCAATGGGAATCGCGAGCAAACAGTCGATCAGTTCGTGAAGATCCTGCGGGGGGCGATCGGCGTTCCTTCCAGCCCATAGTTGACGTGAAACACACCTGTTATGATGCCTTCCGCGTACTGATGTGGGAGGCTCGATGTTTCCGTCCCTGCAAGAAGTCCTGCAATCCTATGACCAGCAGGCCCCGATCGAGAATGCGTACACCATTCCAGCATGGTGGTACGTTGACGAGCGCGTCGCGCAATTGGAGCGACGGTACGTATTTGGCGGAACCTGGCAGGTAGTAGCCCGGCTTGAGCAGTTGTCGTCTCCCGGGCAGTTCGTCACTCGAGACCTCGCGGGCGAGCCGATCCTGGTCGTTCGCTCGAACGACCGTGAGCTGCGGGCCTTCTACAACGTCTGCCGGCACCATGCTGCTGCGGTCGTCACAGAGACTGCGGGTACAGCTGGCATCTTCCGTTGCCCCTATCACGGGTGGAGTTATGGATCCGACGGTTGTCTGAAGGGAGCACCGGAGTTCGATGGCGTCTGCAACTTCGATCGCAAACAGAACGGACTCGTTCCTGTGCAGGTCGCGGTATGGGAGCAGTTCGTCTTCGTGAACCTTGATCTCCGTGCCAGCTCACTGGAAACCTTTCTCGGCCGGTTGATTCATCGCACCAAGCCGCTGGACCTGATGCGACCCCGTTTCTTCGAGCGCCGTACGTACACCCTGAACTGCAACTGGAAGGTGTTCGTCGATAACTATCTCGACGGCGGCTATCATGTTCCGCATCTGCATAAAGCGCTCAATAGCGTGCTGGACTACCGCCAGTACACCATCGAGAACGAAGACCGATATTGCCTGCAATCGAGCCCCATGGTGGCGTCGGATGAAGACGCGGCGACGTCAGCCACGCGACAGGGCGACCGCGCTTGGTATTTCTGGCAGTACCCCAACTTCATGATCAACCTCTACGAGGGTTACATGGATACCAACCTCGTGTTGCCCGATGGCGTTGACCGCTGCACGGTGATCTTCGATTTCTATTTCGACGACGTGAGCGAGGCGGCCGTAGAGCGCAATCGCCAAAGTATTGCTGTAGGCGAGCGAGTGAATGACGAAGATGTTGGGATTTGTGAGAGCGTTCAGCGCGGATTGCATTCACGGGCGTATGAAGCTGGGCGATTGTCGGTGCGGCGAGAGGCGGGAGAGCACCTGTTTCACCGGTTGCTGGCAAGTGATCTCAAGCGGGGATTGTGACTATCGCTTTCGAAGCTCCTTCAAGATTTCCTTTGCCGCGTTCGCACCCGAGCCGCCGGTCAACCCATTTCCCGGGTGCGTCCCCGAGCCGCATAGATACAGGCCTCTGATCGGCGTATGGTACTGCGCCCAATCCAGCAGCGGACGCATCGTGAACAACTGGTCGAGCGTGAGCTCTCCGTGGAAGATGTGTCCTCCACTGAGGCCATACACCCGTTCAAGGTCTTTCGGTGTAATCACTTCGCGCCCTTCGACCATCCCAGGTAGCTCCGGCGCAAACCGTGCCAGAGTATTTAGCACCACATCGCCCAGCGCAGCGCGCTCCGAGTCCCAGTCGCCGTTCCGCAGTTTGTACGGCGCATACTGCATATAGATCGACATCACGTGCTTGTCCGCAGGCGCAAGTGACGGGTCATGCAGCGATGGAATCGTCACCTCAAGATAGGGCTGCGGTGAGAACTCGCCGTACTTTGAGGCGTCGAAGGCGCGTTCCAGATAGTCGATCTCCGGCGACACTTGAATGCGCCCTCCGAGTAGTTTCGCGGCATCTCCGTTGACGCCGCTAAACGCCGGCAATCCGCTTAACGCGAGATTGACTTTTGCCACTGTTCCGTTCATCCGATAATGCTGCAGCCGCTGCAGAAAGCTCGGCGCCAGCCACTGCGGATCCACCAATCCCAGCAACGAGTGCTTCGGGTCGGCGTTGGAGACCACGGCACGTGCGCCGATATCGCCGCCATCGCTGAGAACGACACCTGTCGCTGCGCCGTCTTTCACCTTGATCTGCGCGACCTCGGCGTTGGTGCGAATTTCCGCGCCGGCAGCCTGCGCCGCAATTGCCATCGCCGTCGTCAGTGCTCCCGTCCCGCCCATCACGTACGTTGCGCCGCCTGCCGGGTTGCCGTCCGCGGCGGCGCGCAACAGCAGCGTCGCGCCCGAGCCGGCCGACCAAGGTCCAAAGAACGTGCCGGAGATTCCTTGCGCCGCAATCGTCGCTCGCAACAACTCGGCGTCGAACCACTCGGCAACGAGATCGGCGGCGGCCATCGGCATCCACCGCAGCAAACGGTAGAAGTTCGTTTCGTCGAGTCCGCGAATCCTCTGGCCGGCCTTTAGCAGATCAAGTAAGTTCCCCGATATCGGTTCCTCGATGTCTGGTGGAGTCACACGCATCAAGTGGTCGAGAACACTCACGATGGTCGCGAGCGCCTTCTGAAACCCCGCGTATTTTGCCGCCTCCTTGGTCGAGTACTTTGCGATCTCCTGCTGGGTATGCCCCGTGTCCGAATACAACACCAGATGATGGCCGTCCGGTGAAAGCGAGAGTACTCGCACGTCGGGCACGTAGGTCTTCAAGCCGTGCGCAGCGAGATTCATATCGCTGACAACTTCTGCGCGAACTGGTCCTGTGGCATGTGCCAGAGTTGAGCAGCGAAATCCTGGATGAAACTCGTTCGTAATCGCGCAGCCACCCGCCTGCGTTCGTCGCTCCAGAACCAACGGCTTGAAACCAGCTTTGGCGAGATAGAACGCAGTGATGAGCCCGTTGTGCCCGGCGCCGATGATGACAACATCGCGAGTCTCGGCCATAGCTAGTTGCTCCCCTTCCCTTGCTTGAGGATTTCCAGCGCTGCCAGCCTGCCCGGCGCGCCCATGATGCCACCGCCAGGATGCGTGGCCGAACCGCACATCCATAGGTTCTTGATGGGTGTTTTGAATTGCGCCCATCCCGGCACCGGGCGCAGAAAGAACAACTGCTCGAGCGTTAACTCGCCTTGGAAGATATTGCCCTCCGTCAGCCCCCATTCGCGTTCCAGGTCGAGCGGCGTCACTACTTGCTTGCCGATGAGGATGTCCTTCAGGTTCGGAGCGTATTCGGCCACCGTATCGATCACGTTGTTGCCGAACGCTTCTTTGATGTCGTCCCAAGTGCCTTCCTTCAATTTGTACGGCGCATACTGCACAAAACACGACATCACGTGCTTGCCGGGCGGCGCGACCGAAGGATCAGTCAAGCTCGGAATCACCATGTCGATATAAGGCCGGCGCGAGTACCGCCCGTACTTCGCGTCGTCGTAAGCGCGTTCCATATAGTCGACACTCGGTGAAATCGAGATTGCACCGCGCAGATGCTTGCCCGGTCCCGGCATGCATTTGAAGTCCGGCAGTGCATCGAGCGCGAGGTTGACCTTGCCGGAGGAGCCGCGGTACTTGTAGCGCTTCACCTCTTCGCGGAAGTCATCGGGCAGGTGTTTCGCGTCGATCATCTTCAGGAACGTCAGGTTCGGATCCACGCTCGACGAGATGATCGGGGCGTAGAATTCGTCACCGTTCGTCGTCGCTACGCCGACGGCCTTGCCATCCTTCACGATGATCTGCGCAACGCCGACCTGTGTTCGAATTTCAGCACCAGCTTCACGCGCCGCATCGCCAATGGCGTTAGAGATCGCACCCGTTCCGCCGCGCGCAAACCCCCAAGCGCGAAACGCGCCGTCAATTTCGCCCATGTAATGGTGGAGCAGGACGTATGCGGTGCCGGGCGAGCGCACACCGAGAAACGTGCCGATGATTCCCGACGCGGACATGGTGGCCTTGAGCACATCGGTCTCGAACCACTGGTCGAGAAAGTCGACGGCGCTCATGGTCATGAGCTGGACCTGGTTGTACTTGTCCTCGCCGTTGAGGTCTTTGAATCGGCGGCCGAGGAAGAGCAGCTTCATCAGGTCTTTCGGGTTCAGCGTAGTTGGGTCGGGCGGCACCATGCTGAGGATGGGCTTCACGAACCGGCACATCTGTACCATAGCCTTGCCAAATTCGTCGTAGGCTTCAGCGTCGAGCTTGGAATGGCGCGCGATTTCGCGGCGGGTTACGCCATGATCGTTGACACGCCAGAGGTGATCGCCGTTCGGCATCGGCGTGAATGTGCCGTCGAGCGGGAGGATTTCCAGTCCGTGGCGCGGCAGGTCAAGCTCGCGAATGATTTCCGGGCGCAGTAACGAGACCACGTAGGAGCAGACCGAAAACTTGAATCCGGGAACAATTTCTTCCGTGCAGGCGGCCCCGCCCACGACGTGGCGGCGCTCCAGCACGAGGACCTTCTTCCCGGCCCTGGCGAGATATGCGGCATTGACGAGACCGTTGTGTCCGCCGCCGATAACAATGGCGTCGTAATGTCCTGATGCGTTGGAAGGCATGGTTGTCCTGAAAATGAGACCGTTTGCAATGAAAGCAGCGCCATTTTAAATGGCTCACCGCGCCTTTGTCTGTATTGCACCCGTGTCGTTTCGATGGCTCGCACATCCTTGCCGCGACTATCCACGCGTCGTTATAATCCCCGCTGATCGACTTCTGCGAGGACTTCTCTTGCCCATCGGTACTGCCGTTCACGAACGCACGTTCCCTCTCTGCACCAGCCTGAACTACCGCGAGTGGTCCGGCTACTACGCCGTCAGCGTGTACGAAACGCACCACGACCACGAGTACAACGCCATCCGCAATGCCGCCGCGCTCATCGACGTAACGCCGTTGTTCAAGTACCTCATCACCGGGCGCGACGCCACGAAGTGGGTCAACCGCGTATTGGCTCGCGATATCAATAAGGTCAAGGTCGATCAGGTTATCTATTGCTGCTGGTGCGACGAAGAAGGCAAAGTCATCGACGATGGCACGATCACTCGGCTCGACGAAAATACCTATCGCTGGACAGCCGCCGACCCAAATCTGCGCTGGTTTCGCCAGAACGCCATCGGGCTCGACGTTCATATCGACGACATCACCGAAAAACTCGCAGCTCTGGCGCTACAGGGACCGACCTCGGGCAAGCTGCTGAAGTCCGTAGCCGAAGCCGATATCACGAACCTGAAATACTTCCGCAAGACCAGCGGCAAGATTGCGGGCGTGCCCGTGGACATCTCGCGAACCGGCTATACCGGCGACCTTGGCTACGAGATCTGGATTCCCTGGCAACAGGCCGTGAACGTCTGGGATGCGCTGATGGATGTCGGCCGCCAGTTCGATATCCACCCCACGGGAATGTTGGCGCTCGACGTGGCGCGGATCGAGGCTGGGCTACTTCTCGCCGACGTGGACTACGTCAGCAGCAAGAAGGCTCTGATTCCATCGCAAAAATATTCACCGTATGAGATCGGATTGGGCAAGCTCGTCCATCTCGACAAGGACAACTTTATCGGCAAGCAGGCGCTGCTGAAGGAAGCCAGACGCGGCCCCGAGCGCACACTGGTGGGCCTGGAGATCAATTGGAACGAAGTCGAGGAACTCTTCGATGACGTCGGGTTGGCGCCGCAATCTCCGGCGACGGCCTCGCGCCTGCACGTACCGGTCTACCGTGGACGCGAACAGGTGGGAAAGGCTACTTCGACCACATGGTCACCCTTGCTGAAACAGCTCATCGCGCTGGCCATCGTCGAAACACGCCACGCCAAACCAGGGACCAAGCTGCAAATTGAGCTGACTGTGGAGGCAGTACGCCAACGCGCCACCGCGATTGTTCGGGAACTGCCGTTCTACAACCCGGCCAGAAAGACGTCCCTACCCATTTAGCTTCCAATCCGCATGGCCTAAAACGAAACCGCCGCACCCAGCGGCGGTCAACTCACTTCGTTCTACCGGATACTATTGTCGGTTCGCTAGGGTGACACCCGCCTGCTCGCCCCTGTGATAGAGCAGGCGTTCGACTGTCTGGTCCATGGTGTCAAGCACGCTGACTGGTTCGGAAGTGTTCCTCGCCTCTTCTAGCGCGATGTCCCACTTCTGCGAAGCCATGGCCTCTTCCTTTTCGCGACTGCGCACCGTGCTTGGCAGTACCGTATACCCCAACCAGATCAGCATCGATACAACCCAGGCCAGTGAGTTGATGCGACTCAAATTCTGCGCCGATAAAACTGTGTGCCGGCCCAAAGCGGTAAAGATCAACATGTTTACAGCCGCAAAGAAGCCAAACCCAATAGAGATTCCAAACACAAAGTTCCGGCGGGAAATCAGGAGATATTCACTGAACAGCAGCAGGAAGAACACGACCCCGCATTGCATCATGCGTACACAACGGCCAACCAGGTAGATCGCATTCGAGACGCTGTCGATGTCATTGGCTTTCCAGGAAGTCACCGCCCACATCGCAGCGACCAGCAGCACCACGATCGCGCACCATCGAAATAGAATCACGCTCAAGTCTCGTAGCGCTTCGTACGGCCGGAAAGCATCTTTGAAGATTTCCAACAGGACTGCGAACGACACGGCGATGCTGACTGCAGTGTTCACCCAGGAAACATAGTAGTAGGCAGTTGGCGAATGACGTAGAGGAAACTCTAGGCAAAAAATCAGCACCTGCAGAATTGCATAATTGAAGAAATACGGAAACTCCCGGTGCAACCGTCGTCGGTACATCGCTACCACAACCATACCCATGAGGATAGGAGTGGCAAACCACAGCACGTAATCGAGCGGCAGTAAACGCATGGACGGTAGTCTAGAGCAATGGTAATCCCCTGGACCATCCGGAACAAGCGAAAAATTTTAAGAAACCTTTATCAACCAAATGTAACTTACTGAAAATCAATAATATAGCCGACGTTTACACCGCGAGCTGATAGCTCGCCACCTCCCGCAGCTTCGTGCTCGGATCGCAGTTCGTTCCCGGACGGCACGTAGCAATCGGCCCGCCCTCACTCGCCAGCTGCTGCAGCTTCGTGCTCGGATCGCAGTTCGTTCCCGGACGGCACGTCGCGATCGGCCCGCCCTCACTCGCCAGCTGCTGCAGCTTCGTGCTCGGATCGCAGT
>Ga0335069_10002427_pt1 | contig 28722 bp, 31 predicted proteins | sample Lox_Sample_11_FD_206714 | JGI IMG/M metagenome (GOLD analysis project Ga0335069, IMG submission 206714) | Soil microbial communities from Loxahatchee National Wildlife Refuge, Florida, United States - Lox_Sample_1.1 | ecosystem: Environmental > Terrestrial > Soil > Wetlands | place: USA...
CCGGCTCGCCGCGCGCGAGGCCCGGACCGGACTCCGGCTACAGCGCCGCCCGTGCGGCAGCCCCGGATGGATTTGCCGAAGGGTCCGTCGGCGCCGGCACGGGGACGTCGGTCGGGAAATGGGGAGGGATGGCGTACGCCATGCCCGGGGGATTCGCCGTCGAAACGCTCCGGCGGGGCCGTCTCGTGGTGAGCGCGGCGGCCGTGGTCAACGCTCTCGGCGATATCATCGGCGAGCGGGGGGACATCGTGGCCGGCGCGCGAGAGCCCTCGGGCGCCTGGCGCGCGTCCGGAGATCCGCTCGTGCGGTGTGACGCCGCGGCGGCGCCGCAGGCGACCAACACCGTCCTCGTTGCGGTGATGACGAACCTCAGGTGTTCGAAGGTGGAGGCGAACAGAATCGCCTCCCGGGCGCACGACGGCATGGCGCGGGCGATCAGACCGGCGCATACCAGCTTCGACGGCGACACCATCTTCTGCCTCGCATCCGGGAGTGCGGATGCGGATGTTGACTGCGCCGCAGAGATTGCCGCGGAGGCGACCGCCCGGGCGATACGGCGCGCGGTGTCCCCCGGCACGGGGGCATAGCACCGTGGAGGCGGCAGAGGGGAAGCGGAGCACCGGCCTGCGGGAGCGGCTTGCGGCTCTGGCCGATCACCCGGCCGTGCTGCGGATACTCTTTCTCTGCGCATTCATCGAGGCGTCGCTGTTTCCGATGCCCCCCGATTTCGTGCTCGTACCCCTGGTGCTCGCCAGGCCGCGCAGGGCGCTCGCCGCCGCGACGGTCTGCATCGCGGGTTCATTTGCCGGGGCAATCGCGGGATACGTGATCGGCGCAACGGTGATCACCGGTGCGGGCGACCGACTCATCGCCTGGGCGGGAGTCGGACCGTCGTTCGACCGCGTCCTGGCGCTGTACGCGGGAAATGCGTTCACCGCCCTCTGTGCGGCGGGGTTCACGGCGATTCCGTTCAGCGTGTTTACGATCGCCGCCGGTTTCCGGCACACGGTGGCGCCGCTCACATTCCTCCTCGGCGCGCTGCTCGGCAGGGTGATCAGGTTTTCCCTCCTCGCGGCGGCACTGCGTGCGGGAGGGCCGCCCGTTCGCCGGATGGTGAGCGAGCATCCGGCGGCCGTCTCGCTGGCGGTCATGCTCATCGCGGCGGTCATCGTCGTCCTGTACAGGATTCTCTGATGCACTCACGTTCCCGCAGCACCGCGCGGGGCAGGGGGGTCACGCTCGCCCGTGCGCTTTCGAAGGCGGGCGTTGCCTCGCGCGCGGAAGCCGCGCGCCTCATACGCGAAGGGGCCGTCACCGTGAACGGGGCAACGGTCCTGGCGCCCGGCGCCTGGATCGACCCGCGCTCGGCCAGTGTTGCACTGCGCGGCAGGCCGGTCGGGCCCCCGGCGCGCGTGTACCTGGCGATGCACAAGCCGTGCGGGGTGGTGACGACACGCTCCGACGAGATGGGGCGGCCGACCGTCTACGGACTCCTCCCGAAGTCCCTCCCCCTGGTGTTTCCCGTCGGCAGGCTCGACAGGGACACGAGCGGGCTGCTCCTCTTCACGAACGACACGCGGTTCGGTGAACGCGTCGCGGGGGCGGCGCACGGGGTTCCGAAAACGTACCTGGTCACGCTCGAACACGCCCTGGACGCGCGCGGCGCCGCCGCGCTCCGGCGGGGCGTTGCGCTCCCCGGGGGGGAGCACTGCAGGCCCGCGATCCTGGAAGCGGACATGAAGGATCCGCGCCGGTGCCGGCTCGTGATCACGGAAGGAAAGAACAGACAGGTCCGGCGGATGTTCGCCGCCGTCGGGAACGTCGTCGTCGCGCTCCGGCGCGTCGCCGTCGGCGGCGTCCGCCTCGGCCCGATGAAGGAAGGGGAGGTTCGCCCCCTCACACAACAGGAGGTTGCCGGACTCATGGGGGATGGAGGCTCACGTGGCTGAGCGGGGGGAACGGTTCATCGAAGTGTGCCCCTTCCGCATCAGGAACGACAGGGGGGAGTACCTCCTGCTGCGCCGCTCCGCGCACGAAACGGTGCACCCCGCCATGTGGCAGTACGTCACCGGCCGCGTGGAGGAGGGTGAATCGGCGCGCGACGCGGCGCTCCGGGAACTCATCGAGGAAACAGGCGTCAGGCCGCTCAGATTCTGGGTGGTGCCGGCCGTCAGCTCTTTTTACGATCCCGCCGCGGACGCGATCCGCTTCCTCGCGGTCTTCGCGGCCGAGCTGGACGCCACGGCCGCGGTGCGGCTCTCCGCGGAGCACGACGCATGCGAGTGGCTTCCCCGCGAGGAAGCGCGCCGGCGGCTCGTCTGGCCGAGCCAGAGGAATTCGCTGGACATCGTCGCGCAGTACATCCTGGGGGGGGAAGAGGCGGGAACACTGCTCGCCCTCCCCCTGTAGCGCCCGCCTTGCGGATCATCCCACCGTTCCGTACATTCACACTACATCCCGCGCAAAGGCAGACTACACCTGTCCGGAGACCCCCGTGAGCGTGCTCGTCGTCGGTTCACTCGCCCTCGATTCCATCGAAACTCCATTCGGCGCCGTGAAAGACACGGTGGGGGGCTCGGCCACGTACATTTCCGCCGCGGCCAGCTACTTCGTCAGCCCGGTACGGATCGTGGGAATCGTGGGGGGAGATTTTCCGGAGAGCGGAATGTCGTTCCTGGAGGAGCGGAATGTGGACCTGGAGGGACTCGAGGTCGTCGCCGAGGGGAAGACGTTCCGCTGGTCCGGGCGCTACCACTACGACCTGAACGAACGGGACACGCTCCTCACCGAGCTGAACGTGTTCGAGCGGTTCGATCCGAAGATCCCGGAAAAATACAGGCGGAGCCGCGTCGTGTGCCTGGGGAACATCGATCCCGTCCTGCAGCGGCGCGTGCTGGACCAGATCGAGAAACCCCGGTTCGTCGTCTGCGACACGATGAACTACTGGATCGAGAAAAAGAACACCGAGCTGCGCGAGACGCTCAAATCGATCAACGCGCTGATCCTGAACGATTCCGAGGCCCGCCTGCTGTCGCACGAGCCCAACCTGATCAAGGCGGGGCGCGTGATCCGGGCGATGGGACCCGGCGTGGTCATCATCAAGAAGGGGGAGCACGGGGCGCTCCTGCTGACGGAGACCATGGTGTTCTCGGCTCCGGCGTATCCGATGGAGAACATCTTCGACCCGACGGGCGCGGGGGACTCGTTTGCGGGGGGCTTCGTCGGGTGGCTCGCGCGCACCGACGACATGTCCGAAGAGAACCTCAAGCGCGCGGTGATATACGGCAGCACGCTCGCGTCGTTCTGCGTCGAGAAGTTCGGCGTCGACGGGCTTGCCGACCTGACCTACCTCCAGATCCAGGACCGCTTCCGGGAGTTCAAGGAACTCTCCCGGTTCGACGAAGACTGAGCCGTGATCACGACGCTCCGGTGGACGGACGGCCGCCTCGGCTTCATCGATCAGACACGCCTCCCCGCTGAAGAAATCACAGTCGACACCGCCGACTACCGCGTGGTCTGCGAAGCCATTCGCTCGCTCCGGATCCGGGGCGCACCCGCGATCGGCGTCGCCGCCGCATTTGCGCTTGTCCTCGCCGCGCGCGCTTCGGCGGCCCGGGATGGGGCGGGCTGCCGCGCCGCGGTCGCGGAGGCCTCTCGGGCGCTTGAGGCGACACGTCCCACCGCCGTCAACCTCTTCACCGCGCTCCGCCGCATGGAACGGGCCGCGGGCCGTGCGGGCGAGGGTCCGGCCGCGGCACTGATCGCCGCGCTGGAAGCCGAGGCGAAGGCCATCAGGGATGAGGATGTCGCCTCCTGCAGGGCGATCGGCGAGCGGGGGGCGCAGCTCATCGCGCCGGGCTCTTCCGTGCTGACGCACTGCAACGCCGGCGCGCTGGCGACCGCGGGGGAAGGGACGGCGCTTGCGGTGATCGCGGCTGCCGCGCGGCAGGGGAAGATCGTCCGCGCGTACGTGGACGAGACCCGGCCGCTCCTGCAGGGCTCGCGGCTGACCGCCTGGGAGCTGGTCGCACTCGGAATCGAGACCGTCCTCATCACCGACAGCACGGCGGCGACGGTGCTGCGGCGCGGCGACGTGCACGCCGTGGTCGTGGGAGCGGACCGGATCGCCGCCAACGGCGACACCGCGAACAAGGTGGGCACGTACCCGCTCGCGGTGCTCGCGTCGCGCCACGGCGTCCCGTTCTACGTCGCGGCGCCGACGACCACGATCGATCCCGCACTCCCGTCGGGGGAGGCGATTCCCATCGAGGAGCGGGAGGCCGCGGAGGTCACGGATGTCGCGGGCGTGCGCATCGCCGCCCGGGGTGTCCGCGTCTTTGCGCCGGCGTTCGACGTGACCCCGGCGGCGCTCATCGGCGCGATCATCACGGAACGGGGGGTCGCGCGGCCGCCGTACGCGGAGTCGATCGCCGGCCTTGCCGGCAGCGGGGACGCGGCATGATTGTCACGACCGACGCCATCGTCCTGCGGACGATGAAATACAGGGAGTCGAGCCGGATCGCCGTTCTCTACACGAGGGATCTGGGGAAAGTCTCCGTCATGGCCAAGGGGGCGCGCGACGGGAAGAGCCGGCTCGGGGGGGCGCTGCAGCCGATGAACATCGTGTCGGCGGTCATGTATGTCAGGGAATCGCGCGACCTGCAGCTCCTCACGCAGTGCGACGTGCTCAGGCCGATGCACGCGCTTGCCGCCGCACTCGAGAAAATGGGCCCGGCGATGGCCGCGCTGGAGCTGACGGAGGCCGTCAGTCCCCCGGCTGAGCCCTCCGGGGAAATGTTCGACCTGCTGGCGGGCACGCTGGGGGCCGTCAGCGATGCAACAAAACAGCCGGGAAATGCGTTATACTACTTCGAGTTGCACCTCCTGGGCCTGATCGGGTTCCGGCCCATGCTCTCGCGCTGCGCCGCGTGCGGCAGGGCCGCGGAAGGACAGGGGACGGGGGAGCTGCACATGTCGCCCGGCGGCATACTCTGCCGGGAATGCTCGCGCAGGGGGTCCGCGCTGGAGGCGGTGTCTCCCGCGGCGCTCGCGGCGCTGCGGATGCTGCAGGAGTCGGCCGATCCTGCAGCCCCGACCCGCATGGTGCTGGATGCCCCCCTGCGGGGGGAGATCGCGCGCCTGCTCCGGCGGCTCCTCCAGACGCACGTGGAGGGACTCAGAACTCTCCGCTCGGAAGCGGTGTTTGCAACGCTGTGACTGCTCCCGGCGGGGGGGGCGCGCCCGCGGCGCGCACCGCAGGGAGCGCGGACAGAGAACACAAAGGAGAAACACTGATGAAGAAGACAATCCTGACATCGCTCGCGCTGGTGACCGTGGGCATCATCTTCGGGGTCATCCTCGTGTCGAATTTCAGCGGCGGCGTCGACCTCTCGTTTGCCAGGAGCGGGGGGGATGTGAAGCTCGGGGGACCCGTCCCGGTCACGACGCAGAGTCCGGGTCTGAAGGCAGTCAGCGACAATTTCGTGGCGATCGCGAAGGCGGTCACCCCGTCGGTGGTGGCCATCACCGTCACGACGACGGGAAAGAAGAACTCGCAGTCCATGCCCCATGATTTTTTCCATTTCTTCGGACCCGAGTTCAAGTCCCCGGAGCCGCAGCCCGAGCAGGGCATGGGGTCCGGGGTCATCATCACGCCGGACGGCTACATCGTGACCAACAACCACGTGGTGGACGACGCGGACAAGGGGGGGATCGAAGTGGTCCTGAACGACAAGGTGCGCTACAAGGCGCGACTGGTGGGGACGGACCCGTCGACGGACCTGGCGGTCGTCAAGATCGACGCGAAGGAGCTCCCCGCGGCGGCGCTCGGGAACTCCGATAACGTCCAGGTCGGGGAGTGGGTCCTCGCGATCGGCAACCCGCTGGGACTCATGTCGACCGTGACGGCCGGGATCATCAGCGCCAAGGGGCGCAGCATCAACATCATCCGGGACTCGTACAACATCGAGGACTTCATCCAGACCGATGCGGCGATCAACCCGGGGAACAGCGGCGGCGCCCTCGTGAACCTGAGCGGGGAGGTCATCGGGATCAACACGGCCATTGCCACCACCAACGCGCGCTACCAGGGGTACGGGTTTGCCGTGCCGGTCAATATCCTGAAGACGGTGGCCGCGGACCTCATCAAGGAGGGAAAGGTCCACCGCGGGTACATCGGCGTGATGATCGGGACGGTGGATCAGACGATGGCCAGCGCGCTCGGCATGAAGGAAGCCCACGGCGTGCTCGTGCAGAGCACCGTGGCGGGCGGGGCCGGCGAAGCGGCGGGCGTAAAGGAGGGAGACGTGATTCTGTCGGTGGACGGGAAGGACGTGAACGCGGGGAACGAGCTCCAGAGCTACATCGCGACGCATCATCCGGGCGACCGGGTGACGCTGAAGATCTTCCGCGACGGGAAGGTGATCGAGAAGACCGTCACGCTCAAGGCGCGCGAGGAGGACAGGACCGTGGTCGCGGCATCGGAGCCGAAGGAGGAAGCGGACGAGAGCGCGTCCGAGGCTCCCCGCGTCGTGAAATTCGACAACATCGGTCTGAGCGTCCGCTCCCTGACGCCGGACGAGAAGAAGGACCTGGACGTCGACAGGGGCGTGATCATCACGGACGTCCGTCCCTACGGCGAAGCGTTCAACCGGGCCCTGGCGAAGAACATGGTGATCGTCGAGGCCGACAGGAAAGAGGTGGCCGCGCCGTCCGATCTGAAGAAGGTGATCGACGCCCGGAAGCCGGGTGATTCCGTGCTGCTGCGGGTCAAGACGGACAAGACAACGTCGTTCGTCGCCCTCCAGATCCCCAAGAACTGATACTGGGCTCTGAATTCAGGGCTCGGAATTCAGAGTTTGCTTGACTATAATTCGCCCATGCGCTATATTTTTCAACAGGTAGCGCATGGGCGATCTGATGTTCACAGCAAGGAGGGTGTTTCTGTCTTCAGCGCGCAGGTCCACGCAACGGGTTCTCCGGGGAGGCTGAACGCGAAAGTTCTGATTCTCAATCAGAACTATGAGCCGATGAGCCTCATCAATGCAAAGAAAGCCATCATCCTCCTGTACCTGGGAAAGGCCGAGCTGATCGAGGCGCACGCGGGACACAGGATTCATTCCGTGTCGACCAGCGTGCCCCTGCCGAGCATCGTCCGCCTCTCGATGTATGTCCGCGTCCCTTTCAAGAAGATCATACTCTCCCGCAAGAACATCCTCCGCAGAGACGGTCACCGGTGCCAGTACTGCGGCCGGTCCGATCTCTCGCTGACCATCGATCATGTCATGCCCGTGTCGCGGGGGGGAGAAGACACGTGGGAAAATCTCGTCTGCGCGTGCGTGGACTGCAACAACAGGAAAGGGGACCGCACGCCGGAAGAGTCCGCCATGCCGCTGCGCCGGAGGCCGATGCGCCCGAACCACGTGACGTTCATCCGGCACGTGATGGGCTCCCTCGACGAGCGGTGGAAGCCCTACCTGTTCCTCCACTGACCTCCGGTGCGCTGTCCCCGGCCCGGGGGCGGTTCTGCACAGGGTGCCTGAAGCACACCAGCCTCCTCCTGGAGCACGCGAAACGTGAAACGCAGACAGACGATACTCAGCGGCATGCGGCCTACGGGCAAACTCCACCTCGGGCACCTCGTCGGGGCCCTGGAAAGCTGGGTCGCGCTGCAGGGGGAATACGACAACTACCACCTGATCGCCGACTACCACGCCCTCACCACGAACCCGGATTCCTCCGGAATCGCGGCGAACTCGGCGGAGATGCTGCTCGACTGGCTCGCGGCGGGGATCGATCCGGCCCGCAGTCCCGTCTTCCGCCAGTCGCAGATCAAGGAGCACGCCGAGCTGCACCTGATCTTCTCGATGCTGATCACCGCCGCCCGGCTGGAACGCAATCCCGCGGTCAAGGATCAGGTGCGCGATCTGCACATCGAGAACGTCAGCTACGGGCACCTCGGATACCCGGTGCTGCAGGCCGCGGACATTCTCCTCTACAAGGGAGACCTCGTGCCGGTGGGGGAGGACCAGGTGCCGCACGTCGAGATCGCCCGTGAAATCGCGCGGCGCTTCAACCAGCAGTACGGCACGGTGTTCCCGGAGCCGGAGCCGAAGCTGACCCGCTTTCCGCGCCTGCCCGGGCTGGACGGCCTGGACAGGAAAATGAGCAAGAGCGCCGGCAACACCATACTCCTGTCCGATCCCCCCGGGGTGATTCACGCCAGGATGAAGACCGCCGTCACGGATCCGCAGAAGGTGCGGCGCAACGATCCGGGGCGGCCGGAGGTCTGCCTCGTGTACCGGTACCACAGGAAATTCAATCCCGGCGGGGCGGACGAAATTGACGCCGGATGCAGGAGCGGCGCGCTCGGCTGCGTCGAGTGCAAGAACAGGATCGCCGACGTCGTGGCCGACCACCTCGCTCCCTTCCGCGAGCGGCGCGAGCACTTCGCCTCGCGCCCGGACGAGGTCAGGGCGATCCTGGCCTCCGGCGAGGAGCGGGCGCGCGCACGCGCGCGGGGGACGATGGACGAGGTGCGCGCCGCCATGCACCTGGGTTGAGGAGGGAAGGCCCGTGTACAGAGTGCGGCTGACGGAGTTTGAGGGACCCCTGGATCTCCTGCTGTTCTTCATCAAGCGGGACGAGCTGGACATCCAGGACATTCCCATTGCGCGGATCACGAAGGAGTTCCTGGAGTACCTCCACCTCATGGCGAGCCTCGACCTGGAGGTCGCGGGCGACTTCATCGTGATGGCCGCCACGCTCATGCAGATCAAGGTCAGGATGCTCCTGCCGCGCGAGCCCGGCGCGGAGGAGGAAGAGGATCCGCGCGCGGAGCTCGTCCGCAGGCTGATCGAATACAAGCGCTTCAAGGAGCTGTCGCAGCAGATGGGGACGATCGAGGAAGAGCAGCGCCGCATCTTCTACCGGAAATTCTTCGCCGCCGATCCCCGGCAGGAGCCGCCCCCCGGGGAAGGGGAAGTGCTGACGGACGTTTCGCTCTTCAACCTCATCGCGGCCTACAAGAGCGCGCTGGACCATATGCCCCGGAAAATCGTGCACGAGGTGGCGCTGGCGGGCGTGTCGGTGGACGAGCAGATGAGCTTCGTGCTCGACTGGCTTCGCGTCCGCGGCGCGACGACGCTGATGGCGCTGGTCGCCCACATGACGGAGAAGGTGAGGATCATCGTCACCGTCATCGCACTGCTGGAGCTGACGAAGAACAACATTATCGCCCTGGGCGTCGCCGGGGGGGGCAACGACATCGCCATTTCGCTGGCGTCCGCATGAGCGCCGACGGCACAGCGCCGGCGCCCCGGGCAATCGTCGAGGCGCTCCTCTTCGGCACGGATGAGCCGCTGACCGTGCGGCAGATCACGGACATCTTCGGCATGCCGGAGGAGGGAGAGGCGCCGGCGCCGGTGACGCCGGAGGCGGTGCTCGGCGCGATCGAGGAGCTGAACCGGGAGTACGAACAGGCGGGCCGCGCCGTGCGCATCGTGCGCGTGGCGGGGGGGTACCAGTTCGCAACGAAGCCGGAGTTCGCCCCGTGGTTGGGACGCATGATGCGGGAGCGCTCCCGGCGGAAGCTGTCGGTCTCCGCGCTGGAGACGCTGGCCGTCATCGCCTACAAGCAGCCTGTGACGAAGCCCGAGATCGAGACAATCCGCGGCGTGAACGCCGACTATGTCCTGCGCACGCTCCTGGAACGGAGCCTGGTGGCGATCGTGGGACGCGCCTCGACCCCCGGGCGGCCGCTGCTGTACGGGACGACGCGGGAATTCCTGAAACATTTCGGCGTGAACGACCTCTCGGAGCTTCCGAAGCCCCGCGAGATCGACGAGCTGATGGCGGAGGCGGAGTTCGAGGTCGAGAAGCGGCTGCTGGCGGAACTCGAGGCCAAGCGCGCCCAGGAAGAGGGACAGGAGGAGGGAGGGGACGGGGGCGCCCGGGAACAGGACGGGGGCGCGGAGGCGCTGCCGTGACGGCCCGGCGCGGCGGCAAAGGGCGGCGGGAAAGCCCCGCCGATGCGGCGGGGGGGACGGCGGGCATCCGGATCAACCGCTACCTCAGCATGTGCGGGATCGCCTCCCGCCGCAAGGCGGAAGAGCTCGTCCTTGCCGGCAGCGTGCGCGTCAACGGCGAGGTCGTCCGTGATCTCGCGCTGCGGGTCTCTCCCGGGCGGGATGCCGTCGAGGTCGACGGCAAACGCGTCCGGGTCGTGGCCGCACGCCTGTACCTCGTGCTGAACAAGCCGAAGGACAGCATCACCACGCTCAGCGATGAGCGCGGCAGGACCACGGTGATGAGCATGGTGCGGGCGCGGGAGCGTGTCTACCCCGTGGGGCGCCTGGACAGAAACACCACCGGCGTGCTCCTCCTGACGAACGACGGGACGTTCGCGCACCGCCTGATGCACCCGCGGTTCGAGGTCCCCAAGTCGTACCGCGTGTCGTGCGACAGGTCCCTCGCGCGCGAGGACCTCGAGCGGCTCAGGGCGGGGGTGCCCCTGGAGGACGGGCGCACGGCGCCCGCCGACGTCGCTCTCCTGCCCGGGGGACGCGGAAAAGAAATCGGGATCACGATTCACGAGGGGAGGAACCGCCAGGTCCGGCGGATGTTCGAAGCGCTGGGGTACGGCGTCCTCCGCCTGGACAGGGTTGCGTACGGGCCCGTGACAAAGGAGGGACTGGCGCGGGGGGGGACACGCAGCCTCACGCGCGCCGAGGTCCGGGCGCTGAAGAAGCTTGCAGGTTACACCGACGACGAGCTGCTGGCGGCCCGCCAGGAGTGACACATCCGGAGGTTGTCCCATGCGATGCCGAACCGCTGCGCGCGCGCTGACCGCCCTCACGGCGTGCGCCGCGCTCTCGTGCGCGCCGTCCGCCTACCGCGAGGTCTACCCCACGCTCGTGGACGGGAAGTACGATTCCGAGTTCCCCTACCGCGGCTGTTCCGCGCAGCTGGAGGAGATCGGCGAGTCGGTGAAGATGGTCAACGCGATCGCCTACTACCGCACGTACACGCTCCCCCCCGGTGACCGCGTTCGCCTCTCCGCCGTCACGCCCGAGGTGCTCCGCAGCGCCGGGGTGACATCCGTGATGTCCACCGGCCAGTCGTCGGGGAGCGCCACGATCGTCGCAAGCGAAGGACGCCGCGTTGTCCTGCTGACGTGCGCGCACGTCGTGGGCTTTCCGGACACCATCGTCACGTACATCGCCGGTGCGGATCACCGGCCGACGCCGTTTGTCCGCACGTTCAGCGTCAAGGAGAAGCAGACGATATACGTCGCCGTCTTCCCGGAGGGAGGGGAGATGGAGCTCCTGGCGATGGACCGGGAAACCGACGCGGCGCTCCTTGGCAAGACGTTCGATGCCGAGCCGTTTCCCCGGCCCCCGCTCTTCAGGTACCCGGCGGGGCGCGCGCGGGAGCTGGAATGGGGGACGTTTGTCTACCTCTTCGGCTACCCGACGGGACACAAGATGGTGACCAAGGCCATCGTCAGCAGTCCCAATAAGGACCGGCACGGATCGTTCCTGCTCGATGCGGTCTTCACGCCGGGATTCAGCGGCGGCATCGCGCTGGCAATCCGGGACGGCGTTCCGAATTTCGAGCTCGTGGGGATGGTCAAGCTGGTGTCGGGTCATACCAGCTGGGTCCTGGTGCCTCCCCCCGGCGACGGGACCGCCGAGTACGATCCGCTCTCGCCGTACACGGGGGACATCTACGTCGAGCGGCGGACGGAGATCGAGTACGGCATCGTGCAGGCCATCCCGGTTGAAATGCTGCTCGAGTTCATCGAAGCCCACAGGAACGACATCGCGTCCCGGGGCTATTCCGTCAGCTTCACACAACCTCCGAGCCCTTCCCGGTAATGCCGGATTCGACGCGAGCCCCCCTGATCGCTGACCTCTTCCTGGCGCGCCGCCTCGAATCGACGGATGCCTGGGTCAGCCTCCTCTCGGCGCAGATACACGCCCAGCTTCACCCCGCGGGGGGCGCGCTGGCCGAGCCGATCGGCGGCGGGTACGCCGTGTTCACGGGCGTCGGCTCGCCCCTGACGCAGGCGACGGGGCTGGGGATGAAGGGGCCTGTGACGGAGGCGGACATGGAGCGCCTGGAGGCGTTTTTCGAAGTGCGGGGCTCCCCCACGCAGATCGATCTCTGCCCGCTTGCTGATCCCACCCTCCTGGAGCAGCTCGCGCTCCGCAACTACCGTCTGAGGGATTTCTCGAACATGCTGGTGCGACCGCTCAGGGAGGGGAGCATCCGTGTGAGCCTGGAGGGGGGCCTCAGCGTCCAGCAGTGCACTCCGGCGGAGGACGACCTGTGGGCCCGCACGGTGGCGCAGGGGTTTGCGGAGAACCTCTTCGTTTCGGACGAGAGCATCCTGGTCCTGAAGAGCCTCTTCCACCGGCCGGATTCCGTCTGCCTGATCGCCTGGCTCGACGGGCGGCCCGTGGGGGGCGGGGCGCTGGCGACGCACGAAGGGGTCGCCGCGCTGTACGGCGCGAGCACGCTGCCGTCGTTCCGGAGGAGGGGTGTCCAGAAGGCCATCATACTCTCGCTCCTCTCGCGCGCCGTGGAAGGGGGATGCGACGTCGCGTACACGCTGACAAGGCCGGGAAGCGTCTCGCAGCGGAACGTCGAGCGCCAGCACTTCCGCGTTGCGTACACGCGCGCGCTCATGGTGCGCCCGCTGAAGGAATGACCCGCCATGATCACGGCGCCGGAACGGATCGAAACGCGACGCCTCCTCCTGCGGAAGACGACGCCGGACGACGCGCAGGCGGCCTTTGAGGCATACGCGTCCGACCCTGCGGTCACCCGTTTTCTCTCCTGGCCCCCGGCGACGGCGGTCGCTGACGTCGAGCGCCACTTCGCGAAAGTCGCCGGGCTGTGGGAGGCAGGCCGCCTGTTCACCTGGTCGGTGGTGCTCAGGGATCCCGGCGTGCTCATCGGGATGGTCGATGCGCGGGTGGACGCCTACATGGTGAATCTCGGCTACATCATCGGCCGGCGCCACTGGAGCGCCGGCTACGCCACGGAGGCGGTGCGGGCGCTCTGTGACTGGGCCGCCGCCGAGCCCGACATCGCGCGCGTCTGGGCGGTGTGCGCCGCCGACAACCCGGCGTCGGCGCGCGTGCTGGAGAAGGCGGGCCTCCTCTGCGAGGGGACGCTGCGGCGCTGGGCCGTGCTTCCCAATATCGGCGGAGAGCCCCGCGACTGCCTCTGCTACGCGCGGACGGGTGACGGCGCGCCGCGTGCAGCGGCCCCGTATTGAAGGTTGTGCGCGACTTTGGTACATTTGACCCAACGGAGGACGTTGCCGATGCAGAGCAGCATTGCAAGTGCGTTCCCGCCGGCGGAACAGGAGAAAATCGCCGACGCGGTGCGGGAAGCGGAAAAGATCACCGCGGGGGAGATCGTTCCCTACGTCGTGGGCCGGAGCGATCACTACGAGAGTGCGGAATGGCGTGCCGGTTTCCTCTGCTGGTGCGCCGCGTTCCTGGCGCTGTCGCTCATCCCGCGCGCAGCCGGTGCGTGGATGCGTTTCGATGCCCTGACGCTTGCCGCCCTCTCGCTCCTGGCCTGGGGGACGGGCATGCTCCTCGTCCGCACGGTCCCCCCCCTGACGCGCCTCTTCGCCGGCAAGCACCTCATGGCCCGCCGGGTCGAGCAGCGCGCCGCTGAGGCGTTCATCAGCGAGGAAGTTTTCGCGACACCCAGACGGACGGGAATACTCATTTTCCTGAGCCTGCTGGAACGGCGCGTGCTGGTGATCGGCGATGCGGGGATCAACAGCCGCGTTGCCGCCGGGGCGTGGGACGACATCATCCGCGGCGTGGTGACCGCCGTCAGCAGCGGCCACCCGGCCGACGGGCTCGTTGAGGCGATCAGAGCATGCGGCGCGCTCCTGGCCGGGCACGGCGTCGCCCGCGAGGCGGCCGACGCCGATGTGCTTCCGGACGGCCTCCGCCTCAGGAAGGAATAATGAGACTCCGCAGCCGGGCGGCGCTCGCGCTCGCCCTCCTCGCCGCGTCCGCGTGCGCGGCAACCGCCGAAACGGACGTGCCGCTCCTGTCGGGACGCGTGGTCGACGACGCGAACGTCCTCTCCGCCGAAACCGTCACCAGCCTGGAGGCGCTTCTCCGCGCACACGAGGACTCGACGTCGAACCAGGTGGCGGTGCTCACCATTGCCACGCTCGGGGGGGAAGATCTCGAGGGGTATTCCATGCGCGTGGCCGAGGCCTGGAAGCTCGGCACCCGCGCGCACGACAACGGGCTGATCCTTCTCGTGGTGCGCGACGACAGGAAAGTGCGCATCGAGGTGGGCCGGGGGCTCGAGGGAGCGCTGCCCGACATCACCTGCGGCCGGATCATCAGGAACGTCATCCTTCTCCGTTTCCGCGAGGGGGACTATGACGGCGGCGTCCGCGGGGGCGTGAACGCGATACTCTCGGCGCTGGAGGGATCATACACGCCCCCCGCCGAAGAGCAATCGTCCGACCTCGGGGGGAGGCTCATGGCCGGGGGGATATTCACGGTCGTCGTCGGGCTCTTCACGCTGATCGTCCTGTTCGCGCGGGGACCCCAGACGTGGTTCCTCTACCTGTTCCTCATCCCTTTCTGGTTCGTCTTTCCGATGGCCATCCTGGGTCTCACGGGGGGCCTGATCGCGGTGATCGCCTACGCGGCGCTGGTTCCCCTGTTCAAGCTTTGGATGGCAAAGAGCGCCGCCGGCAGATCGCTGCACACCCGTCTCGGCTCCGCTGCCCTGTTCGCCTCCGGCGCTTCCTCAGGGTGGACGTCCGGATCCTCGTGGTCTTCCGGCGGAAGCTCCTCCTCGTCGTCCGGCGACAGCTTCTCAGGCGGCGGAGGCGGGTTCTCCGGGGGCGGCGCATCCGGCAGCTGGTGATCTCATGCACCCGTACGCGCACACGTCAGGTCTCCGTCACCCGTGATCATCGATTCGCTCCCGCAGGCGTCCCGGTACGACGCACTCCATCCGCTGTTTCCCCTTGCCTGTGCGACGCTCCTCCGCAGCGACATTGCGTCGCTCCCTCCGGGGAGGCACCCCCTCCGGGGGGAAGACTGTGTGCTCGTGATCGCGCACGACGAGGGACGGGGCACGGGGGGTGCCGTGCTCGAATCCCACAGGCGCTTCATCGACGTGCAATTCGTGCTGGACGGTGCTGACTGTATCGGCTGGCGCCCGGCGGCCGATTGCAGGACGATCGTGCGTCCCTACGACGAACAGGGGGACGTGGCGCTCTACGGCGACGCGCCGCTTCACTGGTGCACCGTCACGGGGCCGCTCTTCGCGGTCTTTTTCCCCGGCGACGCCCACGCTCCGCTCGGAGGCTCGGGGAGGCTTCACAGGGCCGTCATCAAAATCAGGATCTAGGAAGGCTTCCGTCGATGCAGTTTTCGCGCGCGTTCATGCGGGCGCGTCTCCCGTGGGGGGACCATCCTCCCCTGGCACGCCTCTGGATCGTCTGTGTCATGGTCCTCGTGACCGCCGGCGCAGTCGTCGCCCCCCTGAGAATCGTGCTGGGGCACGAGGCTCCCGCCGGGGCGGACTGGCTGGACGCGGGCCTGACGCTCCTGTTTGCGGCGGATATCGCGTTCAACGCGTGGGATGCGCGGAGATCAGGCGTTCCCTACGGGGGCCTGCTCCTGGCGACCGACGCGGTCGCCGCCCTACCCCTGTTCCTCGTGCCCCACGCTCCGTGGCTGCTCGCCCTGCGTCTGCTGAAGCTCGTGCGCGTCGCCGGCATCCTGACCGCATGGAGGCAGCAGCACCTGCACCGCTGGAACACGCTCCGCCTGGTCTATTTCATCTACTGGCTCGCGCTCGCCGTCCACTGGCTGGCCACCGGGTGGCTCGCGCTGCGGGGGATCGGCACGGGGGGGAACGTCGGGACGCTCTACCTCCGGTCGCTCTACTGGTGCATCTCGACGATCACGACGATCGGGTACGGCGACATCACGCCGACGAACAACGCGCAGGTGCTCTACGCGATCGCGGTCATGATATTCGGCGTCGGCATGTACGGCTACGTGATCGCCAACATCGCGACCATCATCGCCAATCTCCAGCCGGCGCGCACGCGCTACCTGGCGAACATGGAGAAGCTGGGGGCGTTCATGCGCTCCAGGGACATTCCCCCCGCGCTGCAGAGGAAGATCCGCGACTACTACGGGTACGTGTGGGAGCACCGTCTCGGGTACGACGAATCGTCGATCGTGCAGGGGCTTCCCCCCGGTCTGCTCGTGGAGGTGTCACTCTTCCTGAAGCGGGATATCATTCAGAAGGTGCCGTTTCTCCGCGGGGCGTCCGACGACCTGATCAAGGAGATTGCGCTTGTCATGCAGCCCGTGGTCTACACGCCGGGGGACGTCATCTGCGCGGCCGGCGCGGCCGCCGCCGACATGTTCTTCATCGGGCGGGGGCGCTGCGACGTGCTCGGCGAGGACGGGCACGCGGTGATCGCGACGCTCCGCGACGGCGAGTTCTTCGGTGAGGTCGCGCTCCTGGAGCACCGCCCCCGGTCCGCCACCGTCCGCGCCGCGACATACTGCGACCTGTACCGCCTGGGGAAAGAGGATTTCGACAGGGTCATCGCGAGGTTCCCCGAGTTCGCCGCGCACGTGGCGGCCCGGAGCGCCGGCCGGCGCGGCGGGAGCGGACGCCGCACGACGCAGCGTTGACTTCCCCCGGGAAACTCGATACTATAGACACAGCACAGACGGAGAGCACGCGTGGACCAGAATCCGGACACAGGGGAACTGAACGACCAGATGGCGCGCCGCCGCCAGGAGCTCGATGAGCTGCGGGCGCGGGGGATCGACCCCTACCCGCACGCGTTCGAGCGGACCGCCCTGTCGGCGGAGATCATTGCCGCCCACGCCGACGGCGGGCCGGCTGCCACAGTGGCCGTCGCGGGAAGGATCATGTCGCTCCGGAGGATGGGGAAGGCCTCCTTCTTCCACCTGGAGGACGCCCGGGGGAGGATACAGGTATACCTCCGGCAGGACGACCTGAAAGAAGCGTACGACGCCTTCCGCCTGATGGACCTGGGCGACATCGTCGGCGTGGAGGGGTTTGTCTTCCGCACGAAGACCGGCGAGATCTCCGTGCACGCGCGGCGGCTCGTCCTGCTCGCCAAGTCACTGCGTCCCCTCCCCGTTCCGAAAGAGAAGGTGCTGGAGGACGGGACACGGACGGTGTTCGACCCGCTGTCCGACAAGGAGCTGCGCTACCGCCAGCGCTACGTCGACCTGATCGCCAACCCCGCGGTGCGCGAGGTGTTCCGGCGCCGGGCGCGGATCATTTCCACGATCAGGAGGATCTTCGACGAGAGGGGTTTCCTGGAGGTCGAGACGCCCGTGCTCCAGCCGCAGTACGGCGGGGCGTTCGCGAGGCCCTTCATCACACACCACAACGCGCTGGACATCGACCTGTATCTCCGGATCGCCGACGAGCTCTACCTGAAGCGCCTGATCGTGGGGGGCTACGACGGCGTCTACGAGATCGCGAAGGATTTCCGGAACGAGGGGATGGACCGGTCCCACAATCCCGAATTCACGATGCTGGAGTTGTACGTCCCGTACCGGGACTACCGGTGGATGATGACGCTTGTGGAAGAGCTGATCGCCTCCGTGGCCCGGGCGGTCAACGGCGGGACGACCGTCACTTCCGGCGGGGTCACGGTCGACTTTGCCCCGCCGTGGAAGCGCATCACGATGTTCGATGCGATCCGCGAACACACGGGCGAATCGCTCCGCGGGAAGACGGAGGAGGACCTGCGCGGTATCGCGCGCGGACTCCACGTTCCCCTGGATGAGGGGGACGGCGCCGGGCGGATCATCGACGCGATCTTCGGCGAAAAGGTCGAGCCGCACCTGATTCAGCCGACGTTTATCACCGACTACCCGCTGGAGATGTCCCCCCTGGCCAAGCGGCACCGCGCGGAAGAGGGGCTCGTGGAGCGTTTTGAGGCGATCTGCAACGGTCACGAGCTCTGCAACGCGTTCTCGGAGCTGAACGACCCGCTGGACCAGCGCGCCCGGTTCGAGGAGCAGATGCGGGCCAAGGCGAAGGGGGAGGTCGAGGTGCAGCCGCTGGACGAGGACTTCCTCCGGGCGCTCGAATACGGCATGCCCCCCACGGCGGGTCTGGGAATCGGCATCGACCGGCTGACGATGCTCCTGACGGGAGAGGAATCGATCCGCGACGTGATCTTTTTTCCCCAGATGAAACCCGAAACCACCTGAACGGGCGTGAAGACACCTGAGTCGGGCGCCGCCCGGTGCCGCTTCAGCGTCATCGTGCCGACGCTGAACGAGGAAAAACTCCTGGAACGCATGCTGCGCCAGTTCACCCCCGCACTGCAGGCCCGCTACGGGATGGAGATCGTTGTCAGCGACGGGGGGAGCACCGACGCCACGCTGGCGATCGCCCGCGCGCTGGCCGGGACCGTGGTGGAAAACACGGGGGGGATCAAACAGACGATTGCGATGGGCCGGAACATCGGCGCCAGGCACGCGCGGGGGGAGGTGTTCGTGTTCCTGAACGCCGACACGCTGGTGGCGGATGTCGAGATGTTCTTTTCGACGATTGCGCGGGAGATCGACACGCCCGCGCTGGCGGCCATCACGTGCAGCGTGGAGGTCTATCCCTGGGAGCGCAGGATCGTGGACCGGGCCTTTCACGGGTTCTACAACCGGTTCTTCGCCGCGATGAACGCGGTGGGCATGGGGATGGGCAGGGGGGAATGCCACGTCATGACACGGGAGGTGTTCACGCGCGCGGGGGGCTACGCCGACAGGATTGCCGCGGGGGAGGATTATGACATGTTCCGCAGGGTCGAGAGGATCGGGGCGGTCAGGTTCATCCGCCGCCTGGTGGTGTACGAGTCGCCGCGCCGGTACAGGAAGTACGGTTACGCGTATGTGACGGCCTCCTGGTTCCTGAATTTTCTTGCGGTCTTTTTCCTGAAACGCTCAATTCTCTCCGAGTGGAAGCCCGTCCGCTAGGAGGGAGTCCTCGTGATGCCTCTCACGCCGGGGGAACCATGTTTGACTTTCAGAGCGTTATTCGATACACTACGAGGCATTTCATGCACGACATGGGGAAGGGGTTCATGAGGAAACGATTTTCGCTCGCAACCGTCACCATCCTGGTGGTGGTGAGCGTCTTCGCGGGCTCGATGCTCAACCAGCTGATCTCCGGCGACACGATCTACGATCAGCTTCACAAGCTCGGCGACGTCCTGAGCCTGACGGAAAAGTACTACGTCGAGGACGTGGACACCGGGAAGCTGACCGAGGCCGCGGTCAACGGGATCCTCTCACAGCTCGATCCCCATTCCGTGTACATCCCCGCCTCGGAACTGCCGCGTGTGACGGAAGACTTCCAGGGAAGCTTCGAGGGGATCGGCATCGAGTACCAGGTGGTCGCGGATACGCTCCTGGTGGTGGCCCCCATCGCGGGCGGCCCCAGCGAGGCGCTCGGCATCCTGGCGGGGGACAAGATCGTGCGCATCAACGACAGCTCCTCCGTCGGGATCACGCAGGAGGGGGTCCAGAAGAAGCTGCGGGGTCCGAAGGGGAGCAGGGTGAAAGTCTCCATCGCCCGCGCCGGCATCAAGGGGCTTCTCGATTTTGACATCACGCGGGACAGGATCCCGATCTACACGGTCGACGCCTCGTTCATGATCGACGACCAGACCGGGTACATCAGCGTCAACCGGTTTGCCGCCAAGACGCACGACGAGTTCCTGGCGGCGATGGCGAAGCTCTCGGGCGAGGGGATGAAGCGCCTCGTCCTTGACCTCCGGTCCAACCCGGGGGGGTATCTCGAGCAGGCATACAAGCTGGTCGACGAGATGATGCCCCGGGGACGGCGCATCGTCTACACCAAGGGGCGCATGCCCGAGTTCAACGACGAGTACATCTCGTCCGGGGCGGGAAAATTCAAGGACGTCACGCTGATCATCCTCGTGAACGCCGGGTCCGCGTCCGCCAGCGAGATCGTCGCGGGGGCGGTGCAGGACTGGGACCGGGGACTGATTATCGGCGAAACGACGTTCGGGAAGGGACTCGTGCAGCGCCAGTTCGACCTGAAAGACGGCTCGGCGTTCCGCCTGACGACCGCGCGCTACTACACGCCCAGCGGCAGGCTCATCCAGCGGCCCTGGGGGAAAGACAAGGCGAAGTACGCCCGCGCCGCGTACGAACGCCAGGAGACCGAGGGGGAGAACGTGGAGCATGAAGAGGAGCGCGACTCGACGCGGCCGGTGTTCAAGACCATGGGCGGGCGCGTGGTCTACGGCGGGGGGGGCATCACCCCCGATTACATCGTGAAATCGGATCACCTGACCGAGTATACGGTCCAGCTCCGCAGCAGGAACGTGTTCCTCCGGTTCGCCGAGACGTACCTCGACACACACGGCCCGGAGCTCAAGAAGACGTACGGGAAAGACGCCGCCCGGTTTGCCGCCGGGTTCGAGGTGACGGGCGCCATGCTGGGGGAGATCCAGGCACTCGGGAAAGCGGCGGGCGTGGCGTTCAAACAGGACGAGTACGACAAGGACCTCCGGTTCGTCAAGGCGTTCGCGAAGGCGTTCATCGCCCGGACGCTCTGGGGGAACGAGGGCTCGTCCCGCGTCATGCTCCGGGAGGACAGCCAGTTCCGGAAGGCGATGGAGGTGTTCCCGGAGACCGAGAAGATTCTGAGCAACCTCTCGAGCCTCAAATGAGGACACGCGGCGCGCTCGGCGCCCTGCTCCTCGCATTCGTCGCGGCGGGCCTCTTCCGGAGTCCCGCCGCGCGCGCACAGGGCGTTCCCCCCGATCACGTGTTCGTGGACGGGGAAGAACTCGTGTACAACGTCCGCTACGGGTTCATCGACCTGGGTCAGGTGCGGATCAGGACCATCCGGACCGACCGCGGCGGGGGCACGGTGGTGTACGAGGCGAAGGGGCTCATCGATTCGTACAAGGTTCCGTTCGTCGATCTCCATGCCATCTATGAGAGCAGGATCGACAGCGGGGGGTTCTCCCGCGACTTTGTCGGCCGGCAGAAGGACGACGGGCGGTGGGACGTCGCACGCTACACGTTCGACTATCCGGGGAAGCGCGTGCTGATCGCCACGGGGGTGAACGACACGGTCGTCGGGAAACGCGACACGCTGCCGATCACAACGCCGTTCCAGGACGGTCTCTCGCTCTTCTTCTTTGCGCGCACCCGGCTCTTTTCGGGTGCGAAGGTCAGCGTCCCCACGCTGATCAAGGAACAGAAAGTCAGCACCACCATCGACTTCAAGGACGAGCACGGCTCGGTGGACCTTGACGCGGCCGACTACCCGGTGGACGTCGTGCGGTTCGACGGCAACATGGACTTCGTCGGCATCTACGGCCTGACCGGGGCGTTCGAGGGATGGTTCTCGAACGACGACGCCCGCGTGCCGATCCAGGCCAAGATGAAGGTCCTGATCGGGAGCGTGACTGTGGAGCTGATGAAATGGACGCGCCCGGGGTGGAACCCGCCGCGGGCGAAGGGATAGCCGCGTGGGTCTCGTCGTCCATCATGGCGTCGCCCCCCACGTGCACCCGGGGGCGTTCGTCGCCGAGGGCGCCTGGCTGATCGGCGAGGTGGTGGTCGGGGACGAGTCGAGCGTCTGGTACAACGCGGTCCTGCGGGGCGACATCAACGCCATCCGGGTCGGCCGCAGGTCCAACATCCAGGACGGGTGCGTCCTGCACGTGACGTCCCGTCTCCCGGTCGAGATCGGCGACGAGGTGACCGTGGGGCACATGGCGATGATCCACGGGTGCCGTATCGGCCGGGGTGCGCTGATCGGGATGAACGCCGTCGTGCTGGACGATGCGACGGTCGGGGACGGGGCGCTGGTCGCCGCCGGCGCCGTGGTGCGGGAGGGCTCGGTCGTTCCGGCGGGGACGCTCGCGGCGGGCGTTCCTGCCAGGGTCGTGCGGGAGCTGACCGCCGAGGAGCGGCAGATGGTTGCCCGGACCGCGGTCAACTACGTCGCGTATGCCGCCAGCTACAGATCCCACGTTCCACTCGGAGCACAGGCATGAGGGTCAAATTCTGGGGCACCCGCGGCTCCCTCCCGACGCCCGGCAAGGACACCGTGCGCTACGGGGGGAACACCCCCTGCGTCGAGGTCCGCCTCCACAAGGACAACCTGGTCGTCTTCGACGCGGGGACGGGCATCCGCGGCCTGGGCGATGCGCTCATGGCGACGGGAGAGTCGGTCAAGGCGTTCCTGGCGATCAGCCACCCCCACTGGGATCACATCCACGGCTTTCCGTTCTTCAAGCCGCTGTACATCTCCGGGAACGAGTTCACGATCATCGGCGCGCAGTCGCGGAATCTCAAACTCCGCCAGATGATCTCCGACCAGATGGACAAGGTCTATTTTCCCATCCAGCTCAACGAGCTGAAGGCGAAAATCAGGTTCCACCCCGTGCGCGAAGAGACGATCCCGATATTCGACGCGACGCTCTCCTCGATGTTCGTCAATCACCCGGCGTTCGCGCTCGGGTACCGGCTGAACGTGGGCGGGAAATCGCTCGTCTACATCAGCGACAACGAGCCGTTCGACCGGGAAGTGGCGCGCTCCGTGAAAAACGTGGAGAAGACGATCGTCGAGAAGTACATGGCGGTCAAGGGCGACCCGAACCAGCGCGTGTTCGATTTCGCGCGCGGCGCCGACATCCTGATCCACGATACGACGTACACCCCGGAGGAGTACGTCAATCACGTCGGCTGGGGTCACTCGCACTACCTCTTCTCGCTGAAGATCGCCGACGAAGCGGCGGTCAGGCGCCTGGTGCTCTTCCACCACGAGCAGTCGCACAACGACGACAAGGTGGACGAGATCCTGGGCAAGTGCCTGCGCGAGATCCGGAACCGCAACTACCGGTTCGAGTGCATCGCGGCCGCGGAGGGGATGGAGCTGGAATGGTGATCGCTTGACAATCGCCCCCCCGCTCCCTATATTCTCCCCAACGGAGCACACAACGCACCTGCAGGGAGGGATGGGAAACGGCATGGTCATTCCGGCGCCCGAGCGCGCCGGCCGCCGCACAGCGCAGCAAGCCCCGGTCAGCGGGCCTCCGCATTCAGCGGGCAGCCGGCCGGGGCTTTCGTGTATTCACGCGTTGGCTCCGCACTCACGACATTCCTGAGGCGCCCGCATGGCAACAGTGTTCACGCCTTCCGCGATCCGCCGGCTCGAGTCGCTCTTCGGCGTCCGGGCCACGACCGCGGGATCGAGTTACAGGTTCGAGATCTCGGCACCCGACGGCCGCGGCGCGGCGCCCCGGCGGCTCGCGCTCGAGATCTACGGCGACATCCGGATCGGCACAAAGCGCGGGAACCTCGTCTCCGTGTATACGGAGGCGGCCCACCTGCAGCTCCATTTCTGCTCCGGGTTCGTGCTGAGCGAAGACCTGGGGGAAGCGACGTTCGTGGGCGAGTACAGGGGAAAACTCTCGGGGCTGATCGTCGAAAAGACGGCGGGATGCACGCTGTTTGCGAACGTGGACCGGGAAATCCTCTCGGGGGATTTCACGCAGCTCTCCCCGGAGGTCATGCTCTCCGGCGTGGCGCTGTCGCTGACCGAACCGGTGCTCGAGGCGGAGAAGAAAGCGCCCCGGCGCCGGCGTACGGGGACGCGCCGCACGAAGGCCGCCGCGAGGCCGTGATCCGCGTCCGGGTCTTCAACGCGCACCGCGCCCGCCGCATCAGGCGGGCGGCCGTGGCGGAGGCGGTCCGGGGCGTCGCGCGCGGCGAGCGGCGGCGGGACGCCGCCTTCAGCGTGGTGTTCGTCGGGGACCGGGCCACGGCGGCGATGAACCGGCAGTATCTGGGTCACGCGGGCAGCACCGACGTGATCAGTTTCCCCCTGGGTGAGGGGAGAGCCGTCGAAGGAGAGGTCTACGTGAACCTCGACCGTGCCCGGGTGCAGGCCCGCCGCTACGGTGTGCCGATCAGCGAGGAGGTGTGCCGCCTGGTGGTGCACGGCACGCTCCACCTCCTGGGGGAAGATGACACGACTGCGGCGGCCCGGCGCCGCATGAAGCGGAAGGAGGACGCCTACGTGGCGCTCCTCGGCCGCGCCGGCAATCACAGGTGGCTATGAAAGAGAAGGTCGTCGAGCTCCTCATTTATATCATGTCCGAGATGCAGGACAACAAGCGGATCAGCGACATCGATCTGTCGGACCTGAAGACGCGGGGGTACACGCAGTCGGAAATCAGCGCGGCGTTCAGCTGGATCTACGAGAACAGCGACCTGAGCCCGCAGCGCCCATCCGGCGGCACCAGGTCGGCCCCGGGGTCCCGCCGCGTGCTGCACGATGCGGAAAAGGCGGCCCTTGCGACGGAGAGCCAGGGATACCTCATCCAGCTCCGGGAACTGGGCCTGCTTGACGAGGGGGATTTTGAAACGGTCATCGAGCGGGCGATGATGGCCGGGTACGAGAAATTGTCGGTAGCGGACCTGCAGGAGATCGTCGCCTCGGTGCTGTTTGCCCGGGGCGGCGATGACCCCTCAGGGAACCGTTCGATGCTCAACAGCGGAGACACGATTCACTGATGGCCACGAGAAGGAAAGCGGCGGGGGAAGTGACGGCGGGGAACACCGGGAGCGCGAAGTCTCCCGGCACGAAGGTGCGGCGCCGGGCGGCGGCCTCCGTTGACACCGCGGGAAAATCGCTCATTATCGTCGAATCGCCGGCAAAGGCGAAGACGATCAACAAGTACCTGGGGAAGGAGTTTGTGGTCGAGGCGTCCGTCGGCCACATCAAGAACCTCCCGAAAAGCAAGCTCGGCATCGACGTCGAGAACGGATTCCGCCCGGAGTACGAGACGATCAAAGGGAAGGACGAGGTGATCGCCCGGCTCCGCTCGCACGCGCAGAAGGCGTCCGCCGTCTACCTCGCCACCGACCCGGACCGCGAGGGGGAGGCGATCGCCTGGCACATCGCCAGGGAGATCGAGCCGGACAACACGCGCGTCTTCCGGGTGATGTTCAACGAGATCACCGAGCGCGGCATCACCGAGGCCATGCAGCACCCGACGAAGGTGGACCAGAACCTCGTGGATTCGCAGCAGGCCCGCCGGGCGATGGACCGTCTGGTGGGGTACAAGGTCTCCCCGTTCGTCTGGAAGACCGTGTTTTACGGGCTTTCCGCGGGGCGCGTCCAGTCGGTGGCCGTCAGGCTCATCTGTGAGCGGGAGGAGGCGGTCAACTCCTTCGTCCCCGACGAATACTGGTCGGTGATCGGCGAGTTTGCCGCGTCGTCGCAGGAACCCTTCTTTGCCAAGCTGTTCAAGGTTGCGGGGGCCGATCCCGTCATCGGGGACGCGACCACGGCCGAGGGGTATGTCGGGGACATCCGGAAGCAGTCGTTCGCGGTCACCGACATCCAGAAGAAGCCGGTCAGGCGCAACCCGGGTGCGCCGTTCATCACGAGCACGCTGCAGCAGGAATCCGCCCGCCGGCTCCGCTTCCACGCCAAGCGGACGATGATGCTGGCACAGAAGCTGTACGAGGGGATCGAGCTGGGGGAGGAGGGGCGCGTGGGACTCATCACGTACATGCGCACGGATTCCACCAGGCTCTCCGAGGACGCGGTGAACGACGTGCGCACGTACATCTACGAGAACTACGGGAAGGAATACCTCCCGCACGAGCCCCGGGTATTCAAGAAGGGAAAATCGTCCCAGGACGCGCACGAGGCAATCCGTCCCACCTCCATGCTCCACACGCCGAAGGCGGTGCGGAAGTACCTGGACAAGGAGATGGCGGACCTGTACGAGCTGATCTGGAACCGCTTCGTTGCGTGCCAGATGAGCGCGGCCGTGTTCGAGCAGACGACCGTCGATATCACCGGGGGCGACTACCTCTTCCGGGCGACCGACACGCTCCCCCAGTTCAGGGGGTTCCTGCAGGTGTACGACGACGTGGCCGAGGAGTCGGAGAAACAGGGGGACGACGAAGATCCCGTCTCCAAGCTCCCGGCGGGACTCCGCGCCGGCGAGAGGGCCGCGCTCCGCAATGTGATTCCCAACCAGCACTTCACAAAGCCGCCGGCCCGCTTCACCGAGAGCACGCTGGTCAAGGAGCTCGAGGCCCTGGGGATCGGGCGTCCCAGCACCTATGCGCTCATCGTGGACACGATCCAGGCGCGCAAGTACGTCGAGCAGCGCGAGCGCAGGCTGTACCCGACGGACCTGGGGATCGCCGTGAACCGGATCCTGGTGCAGAACTTCCCCCACCTGTTCAGCGTGGAATTCACCGCGCGGATGGAGGAAGAGCTCGACACGATCGCCTCGGGGAAGGACACGTATCACACGGTGATGGAGGAGTTCTACCGTCCCTTCATCAGCGACCTGGAGGGGGTCGACAGGAACAGCGCGGCGATCAAGAAGTCGCTGCAGGAGGCGACGGACGAGAAGTGCGACCTGTGCGGCAAACCGATGATCATCAAGTGGGGGAGGAACGGCCGGTTCATGGCCTGCAGCGGGTATCCGGCGTGCAAGAACACGCGTCCCCTGCCCCACGAGGCCGCCCTGAACGCGCATGCCGTCGGCATCAAGTGCGATCTGTGCGGCGGCGACATGGTGGTGAAGGGAGGGCGCTTCGGCGCCTTCCTGGGATGCTCCAACTATCCGACGTGCAAGAACACGCGCCCCCTGTCGATCGGCGTGAAATGCCCGAAGTGCACGACGGGGGACGTGATCGAGCGGAAAACCAAGCGCAAGCGCATCTTTTTCGGCTGCTCGCGGTACCCCGACTGCGATTTTGCGTCGTGGGACAAGCCGGTCGGCCGCGCCTGCGACACGTGCGGCAATCCGTACATGGTGGAGAAATACAACCAGACCCGGGGGGAGTATCTCCTCTGTCCCGCCTGCAAGGCGGAGGTCGCCCGCGAACAGGTCCAGCAGGCGGCCGGCTGAGCTCCCCTCCGTATGAGGAAGGACACGCCCGCTCCCGGCGCTGAATCCATGCAGACGCACGTCCGCGCATTTCTGGCTCACCTGAGCGCCGTGCGCAACTACTCCCCGCACACGGTGGCTGCCTACCGGCGCGACCTGGAGGATTTCCTCTCGTTCTGCGCCTCCGCAGGCGTCCCGCCGGAGGGTGCCGACCGTCGCGCGGTGCGCGCGTTCCTCGCCTCGCTGCACGACAGGGGCTTCGCCCCGCGGAGCATCGCCCGCAAGCTTGCCTGCCTGAAGTCCTTTTTCGGCTACTGCCGCAAGGCGCACGTCATCGCCGCGAGTCCCGCCGCCGGCGTCCCGTCGCCGAAGCTGGAGCACAGGCTCCCCCGCACGCTGGGGGAGGAGAGCGTTGCGCGGCTCATGGCGCAGCCCGACCTCGCGGTCCCGGAAGGCGTACGCGACCGCGCGCTGCTCGAGGTGCTCTACGGCGCCGGTCTCCGGCTCTCCGAGCTGATCGGCCTGCGGGCGGCCGACATCGATTTCCCGGGGGGAACGCTGAAGGTGACGGGAAAGGGAAGCAAGCAGCGGATCGTCCCCGTCGGCGCACAGGCCGCCGCCGCACTGCAGGCCTGGCTGCGCGCCCGCCCCGCACTGGCGCAGCGGGGGACGGGAGCGTCGAACGTGTTTCTCTCCGCACGGGGGAAGGCGATGAGCCCCAAGGGGGTCAACCGACTGATGAACAGGTACATCGCCATGGTGTCGGAGATCGAGCAGCGGTCGCCCCACGTCCTCCGGCACACGTTTGCGACCCACCTGCTGGACAGGGGGGCCGACCTGCGCGCGGTGAAGGAGCTGCTCGGGCACGAGAGCCTCTCCACGACGCAGATCTACACGCACGTGAGCGTGGGGCACCTCCGCAAGGTGTATGCTCAGGCCCATCCCCGAGCGTCATGAGCTCCGTGATCCACTCACAGAGGAGGAATTCCATGAACGTCAAATTTACCGCGCGAAAGTTCCGGGCGCATCCCGACATCCGGGAACACGCCGTGGACACCGTCAAGAAGCTGGACAGGTACTATGACGGCATCGTCAATGCCGACATCATCCTGAGCTACGAGCGGGCGACCAAGAGCGTCAAGATGGCCGAGATCAACCTGCACGTGCACGGCGCGGTGCTGTCCGCGCGGGAGCGGTCGGAGGATTTCATCAAGTCGATCGACGCGACGGGGGAGAAGCTGGCCATGCAGCTGGCCAAGTACAAGACGAAGCTGAAGGCGAAGGACAAGGTCAAGGTCCGGGAGATCAAACAGAAGGCGTGACCGCCGGAATGTGAACACCGATGAAAAGCGACCGCACGCGCGAAACGCGCAAGAAGAGCATCACCGTCGGATTCCTCTACGAGCAGACGCACGAGCGATTCAAGCTCAAGCAGCTCAACGGCGAGAGCGGATTCGACAACCAGATCAGCGACAGGAATCTGAACCGGCCGGGACTGGCGCTGGCAGGGTACGTCGCCCTGTTCACGTACGACCGGGTCCAGCTGATGGGGAACACCGAGATCCGGTACATGAACTCGCTCCCCCCGCCGCAGCGCAATGCGGCGTTCCTTGCGCTCCTGGAATTCCGGATGCCGTGCATCATCCTGACCAACGGCAACCTGGTGGGGGACGATCTCCTGCAGGCGGCCGCGGCGAAAAACATCCCCGTGTTCGGCACGCCGTTCGAGACGACCAAGATCT
>Ga0335069_10002428_pt1 | contig 28720 bp, 24 predicted proteins | sample Lox_Sample_11_FD_206714 | JGI IMG/M metagenome (GOLD analysis project Ga0335069, IMG submission 206714) | Soil microbial communities from Loxahatchee National Wildlife Refuge, Florida, United States - Lox_Sample_1.1 | ecosystem: Environmental > Terrestrial > Soil > Wetlands | place: USA...
GCGGCCCTCAAACCTCAGGAAAGCGACCTGCGCGGCGCCGTAGCGGCGGTCGTCCAGCACCGCATAACCCGGCGCGGCCAGCAGCCCTTCGCCCGCGCCGCGCTCCAGCACGCAGACTGCGCTCGGCTTGAGCCAGCCCCCTGCCGCGAGGCTCGCCAGGGCCTGTTCGCCCAGGCCCTGGCCGTAGGGCGGATCGAGGAAGGCCAGGTCGAAAGGCTCGCCGTCGGCGGCGGGCTTGAGGCCGAGGTCGGTGGCGTCGCGCCGATGGATGCGCATCTTGCCGTTCAAGGCGCCGTCCTGATCCAGGGCTTCGGCGTTGTCGCGGATGGCGCCGCGCGCGTCCGCGCCGGTCTCGACGAACAGGCAATAGGCGGCCCCGCGCGACAGCGCCTCCAGCCCCAGGGCGCCCGAGCCCGCGAATAGGTCGATCACGCGCAGGTCCACCACCCCGGCGGACCACGGCGCGTGCTCCAGGATGTTGAACACGGCCTCGCGCGCCCGGTCCGAGGTGGGCCGCACGCCGGGCCCGATCTGGGCCTTGAGCGCCCGGCCGCGAAAGCTTCCGCCGACGATGCGCACCGATCAGCCCTTGGACGGCCTGCGCGGACCCGGCCGCTTGGCCTTGGCCTTGGCCCTCGCATCGGCCGCGGCAGGTCGGCCGGCGATGTGCGCCGGGCCCGCCTTGGGCTTGGCCGGGCCGCCCTTGAACGCCGCCTTGGGCTTGGGTCGCGCCCAGCCGGCCTTATAGACGGGCTTGGGCTTGGGCTTGGCTTCGGCGTCGGCTGGCTTGGGCTTGCGCCCCGCGCCCGTGGGTCCGCCCGCGGCGCCCGGCGCGCGGCGCTGGGTCGAGGAGGCCTTGCTCTTGGGCGGGGCGACGGTGCGGTCGCCCTTGGGCATGTTCTCGGGCGCCACCAGGCCCTCGAGCTGTTCGCGGATCACGCGCGGCCCCACTTCCTCGACCTCGCCCGGCAGGAGCGTGCCGAGTTGGAAGGGGCCGTAAGACAGGCGCATCAGGCGGTTGACCTGCAGGCCGACCGATTCCAGCACCCGCCGTACCTCGCGGTTCTTGCCTTCGGCCACGGCGACCGAGACCCAGAGATTGGCCGGCGCCTTGCCGTCCGGGCTCTCCTTGGCCTTGTCGAGCTTGGCCTCGACCGAGCCATAGCGCACGCCCTCGACCGTCACCCCGTCCTTCAGCTTGTCGAGCGCGGCCTGGCTGGCCCGGCCCCGGGCGCGGGCGCGGTAGCGGCGCACCCAGCCGGTGGACGGCAGCTCCAGCGCCCGCGCGAGGCCGCCGTCGTTGGTCAGCAGCAGCAGGCCCTCGGAATTGACATCGAGCCGGCCGATCGAGATCACGCGCGGCAGGCCCTCGGGGAGATGTTCGAACACCGTCGGACGTCCGTTGGGGTCTTTGTGCGTGGTCACCAGCCCGACGGGCTTGTGGTAGCGCCAAAGCCGGGTCGGCTCGGCGTCCGAAACGACGTTTCCGTCCAGGGTCAGGATATCGCCCGGCGCGACCTTGACCGCGGGGCCGGTCAGCACCTTGCCGTTCAGCGCCACGCGCCCCGCCTCGATCAGGCGCTCGACCTCGCGGCGCGAGGCGACGCCCGCGCGGGCCAGGGCCTTGGCCACGCGATCGCCGCCCGGAGTTCCGGAAGCGGCCGCGCCCGAGGCGTCATCTTGACTGTTGTCTTGACCGGGGCCCTTGGGCGGGCTTGGGTCCTTGGAATGGCGGATCATGATTTTCGCACCATGCGCATCGCGCTGGACATGGCGCAAGACGCCGCCGCGCGCGGCGAGGCGCCGATCGGGGCCGTGGTGGTCGATCCGGCGACCGGAGAGGTGATCGCGGCGGCGGGCAACAGCCCCATATCGCTGCACGATCCCACCGCCCACGCCGAGATCCTGGCCCTGCGCGAGGCGGCCCGGCGGCGCGGCAACTATCGCCTGACCGGACTAACGCTGGTGGTGACGCTGGAGCCCTGTCCCATGTGCGCCGGCGCCATCAGTCACGCGCGCATCGGCCGGCTCGTCTATGGCGCGGACGATCCCAAGGGCGGCGGCGTGGCGCACGGCGCGCGGGTGTTCGATCAGCCCACCTGCCACTGGCGGCCACAGGTCGAAGGCGGGGTGCTGGCCGAAGAGAGCGCCGGGCTGCTGCGCGGGTTTTTCCGGGCGCGGCGGGGCAGGGGCGAGGCGTGAGGACGCTCCGCCGACACGCTTGATGGTCGAGGGGCTCGGCCCATATAGGCGGAAACGGCACCCGCCAAGCCGGCTTCAATCCGTGTCCACGGCGGACTTTTGAACACGGCTCACCTTGACTTTTTGGGGCGCCGGACCTAATTCCACCGGCGTTAGCACTCGAAGGGTGTGTCTGCTAACAGGCCGCTCGTTCGCGTGTTCGAACCATCACAAGCCACCCCGTCTCAACGGAGATCCAACATGTCATTTCGTCCCCTGGGCGACCGCGTTCTGGTGAAGCGCGTCGAAGAAGAATCCAAGACCAAGGGCGGGATCATCATCCCCGACACCGTCAAGGAAAAGCCGCAAGAAGGCGAAGTCCTGGCCGTTGGCCCCGGCGCCCGCGACGATAGCGGCAAGCGCGTCGAGCTGGACGTCGCCGTCGGCGACCGCATCCTGTTCGGCAAGTGGTCCGGCACCGAAGTGAAGATCGACGGTCAAGACCTGATCATCATGAAGGAATCCGACATCCTCGGCGTGGTGGAAAAGACCGCCGCCGCCAAGGCCGCCTGATCCCCTTCCCATCCGTTTCGAACCCTCGCCGCAAGGCCGAGGGTTTCCGCAATTTGAGAGAGAAAAACCATGGCTGCTAAAGTCGTATATTTCGGTTCGGACTCGCGCGATCGCATGCTGCGCGGCGTGAACATCCTGGCCAACGCCGTGAAGGTGACCCTGGGCCCCAAGGGCCGCAACGTGGTCATCGAGAAGTCCTTCGGCGCCCCGCGCTCGACCAAGGACGGCGTCTCGGTCGCCAAGGAAATCGAACTGGAAGATAAGTTCGAGAACCTCGGCGCCCAGCTGATCCGCGAAGTCGCGTCCAAGACCAACGACAAGGCCGGCGACGGCACCACCACTGCCACCGTCCTGGCCCAGGCCATCGTGGTCGAAGGCCTGAAGTCGGTCGCGGCCGGCATGAACCCGATGGATCTGAAGCGCGGCGTCGACAAGGCCGTGATCAAGGTCGTCGAGGAGATCAAGAAGAACGCCAAGAAGGTCACCACCAACGCCGAGATCGCTCAGGTCGGCACCATCTCCGCCAACGGCGACAAGGATGTCGGCTCGATGATCGCTCAGGCGATGGAGCGCGTCGGCAATGAAGGCGTGATCACCGTCGAAGAAGCCAAGTCGCTGGAAACCGAGCTCGACGTCGTCGAAGGCATGCAGTTCGACCGCGGCTACCTGTCGCCCTACTTCGTGACCAACGCCGACAAGATGGAAGCGGTCCTCGAAGAGCCGAACATCCTGCTGTTCGAAAAGAAGCTGTCCTCGCTGCAGCCCTTGCTGCCGGTGCTGGAAGCTGTGGTCCAATCGGGCCGTCCGCTGCTGATCATCGCCGAGGACGTGGAAGGCGAAGCCCTGGCCACCCTGGTGGTCAACAAGCTGCGCGGCGGCCTGCGGGTCGCGGCGGTCAAGGCGCCGGGCTTCGGCGATCGCCGCAAGGCCATGCTGGAAGACATCGCCATCCTCACGGGCGGCCAGGTCATCAGCGAAGACCTGGGCATCAAGCTTGAAAACGTGTCCCTGGAAATGCTGGGCCGCGCCAAGAAGGTGACCATCACCAAGGACGACACCACCGTCGTCGATGGTTCGGGCGAAAAGGAAGCGATCGAAGGCCGCATCAAGCAGATCCGCGCCCAGATCGAGGAAACCACCTCGGACTACGATAAGGAAAAGCTGCAAGAGCGTCTGGCCAAGCTGGCCGGCGGCGTTGCGGTGGTCCGCGTCGGCGGCTCGACCGAAGTGGAAGTGAAGGAACGCAAGGACCGCGTCGACGACGCCCTCAACGCCACCCGCGCGGCGGTTGAAGAAGGCATCGTTCCGGGCGGCGGCGTCGCTTTGCTCAAGGCGTCCAAGGTGCTTGACGGCTTCACTGGCGACAACGCCGACCAGAACGCCGGCATCGCCATCGTGCGCCGCGCCCTGCAAGCCCCGATCCGTCAGATCGCCGAGAACGCCGGCGTGGAAGGCTCGATCGTGGTTGGCAAGGTGCTGGAGAACGACTCGCCGACCTTCGGTTTCAACGCCCAGACCGAGCAGTACGTCGACCTGGTGGCGGATGGCGTGATCGACCCCGCGAAGGTCGTGCGCACCGCCCTGCAGGACGCCGCCTCGGTGTCCGGCCTGCTGATCACCACCGAAGCGGCCGTCGCCGACGCTCCCAAGAAGGCGGCCCCGGCCCCGATGGGCGGCGACCATGGCATGGGCGGCGGGATGGACTTCTAAGTCCAACCCACGCTGACGAGAAATGGGGGCGGGGCCGCGAGGTCCCGCCCTTTTTCTTTGGCCGGACCTGATCTAAGCGAGGGGTGGGGAACCACGCGGGGGCGTCATCATTGGCCTAAAGGATCCCGTGCGCGGCTTATGGGCGCTCAGAGGCGTTCGCGCCGTCTGGGATTCAGGGCGGGCTGCGAGGTGAGGAACAAGACATGAGGGAAGGCGGAACTCCGGGACGCCGCGCCGCACGGTTGAGATGGGCTGGCGCCGGGCTCGCTGTGCTGCTGCTCGGCGGATGCGCCACCAATCCGGTCGACTGGATCCACGGCGGCGAAACGCTCATGCCGATCTATCGCACGCCCGGACATGAGATCGATTATAGGCAGGCGGGCCTCGCCCCGCCGCCGATGGGCTTCCGCTGGTACCGGGTTGACCGCGACTATGTTCTGGCTAACCGCACCACAGGCTTGATCCTCAAGAGCATTCCCGCGCCGGCCGATCCGCCGTCGCCCTAGGTTTTCCCAGCCCGTCTCAGCACGTGCCGCGTAAAGGCGTCTCGGATCGGCGGCGTCAGGCGGTGCTTGTAGGGGAACAGGGACTTGGGCTCGTCCAGGTGCAGCAGCACGCAGGCGTTGGCCTCGAACAGCAGAAGATCGCCGTCCTTGGTCAGGGCGCAGTCCATGCCCCCGTAGTCGAGGTCGAGGCGCCGCGCGACCGCCTCGGCCGCCGACGCCGCTCGCCCACCGAATACGCCGCGCCAATCCTCCATGAACCGCGCCTCCTCGGCCCGCTTCCAGTCCGAGCGGCCCATGTCCGCGCGCCAGTAATGGCTCAGCCAGTGCTCGCCAATGGCCAGGTGGTAGGCGAACACCTGGCGATCCACGAACACCAGCCTGTACTTGCGCCAAAGGCCGTCGGGCGAGCGGTAGTCATGGAACGGCGAGATCAGCAGTCGGTTGGGCGGGTCGCCGGCCAGATAGGCCGCCTTGTCGGCTTCGCTTTCAATCCGCACCAGGTTGTCGCCGCCATGGTCGCCGGCGGGCCGAACGAGCATCGGCGCGGTGATGCGCCGGGCCGCAAGGGCCGCCGGGTCGGTACGCTCGACCGGGGGGACGATCAGGTGAGCAATACCGGCGAAAAGGGCGGCGGCATTGTCGCGGCCGGTGGGCGCGATGGCCGAGGGCGGATTGAGCACGGGTTTGCCCAGGGGCGCGATAAGCGCCGCGGCGGCGGCGAACTGCCCCTCGTCGTGATCGACATCGCCCAGGGTGCTGAACACCACGTCGGCCTGATCCAAAGCGGCGGGATCGACCGAGCCCAGGGGCGCATCGGGCTGATCGCGCGACAGCAAGGTCAGGCTGAGAATGCGAAAGGTGCTGTCGTCGACGAGGTAGCGCGTGGGCGTATGTCCCCCGCCGACCGCGCCCAGCACCAGCACCGTGACCGGCGCGCCTTCGCTCCGGCCCGTTCGCCCCAGCCCCGATGCGCGCGCGATGTCGTTGCGCACGGCCCGCGCCTCCGCATCCCGACCGAGCGCCTCGAGCGTCAAGGCTATCTCGCCCGCGAGCTCGGCCTTGCCCGGCTGGCGCCGCCCCTCGCCCTGAAGCGGTTCGAGGGCGTCCTCGGCCCGGTCGGCCTTGCGCGCGGCCTGCGCCAGTTGGACCAGAATGGCCAGCCGCAGGTCGCCCGCGTCCGGCGGGGTCAGGGCCAGCGCGCCCAGCAGGGCGTCCGCAGCCTCGGCGAAGCGGTGCAGCGCCGACAGCACCAAGCCCCGGTTGGCCTGGGCCATGGCGTAGGCGGGATCCAGCGCCACGGCGCGCTCGAGCGCGTCCAGGGCCTCGGACGAACGGCCCAGGCTGTGAAGGCAGGCGCCGAGGTCGTTGTGCGCCGGGGCGAGACGCGGCAGGGCGGCGGCGGCCTGCTGCAGCAGGCCGAGGGCCTCGCCCTCGCGCCCCTGGCGGGTTTTGATCCGGCCGAGGGCGTGCAGACTGGCGCCCGCGCCGGGCTCAAGGTCCAGGTGGCGGCGGAGAACCTGTTCGGCCTCGGCCTGGCGCGGACCGTCCGACAGGATCAACCCGAGCAGCCCGAGAGCCTGGGCGTGGGCCGGATAGTCTTGCAGCAATCGCCGGTAGAGCGTTTCCGCCTGGGCGAAATCGCCCCCGGCGTGGCGGACGAGGGCGGTGCGCAGCAGCAGGGGCGGATCGCCGGTCTGGCTCATGTCATGTCTCTCAACGCCGCCCCGGGGCAGGCTGCGTCGATCATCTTTCGCTGTCTAGCCGTCGCACAAGTTGGCCGTGAAGCTCGCAACCAAAGCGTGCCGCTCGCGTTCGGCCCAGAACCACCTGGATCGGGAGCGATATAGTGAAAAGAACCTCCACCCTCATCTTCGCGGCGGCGGCCGTGCTGATCGCGACCTCGCCGGTCATGGCCCAACCGCACGACGATCACCACGGGGGGCCGAGCGGCGGTCCTCCCGGCTACGTCCGGCACGCTGATTGGCGCAAGGGCGGGCGGATCGCGCCGGACGACTGGCGGCGTGGGGCGCCGGTCGATTACCGCGCGCATCATCTGCGCCGGCCGCCGCATGGCTATGAGTGGCGCAAAGTGGACGGCAATTACATCCTGGCCGCCGCAGCGACCGGCGTGATCGCCAGCCTGATCGCGGCCAGCCACTAGGGCCACGTCAGTATGCATGGTCAAGACCGCCGGCCGACGTTCGGCGGTCTTGTCATGCTCGCATTCTATTGTGTTCACCCCTGGCGCGCTGCGATGGTTGGTTCGCCCGTCGATTGTGCCGAATTACGCGTTGAGGGGATGTAATCGGTTTCAAGCTTGTACGGGCCCTTCAGGGTGTCTAACCACGAGGAAATTGGCGGTTTCGGCCGCGATTTTGGTTAAAATACGCATGTTGGAGGATGTCGGTTGATGGATGCGGTTGTGACGATGATCCCGGGCCTCGACGCAGCGCCGACCCGCCACGGACGGCTGCTCGACTGGGTTCGTCAGATCGCCGAGCTTACCCAGCCCGACCGCGTGCACTGGTGCGATGGCTCAGACGAGGAGTGGACCGCCCTGACCGACGAGCTTGTCCGGCTCGGCACCCTCAAGCGCCTCAATCCGGAAAAGCGGCCCAATTCCTTCTACGCCAACTCGGATCCGCGCGACGTCGCCCGGGTCGAGAGCCGCACTTACATCTGCTCGGAGCGTTCCGAGGACGCCGGCCCGACCAACAACTGGATCGCCCCGGCCGAGATGCGCGCCATCCTGCACCCGCTGTTCCAGGGCGCGATGCGCGGACGGACCATGTATGTCGTGCCCTTCAGCATGGGGCCGATCGGTTCGCCGATCAGCGCCCTGGGCGTGGAGATCACCGACAGCGCCTATGTCGCGATTTCCATGCGGGTGATGACGCGCATGGGCAAGGCCGCGCTGGACGCCCTGGGCGATGACGGCTTCTTCGTGCCGGCGGTTCATACGCTCGGCGCGCCCCTGGCGGCCGGCGAGGCCGACGTTCCCTGGCCGTGCAACGACACCAAGTACATCGTGCACTATCCCGAGACGCGCGAGATCTGGTCCTACGGCTCGGGCTACGGCGGCAACGCCCTTCTGGGCAAGAAGTGCTACGCCCTGCGCATCGCCAGCGTGATGGCGCGCGACGCCGGCTGGTTCGCCGAGCACATGCTTATCCTCAAGCTGACCTCGCCTGAAAACAAGGTCCACTATATCGCCGCCGGCTTCCCCAGCGCGTGCGGCAAGACCAACCTGGCCATGCTGCAGCCGACCATTCCCGGCTGGAAGGCCGAAACGGTGGGCGACGATATTTGCTGGATGCGGTTCGGCCAGGACGGCCGGCTCTACGCCATCAATCCCGAGGCGGGCTTCTTCGGCGTGGCCCCGGGCACCGGGATCAAGACCAACAAGAACGCGATCGATTCGCTCTACGCCAACAGCGTGTTCACCAACGTGGCGGTGACCGACGACGGCGACGTGTGGTGGGAAGGCCTGACCGACGAGCCCCCCGCCCATCTGACCGACTGGAAGGGCCGCTCCTGGACGCCCGACAGTAGCGAGCCGGCCGCCCATCCCAACGCTCGCTTCACCGTGCCCGCCAGCCAGTGCCCGACCATCGCCGCCGAATGGGAGGATCCCCAGGGCGTGCCGATCTCGGCCATCCTGTTTGGCGGTCGCCGCGCCACGGCCGTGCCGCTGGTTACAGAAGCCTTCGATTGGCGCCATGGGGTGTTCCTGGCCTCCAACGTGGCGTCCGAAGGCACGGCGGCGGCGGAGAACAAGGTCGGCGAACTGCGCCGCGATCCCTTCGCCATGCTGCCGTTCTGCGGCTACAACATGGGCGACTACTTCGGCCACTGGCTGGCGATGGGCGAGCGCGCGGACGCCGACAAGCTGCCGCGCATCTATTGCGTGAACTGGTTCCGCAAGGACATGCACGGCAAGTTCGTGTGGCCGGGCTACGGCGACAACAGCCGCGTGCTGAAGTGGATCGTCGAACGCCTGGAAGGCGCCGCCGAGGCCCACGACACGCCGATCGGGCGCTTGCCGAACAAGGGTTCGCTCGACCTGTCGGGCCTGAATCTCAGCGAACACAACCTCGACCTGTTGCTGTCGGTTGACCGCTCGGTGTGGAAGGAAGAGGCCTCGCTGATTCCGGCCGCCTACGAGCGGTTCGGCGAACACCTGCCCAAGGGCCTGTGGGCCGAGCACGAGGCGCTGATCGAGCGGCTCGAGGCCTGGGGCCACGACGGCTACGCCGGCGGCTGACCGGTCAGGGGTTGGCCAACGACGCCTGCCACGCCGCGTGGATCGGGGCCAGTTCAGGGGTCTGGTCGTTGATCGCATCGGCCACGTGGGTGAAGTCCAGACCCAGATAGCGCCCCTTTTGCCAAATCACGGTCCCGCTGTAGATGCGTCCCTCGCGCAGCGACAACAGGCGGATTTCGCGCGAGCCGCGCCAATTGGCCTGGGGCACGGCCACGCGCGCCCCGTGGTCGGACAGGTCGCGGATCACGCAGTCGATACTGAGCCCGGCCAGGCCGAAGAACAGGCGTCCGCCAAGCGTGACGGGGCGGCGCGTGGACCGGCGGCGCTCCTGGCCAGCACCTGGCGGAAGCGGTCTTGAACGAACGTTGACGACCATCGCCCGACGCTAGCGGCCGCTTCTTTATTGGCGGTTAAGGACGTTGGAGCTGGCGGAACGTTCGCTCAAAATAAACCAGCGGTTCGCCGTCGGCGACGCGCACGTCCAGGACGTGGCAGAACAGCACGGCGTGAGTGCCCTGTTCCAGGCGCTGCTCCAGACGGCAATCGAACACGGCCAGGGCCCCGTCAAGCGCGGGCGCCCCCGACGCCATGGCGCTCCAGTCGCCCGCGGCGAACCGCTGCGGCAGGCTGAGCCGGCTGTCGGCGAAGGCCCGGGCGATCGGCTCCTGCTGGTGGGCCAGGGTGTTGACGCACAGCACGCCGTTGGCCTGCAGCAGCGCGTCCTGGCGGCTGGAGCGGTTGACGCACACCAGCAGCATCGGCGGATCGTCGGTCACGCTGCACACGGCCGAGGCGGTGAAACCCGCGCGTCCGGCGGGGCCGTCGCTGGAGATGATGTTCACCGCGCCGGTCAGGCGGGCCATGGCGTCGCGGTAAGCGTAGTTGGTCAGCATCGGGCCTGGATGTGGAGCAAAGGCCCAACCCGAACGGGCAGGGCGGCGTCCGTCATAGTCGGCCCCGCGGCCGGCGGCCAGGGGCGGATGGCCAAGTCGCCCGCCGTGTTCAGATCTGCACCGGAGCGAGCGCTTCGGTCAGGGCCGCCTGCAGGTCTTCGAACCGGTAGGGCTTGCGCAGGATGTGGGCTTGGGGACCCAGGTTGCCATCCAGCTGCTGCATGTCGGCATAACCGGTCACGAACAGGATCTTCAACTCCGGCCAACGCTCGCGAAGCCGCCTGGCGAGATCGGCGCCGTTCATTCCGGGCATGGCGAAGTCGAGCAGGGCCAGGTCGGGCGGCTCGCTGTCATCAAAGCCCAGGGCCTGGGCCCCGCTCGAGGCTTCCAGCACGTCAACGCCCATCGAGCGCAGAGCCTCGACCGCCACGCCGCGCACCGAGTCGTCGTCGTCCACCACCAGCACACGTCCGGCGGCCACGGCTGACACAGGCTGTCCGGCCTTGAGCGGCGCGGCGCGGCGGACGGGCGAGGTCACGATTGGGATGAGGATGCTGACGATCGAACCGGTTCCCGGCGTGCTGGCGATACGGGCTATTCCGCCGGTATGCCGCGCGAAGCCGTACACCTGGCTGAGGCCCAAGCCCGTGCCCTGGCCAACCGGTTTGGTGGTAAAGAAAGGGTCGAACGCGCGGGCGACCACCTCGGGCGCCATGCCCACGCCGCTATCGATCACGCTCAGCTTCATGTAATCGCCGGGGGCGAGGTCGGGCTCGGCGGCCTCGACCGTCACCCGTTCGGTCTTGACGACCACTCGCCCGCCGCCGGGCATGGCGTCGCGCGCGTTGATCACCAGGTTGAGCAGGGCCAGTTCAGCCTGGTTGCGGTCGGTCATGACCGGCGCCTCGTCGCGGGCCAGATCGAAGCGCAGGTCGATGTCGGCGCCGATCGCCCGGGTGAACAACTCACGCATCTCCGCCGCCAGATCGCTGACCATCAGGGTGTCGAGCTTGAGCTGCTTGGTGCGCGAGAAGGCCAGGAGTTGCCCCGTCAGGCGCGCGCCCCGCTCGGCCGCGTCGATCCCCCCTTCCGCCAGCTGGCGCACGCGCGCGGGATCCTCGGACCGGCGCCGGATCAGGTCGAGCGAGCCGTGGATGGCCTGCAGCAGGTTGTTGAAGTCGTGGGCGATGCCACCGGTCAGTTGGCCCAGGGCGTCCATCTTCTGCGCCTGGGCCAAGGCCGCCTCGGCCTTTTGGCGCTCGGCGGTCTCGCGCTGCAGCGCGGCGATCGCCTCGTCGCGTTCCTGGATCCGGCGTTCCAGCTCCTGGTTCACCTGGCGCAGGCGCGCGGGCGAGGGAATGGCCACGGCCACGGGGATCAGCCACCACAGGGCCAAGGCGGTGGCCACCGAGGCGAGGGCCGTGACCACCTTGACCAGAGCCTCCACGCCATAGTCCGCGTTCCACAGCGTCCAGATGCTCATGAAGTGGGTAAAGCCGCAGGCGGTGATGAACAGGGCGAAGCACCAGATCACCCAGCTGAACGGGATGTCATTGCGCTTGCGGATGATCACCGCCAGGGCGGCGGGGATGGTCATGTAGGCCAGGAAGATGAACGCGTCGGAGATTACGTGCGTCCAGAGCAGTTCGGGCCGCCAAAGCAGGCAAAAGCCGTGCGGCGAAAGACTGCGGCTATCAAGCAATCTCGATATATATCCGAACATGGCGGCGCCTCAGTTGCCGCCTGACGTTGCCACCAAATCGCACGTTCGGATACAGAACAGTGGCGTCCGACTTTGATAAAGCCGAGCGATATCAGCCTGGCGAGATCATCTTTTCAGGCCGCACAACGGCGTCGAACTCTTCGTTCGTCACGTAGCCGCCGCCGACGGCCTCCTCGCGCAGGGTGGTGCCGTTCTTGTGCGCCGTCTTGGCGATCTTGGCGGCGATGTCGTAGCCGATTTTAGGCGCGAGCGCGGTCACCAGCATGAGCGAGCGCTCTAGCGCCGCCTTGATGTTGTCCTCGCGCGGCTCGATGCCGACCACGCAGTTGTCGGTGAAGCTCACCGCCGCGTCGGCCATCAGGCGGACCGACTGCAGGAAGTTGTACGCCATCACCGGGTTGTAGACGTTCAGCTCGAAATGGCCCTGGCTGCCGGCGAACGTCAGGGCCGCGTTGTTGCCGAAGATCTGCACGCACACCTGAGTCATGGCCTCGCACTGGGTCGGATTGACCTTGCCGGGCATGATCGACGAGCCCGGCTCGTTTTCCGGCAGCGACAGCTCGCCCAGGCCCGAGCGCGGGCCCGAGCCCAAAAGGCGGATGTCGTTGGCGATCTTGAACAGGCTCGCGGCCAGAGTGTTGATCGCGCCGTGGCTGAACACCATGGCGTCGTGCGCGGCCAGGGCCTCGAACTTGTTGGGGGCCGAGGTGAAGGGCAGACCCGTGATCTGCGCGATCTTGTCGGCCACCATCTCGGCGAAGCCGATCGGCGCGTTCAGGCCGGTGCCCACCGCCGTGCCGCCCTGGGCCAACTGCATCAGGCCGGGCAGGGTCAGCTTCAGCCGGTCGATGCCGTTGCGCACCTGCTGGGTGTAGCCCGAGAACTCCTGGCCCAGGGTCAGGGGCGTGGCGTCCTGGGTGTGGGTGCGGCCGATCTTGATGATGTTGGCCCAGGCGCCGGCCTTGTCGTTCAGCGCATTGGCCAGCTTTTCCAGCGCCGGCAGCAGACGGTGCACGATCTCCTCCGCGCAGGCCACATGCATGGCCGTGGGATAGGTGTCGTTGGACGACTGGCTCATGTTGACGTGGTCGTTGGGGTGCACTGGCTTCTTGGAGCCCATGACCCCGCCCATGATCTCGATCGCCCGGTTGGAGATCACCTCGTTGGCGTTCATGTTCGACTGGGTGCCCGAGCCTGTCTGCCACACCGCCAGGGGGAAGTGCTCGTCCAGCTTGCCTTCGATCACCTCGTTGGCGGCCTGGATCACGGCCGCGCCGATGGCGGGGTCCAGATGGCCCAGCGCCATGTTGGTCTCGGCGGCGGCGCGCTTGATCACGCCCAGGGCGCGCACGATCGGCAAGGGCTGCTTTTCCCAACCGATCTTGAAGTTGCCGAGCGAGCGTTGCGCCTGGGCGCCCCAGTACTTGTCGGCCGAAACCTCGATCGGGCCGAAGGTGTCGGTTTCCGTGCGCGTGCCGGTCATCTGTCTATGTCCCCGAATTGGCTGCCGCTGGTTTAGCCATGGGCGCGCAGAGTTCAACCCCATAGGCCGCTTGATTGGGTGACCTTGGCCCTCGGATCGTCCTACAAGGCGCCATGGACGAGGGGTGGGTGCAGTCGGGCAAGGTCAAGGCGCGCGAGGCCGAGGGGCAGTTCGTGCTGGTGGTCGACGGACTGACCAGCCAGGCCAAGTACTACAAGCCCTTGATCTACGAGTTCTTTCGCAAGACCTGGCGCGGGTCGCGGGCGGCCTGGGGCGAGTTCGAGGTCGAGATCGACGTGGAATATGTGGGCGATCCGCCGTGGCTCGATCTGGATAACGTGGCCAAGGCCATCCTCGACGCGATCAAGGGCTACGCCTTCCACGACGACGCCCAGGTCGCTCGCCTGCTGGTCGAGCGCCGGGCCGGCGAGCGCGAGCGGCTGACGGTGCGGGTGCGGGCGCGCCGCGCCGCGCCCTAACTATTCCAAGGCTCCAGCGCGCCCCACAGGGCCAAAAGCACCGAGAAGCCCATGAAGATCGCCACCGTCAGGGTGAAGGTCAGCTTGCGTCCGGCGGTCCAGCTGTCCAGTCGCCGCCCGCCGCGCCACACGGCCGGCAGGGCCAGCAGCTGGCCAACGCTGGCGAGGGCGGCGATCAGGGCGCAGGCCGAGCTAAGCACCACCAGTACGCCTGGCCAGTCGAACTGGGCGCCTGCCTCGTCGGCGGTCACCCGCCAGCACCAGACGACGGTGACCGCCGCCGAAACCAGCCACAGCACCGAAGCGGTGGTCTGAAGCGCGCTGGCGCGGCGCTGCATGGTGGTCTGGCGCAAGTCGCGCCGGTCGCGCACGCCCAGGCCAATCAGCACCGACAGGCTGGCGACCAGGGCCACGAGCGCCACGCCGATCAGGCCGGCCGGGCGCATGAACCAGCCGACGCGCTCGAACGACTGGCGCCCGGACGGGGCGAACCACCGCACGGCGCGGCCGTCCTGCACCACGAAGACCGAGGTGGCCGGCGCCTGGCCCAGGCGCACGAACTGGCCGGGCGCCCCGGCGGGCGCCCACACCCCGTCGCCTTCGGGCGAGCGGATGACCAATAGGCCGCCGGGCCGGACGTCGACCGTCGCGGTGCGGGTCAGCCGGTCGATGAAACTCTCCAGGCCGTCGTGGCGCCGCCGTTCGCTGAGATAGTGCCCGGCGTAAACGGACTTCAGCGCGCCGGCGTCGGCGCCGCCGGCGGGCGGCGGGCCGGGCGGAGGCGCATAGAAATGCTCGACGATCAGTTCCGGCAGGGCCTCCGTCAGGGCCTGGGCGGTGTCGCTGTCGCCGGCGGAGAAGACCCCGAGGCCCAGGGTCGGCGCCAGGGTCATGTCGGCGTGCGAGGAGAGCCCCGGGCCCTCCAGTCCCAGGCCCTCGACCCCGCCGGGCAGAGGCTGCTGCTGCAGGCCATAGGTCCACCCGGGCGCGCCGGGCGGCGCCATCAGGGGGGTGCGCAAGGCCTGGGCCGTGGGCGCGCCGAACACGGTCTGGCCGTCGAGCACGCCGCCGCCCAGCAGCATCATCATGTAGCGCGCCATGTCTGCGGCGGTGGACGAGGCCGAGGCGGCGGGCGCTATCTGGCTGGCGTAGGCGAATGACCGCCGCGCCAGGGCGCTGCCGGTCCAGTGGTAGTTCTGCGCCAAATCACCGGCCAGGGCAGGGCTGAGCGGATCGGGCAGGACGGGCGTGGCCGGATGCGGCTCGCGGAAGCTGGTGTTCGCCATGCCGAGCGGGCGCAGCAGGGTCTGTTCCATCAGCGCTTCGAACGGCTGGCCGGTCGCCTGCGACACCGCCTCGCCCGCCAGGGCGGCGTCATAGTCGGTGAATTCCGAGCGTTGGCCTGGGGCGAGGGCGCGCTTGGGGCTCTCCTGGCGCAGGTAGGTCTCCAAGGGCCGCACCCGGGCGGGATTGCGCTCGTAAAGGCGGCCGAGCGCGCGGTCCTCGAAACCCGAGGCGTGGTCCATCAAGTCACGCAGCCGCACCGGATCGGCGAAGCCCTGGTCGTGCACCTGGAGCTTCTCGGGCAGGTAGATGTTGACCGGGGCGTCCAGCCGCATGTGTCCATGCTCGACCTCGCGCAACACGGCGATCCAGGTAAAGCTGGCCGACAGCGAGCCCAGGCGGAACAGGGTCGCGTCCGGGTCCGCGGGGCGACCGGCGGAGGCGAAGCCGTACGCTTTCTTCAGCAGCACCTGGCCGTTCTGCACCACCGAGACGGCCACGGCGGGAATGTGGTCCTGCTGCATTGACTGGCGCACCACGCCGTCGACGAAGGCTTCCAGTTCGACGGTGGGGATCGGCGCGCCGGGCGCGAGCCTGGCGGTCGGCGCGGCTGGCGGCGCGGCCGGGGGCGCCGGCAGCAGGGGCCGCCGCGATGGGACCAGTTGGGGGAGGGCCTGGGACGAGGCGGCTTCGGCGCTGGCGGTGTCGGGCGCGGCCCCCGCGGCATCGGCCGGCGGCGAAGGCGCGGGCCCGGCGTCGGGCGCCTGGGCGCGGGCCGACATCCAGCCGGCGCCAAGGGCCAGGCCCGTGGCCAGGAAGGCGCCGGCGATGACGGCGGCGCGCCGGGTCGTGCTGTTCATCGGGCTAGTGCTGGCTGAAGGAATAGAAGGGCAGGACCGGGGCCAAGGCGGGGCCGACCGCGACCTGCGGCTCGGAGGGCGGGGACATGTTCGTGGCCTTCTCCTTAGCGGCCACGCACGCCCGCGCCGCCTCGGCCAGGGCCACGAAGTCGTCGACCGTCGGCAGGGTCTGCAGGATGCAGGTGTCGAAGTAAGGGTATTTGTCGCTCTCCCCGCAGCCGAAGGAGGAGCGGTCGGGCCGCGCGGCGGTCAGGATCATGCGGTTGGGTCCGGACAGGGTGGGGATCAGGCTGCCGGAATAGCAGGCCGAGATGATCACGACGGCGGGTTTGCCGGCGGGACAGGCGTTGTCGATGATGGACGCCAGACCCGATGCCATCAGCGGATGGTCGCTCATCATCACCAGGCCCGGCGCGCCGTGCGAGGTGAAGTAGAGCAGGCAGCCGTCGGGCGCAACGCGGGCCAGGCGCATGAACTCGCCGGTGATGATGTCGAGCTGCGCGGGCATCACGCCAGGGGGCAGCTCGCCCGGCTGGCTCGAGAACTGGGTCATGTGTTCGGCGGTGAAACCCAGCTTGAGCAGAGCCTGGGACACGTCGCGCCGGGCGTTGTCGAACGCCGGCGATATCGCGCCGGAATGAGCGTGGTAGTCGCCCGCCACCACCACCGCGGCCCAGGTGGCGAAGGGGCTCTGCGCTCGGGCGCCCCCCGCCAAGGCGCAGGCGGCGATGACGGCCAGGACGCCCGCGGCGAGACTCCTGGTCAGGGTCGCGGCGGGGCGCCTCAACTCACTTTTTCCGGAACTGGTCCAGGGAGACCACCTTGGGCTCCTCGCCATCGGCGGCTGGCGGCCCGGCGTCCTCGCCGCCCGAAGGCGCGGCCGCGGGCGGCTTGACCGCTACGGGCGGGGCCTCGTCCTCGGCCTCGGCCGCAGGCTCGAACTGCAGCAGGAACTGGACGCTCGGATCGTAGAAGCGCGTGACGGCGGCGTAGGGCACCGACAGTCGCTTGGGCTGGCCGCCGAACTTCAGCGTCACCGTGAAGAAGGTCTCGCCCGGCGCCAGGTCGCGGTACTGGTGCTGCAGCACGATGGTCATCTCCTCGGGATATTTGGCGAGGAGGTCGGGCGGCGCCGAGACGCCCGGGGCGTCGGTCTTGAAGGTGATGTAGAAGTGGTGCGCGCCGGGCAGACCGTCGGGCGAGGCCGCACGCTTCAGCGCCGAACGCACCACGCCGCGCAAGGCGTCCTGCGCCATCGCTTCGTAGTGCATCAGGTCCTCGGGCGTGTCGTCCTGGGCCATGCGGCGGGTTCTCCAACGGAGCCAGACCCTAGCGCTTCCCATCTGCGGCGCAAAGCGGGCCGTTGCTGCAGGTACTGGAAAATCTGCTTTCAGACGGATTGGAAGGTGGAGGGCTTCTGTGGCAAGGCGCCCCCGATCTTCGATTGGGGAAAACAGGAGGGCGCCGCAGGCGGTGCGGAAGTGGAGGGCTTCTGTGGCAAGGCGCCCCCGATCTTCGATTGGGAAAACAGGAGGGCGCCGCACGCGGTGCGGAAGTGGAGGGCTTCTGTTGCAAGGCGCCCTCCGGGCCCCGCCTAGCGCTGCTAAGACGCTAGGAGTTTAGGTCGAGTTCGACCGCACCGCATTACGCGGCGAGGGCGTACTCTTGAGCGAAGTTATCGTTCGCAGTTAGTTTAAAGCCCGAAACGGTGAGCCACGCCGAGAGAAAGCAACGTCTTTACACGTCTGTCGATGCTGATCGGCCCCGCACGACCCGGCGATAACCCGGAGAAGATTTGGTGGAGCCGCCGGGAATCGCACCCGGGTCCAGTCCGCTTATTGCACGCGCGTTTATCTCCATAGTCAGGCGAACCTGACGCGGTAGATATAGGCCCGATTGGTTAGCGGTTCCAGTCCGGCCCCGTCCAGCGGCCGCTAATCGACCCCGCGCGTCAGCGACAGGACGCCGGTGCGCGACATCTCGGCCAGGCCCAAGGGGCGCATCAGATCGACGAACTTGTCGATCTTCCCGGGCGCGCCGGTCAGTTCGAACACAAAGCTCTCGTGACTGGTGTCGATCACCTTGGCGCGGAAGATGTCGGCCAGGCGCAGCGCCTCGGCGCGCTGCTCGCCCCTGCCGCGCACTTTCATCAAGGCCAGTTCCCGCTCGATGCCCTGGGGGTCCAGCGTCACGTCCTGCACGTCGCGCACCGAGACCATGCGGTCGAGCTGAGCGCGGATCTGCTCCAGGATCAGGGCCGTGCCGGAGGTGACGATGGTGATGCGCGAGACGTGCGCCTTTGCGTCGGTCTCGGCCACCGTCAGGCTCTCGATGTTGTAGCCGCGCGCCGAGAACAGCCCGACCACGCGCGCCAGCACGCCCGGTTCGTTGTCGACCAGCACCGCGAAGGTGCGTTTCTCGGTGGATTCGTTCAGGCGCGGGGGCATGGCCGTCTCTCGATGATCCGCGTGAGCGGAGTTTATTCCCGTTTTAGCTTCGGCTTCGCCGACAATAGGTCTGGCGGCCTTACACCAGCATCTTGCCTTCGTCATCGATGGCCGAGTCCAGGTCGTCGCCGGAATCGCCCAGCAGCATGTCGTTGTGGGCGCGGCCGGAGGGGATCATGGGGAAGCAGTTCTCCTCCTTGGCCACGCGGCAGTCGAACAGCACCGGGCCCGGCGTCTCGATCATCTGCATGATCTTGGCGTCCAGTTCGTCCGGCGTATCGGCGCGCAGGCCAAAGCCGCCCATGGCCTCGGCCAGCTTGACGAAGTCGGGGATGCTTTCCGAATAGGAGTGGCTGTAGCGCTGGCCGTGCAGCAGTTGCTGCCACTGGCGCACCATGCCCATCCACTCGTTGTTGAGGATGAAGATCTTGACCGGCAGGTTGAACTGCACCGCCGTGGAGAACTCCTGCATGGTCATCTGAACCGAGGCCTCGCCAGCGATGTCGATCACCAGGGCGTCCGGATGCGCCATCTGGGCGCCGACCGCCGCGGGCAGGCCATAGCCCATGGTGCCCAGCCCGCCCGAGGTCATCCAGTGGTTGGGCTCCTCGAAGTGGTAGAACTGGGCCGCCCACATCTGATGCTGGCCGACCTCGGTGGTGATGTAGGTCTCACGGTCCTTGGTCAGCTCGTACAGCCGCTCGATCGCGTACTGCGGCTTGATGACCTTGGCGTCCTTGCGATAGGCGAAGCCCTTGCGCGCGCGCCAGGCGTCGATCGACCGCCACCAGTCGCCCTGGTCGGTCGCCTTGTGACCCTTGGCCTTCCAAGCCTCCAGCATGTCCTTCATCACCGAGCCGACGTCGCCGACGATGCCGATGTCGACCAGGATGTTCTTATTGATCGAGGACGGGTCGATATCGACGTGGATCTTCTTGGAGCCGGGCGAGAAGGCGTCGATGCGCCCGGTGATGCGGTCGTCGAAGCGCGCGCCCAGGCAAACCATCACGTCGCAGTCGTGCATGGCGTGGTTGGCCTCGAAGCTGCCGTGCATGCCCAGCATCCCCAGCCACTGCGGATCGGATGCGGGAAAGGCGCCCAGCCCCATCAGGGTCGAGGTGACCGGCGCGCCGGTCACATGCGCCAGCTCGCGTAGGGTGCGCGACGCCTCGGGCCCGGCGTTGATCACGCCGCCGCCGGTATAGAAGACCGGTCGCTTGGCCGTGGCCAGCAACTCGACCGCCTCGGCGATCTTGCCCGCGTCGCCCCGGGTGCGCGGATGATAGGTCAGGCTGGGCGCGACCGCGCCGGGTCCGACATAAGGGCCGGCCAGGAACTGCACGTCCTTGGGAATGTCGATCACGACCGGGCCGGGGCGGCCGGTGGTGGCGATGTGGAACGCCTCGTGCATCACCCGCGCCAGGTCCTCGACCCGCTTCACCAGGTAATTGTGCTTGGTGCACGAGCGGGTGATACCGACGGTGTCGGCTTCCTGGAAGGCGTCCGAACCGATCAGGTGGGTGGCGACCTGGCCGGTGATGACCACCAGCGGAATCGAATCCATCAGGGCGTCGACGATGCCGGTGACGGCGTTGGTGGCGCCGGGACCCGAGGTGACCAGGACCACGCCCGGCTTGCCGGTCGAGCGGGCGTAGCCCTCGGCGGCGTGGGTCGCGCCCTGCTCATGGCGGACCAGGACGTGCTGCAGGCGCGGCTCGTCGAACAGAGCGTCGTAGATCGGCAGCACCGCCCCGCCGGGATAGCCGAACAGGGTGTCCACGCCTTGATCGACCAGGGCGCGCACCACGATCTGGGCGCCGGTGAGGGTCTCGCCTTGGGCCGGGGCTTGGGGCGGGGCTTTTTCGTCGATGGCGGTCTGGGTGGTCATGACGGTGATCTCGGCAGGGGCTGGGCGTCTTGGAGGGCGGCTGAACTTTGGGCATGAAAAAAGGCCCGCGAGGGGCCCGAGCATGCGACCGATTACGGCGTGATCAAGCGATCATTCCGTGGTCGGCCGCTCCGTAAGTACGAGGTTCGCGCGCACGCGGGGTTCTCCTGATAGAAGCTGCTCAGATGCCATGCGGCGGCGGCGCGGTCAAGGCCGGGCTAGAGGGCGCGCAGCCAGGCTTCGGCGTCCGTCTCGCCGGCCAGTCGCGGCCAATCCGGCGTCTGATTGCGCAGCCAGGTGCTCTGCCGCTTGGCGTAGCGGCGGGTCTGCTGCTGCGCCAGGGCGACGGCGGCCTCCAGGCTGGTCTCGCCCGCCAGGTGCGCGCCCAGTTCGCGCACGCCCACGGCTTTCATCACCGGCGCGGCGGGATCGAGTCCCCGCGCCATGAGCCGCGCCACCTCGTCCAGGGCCCCCGCCTCGACCATGGCCTGCATCCGCGCGTCGCAGCGGGCGTAAAGCCACGCGCGCTGCGGCTCCAGCACCGCGGCGCGCCAATCGGCGGCGGCGAGCGGGGGCCGGGTCTGAGCCTGCCAATAGGTCAGAGGGCGCCCGCTGGCGGCGTGGACCTCCATCGCGCGCACGAGCCGCTGGCGGTCGCCCTGCTCGATGCGCGCCTCCGCCTGCGGATCCACCGAGGCCAGCCGCTCGCGGAAGGCCGCCTCGCCCAGCGTGCGCCACTGCGCCTCCGCCTCCTGGCGCGCCTCGGGCGGCGTATCCGGGATTTCGGCCAGGCCGTGGGTCAGGGCGCGGAAATAAAGCCCTGTGCCGCCGACCACGATGGCCGCGCGGCCTCGGCGGCGAATGTCGTCAAGCAAGGGCAGGGCGGCCTTGAGCCAACGCCCGACCGACCAGCCGTCCGCCCCGTCGGCCACGCCATAGAGGTGGTGCGGCGCGCGCTGCTCCTCGGCCGCGTCGGGCCGCGCGCTCAGCAGGCGCAGGTCCGCATAAAGCTGAAGCGCATCGGCGTTGACGATCTCGCCGCCCAGCCGCTCGGCCAGCCGCAAGGCCAGGGCCGACTTGCCGCTGGCGGTCGGGCCGGCGATCAGAAACACGGACGGTTGGTCTTGGGGGGCTTGATGAGCCATGGATCGGGGTCTAACCCGCACGCCATGCAATTGGCCATCACCCTTGTCGCCGCCGATCCGTCGGCCTTGCCCGCCGCCCAGGAGCGGGTGGAGCTCGTGCTGCCCACCGAAAGCGTGGCGGTCGACGCCTCGCGCCTGCTGGGCCCAGCCGCCCTGGACATCGAAGCCAGCGCGACCTTGGCGCTCGATCCGGCTGAAATCCTGCGCGCCGTTCGCTTGGCCGTGTCCCAAGGCCTGGCCGGTCTGCCGGTCGATGTCGCGGTCCAACCCGCCGCGAACCGGCGCAAGCGGCTGTTCCTGGCCGATATGGATTCGACCATCATCGGCTGCGAGTGCCTGGACGAGCTGGCCGACTTCGCCGGGGTCAAGGACCGCGTCGCGGCGATCACCGAGCGGGCTATGCGCGGCGAACTCGATTTCGAGTCCGCGCTGCGCGAGCGCGTGGCCATGCTGGCCGGCCTGCCCACTGGGGCCTTGCAGCAGTGCTATGACGAGCGCGTTCGGCTGAACCCCGGCGCGCGCACGCTCGTGCGGACCCTGCGGGCCCATGGCGTGCGGTGCGTGCTGGTCTCTGGCGGCTTTACCTTCTTCACCGAACGCGTGGCCGAGGCGGCCGGGTTTCATGCCCAACGCGCCAACCGGTTCGAGATCGAGCGCGATACGCTGGTCGGGCGCGTCCACGAGCCGATCCTGGGCCGCGAGGCCAAGCTGCAGGCGCTGCGCGAAGAGGCCCAGGCGCTCGGGGTCAATCTGGCGGCGGCCTGCGCCATCGGCGACGGGGCCAACGACCTGGCGATGATCGAGGCGGCGGGCCTGGGCGTGGCCTATCGCGCCAAGCCGGTGGTCGCGGCCCAGGCCGATGCGCGCCTGGATCACACCGACCTGACCGCCCTGCTGCATTTCCAAGGCTACGCGGTCGAGGATTTCGCGGGCTAGAGAAGGTCGGCCGCACAGGCTCGGCGTCAGCTCTTCTTGACCGGCGAGACGAACATATAGCCCTCGTTGCGCACGGTGCGCACCAGATCGCCCTCACGGCCATCGGCGCTGAGCAGCTTGCGCCTCAGCCGGCTGACCTGGACGTCAACGGCGCGGTCGAACGAGAAGCTCTCGCGTCCGCGCACCAGGTTGAGCAGCTGGTCGCGGGTCAGAACACGGCGAGGATGTTCCAGGAACGCCCTCAGCAGGCTGAATTCGCTCGAGGTCAGGGCGACCGGATCGCCGTCCGGCGTCTTCAACTCGTGCGTCCAGACCGACAGAGTCCAACCCGAGAACTCATAGAGTCCGTCGTCCGAGCCTGCCGGCAAGCTGGCGCCCGTGGCTGGGGGGGTGAAGCGCCGCCGCAGGGCGCGGATGCGGGCGAGCAGTTCGCGCAGGTTGGCGGGCTTGGACACATAGTCGTCGGCCCCCAGTTCCAGGCCCACGATCCGGTCGGTTTCGTCGGCCGCCTCCGACAGGATCAGGATGGCCGGGCGGGCTTCGGTGCGCGCGGCCAGGCGGCGGCAGATGCTGAGGCCGTCCTCGCCCGGCAGCATGACGTCGAGCAGGACCACGTCAACCGGGCGGACGGCGAGCAGGGCGTCGACGCCCGCGCCGCTGGCGGCGCAATACACTGTGATGCCGTGCCGTTGCAGGAAATCGCTGATAAGCCCTTGCAAGGTCCGATCGTCATCGACAATAAGGACGCTGGGCGACAGCGCAGCGCCTAGGCCAAGCGCGCCGTCCTCGGGCCTGGGGTGAACACTTTCATCGACGCCTGTCACGCTCAACACCCTGCGCCGCACCCCTCGAGACGACCTGAAAAGCCAAGCTGATCCAAGCGCCTGATTACCCCAGACCTTGACCAAAACATGTCCTGGTGGCTTGGGTGTCGCGGATTGTCATACCGGAATTGAATTGGGACACGATGCCGAAAGCTGATCGACACGCCCGCCCGCTAGATCGCTGTTTTCGATCGAGAGGCGGGAGGAGCATGCGGTTCCGGTTGATGACAGCGACGGCTCTGGCGCCCCTGTGCCTGATGGGGCTGCGGGGCCTGGCCTGGGCCCAGACCGACACGATCTCCAGCTCCACCTCCACGGCAGTTCAGACCGCCACCGCGGTCAGCGGCGGGCCGGGCAATATCGACGTGGCCGCAGGTGGCGCGGTCTCCCCCTCCGGCGGCACGGCGGTCACGCTGAACAGCGCCAACACCGTGTCGGTCGAAGGCACGGTCTCGGTCGCCAACGCCAATAACGCCATTGCCGTTCTGGCCACCAACGGTGGGACCGGCGCGATCAACCTTGCCGGCACAATCTCGCTGACAGAAAGCTACACGCCCACCGTCAACAGCGACGGCTACACCAACGCGCCCTTCGCTCAGGGCACGGCCCGGTACGGGCTGCAGACGAACGGGTCCTACACGGGCACCGTTTCCGTCAACGGCGCGGTCACGGTTCAGGGCAACCAGTCGTATGGCGTCGCCATCCTCAACGGGCTGCAGGCGGCAGGCAACAACCTCTACATTGGCCAGGAAACCGTCGCCACGGGGTCGGTCACCGTCACAGGCGACAACAGCTACGGCGTTTTCACCCAGGGCTCGATCGCCGGCTTGGTGCAGATCGCCAGCAGCGTGAGCGTGACCGGCGTCGGCGGAGGCTCCGGCACCAGCACGGGCGGCAACGCCGTCCAGATCACAGGACCGGTCACAGGCAGCCTGTCGGTCTATTCGGCGCTGACCTCCAGCGGCTACAGCAGCGACACCCGTCCCGGCACCCAGGCCCAGCTCAACCTGGTCCAGGCGACGCCGGCCCAGGTGCAGCAGGGCGGCTCGGCCTTGGTGGTGGCCGGCAGCGTGGGCGGAGGCATATTCCTCGCCGCCCAACCGTCGGGCACCACCTCCAGCAGCACCGCTGACGCCGATGGCGATGGCGTGGCCGACGGCTCGGAAGGCACCTCTGCGCTAGCCACCTATGGTCGCTCGCCCGCTCTGGTGATCGGCGGCGCTGCTCCAATCACCATCGGCGAGTACGGTTCGTGCAACGCCGCCAATTACGGCCTGCTCGACCACTGCTTCGGCTTGATCGTCGATGGATCGATTACCGCCAGCGGCGTGTACGACGGCGTCGCCTCCACGGCGGTGGATATCGGCGCGGGCTCTTCCTACCAGGCGGCGGCGCAGGGCGCCAACGCGGGCGGGGCGGGAGTCAGCATCCTGGGCGGTATGCGTATCGGCCCTAGCGCCACAATCAGCGCCAGCGCCTATAAGGCCAACGCCACGGCCATCCAGCTGGAATCCGGCGCCAACCTGCCGCTACTGCAGAACGAAGGCACCGTCGCCTCGACTCTGACGTCCGCGACCGCCAACGCTTCGACCGCCCTGTTCATCCAGCCCGGCGCCACCCTGTCGACCGTGACCAACTTCGGCATCATGGAGGCGTCGGTCACGGGCGACTCGGCTTCGTCCTATGTCGTGGTCGACAAGAGCGGATCGGTCACCACCTTCAACAACTACGGCACGCTCGAGGCCACGATCACGCCCGCCAACGCCGGCGAGACGACCACGGGCTCCACCGTGGCGGTGGACCTCAGGGCCTCGTCGGGCGTGACCTTCACCCAGGCGGTGTCCAGCCAGACGAGTTCGCCGCCCACCACCGTCGGCGACGTGCTCCTGAGCAATACGGGCAGGAACGATCTGGAGCTGCTGTACGGCGAGATCGCGGGCACCGTGAGCCTAGGCTCGGGCGCCAACAGCACGCTGAATCTCGAGGGCGGCGGCACGATCCAGGGCAAGCTGATCTACACGGGCAACAGCCTTTCGATCGACGTCGGCTCGGGCAAGCTGAATAACCAGCTCTCGTCGGTGATCACGGGCACGAGTCTAACGGTCGGCTCGGGCAGCACCCTGGGCTTCGCCCTGGATCCGCGCTTGACCACGCTGCAGAGCAGCTACCCGGGCGTGACCTTGGGGACCAGCACTGAATACAAGGTCGGAACGGCCAATATCGCCAACGGCGCCACCATCGCGGTCACGTTCCTGTCCGCGCCGTCCACCACTCAAAGCTTCACGGTCATTCAGGCCAATTCCCTGACCAGCGGCGCCCCGACCCTCGCCGCCAGCGCGCCTTTCCTGTTCAACACCAGCGTCCAGGCCAATACCGCCACCGGAGCTGTGACGGTGACCGTGTCGCCCAAGACGGCGGTTCAACTGTCGCTGAACAAGGCCGAGACGGCGGCCCTGCCGGCGATCTACGCGTCTTTGAGCCAGGACTCCGGCATCTTGAACGCCCTCGCCAACGCCTCGACGAGCAGCAGCTTCCACCAGGCCTATCAGCAGATGTTGCCGGATTCCTCGGGCGACGTGTTCGAGGTGGTCAGCGCGATGTCGAAGGCCGTGGCCCGCTCGGCGGCCCGCGCGGCCGACTTCGAAAGCCCCGACGCCCAGCCCAACCGCGTGAGCGCCGACGACTCGCCCGACGAGGAAGACGACATCGGCACGCCGGGCGGCCTGTGGGCCAGCGAGTACATCATCGGGCTGAACCAGGATCGCCAGGACAACGAGGCCTATCGGGCGGCGGGCCTGGGCCTGGTCGGCGGGGTCGATTTCGGCGGTATCGGCGCGGACCTGTCGTTCGCCAGCGCCAATGTGGTCAAGCCGCACGATCCGGGCGACAGCATCGTCTCGATCAACCACCTGCAGTTGGGCCTCTACGCCACGCCGCAGTTCGGCATCCTGCACACCGAAGCGAGCTTCAGCGGCGGCTATCTACGCATTTCCGAACGGCGCGAATTCGCCGCGACCGTCCTGTCGGGCGACGAATCGACCTCGACCGCCGTCTCGCGCACCGCCAACGCGGCATGGAACGGCTACGATTTCAGCGGTCACATCGGCGCCAGCGCGCCGTTCGACATCACTCAGCATCTGTTCCTGACGCCGGAAGTCCACATGGACTACTACGACGTGAGCGAGCAGGCCTACAAGGAAACCGGCGGCGGCCTGGGCTTCGACACGAACGTCAACGCCCGCACCAGCACCCAGGGGACGATCACCGCCGGCGTGATCGCCGGCGCCCACATCGGCTCGTCCTTCGTGTTCAAGCCCCAGATCGAACTGGGCTGGGACGATGTGGTGACCGGCGGCCCGGCGGCGACGACCGCCCGGTTCGCCTACGGCGGCCCGAGCTTCACCCTGGTCCCGGACTCGGTATCGGGCGGGGCGGCGGTGGCCCGCCTGCGGCTGCAGGGTGACGGGGCCTTCGTGCACTTCGCGCTGGAAGCCGGCGGCGAATTCCGCAGCGACTACCAGAACGCCGACCTCCGCGCGGTCTTCCGCGTCAGCTACTAGGGCCGGGGATCGGCGCGCCCACGTGGCGCTCAGGCGGCCGGGCGGCCTTCGCGGCGCTGTGTGAGCGGCCGCGCAGAACGATGGAGTCGCGCCGGATATCGGCCTGGATCGGCAAAGCGGCCTCAAGCCGTTTGAGGATTCGGTCTTCCCGGTCGATCGCCAGGGCGCCGGTGAAGCGAATCTGACCAACGGCGGCTTGCGGTATGACGATCGGCCGATCGATATAGCGATTGAGCGAGGCGGCGACATTGGCCAAGGGCTCGCGGTTGAACACCAGTTCGCGCCGCTGCCAGGCGAAGGCGGCCTCGGGATTGACCCGGCGCGCCGCATCGGCCGCCTGCCCATCGACCCATCGGATCTGATCGCCGGCACGCAGCGTCCAAGGATCGCCCGTCGCGCCGACCTGACCGACTTCGGCTTCGCCGCGCCGAACGGTCAAGGTTGTGACCACCTGTCCCTGCTGGGGGTAGCGGCTCAGGTCGAGGTCGCCATCGCGGGTGCTGACGCGGCGGTCGCCGACGGAAATCGCGAACGGCCGGCTGGCCGGCGCGACCGCCATCTCCGCTTCCCCGCCGTCCAGAACCGCCAGGCGCGACCGATCGTCGAACACCACCCGCACCGCGGCGGCGCCGTCCATCCAGAGCAAGCTCTTGTCGGCCAGGCGCACGCGGCGGGTCTGGCCCTTGAGCGATGTATAGAGGGTCCAGGCCGGCGGCGGCGGGCGCACCAGGTTTGGGCCCCATAGGCCGAGCACGATGGCGCCGGCCAGGATCGCGGCCGGCCACAGGCGGCGCGCCTGCAGCGGCCCGCTGGTCGGCTGCACGCCGGCGCTCGCTCCGGAACGCCTCGGCGTGGCGGCGTTTTCGTCGCTGACGCTCAAGCCCACTTGTCCTGTTTCGGTCTTCAGGGCGGTTCTGCGCCGATGGCGAGGGTTCTATCACGCGCCGCCGAGCCGGTCGCGGGGACCATTGCCGCAGTCAATCGTCGGCGAACCTGTAACCTACGCCTGGTTCGGTCACGATTAGCCGCGGCGAGGTCGGGTCGGCTTCAAGCTTTTGCCGCAGATGACCGATGAACACGCGCAGGTACTGCACGTCGTGGGCGTTGGCCGGGCCCCATACGGCGGTCAGGAGCTGAGCCTGGGTCATGACCCTGCCCGCACCCTCGGCTAAGGCCGCCAGCAGGTCGTATTCACGTGGCGACAGGCGCACCAGTTCGCCCCCGCGCTTGACCAGGCGACGAACCAAGTCGATTTCCACCTCGCCCGCCTTGACCACCGCGTCGGCGCCGGCGCGCACCAGCCGATGGCGCAGGGCCACCCGCAACCGCGCCAGCAACTCTCCGACGCCGAACGGCTTTTCCACATAGTCGTCGGCGCCGCGGTCCAGCGCCTCGATCTTCTCCACCTCGCGGTCGCGCGCCGACAGCACGAGGATCGGACCGTCGTAGAAGGCCCGCGCCCTGACCAGCGCGTCCTGACCGTCCATGTCCGGCAAGCCGAGGTCGAGCACCACCGCATCGGGCGGCCTGTGGGCGATCGCCTTCAGGCCATCGCTGGCCGTGTCGGCGCGCACCGGCTCATAGCCGGCGGCATCGAGCGCGGGCCCCAGAAACCGGTGGATCTGCGGCTCGTCGTCGATCACCAGGATACGCGGACGATGCGCGCTCATAACAGCATGGCGGGGGTGTGAACGTCCTTGGGCAGGCTGATCAGCACGCGGGTGCCGCCGCCCTGACGGACCGGGCTGGCGGCGGCGATGCGGCCGCCCATGGCCTCGACGAAGCCCTTGGCGATGGTCAGGCCCAGCCCGGTTCCCTTGACGCGGTCGGAGGCGTCTTCCATGCGGCGGAATTTCTCGAACACGCGCTCCAACTCCGCCGTGGGAATGCCCTTGCCCTCGTCTTCGATGCTGATCACGACATTCCCCCGATCCTCGAAGGCGGCGGTTTCGATGGTCGAGCCC